>WFLX010132230.1_pt1 | contig 45284 bp, 37 predicted proteins | sample 4967041 | NCBI WGS metagenome assembly WFLX01 (sample SAMN12857096, study PRJNA449069) | gut metagenome | isolation source: stool from male and female vole | host: Microtus ochrogaster | place: USA:Florida | collected 2017
TAAACTCAACGGATTGTTGAAAAATGTGAAGCAATGGAGCGGTGAAACGCCTCATCTTTATACTCTTGTTTTGACTTTGTTTGACGGAAATGGCAGGGTTATTGAATCGACTTCCTCGCGCATCGGTTTCAGAAAAGTGGAGATAAAGGGTGGTCAGCTTTGTATAAATGGCAAGCCGCTTGAAGTGCATGGCGTTAATCTTCACGAGCATCATCCTGTTACGGGGCATGTCGTTGACCGGGAAACTATGTTGAATGACATCAGGACCATGAAACGCAACAATATTAATGCCGTGCGTACAAGCCATTATCCCCAGTCGCCGTTATGGTATGATCTTTGTGATGAATACGGCATCTATCTTGTGGACGAAGCCAATATCGAGGCTCATGCGATGGGGTCGGCGCCTTGGGATTACATGGACCCGTCGAGCCATCCGGCAGTGCGCAAGGAATGGAAGAGTGCTATTCTTGACCGGGAGCGTCAGCTTGTGGAACGAGATAAGAATCATCCCAGCGTCATTATATGGTCATTGGGAAACGAGTGTGGCAACGGAGAGAATTTTGTTGCGGCTTATGATTGGATAAAGGATCGTGACGGCTCACGTCCCGTTCAATTTGAACAGGCGGGGGAGAATCCGAATACCGACATCGTGTGTCCCATGTATCCGAGTATCGCAAAAATGAAGGAGTATGCCGGTCGTGAAAACGTGAAACGCCCCTTTATCATGTGTGAATACGCTCATGCGATGGGAAACTCCACCGGAAACTTCCAAGAGTATTTTGACATTATCAGGTCCTCGAAGCAGATGCAGGGCGGTTTCATCTGGGACTGGGTGGATCAAGGATTGCTCACCAAGGATGAAAACGGCAAGGAATATTGGGCTTATGGCGGAGATTTTGGAGCGACAGGATATCATCATGATGAGAATTTCTGTATCAATGGGCTTGTGCAGCCCGATCGCGCTCCTCACCCCGGGCTCTCGGAGGTGAAAAAGGTGTATCAGGATATACGCTTTTCTCCNGTTAATCTTGAGTCGGGCGAAATTATGGTGGAGAANCATTTNCACACGCGCAATCTCNGNGACTATGAATTTAGATGGGAATTGCTGAAAAATGGAGAAATTGTCGAGTCAGGATTGCTGGATATTGGAGTCGATCCCGGNATGGAGAAGAATGTAAGGATTCCCATTCAAAAAATTGAAAGTAACGGNGAGTACTACCTTTCTATATATGCGTATACTCGCCNNGGGGATGAGATTATTCCTGCCGGGCATGAAGTGGCAAGGGAACAATTCTGTATTCAGGGAGGGGAAGTGCCGGCAAAAACTTTTGTCAGCTCCGGTAGTCTTGCCGTGAAGAAGGAAGGAAACTTGTGGCGGATTTCGTGTGATAATGGCATAGAGGTTGCGATTGATTCAATCAGTGGTGATCTTAAGGTATACTCTATTAATGGGAAAAATGTGCTGTTGNNGGGACCTGANCCNTCNTTTTGGCGNGCTCCGACTGATAATGANAGGGGGGCTAAAGTTCATCGCAAACTCAATGCATGGCGCTGCGCAGGAGAGAACCGAAAGGTGAAGAGTGTGATCGCTTTCGATTCTCCGGATGCTTTTAAAGTTACCGTCAACTACCGATTGGCTGATGTTTCATCCGATTACGTTGTGACATATACGGTTAATAACAGTGGAGAAATAACGGTGACGGCTGATTGGAGAGCCGACGGCGATGCGCTTGAACTCATGCGCTTCGGAATGAGAATGACATTGCCGGGAGAGTTTGATAACTTTAAGTGGTATGGACGTGGACCGCAAGAAAATTATAGCGATCGAAATAGGGCGTCGTTTATGGGGATATGGGAAAGCACGGTTGTCGAACAATTTTATCCCTACGTTCGTCCTCAGGAAACGGGAAATAAAACCGACGTGCGTTGGGCGACGCTTACTGACAACTCCGGTATCGGCNTTAAGGTGACCGGTAGGCAACNGCNCAACGTCAGCGCGCTCGATGTTTTGCCCGAGGACCTTGATCCCGGAATAAATAAGCTACAGATGCATAATTCAGATGTCNCTCATCATTCCGACAGAGTGTTTTTTAATGTAGATCTGTGTCAGCGCGGACTTGGCGGTGACAATAGCTGGGGAGCGCAACCTCATGGGAAATATCGCCTGCGTGCTTCTAAAATGTCATATTCATTTGTAATCAGTCCGGTCTTTGGGACAGTAGCGAAATGACGAATAGATTTAATTGCTTGACGGGTTGAGAACTATTTAGAAATACCCGATGTTTATAAAATAGTCAGTAATGGCGTGATTGGAGATCGCCATTTTTGACATAATATTAAATGAGTTTTAGGTATGACTGACATTGTAGTAGGAATGGGAGAAGCCTTGTGGGACATTCTCCCGGAAGGTAAGAAAATAGGCGGAGCTCCCGCCAACTTTGCATATCATGTATCGCAGTTCGGACTTCCGAGTTGCGTGGTTAGCGCTGTTGGAGACGATAAACTTGGCAAGGAGATTATTGAGAACTTTACGTCAAAGGGTTTAAATCAACTCATTGCCGTGGTGCCTTATCCTACCGGTACGGTGGAGGTTGAAATCGATCAAGCTGGAATTCCTCAATACGATATCAAGGAGAATGTGGCATGGGATAATATTCCCTATACTCCTGAACTGGAGGATTTGGCAAAGCGAACCAAAGCTATATGTTTCGGATCGTTGGCGCAACGCAACGTGGTTTCGCGTGACACCATCAACCGGTTCCTGGACGCCATGCCTCAGAAGGATGACAGCCTTGTGGTGTTTGACGTGAATTTGCGTCAAGGTTTTTATAACAAGGAGATTCTCGCTAATTCGATGACACGCTGCAACATCCTTAAGATAAATGATGAAGAGCTTGTTGCCGTTAGCCGTATGTTTGGCTACCCCGGGATAGATCTTCAGGACAAATGCTGGATTTTATTGGGTAAATACAATCTTAAAATGTTGATTCTAACGTGTGGTGTCAACGGTAACTACGTATTTACTCCAGGCAACGTGTCGTTCCAACCCACGCCAACGGTTGAAGTGGCAGATACTGTGGGAGCCGGCGACTCTTTTACCGCAGCGTTTATATCCAGCATCTTGAAAGGAAAATCGGTATCGGAGGCTCATTATATTGCAGCGCAGACATCGGCTTACGTTTGCACTCAACATGGAGCGATGCCGAAATTACCCGCTAAATTTACTGATTGAGCCTCAGTTGACGAAACGCATTAGCGCGCGGAGTCCGTGGTTTGTGCCCATTACAGTCAGCACGTCGCCTTCCTGTAATTTTGTTTCCGGGGTTGGATTGTCGAGTAGCTGCAAAGTGTCGCTGTTAATTCCGAGGAAGTTTTTCTTCGGTAGCGGGCGCGAAACCGCAAGAAGTTTTATGTTGAAATTCTTTTCAAAGTCAAGATTGCCTATTTCGGTNCCTNCGNAATAGTCGGGCACCGTGAANCGGATAACATATACATCGTTGTCGATTCTCATNGAATCTACATGAGAGTTCAGTTCAANNTNACNNGNGAGCTCTCTCGCCNCNCTTNGCTCGNGAGTGAGGATGCGTTCCACTTTAAATCCGTTAAGGATGGTTTCATGGATTTCGTCGACTGCGCGGGCATATATGCGTTTGACCCCTAATTTGCGCAATAGCGCCACGCTTTTGATGCTTGCACCGAAATTCTCGCCGATAGCCACGATGACGAGATCAACTGTTTTCAACGGCAGCACTGACAGTGCCGCCTCTTCAGTAGCGTCAATTATGTAAGCTGTGGAGATGCGGTCTTTTAGTGATTCAATAACTGTAGGCTTTATGTCGGCTCCTATAACCTCATGTCCCATGGCGGTTAAATCAATGGCAAGATTTGAACCGTAGATTCCAAGTCCTATTATTAAATATCTCATAGCATAAGGTGTCTTTTAGTTTATAATTAAATTGTCGGTAGGATATTCGACCGGAGCATTGTCTTTATTGCCGGCAAGTCCAATCAGAATGGAAATAAGCCCTACTCGTCCGAGAAACATGGCTATAATCAGCAATATTTTGGAGGAGATGGACAGCAAGGGAGTTATGCCGAGCGAAGATCCGACAGTGAATAATGCTGATGTCATTTCAAACAGCAGGCTTTTCGTTGACAGTTCAGGCTCCAGCAGCATTAATATTATTGCGAATATCAGGAATGATATGATTGACAAACCTATCACCGCGTCGGCGCGCCTGATTGAGCCTGTGGCTATTGTACGGTCAAACGCAGTGACGCGATCCTTGCCTTTTACTATCGCTTTCAGGTTTATGAGTACGGCTGCGAAAGTGTTGACTTTTATACCTCCCGCCGTTGACTGTGACGAGCCGCCCACCCACATGAGGAAGAGGACAAAGATCAGCGTCACGTTAAGAAATCCTGCAGGATTGACCGATATAAATCCTGAGCTTCGAGGAGTGGTGGAATTGAAAATAGACTGAGCTATTTTGTCATAAATATTTAGTCCGGCAAGCGAGTGATTGTGTTCTAACGCAAAAAAGACCACAGCGCTTATGACGAACAGAATAGTGGTGGTGTAGAGGGTGACTTTCGTGTTAAGGTTATATATATGTACGGTTCTTATTCCTCTATTCTCTCCCCGCAGCCAGTTCCATCCGCGGCGCACATATTCAAAGAAAACGTCGCGGAAATTCACAAGTATAGGGAAGCCGATGGATCCTAAAAATACGATAATGCTGATTACGATATATATCACCTGATTTGAATTCATTANAGCCGGATTCGACATACCTCCCGGAAGATTCGAGAACCCTGCATTGCAGAATGCCGACATGGAGTGGAAGATGGAGAACATTATCTGGTCATGTAACGACATCGCAAGCACGTTGTGGATTGACAGCCATATAAAAACAGCCCCGATCGCTTCTATAGCTATAGTGAAAAGAAGAATGTAGAGCAGGGTGGGAAGGAGTGAGTTGATGGACTTGGTGTAAATCATGTCTTTGACCATCAATTGGCTGTAGATCGAAGTGTTGCCGCTGAAAAACAGCGCAAAGAAGCTCGTGAATGTCATGACTCCGAGCCCGCCTATCTGAAAGAGCATCGCAAGCACAATAATACCCAGCGGGGTGAACGTGGAGGGTATGTCGATAGTGGTCAAGCCGGTAATACACACCGCGCTCGTGGAAACAAACAGGGCGTCGATAAAATCAATATGAACATAGGTGCATCTCGGCATCATAAGTAGAAATGCTCCGGTGAAAATACATATGAGGAAGCTGCATGAGAGAATAAGCGAGGGATTGGTGCGCTTGCTCATTATTGACATGATTCCATAGCTCAGCGCCACTACGGAATAGGCAAATAAAGATATGAGTAGGAATTTGTTGCTGTATACAATCTTCGACAGCCATGGTATCCATGGATTTTCGGGATGAGGGTAGAAATAAGGGATTAGAGTGGCGGCTATGGCAAGTCCGACGATTATTTTTATGGGTCGTGTTTCCTTTATGTTTTTTCGCAGATGGAAAATCAGGTTGAAAATGACATTTATAATGAAAATGCCTTGAATCAGGTGGAAGTATTGAAACATGGTCGTAATGCTCATGCGGTCATGGTCGTAACCGGNGNAGACGATAAGCATTATTATGCACAANACCGAGGCTACGAATACTATGCCCGACAGTCCGAATGTTATGTTTCGGATGACAGTGTTGTATTGCTTGGTCTTGCGTTCCCAATGCATCAGAGTTTCTCTGATTTTCTGCATGATGCGTTTTGGGGTCAGCTTAATAAAATTCATGTTTCAAATAAGAATAATTGGTTCAACTCCGCCAATACCATGATTTTTTGGCGGAATGTTATTCAGTTACAAAGATAATAACTAAATTTGTAATAAAAATAATTCAAAACAGATTAACCTATGGCGGAAAATACCGAAGAAGAAAAAGGCGGATTAAATTTCGTTGAGCAAATCGTCAGTGATGATTTGGCGGCAGGCAAGAACGGCGGACGGCTTAACACCCGTTTCCCGCCCGAACCTAACGGATACCTTCATATAGGTCATGCCAAAGCTATATGCATGGACTTCGGAATTGCTGAAAAATTCGGAGGAACTTGCAACTTGCGTTTTGATGATACGAATCCATCTAAAGAAGATGTNGANTATGTNGATTCNATNCGNGAGGATATNCANTGGCTCGGNTTTGACTGGGGNNACCGNGAATATTATGCANNNGANTATTTCCCNCAGCTTTNNGANCTNGCNNTNNGNCTNATCAAAGAAGGCAAGGCATACGTGGACCACCAGACTTCCGAGCAGATAGCGGAACAGAAAGGTACTCCCACTCAGCCGGGAGTCAACAGCCCTTATCGTGATCGTCCCATTGAAGAGAATCTCGACCTTTTCATGAGAATGAATGCAGGCGAATTTGATGAAGGAACTTATGTGTTGCGTGCTAAAATCGACATGGCTTCGCCCAATATGCACTTCCGTGACCCTATAATGTATCGTATTATCAAGTATCCCCATCATAGAACCGGAACCACATGGAAAGTCTATCCCATGTATGACTTCGCGCATGGGCAGAGCGACTATTTCGAGGGTGTGACTCATTCGATTTGTACACTTGAGTTTGTTCCTCATCGTCCCTTGTATGAGTATTTTGTCAAGGAGCTTGCTGATGAATCCTATTGCCCAAGACAGATTGAGTTTAACCGGTTGAATCTCACTTATACTGTGATGAGCAAGCGAAAATTACTGCAGCTTGTCAAGGAAGGACTGGTGTCGGGTTGGGATGATCCCCGCATGCCGACTATATCAGGTATGCGTCGTCGCGGTTTCACTCCGCGCTCTATCCGCAATTTCGTTGATATGATCGGTTATACGAAAGTTGAGGCGCTCAACAGCATTTCACTCCTTGAATATGCCGTTCGTGAAGATTTGAATAAGATTTCTACACGAGTTATGGCGGTGATGAACCCCGTCAAGGTGGTCATTACGAATTATCCGGAAGACAAGGAAGAGATTGTTGAAATGGAGAATAATCCGGAAAATCCTGAAGCCGGAACCCACAAGATGCCGTTCTCTCGCGAGATTTATATCGAGCGTGATGACTTCATGGAGAATCCTCCGAAGAAGTTCTTCCGTCTTGCTCCCGGCGGAGAGGTGCGACTGAAAGGCGCTTACATTATAAAATGTGAGGATGTAAAGAAGGATGCCGACGGTAATATTGTAGAGATTCATTGCACATATGATCCCGATACACTTAGCGGAATGCCGGGCAGCATGCGCAAAGTGAAAGGAACATTACACTGGGTGTCGGCGGCTCATGCTAAAGATGCCACTGCAAGGCTGTATGACCGTTTGTTCTCGGTCGAAAATCCGGCAGAGGAAAAGGATCGCGATTTCCGTGACATGCTTAACCCCGATTCTCTTAAAGTTGTTGAGGGTATAAAGGTTGAACCGTTCCTTGCTGAGACAGCTGCTGTTGGCGATCATTTCCAGTTCCAGCGCATAGGGTATTTTACGTTGGATCCTGACAGTAAGGATGGAAATTTGATTTTCAACCGCACTATCCAGCTAAAGGATACTTGGGAAAAGATTCAGAAAAAATAGACTGACACCGATGGATGCCGAGATGGAAGAGGTGAAGAAATTGTACATTAGTTTCAGGAAGTCATTGCTTGAAGGGGATATTGAGAAGTTCTACGATGAAGTGGATCTTCTTAATATCTATGACTTTGCTGTTGACGAAAATGATCTTTTCGTGCAATTTGAAATTCTACGTCTTGCAGCCCGCGCATTTCCTGAAAGTCCTGAATTCGGCTCAAGAGGAGCTTTTTTCTTAAAAGATGTCCTCGATGATTCCGACGGAGCAAGAGCATTGGCTGCGCAGCATAAGGAGGATTCTTTCGCATGGGCGATGTTGAATCTGACTTTTGAGGCTGATGCCGACGCTGTTAGAATCGGCATAGAGAATGCTCTTCGCCATCGCGGAATGCTGGAGGATGACGATGTGCTCCGATTGATAGATCTCTGTGACGAGTATAAATTGCAGGATTGGGCGTATGATAATTATGAGAAAATCTTGTCATTGTGCGCTTATCCCGATACTTTTTTATTGGAGCTTGCGGAACTTTTCTACAATCAGGGTGTCTATGACAAGGCAATCGTTCTGTTGGAACGGTTGACCGAGATACAGCCGTTCAACGCCATTGTTTGGTCCCGGCTTGCCGACACGCAGGCGCTTAACCGCAATCTTGACGGCGCTCTTTCGGCGGTGGATTATGCGATTGCTATTGACCCCGACAAGACTGAGTATCGGGTGCAACGCGTGAGGCTGAAATATTACTGCGGAACTCCGTCCGACAAGGATATGGCTCAGCTCTACGACGTATTGGATAAAGAGCCGTGCAATATGGATTCTATCAACATCCTGTTTGCCATCATGATTGATCGGGGAGAATATTCCAAAGTTATCGATATGATGTTTCAGCGGCTTGATGAATGTCGGGAAGACGCAGTGGCTATTGATATTGCTGAAAAGTTGTTCCTGCTGAATAATCGCCAGGTAGTAAAACGGGTGATTGACGATTATTTCGTCAACGGCACTCTTGTTGTGCCTGACAAGATGGCTTGGGCTCAACGCCAGTTCCGAAACGGATGTTATGCTGCATGTGCCGAAATTATATTGTCGTTGATGGGTGCTCCCCTTGACCGCAGTGTTTGGGACATGCTGTTTGAGAGTCTTTATCGCATTAAGGATTATAATAAGCTCGCTGACATCTTCATTGATCCCGATTATGGAGTCAGAGCGGTTTATAAGGATACGGAAGAGGCATTGTTTCCGATGTTTATTATCTCGCTTGCGTTGATTCGCACGGAACATAGTGCCGAGTTCCGAGAGGTTGCTGAATTTTTAATAGATGACCGTCCTGTGATAGTCGAAGATTTCAAACAGCGTCTTGCTGTGAGCGCTGCGTTCAGCATTCTTCATGCGTTAATGCAATTTTTGTCAAACGGGACCGATTTCGATATCGATGCGTTTGATCCGTTTACTGAATAATTTTTAGAAAGAATAGAAATGTCAAGGGGCGCAGTTGTAAAAGACGGCGCCCCTTGTTTATTTATTGGAGGGAATTGTTCAATAGATAGAGGCTTTGAGTCGCTCGACTGCGGCAGTGAAATTGTCGGGGCAGGCTTCAAGGCATTTGATGAAGAATGATCCGATGATGGCTCCCGAGGCATATTCACATGCTTGCGACATGGTGGTTTGATTTGAAATGCCGAATCCGATAAGTCGTTTATGGGTGAGATCCATTTTTGCAATCTTCTTGAAATAGTCAAGTTGCTCCTCGTTGAATCGGTCACGTGTGCCGGTCGTTGATGCCGCCGATACCATGTAGATGAATCCTGAGCAATTCCGGTCGATGAGGTGTATGCGCTCCTCCGATGTTTCAGGAGTGATGAGCATGATCATTGGAATGTCGTATTTGTCACATAACGGCTTGTACAACCTGAGGTACTCGTCAAAGGGCAAATCGGGAATTATCATTCCGTCGATACCGACTTCTTTACATTTGATAAAAATCTCCTCGATACCATATTGCAGGATAGGATTCAGGTAGCCCATCAGAACAAACGGGATGTCGGTCAACTTTCTCGCTTCCTTTACTTGATCAAGTAGCGAAGCAAGTGTTATGCAATTGCGCAGGGCTATCGTTGAACTGTGCTGGATGACCGGTCCGTCAGCCATCGGGTCGGAGAACGGAACGCCTATCTCAACCATGTCGATGCCGCCATTGGAGAGAGCGTCGATGATGGATACGGTTGATTCGAGAGTGGGATATCCGGCAGTAAAGTAGACGGAAAGTATGTTATTTTGTTTTCTCCCAAAAAGGGACTGAATTCGGTTCATGTTCGTTAAATTTACGTAGTGATACTATGAAATTAATTAGTTTGCTTAGATTTTTGAGCCCGGGTTTGATTTCAAACCGGCTGTTGATGTCGATACCAGCCATTCCGGGGCGCATCGCTTCGACTATTGCATCGATATCGTCAGGTCCTATGCCGCCGCTCAGAAGATAGGGTGTTTCGAGTGGGTAGTCATTTAATATGCTCCAGGAAAATTTTTTCCCCGATCCTCCGTGTGACTCGCATTTGTAGTCAAACAGGAACATGTCGACGTCGTTGTCATAGCGCTTGATCGAGTCCCAGTCAGTCTCTTCGTCATTAAGACCTATTGCCTTGAAGACTGTTAGCCCATTAGATCGCAATTGACGGCACAGTTCAGGAGATTCATTGCCGTGGAGCTGTACTATTTTGAAACCATGGGTGTGGCACAGATTCATGATTTCATCAAAATCTTTATCGACTGTCACTGCCACCGGACGAATGAATTCGGGGAGATTCTTGATGATGTCGGGCGAAATGCCTTGAGCGTTTCTTGGCGAGGCATCATGGAAAATGAATCCCATGAGCATTGGAACAAGAGATGCCACTTCTGCGATGTTTTCAGGATCGCGCATGCCACATATTTTTATCATCATGTCGGCATGACGCGGAGTTTCAGTGCGTTGCATTTATAAAGTTTTTTAGGGCAATGCCCGGTTTTTGATGTCTCATGAATGACTCTCCGATAAGGAATCCGCGATACCCTTTTGATCTTAGGGCTTTAAGCTGTGCGATGTCAGTCAGTCCGCTTTCCGCTACTTTTACGATGTTTTCAGGAAGATGGCTGATCATTTCGTCAGACATAGCGGTGTCGGTTGCGAAAGTGGATAGGTTGCGGTTATTCACTCCGATCATGTCTACTCCCGGGATAGTTTTGTCAAGTTCTTCTTTGCCATGCAACTCAAGAAGCACTTCAAGATTCAGCGAGTGGGCATAGTCGGTGAATTTGATGATTTCGTCAAAAGACAGTATTGATGCGATGAGAAGGATGGCGTTAGCTCCGTAGAATGCAGCCTCAAGAATTTGCATCGGGTCAATGATGAATTCCTTTCTCAACAACGGTTGGGCCGGTGCGGAGGCTCTTGCTTCGGCAAAATCGTCAAGAGACCCGCCGAAGAACGGAGTGTCGGTGAGGATGGAGCAACATGCCGCACCGTTTTTAGCATATTCGGGCACGATTTCCGATGCTATCGCCATGGGGTGTATGTCGCCGCGTGAAGGCGAGCGACGTTTAAATTCCGCAATAATGCCAATGGGATCATTAATCAAGCTGTCGCTGAATGAAATCTTTTTTTCCGATGCTTTTGTAAAGCGGGACTTATAGCAGTCATAGACGCCGGTGGAGTATTTGGCTTCAACCTCCCGCTTTTTGTTGTCCACTATAATATCAAGAATATTTGCCATCTCAATGTCATTTGTTNAGTTCGNNGAATTTATTGANCGCGCNGNNCNNGCTTCCTGATGANNTTNAATAGGTTNCCTGATNGACGGCTTCACGCAGGGACAGTTCGGGCTCAAGAGTGCGTATGGCGAATGCCGAGTTGGCTATGACGCAGTCATGCTGCGCCTTTGTCGCTTTGCCCGACAACACGTTGTCAAATATTATTGAAGCCTCTTGGATGGTGTCGCCTCCGTATAGACTCTCCTGACTGTAGCGTTCCCATCCGAGTTCTTCGGGGGTGTAGATTGCTTCCCCTTCGGGAGAAGAAACTTTGAACTGGGATGTAAGGGAAATTTCGTCATAACCGTCAAGAGAGTGGACAATAGTACATTGTATGCCATCACGTTGGGCGATATATTCATATAGTCTCATCAATTTTAGATTATACACACCCAATAGCTGATGTTTTGGCAACATCGGGTTGACAAGCGGACCGAGCATATTGAAAAATGTTCTGACCGCAAGCGCTTTCCTCACACCGCTCACGCTTTTAAGCGCCGGACTGAAAAACGGAGCATGAAGATAGCATACCCCCGACTCTTCAAGCGAGCGTTGCAACTTGTCAAGATCGGATGTAAATTTCACGCCANGGTTTTCAAGCACGTTTGACGCNCCGGATACGGAGCTTGCGCCATAGTTTCCGTGTTTTACAACTTTTCGACCTGTTCCGGCAACTACAAAGCAGCTTGCGGTGGAAATGTTGAACGTGTTTTTTCCGTCGCCGCCGGTACCGACGATGTCAATTGATTTCACGTTGCCGAAATCAACAGGAAGACGGCGTTCAAGTATTGCGTCACGGAAGCCTGTAAGCTCGTCGATAGTGATGCTCCTCATTAAATACACCGTCATAAATGCTGACAATTGGGAGTCATTATATTTTCCGTCGGNTATGTTTAAAAGCACTTCCCGANCCTCGTCGTGNGTGAGGCTTTTNTGCTCGAACATTTTATATAGTAAATTTTTCATTTTTGTATCATGTTATANATGTAGAATGGGGGTATTGCGCAGATTAATGACTTAACCAATTCTCGATGATTTTCATCCCGTCGGGAGTAAGAATGGACTCGGGATGGAACTGAACGCCTCGGATGTCATAGTGCTTATGGCGAATCGCCATTATTTCGTTGTCATCGCTTACAGCCGTTATTTCAAGTTCTTCAGGAAATGCTTCGGAATCAATCACCCATGAATGATATCGACCCACATCAAACCGAGACGTTAATCCGTCAAACAGATAGTCATCCTTTACTATGTTTATAGGCGTTTTAATGCCATGATAAACTTCACTTAGATTTCTGAGTTTGGCTCCGAATCTCTCTCCGATAGCCTGATGTCCGAGGCAGATTCCTAAAATTGGTTTTACTTCGGCATATTGACGCAGCGCTTCGGGCATCACTCCTGCTTCTGACGGAATCCCGGGTCCCGGAGAGATGATTATTTTGTCATAATCCTTGATGTCGTCCACGTTTATTTTGTCATTACGCAATACGGTGGGATTCACTCCAAGCTCTTTTACGGCATGGACTATATTATATGTAAAAGAGTCGTAATTATCGATGATAAGCAGTTTCATTTTCGACAGAGAGGGTTTAGATGTGGAAAGTTTCGGCGTAGTTGACAGCTTTTACAAGGGCTCCGAGTTTGTTGTTGGTTTCCTGAAGTTCATTTTCAGGGATAGAGTGGGCCACTATTCCGGCTCCAGCTTGTGAATAAAGCACATTGTTGTAGCTTAAGAAACTGCGTATAGTGATTGCCTGGTTGAGGGAGCCGTTTAATCCTATGTATCCGATACAGCCGCCGTAGGTCATACGGTTGTGNGGNTCTATTTCGTCAATGAGTTGCATNGCNCTCACTTTTGGCGCCCCGCTTAATGTTCCGGCGGGGAATGTGTTGGCATATAAACGATATATGTCGGCATNAGCCGGGAGAGTCGCTTTTACGCGNGACACCATGTGGATGACGTGGGAGTAGAATTGAATTTGACGCAGGAAGTCTATCTCCACTTTTCCGCCGCTGCGGCTCAAATCGTTGCGCGCAAGATCAACGAGCATTATATGCTCGGCATTCTCTTTTTCATCGGCGAGCAGTGCCTGCGCAAGTTCGTGATCCTTGGCATCATTGCCTGTTCGCTTGAAAGTTCCGGCGATAGGGTCGATATATGCTGTGCCGTTTTCAACTCTCAAGTGGGTTTCAGGAGAGGAACCGAACACTCTGAACGATCCGAAATCAAAATAGAAAAGATAGGGCGACGGGTTGACGCATCGCAAGGCGCGATAAACATTGAATTCGTCGCCCTCAAATTTTTGAGCGAATCGCCGCGACAGGACAATCTGGAAAACATCTCCGCGCAAAGCATGGGATATGCCTTTCTTCACCATTTCTTTATATTCGTCGTCGGTGATAGAAGATGTTGCGTCGCCGATGCTGCGGAAAGAATATTGCGCCACGTTGTTATTGCGGATAATGCTGACAAGCTCGTCGATTGATGACTCTTCATTAGGCGACAGATGCTCGTAAATCATCATCTGATTTTTATAGTGGTTCATCTTGATGACGTAGCGATACAGCATATATTTCATGTCGGGGATGCCTGAGAATATTTTGTCAGGTTTTGTTATATCGACCGCTTCGAAATATCTCACGGCATCGTATGCCGTGTAGCCAAACAGCCCGTTGACATCGGTTGTTGTTTCTCCAATGAGTTCAAATGAATTGATATAGTTTTTTAGCTCATCGATTACGTCCACGCCTTCTATGATTTTCTTTGTCAGCTTGCTGCCGTCGGGATACGTGCAGATGATCTCGTCGTTTATCACCGAGAATGATGCGATGGGGCATACACCGATGTAGCTCACCGAGTTTTGCGAGGTGTGGTAGTCGGAACTTTCAAGGAGAGCCGACATTGGATAGAGATCTCTTATTTTTAGGTAGATTCCGACCGGGGTTTCCATGTCGGCTGGAATTACCAGTGACTTTATGTTGAGTTTATGCTTCATGTTTCTATAATGTTATTTCGTCCTTATGAGTCATATAAGTGTGCATGTCTTTGTCTCCTCGTCCGGAAACATTTATTACTACCACGTCGTCGGGTTTGAATTTCTTTTGGTCAAGCACGGCAAGCGCATGTGCCGATTCAAGTGCTGGGATTATGCCTTCGATGCGGGTGAGTCGGAATGCTGCATTGAGAGCTTCAGCATCGGTCACGGCAACCACTTCGCTTCTTTTTGAGGTGGCGAGATAGGCGTGGAGCGGTCCCACTCCGGGATAATCCAATCCGGCGGAAATAGAGTAGGGTTCTATTATCTGTCCGTCGGGAGTCTGCATGAGCATCGTTCTTGAACCGTGTATAATCCCTTCCGTGCCGGCTTGCATTGTTGCTGCTGTCATTCCTGTCTCGATTCCAAGACCTGCAGCCTCGGCGGCTATCAGATTGACTGAAGGATTGTCGATGAAGTGGTAGAATGCTCCGGCTGCGTTGCTGCCGCCTCCTATACATGCTATCACGTAGTCGGGATTTTCTCTGCCTATGTGTTCTTTGAGCTGCTTTTTGATTTCTTCGCTTATGACCGACTGGAAGTATGCCACCATTTCAGGGTAGGGGTGGGGACCTACGGTGCTTCCAATCACATAGAAACTGTCGGGGTTGCAACACCAGGCTCTTATCGCTTCGTTGGTGGCGTCTTTAAGCGTCATGTTTCCTGAAGTCACGGCTTCGACTTTCGCACCCAGCATTTTCATGCGTTCAACATTGGGCTGCTGTCTTTCTACATCGGTCTTGCCCATGTAGACCGTGCAATCGAGTCCCATTAACGCGCAGACTGTGGCGGTTGCCACTCCATGTTGTCCGGCTCCGGTTTCTGCGAGAATCTTGGTTTTTCCCATTCTCTTTGCAAGAAGGACTTGACCGATCGCATTATTGATTTTGTGGGCGCCGGTATGGTTAAGGTCCTCTCGTTTCAGATATATGTTGGTGCCGTAGTGCTTGCTGAGCCTGTCGGCATAATATAGTGGCGAGGGACGCCCCACATAGTCTCTAAGTAGTTGATGGAATTCATTCTGAAATTCCGGAGTGTCGACGTAGGTGTAGTATGCCTCGGTAAGTTTTTCGACATTGCGGTGAAGGATTTCGGGGATGTAGGCTCCGCCGAAAGTTCCGTAAAAACCGGCATCGTCTACCGGCAGTCCGTGGTGGTTGATAGTGAACATTGCTTATTTAATGATTTTTATATTCAAAAAAAGAGCCATCGAATTTTCGATGGCTCAGTATAGGTTTAACTAATAATAGGTACTGGTGCATGAATTATTGCCATCGATAGTTATTACCGATGAGCCACCAATAACGATTATATGTAGATATATTCTTCATTCTCTTAGTTTAGTGTTGCAAATTTAGATATAAAATTTAATTTGACAAACAAATTGCCAAAATTTTTTCAAAATGAACAAATTTGAGGGCATGGATGTTTTAAATAGTGAAAAGGATATAGAAAAGGTTTTCTGTTTTGTTGGAATATATTAATGCCCGGGCAGTCGTGACAGACTCCCCGGGCATATCTTTTTCCGATAGAGGGCTATTCTATTTAGAATTCGTAGTCAACGCATGCGCGCGACTCCTTGTTTGCGCTTATAATGGATGCGGCTGCGATATGGGCGGGATGTTTTGCATATTTTTCGACATCAGCCATCGTTGGCACGATTGCGGTCAATACGACATCCCAGTCCTCTGCGGGATTTTCGTTGATTCCAACTTCCATAGATTCTAACACGTCGATTTTATCAGGAAGTTCCATGAGAGCGTTCTTGAACGATTCCGCAATAGCTTTGCGTTCTTCTTCTGTCCCTTTTAGACGGAAGGTGACTATATGTTTTACCATCGGTGGATGTTATTTATTTAGCATAAAGTTTTTCGCGAGCTGCCGCCACTCGTTCGTCAGTGATATAATCGTCATAATCCATCATCTTGTCAATGATGCCGTTGGGCGTGAGCTCAATGATGCGATTAGCGATTGTCTGGATGAATTCGTGGTCGTGAGATGCGAATAAAATATTGCCCTTAAATCCTTGAAGAGTGTTGTTGAACGCTTGAATTGATTCAAGGTCAAGATGGTTGGTGGGCGAGTCGAGAATGAGGGTGTTGGCATCCTTCATCATCATTTTTGCAATCATGCAACGCATTTTCTCGCCTCCCGACAGAACCGACGCCTTTTTCATCACTTCTTCTCCCGAGAAAAGCATTTTTCCGAGGAAGCCTTTAAGGTATATCTCGCTTGAGTCGTCGCTCCACTGCGCCAGCCAGTCGACAAGGTTCATGTCGGTGTTGAAGAATGCCGAGTTGTCGAGAGGCAGATAGGCTGTGGTGATGGTTNNTCCCCATTCAAACGATCCCGCANCGGGTTTGCGGTTGCCGGTNANGATCTCAAAAAGGGCGGTCATTGCGCGGGGATCGTGGCTAAGGAATGCGACTTTGTCTCCNTTTTCAATTTGGAAATTCACATCATTGAACAGGACTTCGCCGTCAATTGACGCTGAAAGACCGTGTACTTCAAGGATTTTGTTGCCTGGTTCGCGTGACGGGGTGAATATTATGCCCGGATAGCGCCGTGATGAGGGTTGGATCTCCTCTACATTCAGCTTTTCAAGCATCTTTTTGCGCGAGGTGGTCTGCTTTGACTTCGCTACATTGGCTGAGAAGCGCTGAATGAATTCGAGCAACTCTTTGCGCTTTTCTTCAGCCTTTTTGTTCTGTTGCTGCTGCTGGCGCAAAGCCAACTGTGATGACTCGTACCAGAAACTGTAGTTTCCTGCAAACAGAGTCATTTTGTTATAATCGATGTCAAGAGTGTGGGTACACACCGAGTCGAGGAAGTGGCGGTCGTGGGACACGACAAGCACGGTATTTTCAAATTTTGACAGATAATCCTCAAGCCAGGCTACGGTTTCGAGGTCGAGGTCGTTGGTAGGCTCGTCGAGAAGCAGGTTGTCGGGGTTGCCGAAGAGGGCTTTTGCGAGGAGCACTCTCACTTTCTCGTTTCCGCTCATGTCTTTCATGAGCATGTGGTGTTTCTCCTCTTTTATTCCAAGTCCGCTCAACAATGCGGCAGCGTCGCTTTCCGCATTCCATCCCTCAAGCTCGGCGAATTTTTCTTCAAGCTCAGCGGCGCGAACGCCGTCCTCATCCGAAAAATCCTCCTTGCAATATATAGCGTCTTTTTCTTTCATTATGTCCCATAACACGGTGTGTCCTTGAAGAACAGTGTCGAGAACTGTGCATTCATCAAATTTGAAGTGGTCCTGTTCGAGAACTGACATGCGCTCGCCAGGTCCCTGGGTTATGGTTCCGTGGGTGGGTGAGAGCTGATCGCTGAGAATGCGCATCAGTGTCGATTTTCCTGCCCCGTTAGCGCCGATGATGCCGTAACAGTTGCCGGGTGTAAATTTTAGATTGACGTCCTGAAATAATACGCGTTTACCGAATTGCTGGGTTAAATTATTGACCGCTATCATGTTATAACTGTTGAAATATATTGTTTCGCAAAATGTGACTGCAAAGTTACGAATTATTTGCCGAAGTGTTGTAATTTTGTGGCTCTGATAATTAATATTTAATACGTTATGGTTATACAACGCTGGCAGTCGGTACTGCTTTTTTTTGCNGGACTTGCAATATGTCTTTTTGCATTTCTCCCTGTGTGTGATGTCGTTTTTCCTGACGCAGTTGTTTCAAGCGGGCTGAAAAGCGCGCTTCCGCTTTTCATTCTGGACCTTTTAGTGGGATTGCTGATGTTCATCTCCATTTTTCTATACGGCGATTTGAAATTGCAGAAGAAGGTGATTGTTATAGCTGATATCCTCTTAATTGTGCTGATTNCCGGATGCTTCTGTTATTATGGAAATATTGAGAATGCGGTTGGCTCGGTTTGGAATTGGAGTGTAGCGTTGCCTATCCTGTCGCTGTTTCTCAGCGTGTGGGGATATCGTCGCATAAAGGCTGACGAGAACACCCTTAAAAGCTACGATCGCATTCGTTGACGCTTTGATTCGCTGCTGAAAAAAAAGGCTGTAAAAATTTGAAATTAAGTTAATTCCGTGACCTGTTTTAAACTTGCGGTTGTTTTTAAGTCATATATTACGTGTGAAATTTATTAACGGCTTAATTTTATAATTATGAAAAAAACACTTTTTGCAGCCATATTTTTAGGNGCTTCGATGCTTACGTTTAATGCATCGGCTCAAAATCAGAAAAAGGATAGTGCGGGAGCTAAATGTCCCAACACGGAATGTGCCGCAGGTAAATCCGATTGCAAAGGTATTGTACCCCCTGCCGGAAAGATGAAGAACTTCAACCCGTTTATCGGCACAACAATTACTCCCGAGCAACAAGCCAAACTTGACCAGCTCAATAAGGATCGCGCGGAAAAGAAAGCTGCCGCTAAGGAGCAGAGACAGAAAACCAAGCAGATGAACGACTCGGTTCGCCGAGCTGAAAAATTGGACTATCTCCGTCAAGTGAAGGATATAATAGGTCCTGACCAGTATGTGATTTTCCTTGAAAATATCGCCGTAGCCCAGCCTCAGCAGGGTAAAGCGATGAGGCCCGGCAAGGATGGCGCTGTAAAGTCTAAAATGGACAAGGGCGACAAGTCGAAAAAACNCAGTGATATGAAATCGCGCGATGGACGTGACAAGAATAACCGCAGTGACAAGAAGTAAATAGAATAGGCGTTTATATAGGCGAAAAGATGGATTTTGAACCTCTTTTCGCCTTTTCTTTTTGTTTGCTGCTTGCAAATTGCCAAAATTGGTGGGATTTTATTATGGAAAATTAGAAAAAATCCGGCTTTAATCTTCGTTATTCAAAATTATATTTTTATTTTTGCATATCTCATTCATTAATCTATATATCAAGATATGGATATCAATAATATCATGAATGCCCTTGAGGCAAAACACCCTGGAGAAAAGGAATATCTTCAGGCGGTAAAAGAAGTGTTGCTTTCAGTTGGTGATGTGTATAACAAACATCCCGAATTTGAAAAGGCGCGTATAATTGAAAGAATGGTTGAACCCGACAGAATTGTCACTTTCCGTGTAACATGGATCGATGATAAAGGTGATGTGCAAACCAACATCGGCTATCGTGTTCAGTTCAATAATGCAATCGGTCCGTATAAGGGTGGCATTCGTTTCCACGCATCGGTCAATCTGTCGATTTTGAAATTCCTTGGATTTGAGCAGACATTTAAGAATGCTCTTACCACTCTGCCAATGGGTGGAGCCAAGGGCGGCTCTGACTTCTCTCCGCGCGGAAAGAGCGATCGTGAAATCATGCGTTTCTGTCAGGCATTTATTCTCGGATTGTGGAAAAACTTAGGTCCGGACCGAGACGTGCCCGCCGGTGACATCGGTGTAGGAGGCAGAGAGGTGGGTTACATGTATGGAATGTACAAGAAATTGGTCGACGAGTGTACAGGAACCTTTACTGGCAAGGGGCTTGATTTTGGAGGCTCCCGCATTCGTCCTGAAGCAACCGGCTTTGGCGCTATTTATTTTGTAAATGACATGTTGGCTCGCAAGGGTGAATCGATCAAAGGCAAGACCGTTGCCGTGTCGGGCTTTGGTAATGTGGCTTGGGGCGCGACGCTTAAGGCGACTGAACTGGGAGCTAAAGTGGTGACAATCTCAGGTCCCGACGGTTATATCTATGATCCTGACGGAATTTCGGGCGACAAGATCGATTACATGCTTGAACTCCGCGCTTCAGGCAACGACATAGTTGAGCCTTATGCTGAGAAATATCCTAATTCCACNTTCTTCCCGGGACGTAAGCCTTGGGAGCANAAGGTGGACATCGCCCTTCCNTGCGCNACCCAGAACGAGCTTGATGGCGATGATGCCAAAATGCTTGTCGACAACAATGTAGAGCTCGTTGCCGAGGTCTCAAATATGGGCTGTACTCCTGAAGCTATCGATCATTTCATCGAAACACGCACCAGTTATGCTCCCGGAAAGGCGGTTAATGCCGGCGGTGTAGCCACTTCCGGTCTTGAAATGAGCCAGAATGCAATGCACCTTCAGTGGAGTGCGGAAGAAGTAGACCAGAAACTCCACACTATCATGGACGATATTCATGCACAGTGCGTTAAATATGGCACTGAGCCCGATGGATATATCAATTACATGAAGGGCGCGAACATCGCAGGGTTTATGAAAGTGGCTAATGCGATGATGGAACAGGGTATAATGTAAAGCCTGTTGATCCGATTTTTGACACATAGCGGCATGGGACCCTCGTGGTTTCCATGCCGTTTAATTTGTCCATTGTCTTAAAGAGCGGGGAGAGAGCTACGGTGGAGGCATTTCTTCGTTGCGTGGCGTTAGGAGTAGCGGTTTTAAAAATGTTTGGATTATTTGTTTTAAAGTTTGATTAAAGTGACTATCTTTGTATTTTAATTATTTTTATATTCATTTTTAAGATTGATTAGCCGATGAGAAAATGGCGTATCGAGGACAGTGCCGAGCTGTATAACATCAATGGATGGGGGCTCAAGTATTTCTCAATTAACGAGAAAGGGCATGTTGTGGTAACTCCGCGCGAAGGTTATGCGTCAGTCGATTTGAAAGATGTGATCGACGAGCTTCAGGTGAGAGATGTCGAGGCTCCCGTATTGCTGCGCTTTCCCGATATTCTTGATAACAGGGTTGAAAAAATTTCCCGTTGTTTTAAGCAGGCTGCCGAAGAATACAAGTATGAGGCGCAGAATTTTGTGATATATCCTATTAAGGTCAATCAAATTCGCCAGGTGGTGGAAGAGATAGTGAGCCATGGCAAGAAATTCAATATTGGACTTGAAGCCGGCTCAAAACCGGAACTTCATGCAGTTCTTGCCACCAATATCGCNGAGAANGCGCTCATTATATGCAACGGATACAAGGANAANGACTATGTAGAGCTTGCGTTGATGGCTCAGAAGATGGGTCGCCGCATCTANATCGTGGTTGAAAAGCANAATGAACTCGTNCTTATCGCTGAAGTTGCAAAACGTCTTGGAATACGCCCCAATATAGGTATCCGCATTAAGCTTTCCAGTTCAGGCTCAGGAAAATGGGAGGAATCGGGCGGCGATCAATCTAAATTTGGGCTTAACTCAAGCGAATTGCTGAAAGCTCTTGATTTCCTTGAAAAGAATCACATGGGCGATTGCTTGAAGCTGATTCATTTCCACATCGGTAGCCAGATAACTAAAATCCGCCGTATTAAAAATGCTCTTCGTGAAGCTACACAATTCTATGTGCAGCTAAGCAAGATGGGTTTTGGAATAGAATTTATCGATATAGGCGGCGGTCTCGGAGTGGACTACGACGGAACGAGAAGCTCGTCAAGTGAAAGTTCCATGAACTATTCCATACAGGAGTATGCCAACGACTCGATTTCCGCTCTGGTCGACGCTTGTGTCAAAAACGGATTGAAGCAACCTAACATAATAACCGAAAGCGGACGTTCGCTCACAGCCCATCATTCGATATTGATATTTCAGGTGCTTGCCACCACTTCATTGCCTGAATGGAATGACAAGGAAGAGGTGTCGGAGAAAGATCATGAATTGGCACGTGAACTGTATGATATATGGGATAAGCTGAGTCAGCCGAGATTGTTTGAAAGCTGGCATGACGCATTGCAGATTCGCGAAGAGGCGCTTGACTTGTTCAGCCTTGGTATGCTCGACTTGAAAACACGTTCCCAGATTGAGAAATTGTTCTGGTCGATTGCGAGAGAGGTTGGCGAAATAGCGTCCTCGATGAAGCATGCGCCCGAGGAGCTCAAAAAAATCTCCAAAATGTTGCCCGACAAATATTTCTGCAACTTTTCACTGTTTCAGTCTCTTCCCGACTCATGGGCAATCGATCAGGTATTCCCGATNATGCCTATCTCCCGTCTTGACGAGAAACCCACGCGAACAGCTACAATCCAGGATATAACTTGTGATTCGGACGGTAAGATTACCAATTATATATCCAATCACGGTACTTCCAATTCACTGCCCGTGCATCAGATAAAAGAAAAGGATGCGCCTTATTATATAGGTGTTTTCTTGGTCGGAGCTTATCAGGAGATTCTTGGCGATATGCACAATCTTTTTGGCGATACCAACGCTGTACACATCAATGTGTATAAAGACCGCTATGAGATTGACCAGATTATTTATGGAGAGACGGTTGATGAGGTGCTCGACTATGTGCAGTATAATCCCAAGCGTCTTGTGCGCAACGTGGAGACTTGGGTCACTTCGTCCATGAAAGCCGGNAAGATAACCCCCGAGGAGGGCAGGGAGTTCCTGAGCAATTACCGTTCCGGACTCTACGGCTACACTTACCTTGAAACGGATTGATAACAGCTGATTGAAATATGAGCAGATATTTTATGAGACTGTCATACAACGGAGCGCNATTCCATGGATGGCAGTCTCAGCCTAATGCCGTCAGCGTACAATCGGTCATCGAAGAGTCAGCTACACGAGTGTTTCGCCAGCCGGTTAAAATTACCGGCGCGGGAAGGACCGATGCCGGAGTGAACGCGCGCACGATGGTGGCACATTTTGATTTGACCGATGATTTGTCGATAGGAGTGAAGTCGATTGCCGGGNTGAACGCCCTGTGTGGTCCTGATATCGCAATTGAGGGTATTTGGAAAGTGCATGACGACGCTCATGCGCGGTTTGACGCTGTGGCGCGCACATATCATTACTATGCTCATTATGGAAAATCTCCCTTTCTGAACCGGTTCAGCTGGCAAGAGCCGCAAGCCGGGCTTGATTTTGAGCTGATGAACGATTGTGGAAGAATCTTGACAGAGACATCTGATTTTACGTCATTTGCTAAACTGCACACCGATAACAAAACGAATATATGCCATGTGACCGAGGCGCGTTGGGAGGAAATAGAAAACGGCAGGCATCGATTTGTCATTTCTGCCGACCGTTTTCTTCGAAATATGGTTCGTGCCGTCGTTGGCACTCTTGTCGAGGTTGGGAGAGGGAAGATGAGCGTTGAAGACTTTATAGAGGTTGTCGCCGCAAAAAATCGCTGTGCCGCCGGCGCTTCAATGCCTCCTCATCCACTCTTTTTGTGGGACATCAGGTATCCCTACGATTATTTAAAAAACGCCCTTGGAGAGTAGTTCTCTCGATGTCGGAGCAAGCAGTTCGCTGATTGTGTAATAAGGAACGCGTACATTGATGCTTCCGAGAGCATACGGACCGATATCATACGGATTGTAATGGAACACTACGTCCGTGCCTTCCAAATAAACATTGTGGGTCACGAATAATTGGTCGGTGAAAATTCCGTGCTCCTGCAAGCCTTCGATTGAAGATGCTGAATACTGTTCCATCAGTGTGCTCTTTATTTGAGCAAGAAGTGAGTCTTCATTGCCGGGAATAAAGATGTTATTGAATGTCAACGCTTCTCCCTTGTTCAGGTCATAGTTTATGTAGTGGGATTCTGTCGCGCCATGAGCACCGCCTGAATAGGTGTAGTTGGTGATTTTGTAAACAATATAGTCGGGGTTGAATGACTTGACTGTAGCGGAAGTCATTTTAGAATATACCATCGAGGGCTGGCTCTGCGGGATGCTGTCGACTGCGGTGATCTTAAATTGATCCATTCCTTCAGGACGTGATGCAGAAGTGGTTAATGCTGCGTCAATGCCTGCTATTACAGTGTCGGGGCAAAACACTTTAAGAAGTGAGTCCTGAAGCGGGGCAATGTTTTTTCCGCCGAGTTTTTCAGGCCATTCGATATAAAGTTGAACGCTGCTGTAGATTTTTAAAGAATCATCAAACAAAGCATCCTCTCCTTCGCAAATGAAGTTTTTTGACAGAGTTTTCACCGTCTGGCTCACTTCAAAATTTTTGATCGCAGGATTTACGGGATTGTTAGTCTCAGATGTTGGACTGCTACATGCGATGCCGCAAACGATGCTTCCGGCTGCCAGTGCTCCAATGATAAAAAGAGGGGCTTGATTGAATCTCATAAATGTGACTATTTGTTGTGATTTTTGAATAGAACACATGAATGCGCGATAAAGTTTAACGTAAATTCGGAAAAAATATCGAATATTGGGGAAATAATGCTCATTTTTCCATTTTCTGTAACCCGGAATGGATATTATCGGCTAAAATGGATATAAAATACGATAAAAAGGCTATTTTTTGATTAAAAACTAACATTTACAGCCGAAAAGTTTTATTATGTCAGATAAAAGTGCTTACTTTGCAGCAAAATTTGATAATCATTATTATTAATTAATACCTTTAAATTATGTCAGAAATTGCATCTCGAGTAAAGGCTATCATCGCCGACAAGCTCAATGTTGATGAAAACGAAGTAACCGACGCAGCAGAATTCACTAAAGATCTTGGCGCTGATAGCCTCGATACTGTAGAGCTTATCATGGAATTCGAGAAGGAATTTGAAATCACTATTCCCGATGATAAGGCAGAAGGCATTACTACAGTGAAAGATGCAGTAGCTTATATCGAAGCTGCTAAAGCCTAAGTAAAATTTCGAATATTCTTATTTATTTAAATGGAATTAAAGAGAGTTGTAGTAACGGGTCTTGGTGCCATCACTCCCCTGGGCAATGATGTAGAAACTACATGGAAAAATGCCGTCGACGGAGTGAGCGGAGCTGCTCCTATTACGCATTTCGATGCCTCTAAATTCAAAACACAGTTTGCGTGTGAGGTGAAGGGCTTTAACCCTGAAAAGATCGGAGACCGTAAAAAGCTCCGTCAGCTTGACCTTTATGCCCAATATGCGCTTGACGCTGCTGAACAGGCAGTTGCCGACTCAAAATTGGAAGAGGACAAGAACCTTAACAAGGACCGTGTTGGTGTTGTTATTGCTGCCGGTATCGGCGGTCTTCACACCTTTNAAGAANANGCTGGATATTATGCTATGCATCAGGATGCAGGACCTAAATACAATCCTTTCTTCATTCCTAAGATGATTGCTGATATCGCATCAGGACATGTGTCAATGAAATATGNNTATCATGNTNCTAATTTCGGTGTGGTTTCAGCATGTGCATCATCTACCAACGCATTGATTGACGCATTCAACTTGATTCGTTTGGGTAAGGCTGACGCTATAGTTGCCGGTGGCGCTGAAGCGGCAATATACCCTGCCGGAGTGGGCGGCTTCAATTCAATGCACGCTCTTTCAACTCGCAACGACAGTCCTGAGACTGCATCTCGTCCTTTCAGCAAGTCCCGCGATGGATTTGTGATGGGTGAAGGTTCTGCGGTGTTGGTGCTTGAAGAACTTGAGCATGCCAAAGCGCGCGGCGCGAAAATCTACGCTGAAGTTGTTGGCGGAGGAATGTCTGCCGATGCTTATCACTTGACAGCTACCCATCCTGAAGGTTTGGGCGCTAAGCTTGTGATGAAGAACGCGCTTGAGGATGCAGGAATGAAACCGGAAGAGATTGATTATGTGAATGCTCATGGAACATCTACTCCTGTTGGAGACCTCTCGGAGGTTAAAGCCATAAAGGAGGTATTCGGTGACCATGCTTATGACATGAACATCAGTTCCACCAAGTCAATGACCGGACATCTTCTTGGCGCTACAGGAGCTCTTGAGGCTCTTTTCTGCGTGAAGTCGGTGCAGGAAGACATCGTTCCTCCCACAATCAATCATGATCCGGAGGATATGGATGAGGAAATTGACTACAATCTTAACTTTACATTTGATAAAGCTCAGAAACGCACTGTAAATGCCGCTCTATCCAATACTTTTGGTTTTGGTGGTCACAATGCGAGCATTATTGTAAAGAAATATGCTGAATAAATAAATTNTGCATATANATGAAAAAGTCGCGATATNAATATCGCGACTTTTTTATTNTGTTTAATCGAGGGTTTGTACTCCGCCTCCGTTCACCATCAATGTCTGTCCGCTCACCCAAGCCGATATNGGGGATGCGAAATACAGCACGGCTCCTGCAATGTCGGAAACCTCGCCGAGNCGTTTGAGNGGNGTGTGNGCAAGCATNTTNGCTTCGATTTCGGGTGTCAGTACNGAGGCAAGCGCCCGTGTTTTTGTTGCGCCCGGTCCNATATTGTTAATGCGTATNCCCATAGGACCNTAGTCATAGGCGAGATTTGATGCAAGATGGTTGAGCGCGGCTTTTGAAGAGCCGTATATAGCCATGTTAGGGTCATTATTAATGCTGCTCATGGATGTTATGTTGATNATGCTGCCATAACCCGATTTCTGCATATAAGGAGCTGCGAGCTTGCATAGTTGCCACGGCGCGAACACATTGATGGCGTAGATGCGTTCTACATAACTGCGGTCTATTTTGAATGGGTTTTCCCTTCCTCCGCCACCTAAGCCGGCATTATTCACCAGGATGTTTACCGTTCCATAGAGCTGAACGGTTTTGTCAATCAGGTTTGTGAGGTCGTCTTCCAATAGTACGTTGCATTCTACTGCCGACGCTTGTCCGCCTGCTGCGATGATTTCTTTTGCTGTTTCAGTGGCTTTCTCGATTGAGATGTCGCTTGCTACAACTGACGCTCCTGCGGAGGCGAGAATCAATGCCGATGCTTTGCCTATACCGTCGCCGGCTCCGGTTACGACGGCAACCTTTCCGGTTAAATCCAATAACTTGTATGTGTCCATAGAATGAGGGTTAGATTGTTTATTGTGTAAACGTCGGGCGATGACTTTCGGTTCGGATGACTGGAAGATATATAAAAAGCAGGCATCTGAAAACAGATGCCTGCTCATATAGCATTTTGAATATATTCAGTTAGCTTAAAATGCCGTTTTTGCGGAACACTTTTTCTATCTTCTCCAAGCCTTCTGCTACTTGTTCTTTAGAATGAGTGGCCATCAGTGAGAAGCGAATCAAAGTGTCCTGTGGAGCCACGGCGGGAGAAACAACAGGATTTACAAACACACCTTCGTCAAAGAGGTCGCGGGTCACCTTGAATGTCTTGAAGTTGTCGCGGATATACAAGGGGATGATAGGAGTGGAGGTATTGCCGATTTCGCATCCCATCTGACGGAACCCGTCAAGGGCGAAATTTGTCACTTTCCACAAGTTTTCCTGAATTTCGGGCTCGCTCTCCATGATATCAAGAGCTGCCATTACCGCTGCGGTAGAGGCGGGGGTGATGGATGCGGTGAAGATATAAGAGCGAGAGTGGTGACGGAGGAAGTTGGTGATTTCTTTGTCGGTTGCGATGAAGCCGCCAAGAGAAGCAAACGATTTACTGAATGTTCCCATAATCAGATCCACGTCATTGGAAACACCGAAATGGTCGCATACGCCGCGTCCGCCTTTTCCGAAAACTCCAATTCCGTGAGCTTCGTCAACCATCACTGTAGCGTTATATTGCTTTGCAAGACGCACGATTTCGGGAAGATTTGCAACATCGCCCTCCATCGAANAGACGCTGTCGGTGACGATTNATTTAANTTTATCGGGGTCGCATTTTTTAAGCTGCGCTTCCAACGACTCCATGTCGTTGTGCTTATATTTAAGNAATTGTGAGAATGAAAGGCGGCGGCCTTCAATAATTGAGGCATGGTCTTGTTCATCAAGAAGAATATAGTCTTCGCGACCGGTGAGAGTTGAAACAACTCCGAGGTTCACACCGAAACCGGTTGAGTAAATCATGGCGTCTTCTTTTCCAACATAGGCAGCCAAGCGAGCTTCAAGTTCTTTGTGGATGTCGAGTGTGCCGTTAAGGAACGGAGAGCCGGCGCAACCGGTTCCATATTTCTTAATAGCCGCTATCGCTGCTTCTTTCACTTTGGGATGATTGACCAGCCCTGTGTAGCAGTTAGAACCGAACATGAGAACTTTCTTTCCATTGATNANAACCTCAGGGTNNTGTTCGNTTGAAATAGCGNGGAAGTAAGGATAGACTCCCGCAGCTTTAGCCTTCTGAGGTTCCTGGTACTTGTCCAATTTAGCTTGTAATAGCTTCATAATATATTCAATAGCGTTTCTGTTGTTGCGATGTCAATGTTTTTAATAGACAGATATCTTATTAAAATACAGGCTGCAAAGTTAGTAAAAATATGTAATAAATCTACAATATTGATTAACAAACGAAGCCCCGTTTCAACTTTTTAACTGTTGATGAACTTTTCCGCTTCCTGCCGGCGCATTTCATCTTCCGACGGAGTGTGTTCCGTCTTTATTTTCAGCTTAACTTCGTCAAAACCCCTGCCATACACTCCATTAACATTGCCTTGAGTGATGAAAGCGTCTTTGTCAATCGCTTTTATTATACGGAAGATATTGACCGATTCTATTTTGCGGCACATGACAAGAAGGACTTTGACTTCGTGCTTCGTGTACCATCCCATGCCGTTGAGCACTGTGCAACCGCGGTGGGCGACATTGTTGATGGCATCGGCGATTTCCTCCCATTTGCTCGAGATAATGGTAAACTGCACCGCTTGCCGGTTGCTGTTGATGATTTGATCACACATGAACGATGCGAGAAATGTAACCACGAAGCCATATACGACTTTGTCGATCTGGTGGAAAAGCAGGAAGCTGGACGATATGATAGTGAAGTCGCAATAAATCATCATTCGGCCTATCGATACGTTGCTCTTTTTTGATACCATCGCAGCTACGATATCGGTTCCTCCCGTGCTGCCGTTGTGGATGAACACAAGCCCTATTCCAACGCCACACAGGAATCCTCCTAAAAGGATGTTCATAAATGTTTGTTGCTGGATGAGAGGTTCGGGGAAAAGCGGTTGTAGTATACCGATGAAGAGCGCCAGAAACGTGGCTCCGAATATGGTGCGGATCACGAACTGTTTGCCGACCACGCGATATGCTATTGCAAGCAGGGTGAGGTTGAGCGTATATGAGGATATGGCGACCGGGATTCCCGTAGTGAAGTATATGAGCGATCCTAAACCGGCAAGTCCGCCGATCACTACTTTTTCAGGAAGCACAAAGGCGGTGAAACCGAATGCGTAGCAAAAAAGACCTAAAATTATGAACAAATAGTCCTTAGAGGAGATAAGAAGTGATTTGCCTGTTAGCTTCATGTGAATCGTGAATTGGTAATGCAAATTTATTAAAAAGTAAAGAATAAGAAAAAGGGGAACGCCTGAAATTTTTGGCGTTCCCCTTTTTCTTGTTTAAATTGCCTTATGCCTGATTAGTCTTGGCATTTAGCTTTAATAAATTCGCGATTCAAGCGAGCGATGTTGCTGAGCGAAATGCACTTTGGGCATTCAGCCGCGCAAGCTCCTGTATTGGTACAGTTGCCGAATCCAAGTTCATCCATTTTGTTTACCATAGCGCGAGCGCGGCGAGCGCGTTCAACCTGACCTTGCGGCAGGAGCGCGAACTGGCTTACCTTTGCTGAAACGAACAGCATTGCGGAGCCGTTTTTACAAGCTGCTACGCATGCGCCGCAACCGATACAAGAGGCTGCATCCATAGCGAGGTCGGCATTGACCTTTGAAATGGGAAGGCAGTTTGCATCCTGGGCGCCTCCGCAGTTGAAAGATACGTAACCTCCTGCCTGCTGGATCTTGTCGAATGCATTGCGATCCACCATGAGGTCTTTGATCACAGGGAACGCAGCTGAACGCCAAGGCTCAACGGTTATAGTCTCGCCATTGCTGAAGCGACGCATGTAGAGCTGGCATGTGGTTGCTCCGGTTGCGGGACCGTGGGGATGTCCGTTGATGTAAAGAGAACACATACCGCAGATACCTTCGCGGCAGTCATGATCAAATGCGATAGGCTCCTCGTGGTTAGAGACAAGTTGCTCATTGAGGATATCGAGTGTTTCAAGGAAAGAGGTGTCGGTATCGGTCTCAACCGTATAAGTCTTGAACTCGCCTTTTTCCTTTGGTCCGGCTTGACGCCAAACTTTAAGTTGAACAGTTATATTTGCCATTTGAGTTTACTTTCTAAAAAAATTGAGGATTATGACTTATAGTTACGGGTTTGAACCTTGATAGCTTCATAGTGAAGCGGTTCCTTGATTAGCTCGGGAGCTTTGTCGTCGCTTCCTTGATAATCCCAGCATGCCACATAGAAATAGTTCTGGTCGTCACGCTTGGCTTCTCCCTCTTCGGTCTGGTACTCTTCACGGAAATGACCTCCGCAGCTTTCGTTGCGGTTAAGGGCATCGTATGCGATGAGTTCGCCCATGGTAATAAAGTCATTGAGACGGAATGCCTTGTCAAGCTCGATGTTCATGCCGTCGGCAGTGCCGGGCACATATAGATTGGTCTGGAATTCCTTGCGTATCTCTTTGAGTTTTTCCAATGCGGTTGTAAGACCTTCTTTAGTTCTTCCCATTCCCACATATTCCCACATGATGTGACCGAGTTCCTTGTGGATTGAGTCAACCGAGCGTTTTCCCTGGATTTTGAGAAGCGCGTCTTGTGCGGCGATACATTTAGCCTCGGCTTCGTCAAACTCTTTGGTGTCGGTTGAGAAACGGGGAACCGTAATCTGGTCAGAAAGATAGTTCTGAATGGTGTATGGGAGAACGAAGTATCCGTCGGCAAGACCCTGCATGAGTGCCGATGCGCCAAGACGGTTAGCTCCGTGATCCGAGAAGTTGCACTCGCCGATGGCGAACAATCCTTTGAGTGAGGTCTGCAATTCATAGTCAACCCAGATACCGCCCATTGTATAGTGGATAGCCGGGAAGATCATCATCGGGTTGTAGTAAGTTTCGCCGTTGATTTCAGTACCGACTTCGCCGGGATTTACATCGGTAATTTCTTCATACATGTCGAAGAGGTTGCCATATCGCTGACGAACCACATCAAGACCGAGGCGGTTGATGGCATCGCTGAAGTCAAGGAATACGGCAAGACCGGTGTTGTTAACGCCGAAGCCCTTGTCGCAACGCTCTTTTGCTGCACGTGACGCAACGTCGCGGGGAACGAGGTTGCCGAATGCCGGATAACGGCGCTCCAAGTAATAGTCGCGGTCCTCTTCGGGAATCTGTGAACCCTTGATTTCTCCAGCCTGAAGCTTTTTAGCGTCCTCGATTTTCTTGGGAACCCAGATGCGGCCGTCGTTACGGAGAGACTCTGACATAAGGGTCAGTTTAGACTGCTGGTCTCCGTGAACCGGAATGCAGGTGGGGTGGATCTGCACGTAAGCGGGATTTGCAAAATATGCACCCTTGCGGTAGCATGCCATAGCCGCGCTACAGTTACATCCCATAGCGTTGGTCGACAAGAAGTAGGCGTTGCCGTATCCGCCGGTTGCGATAACAACAGCGTGAGCGGCAAAGCGCTCAAATTTTCCTGTTACAAGATTCTTGGCGATAATACCGCGGGCACGACCGTCGATCATAACCACGTCATGCATTTCGTAGCGGTTGTAGCTCTTCACCTTGCCAAGATTGATCTGGCGGTTGAGAGAAGAGTATGCGCCAAGGAGAAGCTGCTGTCCGGTTTGACCTTTGGCATAGAATGTACGAGACACCTGCGCGCCTCCGAATGAACGGTTGGCGAGAAGGCCGCCGTATTCACGAGCGAAAGGAACACCCTGCGCAACGCACTGGTCGATGATATTATTTGATACTTCAGCAAGGCGATATACGTTTGCTTCGCGGGCGCGATAGTCGCCACCCTTCACGGTGTCGTAGAAAAGACGGTAAACCGAGTCGCCGTCATTCTGATAGTTCTTGGCTGCGTTAATGCCGCCCTGAGCTGCGATGGAGTGAGCGCGGCGGGGTGAATCCTGAATGCAGAAGTTGAGCACGTTGAAGCCCATTTCTGCGAGCGAAGATGCTGCCGATGCTCCGGCAAGACCGGTTCCGACAACGATTATGTCAAGACGGCGTTTGTTAGCCGGGTTCACGAGTTTCTGATGAGCCTTGTAATTGGTCCATTTCTCAGCGATAGGACCTTCCGGGATTTTTGAATCAGCCGGATTCATCACTTTTACGTTTTCTTTAGTAGTTTCCATATCGCTAATTAATTTTCGGGTTGTACCATAGGAGCGACTTCCGCATCAGTGTTTTCTCCTTCAAGATAGTTGAGGAATTTCATTGCGGGTTCGATATTGTCGAGTTCAGCCTGAACCATTTCGGGAGTGAAGCCCATCTGCATCATTTGAGCGGGATTCTCAAGGATAGCCTTAAGCTGCTGTTCCTGATTGCGCAGAGCTGAAGAGAAATTGTCATATTTGTAACGGTCTACAGGAATTCCAACCATGTCGCCCATCACGTTTTTGTATTGTTCGCGAAGATCAGNGTCGGTCTTGTAGAAGTTACGGCTTGCGTTAACAGTGAAAACAATTGCCTGAGCGATGAAGAGAGCGACTACAATTGAAGTCCACCAGCAAGAGATGGTTTTCAAGCGGGGCAGCCAGGTGNTGTTATCCCAGCCGATTGACTGGAACATTGACCAGAAACCGTGGTTCATGTGGAACCAGAGGGCNATAAAGCCGATGATGTAGATGATCGGAGTCCANACGCATGAGAAAGCTTCCTGAATGAACAGTGTGCCCATCGACGGAGGAATTGCNCCTTCGACGCCGCGAATCTCCTGAAGCTGCATTTTTGCCCAGAACTGAATCATGTGAACGACAAGGAATGCAAGGATTACGATACCGAGCACAAGCATGTTCTGNGANGACCANTCNACGNNNGCNGGTTTCTTTGTGATAGCATAACGGTCATTCCCGCGAGCTTTGCGGTTCTGTAATGTTAGCCACACTGCATAACAGATGTGCAGGATGAACAGTACCGCCAGTCCGATAGACGCAACCAAAGCATACCAGTTAGCACCCAAAAACTCACAAATTACATTGTAAGCTGAAGGATACACGATAGCTATTGCGTTCATCAAGCAGTGAAAGGTTACGAATAGGACGAGGCATGCGCCGGTGATGGCCATGACTAATTTACGCCCTATAGATGAGCTTGTTAACCACATAGTTGTGTTGAAATTTGAAATTAATATTAATAATGTTTGCTATATTTTCGGCTATTGTGGTGCAAATTTACGATAAATAATGCACGGTTACAAGTATTAAAGAAAAATTTCATTAATATTTCTGCAAAATAGTTGGCTCGGCTATATTCAAGTATGCTTGGGATAAAAAGCAAGTTCTGAGGGGATAGCTGAATCTCTTAAGATAAGTATTGCGACAGGTTTTTTGTACATGATTAAATTAATGATTAAATTTACATGATTTTTTAAGCTGTTGTTCAAAAATGAAATATCGATCCATAGTGGCGGCGTTGGCTGCCGGAGTTTTGATGTGGTCTGCCACGTCGGGATGTTCATCGTCAGGAAATGATGTTGCCAATGATTCCGATTCTTCGGAAGTTGTTGTCGACACTGTTTTGGAGCCATCCTATATTAGACTTAAGGTTAATCCCATCGGCGGCAGTCTCGGAGCTGTTTTTAATGACATAAACAGTGTGCAGCTTCCGGCGGCTGAGGCGCTTGGAATTAAGCCCATAACCGGACCTAAGGATGCGTGGCGGCTATCCCGTCCCATTGTGAAAGTAGAAAATTGTGATGAATATTATTTGGAAGATCTGACTCATTCAGTCCCTTATCTGGTTCCTGAAGCGGCAAATTTGTTGAGCGAGATAGGGCGCAGGTTCAATGACTCTCTTGAGGCGCGCGGAGGTGGAAATTACAGGCTTAAAGTGACAAGCGTTTTGAGAACCGAGGGCGCTGTCAACAAGCTTCGCCGTCGGAATATTAACGCTACATCCAACTCCGCACATCGTTATGGAACTACCTTTGACATCAGCTATGTTCGTTTTTTTAGTGACAGTGTGACTGTTGAGCGTTCACAGGAGGATCTGAAAAATCTATTGGGTGAAATTCTCAAAGAGGTGCGTGATGATGGCAGATGTTATGTTAAATTTGAGCGCAAACAAGGATGTTTTCATATAACCGCTCGTAAATAATATCCTGATGGAAAATTCAAATGAAAAAAAAGCCGGCATCGAGCAAGAATCTACCGGAAAGAAGCGTCGAGGAGTTGTATCGCGTATTTTTCGCGTGTCGGCATGGGTTTTGGGCGTTTTTGTTGGGCTCTTGCTCCTTTTGTTCTGCGGTATTTCCTGGGTGCTTACCCCTGAGCGACTCACTCCTATTATAGAGAAAACGGCAAATGAGAATATGACCGCTGTCCTTTCGCTTAAAAAAGCGGAACTATCGGTTTGGAGCACATTCCCGCGNATNAAGCTGGAACTGGATTCCCTTGCTATTGTTAATNACGCGTTCAANAANTTGCNTTCCGAAGAATATNATAAACTTCCTGCCGGGAGCGACACATTATTATATGTGGGGAATTTTAGCGGCTCGTTAAACATTCCCGCTCTTTTCGTTGGTAAAATCAGGTTGTCGGATGTGGAGCTTGGAGGCGCCGCGCTCAATGTGGTTTCATATAACGGGGAACTGTCCAATTATGACATTTTCCCTGAGAGTGAGACAAAGGATGATGATACGGCTGATATATCTATTCCCGATATTTCGGTGAGTCGATTCAAAATTGCCGATAGGTTTCCGATACGCTATTTCTCTCTTTCCGATACAGTCGACGTGCAGCTGTCGCTTGAACCGTCGGATGTCCTCACTGAGAATACTCCGGGTTATAAATTGGTCGTCAACAGCTCGCTTGATGCTCTTTTGCCGCCTGAAATATCTCTTGACTCCATTTCTGTGGGTCTTGGAGGAGAGCTTGGGTGGAAGCATGATGAGCCGCTTAAAATGAAATTCAGCGATTTTTCACTTAATGTAGGAGCTATCACGGCGCTGTTTTCAGGAAGTGTCGATTTTTCCGAACCCTCCCGGCTCATGGATTTTGATCTTAAGCTGAACCCATTCTCTCCGATTGATGGGATTAAAATGTTGCCTGCCGATATGAGAGCGTCCCTACCGTCGTTTGAGTCAGATATGCTTATATCGGCTACAGCTCGGTTGACGGAGCCCTACCTTCTTGCCGACACTTTGCTGCCGATGATGGCTGTGTCGCTTGACATTCCCGAGTGTTCGGCGGTCTATGATTCATATAAAATAAATAAATTTGCGTTAAGCGCTACGGCATCTGTGAATGGACATGATTTGAACAAATCGGAGGTGAATGTTTCTAAATTTCATGCCGAGATTGACGGAGTTGGCATGGATGCTCAAGGTTCAGCCACGTCATTGATGGATAATCCCTATATAAACGGTAAGGTGAGAATCGATGCTCTGCTTTCTGCTTTGCCTGCAAATATCCTCAGCGCGATTTCAGGACAAGTCAAGGGGTCAGTGTTGCTCGACGCTGTGGCTCGGTTCCATCAGAGTGACTTGTCGGTAAACGGATTTCACAAAATTTTTCTTGACGGAACTCTTGAACTGAACGATCTGGACGTATCGCTGCCTGATTTTGACATTGAACTGTTCACTCGCAATACTGTTGTCGACTTGNNCACTAACAATAANTTTGTCTCTGNTGCGAGCCGCANCGATTCCTTGCTTANGNCTTCNGTGAAGATNNACACGATTTCATTTGGGGCTGCCGGAATCGCAGTGTCGGGTAAAGACGTGCGTGGCGGAGTCGGGTGTTCCAATAAGGGGCTACCTAAGGACACGATGACCATTATACCGCTTGGGGCTACCTTGAGTGCAAAGATGTTGGCTTACCGGGGCGAGGATTCGAGTATGGTGCGCTTGCGCGACACTTATGCTTTCGCCACACTCCGCCGATTTAACAATGATCAGCATGTTCCGTTGTTCAGCTTCCAAGCCGGTATGAAACGAGCCTTTTATGCCGATAAGCTCAATAGGCTTATGCTTAATAACGGTAGTTTAGACCTGACAGCCCATTTGCGACCTATGGGAAAATTGGAAAAACGTATGAAGCAACGCTATGACTCTATAGCTCAAGTTCATCCTGATTTGTCGCAGGACTCGTTGNTCGCTCTGTATAAGAAAAGTTTCAACAGAAGGCGCATGTCGGCTTCTGAGGGTGAAATAATGGACTTTGGTCTTGACAACACCACCAAGAGAATGTTCTTGAAGTGGGATGTGTCGGGCAATATAAAGGCGGAACACGGCGGTCTATTCTCGCCCTATTTCCCGTTGCGCAATCGCTTGTCAAATTTTAACATGGCATTTTCTTCCGATAGTGTTGTCTTTAAAAATGTATTATATAAGGTGGGTCACTCCGACTTTTTGATTAATGGAGCTATAAAGAATCTCCGAAGGGCGTTGGCTATGAATTTCCCATTGAAAGCGGAGTTACGTCTTGTCAGTGATTCTATAAATGTTAATGAATTGGTGGAAGCGTCCTATAAAGGTTCCGCATTTGCCGAGAGCGTTATGGATGGGTCGGTAAAAATGGCTCAGATTGAGAATACAGATGAACTTGACCGTCTTGTAGAGCGTGCGGCTGACACCGATGAGACGGCTGCGCTCCTTGTTCCGATTAATGTGGACGCCCGGTTCGTCATGGATGCCAGGAATATAGTCTATTCCGACATGCTGATGCATAATTTCAACGGCGAGCTTCTGATGGGGAACGGAGCGATAAATTTGCGTAATTTGTCGGCTGAATCAAAGATTGGAAGCGCGAAGATGACGGCGCTCTATTCAGCCCCCGATAAGCGCAATATTCGTTTTGGCTTCGGGTTGCTCCTGGATCGGATAGATGTCAAGCAGTTCATAAACATGATGCCTGCCGTCGACTCGCTGATGCCTCTTTTAAGTTCGTTCCAAGGAAAAATAAATGCTGACATAGCCGCTACTACCGACGTGGATTCCACGATGAATCTCGTTATCCCCACATTAGAAGCCGCCGTGAAACTCTCGGGCGACAGCCTTGTTCTACTTGATGCTGAAACATTCCGCACTGTCTCGAAATGGCTGCTGTTTAAGAACAAGGAGCAAAACGTGATTCCTCACATGGAGGCGGAAATGCTGATTGAAGACTCTAAATTGGAGATTTTCCCATTCGTGTTTGACTTCGACCGCTACCGCCTGGCGGTGATGGGCTCCAATGATTTGGCATTGAATTTCAAATATCATGTATCGGTCCTTAAGTCGCCCATACCGTTCAAGTTCGGTATAAATCTGTCAGGGAATACCGACAAAATGAAAATAAGACTCGGCGGCGCCAAGTATAAACCGGGTAAATCAGTGGAGACAATCGCTATAGTCGACACGGCGAGAGTGAATCTGCTTAAGGAGATAGACCATGTATTCCGGAGCGGAGCTAAAAATGCTCGTTTGGGAAGTCTTAAAATTAAGAATCAGTCTGGAGGCTCGATAGATTTTGATGCGCCCAATGACACTATTTCCCGGGAGGATTCAATTTTATTCATAAAGGAGGGACTTATTGAAGTGCCCGACTCATTACGTCAAGAATTGTTGAAATGACAAAGGAGAGAGAGGCAGTTTTAAAATATGCGGAGAAACATGGATTAAAGCGATTTAGTCCTGTAGCGGCGCTTGTCGATATGGATGGCACGCTCTATGATTCGATGCCTAATCATGCAAAGGCTTGGACCGAGCTTATGTCGGGAATAGGAATAGAATGCACGCGAGATGAATTTTTCTTATATGAGGGACGCACCGGAGCATCTACCATCAACCTGATGTTTAACCGTGCCTATGGGCGTGATGCTACTCCCGAGCAAGCGGCTGAGTTGTATAAGCGGAAAACGGAATTGTTCAGCGCGTTGCCTCCGGTCAGCCCTATGCCCGGAGCAGCCGAAGTCATAAAAGGGTTAAGATTGGCTGGGCTTGAGACTGTCCTCGTCACAGGTTCGGGGCAAAACACGCTTCTTAATCGGCTTGATACTGATTTTCCTGAAGCGTTCCCGGTGTCACGACGAGTTACATCGAGGGATGTTATTCATGGAAAGCCTCATCCCGAGCCGTTTTTGCTGGCTATGGACAAGGTGGGCGCTACTCCCGCTTCGTCAATCGCTATCGATAATGCTCCGATAGGGGTGAAAGCTGGCGCTGCGTCAGGCGCTTTTACGATAGGCGTTGTCACCGGTCCCATTCCTGAAAGCGTGTTGGCTGATGCCGGTGCCGATATTGTCTATTCGTCTATGCCGGAATTGGCTGATAGATTAGGCTTGTTAATAGAAACATTTAATTGTGAATTGAAGTGATGGAACATCAGGAGATAATATTTACCAACAGCGTTGGGTGTGAGTTGGAACGTGTCCTTTCGGGCTTTCCGGGCAAAGTTTTTGTAATATGTGATGAAAACACTTTGAAAGAGGTGGTGCCGTTGATTGCGGCTGACTCTGTGCGCGTCGCTGACGCAAGCACGATAGTAACCCCTGTTGGCGATGAGAATAAAAACATCGTTTCTCTTGCCGGAATTTGGGACGGATTGCAGAACGGCGGCGCCGATCGTCATTCTGTAGTCATCAACATTGGCGGGGGGGTCATCACTGATATGGGAGGTTTTGCTGCCGCTACTTTTAAGCGCGGGGTGAAATTCATAAATGTTCCAACTACGCTATTGTCGGCAGTGGATGCCGCTGTCGGAGGCAAGACAGGAATAAATTTCAACGGTTTCAAGAATGAAATCGGTGTTTTTAAGGAGGCTGACGCAGTTATCATATCCACCTGTTTTTTTAAAACGCTTCCCCGTGAAGAGGTCAAATCGGGATATGCCGAGATGCTCAAGCACGGACTTTTGGAAAGCCCTGAATCATTGGACAGGCTTCTCGACTACGATATCAGCGCCCTGAATACCGATGAGCTTCTTGTGATGCTCGAAGAATCGGTCAACGTGAAGCGTCGCGTTGTCACTGAAGATCCGTTTGAAAAAGGGATAAGGAAGGCTCTAAATCTCGGACATACGGCAGGACATGCGTTTGAAAGTCTTGCCTTGGAACGTAAATCGCCGGTCCCTCATGGCTATGCCGTGGCTTGGGGATGTGTTGTTGAACTTGTTTTGAGCCATCTTGCTCTCGGCTTTTCATCGACATTGCTGCACCGGGTTGCGCGTTTTGTGAGGGATACATACGGAGCTCCGGCGATAGAGTGCCGTGATTATGACAAGCTGCTGGATTATATGCGTCATGACAAGAAGAATGCCGGAGGTAAAATCAATTTCACCCTATTGTCGGCTCCCGGAGAAATAGAAATCAACCAATATCCCGGTGATGACGAGATTCGCAACGCTCTCGACATCTTCCGTGATTTGATGGGAATTTAGTCGTTCAGCCAAGCATCCCTGCNCGTTATGAGGATTAAAAGTGTGTCACGTGTCATTCAACAACAATGTTGCCGCTTGGCAATCTGCTTGATTGCTGTAATGCTTGCTGCAGTTGGTGTTCATGGNGCTGATTTTAAAATTGAGCGNGGNGAGAGGCTTTTGGTCAGGATTGATGAATCGCCGGCTCCTGTNNTGGAATCTGCCTTTGGATTGCTCGCCGCCGATGTCGACAAGGTGCTTGGAGCATCGTTAGAGAAAGTATCTTCCGACGGTAAAATTATTGTTGGCGCGGAATCTGATTTGCGTGGCAAGATTGACGGCATCGACCATCTGCTGGATTCTTTGCAGGGAATGAAAGAGGCGTTTGCTTTTCGGGTTGTTGACGACGGCAGGCTTGTGATTGCCGGCAGCGACAGCCGCGGCGTTGCTTACGGACTTATGGAATTGAGCCGGTTGATAGGGGTGTCGCCGTGGGAGTGGTGGGCTGATTCCGAACCCGATACTCTTGCTCGATTCGCGCTCCCGGCAGGTTATAATGATTTTCAGTCTCCGTCGGTGGAATATCGTGGAATTTTCATCAATGATGAGGACTGGGGNCTNTTGCCNTGGAGCTGTCACACTTATGAGCCTGAAAACGGGGAGGGGGTGATAGGTCCCAAGACCTATTCACGGATATTTGAGCTCTTGCTTAGGCTTCGNGCTAATACGTGTTGGGCAGCCATGCATGAATGTGTCGTGCCGTTTTTCCTCACCGATGGAAACCGGGAAGTTGCGGAGAAATATGGAATATACATAGGTGGATCTCATTGCGAACCGATGGCTTGCAATGCCGCCGGAGAGTGGTCGAGAAGAGGAGTGGGAGATTATGACTATGTGAATAATCGCAATGAAGTTTATCGTTTCTGGGAAAACAGAGTGAAGGAGGTTGCCGGACAGGAAATTTTATACACTCTTGGAATGCGCGGAGTACACGACGGAGCGATGAAAGGGGCGAAAAATGTTCTTGACCGCAAGAGAGTCCTTGAACGCGTCATTGCCGATCAGCGGAATCTGTTAACTCGACACCTTGACCGTGCCATCGATTCAATCCCTCAGGTGTTTATCCCTTACAAGGAGGTGCTCGACATATATAANGCNGGACTTGAAGTGCCCGAGGATGTGACNCTGATNTGGTGTGACGATAATTACGGTTACATAAGGCATTTCCCGACCGAAGCAGAGCGTTCCCGCAAGGGTGGTAACGGGATCTATTACCATATTTCCTANTGGGGGAGNCCTCANGACTATCTTTGGCTTGGCACATTCAGCCCTTATCTGCTTTTCCATCAGATGTCGGCGGCTTATGACCGAGGTATAGACAAAATGTGGATTCTCAACGTGGGCGACATAAAGCCGGCTGAGTATCAGATAGAGCTCTTTATGGATATGGCGTGGAATATCGGTGAGGTGAGAAAGAAAGGAGTAAATAACCATTTGTCAGGCTTTCTTTCAAGAGAATTTGGAGCGAAAATGGCAGAATTCCTCATCCCGGTGATGAACGAGCATTATAGGCTTGCCTATATGAAAAAGCCTGAATTCCTTGCCAATACTCGTGTCGAGGAATCCGATCGTGAATATTACGGCACGATGAGGGAAGGAGGTTGGGGTATTGACTCTCTCTTGATCAGGCGGGCGGAATATGCCTTCATTTCCGATAAAGTGGAGACCTTATCATCAGCTGTACCTATGCGGTTGAGAGATTGCTATTTTCAGCTTGTGAAATATCCGGTACAGGCTGCCGCGCAGATGAATTTTAAGTTCATTGACGCTCAGCTTGTCGCGGATGGTCTTGTGCCCGTCGATAGGAGCGATGCCGCCTATNATAGTNTCGCCNCGCTGACGGCTATATATAATGAGGGGATTCATAACGGCGGNAAATGGCAAGGAATAATGGATATGGCTCCGAGACGATTGCCTGTTTTCAATCGGGTTGCCTATGAAAGGCATTTGGGAAAAGCGGAGAGATCGCCACGCCCGCTTGCCGTGATTAACGGCGCCGACGGAGTGGGANCTTTCTCTCTGTGTGAAGGATTNGGATATAATGGCGGGGCTGTCGACGTTGCCCGTAACGATACTGTGGCGTTCGCGTTGCCTCCGGTTGACGGTTGCGACTCGTTGAGAATCGACATCAGGCTTTTACCCTCTCACCCCGTGATGGATGGCGATTTAAGTTTCAGCCTTTTACTTGATGATTTTCCGCTTGCCGAAAATGTTAGTTATGCCACGAGCGGACGTAGTGAGGAGTGGAAATGCAATGTTTTGAGGAATCAGGCGATACGGTCGTTTGACATCGTCAATGACGGTCAGTCCCANGTCCTGAAGTTTGTGCCTAAGACTGATGGCGTTACGCTTGANTGTGTATTGCTTTGGAATCGCCCGCAGCTTTAGCGTTGAATGCGCTTTTTTGTCCTGAACNGAGATNNNANAGTGGTNAAAAAATGCGTATTGAACATANAGAAGCGAAAAAATGGGGCAAAAGTTGCTTAATTGGGTGAAAAGCCTTAACTTTGCGGCGATTTTTGTACAATAACGTAAATATAAAGTGGGAAAGTTTTCAGCTTATAAGCTACCATTAAAATCACTACCCTCTGGAAGTCATGAGTTTGAATATGAACTCGGAAAGCAGTTCTTTGAGGATATGGAGAGCACCGACATCCGCGATGCTCACCTGAAGGTTATTGCCCTCGTGAATGTAAAAGGTGACGTATACGAGCTTTCACTCAAGGTGAACGGAGAGCTAACTCTCATATGCGACCGCTGTCTTGACGAACTTCCTTGGCCTGTCGACACTGAATACAAGGTTTTTGTGAAGTATGGCGAAGATTACAATGACGAGGCGGATAATCTGTTGGTTATTCCTGAAAGCGATAATTTCCTGAACATATCCTACATATTATATGATACTGTAGCGTTGACTATCCCGATCAAGCATGTTCATCCGATGGGAAAATGTAACCGCGCAATGAGCTCGTTGCTTCGCAAGCATCGTTCTCCGGTTGCCAACCTTGAAGGGGATGACAGCGAGATGATGGAAGAGATGATGGACTCGATGGACGACATTGACATGGCTGCTGCCGATGACGCTCCCGTTGATCCGAGATGGAATGACTTGAAAAAAATTAAGAATCAAGATAATAACGAATAAGACAATTAAACATAAGAGAAAATGGCACATCCTAAACGTAGACAATCAAAGACTCGTACTGCAAAGCGTAGAACTCATGACAAGGCTTTAGAACCCACATTGGCAATTTGCTCTCACTGCGGTTCATGGCACATCTACCACACTGTATGCCCCGTTTGCGGATACTATCGTGGTAAAGTCGCTATCGAAAAGCCTGCTGCAATCTAATTATTTTAAAATTCTCTCTTCTTCGATTACTTCATCGCCGGAGCCCGTCAAGAGTTCCGGCATGAAGATATTTTTTTAATAATAAATAAATAGTCATATCATGCAATATCCGAGAATAACCGGTATCGCTTCTTATGCTCCCGAAGACATTCTTGACAATGAGATGCTTTCCCACATGGTCGATACCAATGACGAGTGGATCACCACACGTGTGGGCATAAAGGAGCGTAGAATCCTTAAAAAGGATGGAGCCGGTTCATCTTATCTTGGAATCAAGGCAGTCAATAAACTGCTTGAATCTACCGGCACCAAGCCTGAAGAAGTGGACCTGTTAATATGCGCTACTTCCAATCCTGACTATCGTTTCCCCTCGACCGGCTCAATCATAGCTCATGAATGCAAAATGGCAAATGCTTACGCCTATGACATTCAAGCTGCATGCGCCGGTTTTTTGGTGGCTTTGCAGGACGCTGCAGCATATATAAGAGGAGGAATGTATAAAAAGATTGTTGTTGTCGCAGCTGAAAAGATGTCTTCAATGACAAATTACGAGGATCGCACAACTTGCCCTCTCTTTGGAGATGGTGCGGGATGTATGCTTGTTGAACCTTCCGATGAGAAAGTGGGTATAATTGACGGTGTATTCCACATCGACGGTACCGGACTTCCTCACTTGCTGATGAAAGCGGGAGGTTCCGTATTGCCGGCTTCCCACGAAACAGTCGACGCTCGCGAGCATTTCGTTTATCAGGAAGGTAGAGCTGTTTACAAACATGCTGTTACCGATATGCTCACTTCATCGCTTGCAGTTATGGAGCGTAACGGACTTAGCGTTGAAGATGTGGACTGGCTCGTGCCTCATCAGGCAAATTTGCGCATCATTGAGGCTGTGGCCGAGCGTTCGGGTATAAACCCTGAGAAAGTATTGGTCAATATCGAGCATTACGGCAACACCTCGGCAGCTTCAATTCCCTTGTGTCTTGACGAATACAAGGATAAGCTGAAGAAAGGCGACCGCATCATTTTGACTGCGTTTGGTGCAGGCTTCACATGGGGCGCCATTTACATCGTGTGGGATCTTTGATTCCGTTAACTCCTCTCTTCCAATGAATATCCGAGAACTGGTTATTCCAATAAAAGTTGTCTCTTACGACGAGCTTGACGCTATTGAGCGTCAGCTCGTTGACGAGGCGCGTAAAATGACTTACAATTCTTATGCCCCTTACAGTAAATTCTCAGTAGGGGCGGCTGTCTTATTGTCAAACGGAGAGATTATTCCCGGAGCAAATCAAGAGAATGCTGCGTATCCCTCGGGGACTTGCGCGGAACGGTCGGCGGCATATTTCGCTCACGCCCGTTATCCTGATGCGAAATTCAGAGCTATTGCGATAGCTGCGCGCGACACTTCGGGCAACTACATGGTTAATCCCATTTCTCCTTGCGGAGCCTGTCGGCAAGCTCTTCTTGAATATGAAACGCTTGCAGGCGAGGATGTGAAGGTGATTCTGGCGGGAGCTGAGTCGCTCTACATTCTTCCGTCGGTGAAATCGCTTCTGCCGCTGGCTTTTTCTGAATTTGAATAAAAAAATAAAGCGGTGATTAAACCTTTTTTGGTTAGATAGTCTAAAGGATTGTGAATACATTCTAACAATCTATATTTACAGACTACCGAAATGAGTTCTTATCTCAGAAAATCCTTTTTGACCCTTCTATTTGTCCTATTGACGACAGGCTCGGCATACGCCGTCACCGTCAGAGGAAGTGTGAAAGATGCTGCCGGCGAGCCGATGATCGAGGCTACAGTAAAACTGCTTGCAGCTAAAGACAGCGCGTTTGTTAAAGGTTCAACTACCGATGTCAATGGAAATTTTACATTGAACGGAGTGAATCGCGGTAAATACATTCTTGCGGTTTCATATATCGGATATCAGACCGCTCACCAAGATTTTTCAGTTGAATCAGGGAACAAGCGACTTGACCCGATAGTGATGAAGGAGTCGAGCATAATGCTTAAAGAGGCGACCGTCACGGCGGTTAAAACTGAGATAACTGTTAAGGAGGACACGATTGAGTATAATGCTGATTCCTATAAGACTCAGCCCAACGCAGTGGTCGAGGACCTGCTCAAACGTCTGCCCGGCGTGGAGGTGGGCTCCGACGGCTCAATCACCGCAAACGGCAAGAGCGTGACCAAGATACTGGTCGACGGCAAGGAATTCTTCAGCGACGACCCCAAGGTGGCCTCCAAGAATCTCCCGGATGACATGATCGACCGTCT
>WFLX010388269.1_pt1 | contig 45092 bp, 35 predicted proteins | sample 4967041 | NCBI WGS metagenome assembly WFLX01 (sample SAMN12857096, study PRJNA449069) | gut metagenome | isolation source: stool from male and female vole | host: Microtus ochrogaster | place: USA:Florida | collected 2017
TAGAGCTGCTTGGCCAGCTGCTGGGTGATGGTGGAGCCGCCGCCGGCGCTTTTGTTGCCCATGAGCACCGTCTTGAACAGGGCACGGCTTATGGCCTTTGCGTCGATGCCCGAGTGGCTCTCAAAACGCACGTCCTCGGTGGCAATGAGGGCATCGATCACGTTCGGCGATATCTCGTCGAAATCGGCGTACACGCGGTTGCCGGTGCCTCGGAAATAGCGTCCCATCTCCTTGCCGTCGACAGGCTTGTCATAGGCGCTGTAGAAGAAGCCGTCGCTGCCGTTCCACGCGGCGTCGGTGAATTTTGCCCACTCGATATGGTCTGAGAGCAGCTGCTTGGTCTCGGTGTCCATCACGTAGATTTCGGTCCAGTCTGAGCCTGAGCGCGAGATCGTGTAAGCGGTGTATCGGCCGTCGGGCGACATGAATATGCCGGTAAGGGCTACGGTGCCGTCGTCGGAGAGCTTGTTGGGGTCGAGAAACACTTCGCGTGAGCCATTGATGGCGTCCTTGCGGTATAGCACGCTCTGGTTTTCGAGGCCGGAGTTCTCGAAGAAGTAGTATCTTCCGTCGTTCTCTTTGCTCAGGATGCCCGATTTCTTGAAATTATAGAGCTGGCTGAGACGGTTGCGGATATCGTTGGTGTAAGGTATGCGCGAGAGGTAGCTGTCAGTGAGGGCGTTTTCGGCCTTTACCCATTCGGTCGTGGCCGCCGCGGTGTCGTTTTCGAGAGGGCGGAATATATCGGCTACTTCGATGCCGAAATATGTGTCGGTCACCGTGCGGTCGGTCGGCGCCGCGGGATATGATATGTTATTCGAGTCGGCCGCTGTCATTGAGGTAGCGGTGATTGCCGGGATTAAAAGAGTGAGAAGCTTTGATTTCATTTGGATTATTTACGGTTGCGTTCGCGGCGTTTCAGGAAGAAATGGAGCGAAACGATGCATATAAGTGTCAGAAAAATCAGCCCGAAGTAATAGAGGTAATTACCGGCCATGAACTCAAACCGCCCGATATAGGCCATAATGGCGAGATAGATGAGCAGCAGGGCCGGAATGTAGACAGAGGGTTTCATTTATGGTCAGTCGTGCCGGGCTGATTGCCGGGGGCGTCTTCGGGTTTCACATAGGGGGAGAGCTCGGGGTGGAATTCTCCCGACGAGAGATAGCTGTAGATCTGGAGGCAGGCGTAGGCGTCGAGCGAGGCGTAAGCCTGCTGCGCGTCGGTCAGTGTCTCGGCTTCCCAGTTGGTGAGTCGCTGGCCCTTGGAGATACGTTTGTTGAAAATTACGCCGTAGACCTTCTGCAGCGAGTTGTCGGCCACCTGAAAGTCTTTGACGAAAGTCTGGAGCTCGACCACGTTGGCGGGCTGGAACGATGCCACTGATGCGAGCTGATGGATGTCGTCTTTAATCGATAAGCCTACTTTGACTATATTTGGATCTTCAAATAGTTGTGCCAGCTCTGGAGGAAAACCGATATGGTTGAGGCGGAAAAGGAAGCACTCGTCGAACGTTGAGATCTGAAGTAGCGCGACCCTGTTCATGCGCCCTTTGCGGAACGAGGGGCGCGTCTCGGTATCGAATCCGAGCACAGGCTGCGACATAAGGTATCTTACGGCCTTACGGCAGTCGAGCGGGGAGTTGATCACGATTGAGCGTCCGGGAAACTCGGCTATCGGCAATTCAGCTATTTGTTCTTTGGATATAGCGAGCATACAATAATATTATAATAAGGCGCGAATTTACGCATTTTTCGCGACACAATCTGCAAAATCTTCCGGAAAATCTGTTGCGTTGGCAGGGAGCAGCCCTGCGGGGAAGGAATGGCTTAGCCGTGGGAGTTAGTGGGAATTGATTAGGGGAGGGGGATGGAGGGGACAACGAGTATCTCGGCTTCGGGGAAGTTGCGCTCGACGTGGCGACGGATATATGCCCGGGTGTCGGCTGAGATGATTTTGTCGGTGTCAAAGTGCTCGTTATAAAGCAGATATGCGAGTCGGAGATTTCGGGCTTTAATGGCTTCGAGCGATAGGAGGGTGTGGTTGATAGAGCCGAGTTTACCGTTGGTTACGAGAGCTACGTCGAGGTTGCGGGTAGCGGGATAGTCGATAGAGAGGGTGGTTTCGTCGATAGGCACAAGCAAGCCTCCGGCACCCTCTATCAGCACCACGTCGGCTTCGGCCTCGTTGGCTTCCCTCGCTTTGTCAATCACTTTAAGGTCAATCGGTTTGCCGTCTATGCGGGCGGCGAGGTCGGCCGACGCGGGATAGGAGAGTATGATAGGCGCGGATTTCGACCAATCTTCGCTGTCGATCGGGTCTCCCATGATAAGGCGGTGAAGCTCAATGTCTTCTGAGCGGCCTATGTTGCCCGTCTGAACGAATTTTTGGGTTCTTACGGTTTTGCCGAGTCGGCGCAGGTGATTGCCGAGCCAGCCGGTGGCGTATGATTTTCCGGCATCGGTGTCTATGCCGCTTATAAATATCGATTTAGTCATGGTAGCTTTCGTAAAGTAATGTAGGTTACTGAATATGTTAAGGTTGCGGTGGAGTCGGGATTGCTTATGCGGCGCATTATCTCGCGGGTGGCCGCGACGGGCAGCGGGCGGCTTGAAAGGGCATTGACGCCGGTCGCGCGAAGGTTGCGCAGGGCTTCGGAGGCCGAGGGGAAGTCAATGGCAATTTCCCGGTTTTCGATAGTGTAGTCGCACTCTAATCGTTGTAGAAAGGCTTCGTCGACAGCCGGGTAGCGGAGGCTGACCATATCTGCGATAGCTCGGAATGTGCCTTTGCCGAAAAAAGAAATCACGGCAACGCCGCCGGGGCGCAATGCCTTTACTGCGGCTTTAAGCGTTTGTCGAGGAGAATGAAACCATTGTATTGTCGATGAGGAGGCTATGAGGTCGTAACTCTCTGGGGTATCCTGCATCATTGCGAGCTCGGCATCGCATTGAGAGCTGATGTTTCTGTTGCCGTTGAGCTGCGGGTATTGGCGTGGGTTGAAATCGCGGAAAGTGATTGTGGAGTCTGAAAGCAGCCGTTGAATTTGAACGGAAAGGAGGCCGCTCCCGGAGCCGATTTCAAGCGCGTTGAGCCCGTTTACGCGTGATAGAGCGGCTTTGATGAGCGAAGCGGTGTGGAGAGCCACGGCCTGTTGCACTTCGGCGGCTGAGTCGTAAGTCTCGGCCGCTGAGCCGAAGCGAGTCTCAATGAGTGATTTGTCGGCAAAAAGTGTATTTATAGCCTTTTGGAAATCAATGAGATGAGGGGCGTTGTCAAGCCGAGTGACGCGGCTTGAGTCGTCGGCCCATGCCTCGATCATATTATCGGGAGGGAAGATAAGGTCGTTGCCGGAGACGATGATTTCGTCCCATCGGCTGCTATCCTCGGCCTGAGCTTTGACCTCGGTTACGCGGTCGTATATAGCTTTCAATTCCCCTCGTAGACTATCTACGTCGCGCGAAGGTTGCGCTGGGATGAGAGCCTTCATGGCAGCCGCGCCTCCGCAGATGCGCCGAAAAAACTTATCGACCGCTCGCTGGTCGGGCAACTCCATGGTCTTTAGGAAAATATCTTCAGGAATACCGAGGCGGTTGTCGATCGGAAAGAGCGTACCGTTGACGGCGACTGTTTTGGTTATCGGGAGCGCGGTCAGGCGGCTTTTCAGCAATTCGTTTGCGTAATATACCCCCATCGACCAGGCGATTACCACTATCTCCTTGTAACGTTCCAATGGTTTGATGTCAAACCGCGTATCTGTGTAGTCGTAGACGAGCATAATATCATAACCGTCGCGGCGCAACGAGCTGAACATGTCGAAATCTGCGCCCCATCCGGCGAAAAAGATGATAAGGCGCGGGTTGCTGTCGGCGGTTATAAATTTCTGTATCATAACTTATCGGGGGCTTTATACTTGTCGCGTAATGAATTAAGGACACGGTCAACGTCGGCAAGCGAATGGGCGGCAGAGAGGCTGAAGCGAAGTCGCTCGGTGGAGGGAGGCACGGTAGGGGTGCGAATCGGTAGCACCTTAATGCCGTCGGCGCGCAAGGCTGTCGAAAGGCTTAAAGTGTCGGTCGCGTTTCCGATTATAAACGGCTGTATCGCAGTGTCGGAGCCTTGATGAAATTTGCTGTTTGGCGATAACTGGCCGAGGCCTGCTTTCATGGCTTTGGCGAGGCTCTTGAGGTGTGTTCGCTCGCTGTCCATTCCTATCAGGCGGCGAACGACGAAGTCGGTCCAGGCGACTGAGACGGGAGGGAGAGCGGTGGAGAAGATAAGGCTGCGCGATTTGTTGACGAGATACTCTTTCAAGGGGGTGTTTACGATTGCAAATGCGCCTTGCGACGCCGCGGCTTTACCAAAAGTGCCTACCACGATGTCTACCATATCGGGGTCGGCAGATGCGGCTGTCAATCCGAGCCCCGAAGGGCCTTCGCAGCCAAAGGCATGGGCCTCGTCAACATAAAGAATCACTTTATCGTTGTGCTTCTTAATGTCAATGAGTGAATTGATTGAAGCGCAATCCCCATCCATGCTATAGACGCTCTCCACTATTACGAGTATTGAGTCGTAATCATTGCCGCGCTCTTCGATGAGACGTTGTAAATGGTGGTAATCGTTGTGGTGAAATCGGGTAAAATCACATTTTGAGAGCATTATGCCGTCGATAATGCTCGCGTGCGCGAGTCGATCGGCGAGAATGAGCGTTTTCTTGTCGGCGATGGCCGCAACGATGCCCGTGTTGGCGTGGTAGCCGCTGTTGAACAGCAGCGCCGGGCGATGGTAGAGTTCGCTTAAGAGCGACTCAAGTTTCAGGTATGGGGTCTGGTTTCCGGCGAGAAGTCGCGATGCGGATGAGGTTAGCGCCAATTCGTTTGCCGGGGTTGTGCTCAGAAATTCGTTCTGCCAGTCGGCGCGGGTGGCGATACCCATGTAGTCGTTGGCGGTGAAATCGATGAAGCCGGGGTGGTCGGCTCCGGGTATCGAGCGTAGATTCCCGGTGCGCTCAAGTTGAGACAGATTGCTTGCTATTTTGTCGTAAAGCATCGGTTAAAAGCAAGTTTTGAGGATGTCGATAGTTCGGCGTACAAGGGTGCGGAGGTCGTCGTCTGAGATAACGTATGGGGGCATCACGTAGACACATTTGCCGAATGGGCGCACCCATATCCCCTGCTCGACGCATTTGCGCTGGAAGTCGCCGAGATCGACGGGGGTTTTGGTCTGAATGACTCCGATAGAGCCTATCGTGCGTATATCCTCCACGCAGCCAAGCGTTTCGGCGGCCTTGATTTCCTCGGCGATAATCTTGTGGATATGTTCGACGCGGGCCTCCATGTCCTGCGATTTCAGGAGTTTAAGGGAGGCGATGGCCACGGCGCAAGCCAAGGGGTTGGCCATGAATGTCGGGCCGTGCATCATTACGCCGGCTTCGCCGCGCGAGATGGTGTCGGCCACCTCTTGGGTTGTGAGCACCGCGCTCATGGTCATGTATCCCGCTGTCAAGCCTTTGCCTATGGTCATGATGTCGGGCGTCACACCGCACCATTCCCAGGCGAAGAACTTGCCGGTGCGCCAAAATCCTGTCGCTATCTCGTCGAATATCAGGTAGATGCCATATTCATCGCATAGTTTGCGCGCTTCGCGGAGATACTGTGGATGATAAAACCACATCCCNCNGGCGNCTTGCACTACCGGCTCCANAATCAATNCNGCAATTTCGTCGGAATGATCCTGAAGCACTTTTTTAAGCGGCTCAATATCAGCGCTATCCCATTGGCCGTCGAAGCGGCTTCTGGGCTGAGGCACGAAGAAGCGTATAGGCAAAGCAGAGCCGAAGGCGCCATGCATACCTGTCACCGGGTCACATNCGNNCATNGNGTTCCNTGTGTCGCCGTGGTAGCCGTTGCGGATGGTTACGAAGTTGGTCTTCTTGTGGTCGCCCGATTTTGAAATGGCGGCTTGCACGGCCATTTTCATCGCTACTTCAACCGCTACCGAGCCCGAATCGGCGTAGAAGATATTATGCATATTGGGCGGCGCTACCTCCAGCAGCATCTTCCCTAACTCTATGGCTGGCTGGTGGGTAAAGCCGCCGAACATCACGTGCGACATCTTGTCGATTTGGCTCTTTACGGCCTCGTTGATAGTGGGGTTATTGTAGCCGTGGATCACGCACCACCACGACGACATGCCGTCGATAAGCTCGGTGCCATCCGCGAGGCGTATGTGCGCTCCGCTCGCCGAATCTACCTTGTAGGTCGGGAGCGGATTGAGCGTTGAGGTGTAGGGGTGCCAAAGGTGTTCGCGGTCCCATGCGTCGCAAATCATATCGTTGTTTATAGCCTTTTCCATTGCTCGATCGGGTTTTCAAACTCGCAAAAATACAAAGATTTCGTCAAACGCGCAAAATTAAGAGCCAGNCCCATAAAATATGTTAACGCTGAGGTCGCATATCCCGGAGGGATATTTGGAGGCGACGGGAGGGAGCCATGCCGTCGCATTGTGACCGAGCGACGGCTTCAAAAGCGCCCGAGAGATGCGAAACGGAGGTAATGGCTGACCGCCTCAGCTTTAACAGGTTTTATGGGACAGGCTCTAAGAGCCGGTCTGACAATAAATGTCATCGCCTATGGGCTGCTTAAAGGTTAAAAACTCATAAACATGGGGCTGCGTTGATGATTATGTCGCCGATTTTTCGTAATTTTGCATATAAAATTAAGTCAAAACTAAATGAAACAACTTTTTAAAATCATATTTCTATTACCCCTCTTGGCTTTCGCGGCTTGCGACAGCAACGATGAGCCGGCGCCCGCAGCGAGCACCCCGCGAACGGTGCTCGTCTATATGGCCTCCAACAATAGCCTTAGCGGCTATGACGCCTACGACATCGCCGAGATGCAAGTCGCCGCGCAGGCCGGAGATTTGGGCGACTCGCGGTTACTGATCTACCACCATGGCCGCTCCGGCAGCCCGATGCTTAAGGAGGTGATGTCCGACGGTAGCATCAAGACTTTAAAAGTTTATGGCAGAGACACTTTGTCGGTAGACTCTAAACGNATGNTTCNAGCTATATCCGACGCTAANAGGATNGCTCCGGCCGATAACTACGGGNTTATTCTCTGGAGNCANGGACAAGGTTGNCTGCAGAACGGCATTGAGGATGACTTGGCGGCGAAGCGGAGCGAGGCGTCGACAATGTCGTTTGGAAGCGACGGGTCGAGCAAAATGAATGTTACCACTCTCGCTGCTACGCTTGAAGGACAGGGATTTGACTATGTCTACTTCGACTGCTGCTTTATGATGGGCATCGAAGTTGTCTACCAGATGCGCAACGTGGCTAAGACTATTGTCGGTAGTGTCAACGAGTTGCCCGCCGACGGTATGCCCTACAATCTCAACCTTCGCTATTTGATGCCCGCCACGCCCGATCTTGAGGCGGCGGCGAAAACAACTTTTAATTTATACGACGGCTATACGGGGTCGGCGCGAACTTGCGCGATGTCGGTGGTCGATACCTCCCAACTCAACAACCTGGCAGTCGCCACCCGCGAGATATTCCAATCCGATACCCCACTCCCCGCCGATTTTACGCCGCAGGAATTCATGATGCGCAATCTCTATGTCGGAGGCCAATGCTATATCTTTGATCTCGGGCAATATGTTGAGGCTAAGTCGCCCGATGCCGAGACTTTCAAGCGGTGGGAGCAGTCGCTCGCGAAAGCTGTCACCTACGCCGAGACCACCCCGATGATATGGAACAACATCGAAGTGAAGCATTATTGCGGCTTGTCGACGTTTATTCTTAAATCAGATGACAGCGCTGATTTCNACANTTACAAGGATCTCGACTGGTATCGCGNCGTGGCCCGCTACGCTGTGTCGAAATAAAATATTGAATTATGCTGCTTAACCAGACCGAAATTGTAGACGTGCTCACGGCCAACGCAAAGTCGCCCGTAGAGCTGCCCGACACTATCAAGCCGGGCACGGCGGTTCTCAAAGAGGGTATCGCCGAGCTAAAGGAGCTGTCGCTTCAGGATTTCCTGAACGACATCACTCGTATGCTCGTTGAATTCGCCATTAACGTTACGATAGCCATTCTGGTGTTCTATGCGGGCAAATTCATCATTAAGCGTATCTACAATATCGTAGGGTCGATAATGGTGCGCCGTAAGGTGGATAACTCTCTTGCCACCTTCGTGTTGAGCTTTATCAATATTATTCTCTACTTCATACTTATCGTCACCGTGATAGGTATTCTCGGAGTGGAGACCTCCTCGTTCCTCGCGATTTTCGCCTCGGCGGGCGTCGCCATCGGTATGGCCCTGAGCGGCACTCTCCAAAATTTCGCCGGCGGTGTTCTTCTCCTTTTGCTTAAGCCTTATAAGGTGGGCGATTACGTTGAGGCGCAAGGCTTTGCCGGCACCGTTAGGGAGATACAGATATTCCATACGTTGATCACAACCTACGATAATAAATCGATACTCATACCTAACGGCCCCCTTTCGACATCGAGTATCAACAACTGGTCGCGCGAGTCGGTGCGCCGCGTCACGTGGCAAGTCAGCATTTCCTACGGCGATAGCGTGGATAAGGCCCGCGAGGCTATTTTGGCGATGTTTGCCGACGACCCCCGCATTATAATGGATTACGTCGACAAAGATGGCGACGGCTACGACGACAANACAGGCGAACTNATCCCNGACGCCCACCGCGTGGAGCCTGTNAAGGCNGAGGAGCNTGTNGCTCNGAGCGGTTTCTGGAGCCGTGTCTTCGGTCATCATAAGAAGGTGAAATCGGCGATTGAGACTTACAAAGAGGGCCAGGAGGATACCTTGAAGTCGTTGCGCCCTAAAGTTACCGCCGCTCCCGCTGTGCTGGTCGACAAACTCGACGATTCGAGCGTTAACCTGTCGGTGCGCGCGTGGGTTAAGACAGGCGACTACTGGAGCGTTTACTACGACTACAACGAGCGCATATATCGCGATCTCCCCGCGGCCGGGGTCACATTCCCGTTCCCGCAGCTCGACGTTCATCTTGCCAAATAATCTCCCTCGGGCCATAGCGACGGTTNCCTCCCCTGAAATCAGCATAANNATATTGAAAAAATATTCGCTATGCAGGGGTGAAATCCCAACTATTTTTCCTAAATTTGTAAGCAAATAACCNTACTCGGCTCTCCTCCGGGGCGTTTTGCCGCTGTAAATGCGGGTAAGCGTCTCGGTTTAAGGCGTTTAGTTTGACGAACGCCTTCGGGCGTGTCAGATACCAATATGACGCGCCGGCCCCTTCGATAATAAAAAAACAACATAAATGATAAGTAAATGGAATTACTTACCCCTAACATCCGAACAGAAAAAATCAGCGGAGGCCTTAGCCCGGCGCTATGGCGATACCCCTGCTATTTGTGAGCTGCTTGTGCAGAGGGGCGTTGAGACCGTCGAGGAGGCTGAGAAGTTTTTCAATCCTTCGCTCGACGATTTGCTCGACCCTTTCCTCATGCCGCAAATGGATCTGGCTGTTAGCAGGCTTAACCAAGCCATGGGTTCAAAGGAAAAAATCATGGTCTACGGAGACTACGACGTTGACGGTACAACGGCTGTTTCGCTCGTCTATAAGTATCTCCAGAACTTCTATTCCTCAATCGAATACTATATCCCCACGCGCTACGACGACGGATATGGCATATCAAAGCGCGTGATCGACGAGTTCGCTCAGAAAGACGTTAAGCTCGTCATAATACTCGACTGCGGCATCAAGGCTATTGAGGAAATCAAATACGCCAAGTCGCTCGGTATCGACTTTATCATCTGCGACCACCACGTCCCCGACGACGAATTGCCCCCGGCCGCCGCTATCCTCAACCCTAAGCTTGAGGACTCCACTTATCCGTTCCCCCATTTGTCGGGTTGCGGTGTCGGCTACAAGTTCATGCAGGCATTCTCGATCTCTAACGGCATTGACCAGATTGACCTTCAGGGGCTTCTCGACCTCGTTGCCGTGAGCGTCGCCGCCGACATAGTGCCGATCACCGGCGAAAACCGTATAATGACCTATCATGGCCTGCGACGACTCAACTCCAATCCCAACATGGGCTTGCGCGCGATAATGCGTATATGCAATCTGAGCGGGCGCGAAATCACTATCTCCGACGTTATCTTCAAGATTGGGCCGCGCATCAACGCTTCCGGGCGTATGCAGAGCGGGCAGGAGGCGGTGGATTTGCTCGTTGCCCGAGACATCAACGACGCGTTTGAGAAGGCCAAGGCCATCGACCAATACAATAAAGACCGCAAAGAGCTCGACAAGCGCATTACCGAAGAAGCGAGCGCCATTCTCTCTGAGCGCGACGAGATCCACTCGTCGAAGCGATCGATAGTGATATACAATAAAAATTGGCACCGAGGCATTATCGGCATCGTGGCTTCGCGGTTGACCGAGCTTTATTATAAGCCGGCGGTGGTGTTGACGCAGTCCAACGGACTCGCCACCGGCTCCTCGCGCTCAGTGCAGGGCTTCGACATCTATGCCGCAGTTGACTCATGCCGCGACATGCTGGAGAATTTCGGTGGACACACCTATGCCGTCGGCCTTTCGCTGAAGGAGGAGAACATTCCGGAGTTCACTCGCCGCTTTGAGGAATTTGTGGCGGCTAATATCACGCAGTCGCAGCTCACCCCTGTCACTGATATCGATGCCTTTATCTGCTTTGCCGACATATCTCATCAGCTTACGTCTTTGCTCAAGAAGTTCAATCCGTTTGGCCCCGGCAATCAGAAACCGGTTTTCTGCACGCAGGGCGTGACCGATTTCGGTACAAGTAAGCTCGTAGGCCGTAAACTGGAGCACATAAAGCTCGAAATGGTCGACGAGACTTCGGGCAAAGTGTTTAACGGCATTGCGTTTAACATGGCCGAATACTTCGACCGCATCCATGCCGGCGAGCCTTTCGACATAGTCTATACCATGGAGGAGAATAAGCATCGCAATGCCCCGGCCCAGCTTCAGCTTCTTATTAAAGAAATCCACCTACGCGACAAGTGACCCCAGCCTCGCGACGCGAGTGTCGGCTCTCGGCTCTCGGTTGCTGTTGTCATTCCCGATGGTAAAACGGGCTGATACCGGGCCTTCGCTGTCGCTATAAAGAGAATGTCGATGAGCTTCACTGATGCTGAAATATTAGCCGCGCTTCAACGTTACTGGGGATATGACTCCTTTCGTCCGGCTCAGCTTGAGATTATACGCTCGGTGCTTCAGGGCCGCAATGCTATCGGGTTGCTTCCTACCGGAGGAGGCAAGTCGATAACGTTTCAGGTGCCTACTATGCTGTCCGACGGCCTCACCGTCGTAGTGACGCCGCTGATTTCGCTGATGAAGGACCAGGTCGACAATCTGCGCGACCGCGGCATCATGGCAGTGTATCTACATTCTGGGCTTACGCGCCGCGAGCAGCGGCTTGCTTACGACCGCTGCCGCCTCGGCAAAGCGAAGTTTCTATATGTGTCGCCTGAGAAGATCCAGTCGAAGTCGTTCATCGACGAGGTGCGATTTTTCAATGTCACCCTTATAGTTGTCGATGAGGCGCACTGTATATCGCAGTGGGGCTACGATTTCCGCCCCTCATACCTGAAGATACCGTCGCTGCGCAAGCTTTTCCCCGGAGTCACCACCCTGGCGTTGACCGCGTCGGCGACTCCCGAGGTGATTGCCGATATCGCTGATAAGCTCGAAATCACCGACCCCGACATTCATCGCCTAAGCTTCACCCGCAAGAATATTTCCTACGTGGTGCGTTATTGCGATTACAAGGAGGGGAAAATCCTCGACATCCTGCAAAAGGTTGGCGGCACGGCCATAGTCTATGTGCGCTCCCGAATACGCACAAAGCAGATTGCCGAATTTCTTTCGCGCTCAGGCATTTCGGCTGAGCATTATCATGCCGGCTTGTTCCCTGAAGAGAAAGAGGAGCGGCAAAACCGCTGGAAATCGGGGGAGACGCGCGTGATTGTCGCCACAAACGCGTTCGGCATGGGCATCGACAAGCCCGATGTGAGGGTGGTTATCCACCACGATTTGCCCTCTTCGCTCGAAGAGTATTATCAGGAAGCAGGGCGCGCGGGCCGCGACGGCTTGCCGTCGTTTGCCGTTCTCCTTGCCAATAACCGCGACAAGGCGATGCTGACCCGGCGTTTGAGCGATGCCTTCCCCCCGAAAGACGCCATACGTCGTATTTATGAGCTTGTGGGCAATTTTCTCAACGTTGGGGTAGGCGAGGGGTATGGCAGCCTGTTTGAGTTCAATGTCAACCTCTTCTGCACGCGGTTCAAGTTTATGCCGCAAGTTGTGGTCAGCGCGCTTAACATTCTTACTCAGGCCGGATACATTACCTTCAGCGAGGAGCTGACCACTCGCTCGCGGGTAATGATGATCATGAATCGCCATGAGCTTTACGATCTGCGTCTGCCGCCCGATGCCGATAGAACTTTGCAATACATCTTGCGCACCACTACAGGTATTTTCTCTGACTACGAATATATCAACGAGCCGCAAATGGCCGCAAATCTTGGGCTGAGTGAGGAAGCTGTCTATCAGGCGTTGCTGTTATTGGGGAGGCTCCACGTGCTTCACTACGTGCCTCATCAGAATTCTCCCTACATTTTATATAATACTTCGCGCGAGCTGCCGGGAGAGCTCCTTTTCCCGATAGAGGTGTATGAGAATCGGCGAAAGCAGATGGCAGTCCGCATAGACGCGATGAAGCGTTTCGCCTTCGACACTGCCGCGTGCCGAGTGAATACGATGCTCCGCTACTTCGGCGAGGACCCGAAGGAGCCATGCGGCCAGTGCGACGTGTGTCGGCAACAGCGTAAGCGATCCCGATCGTCAGCGTCGTCGGGAGAGTCGTTACGCTCCTCCATTCTCTACCTCGCGGGTCAACCCGGCGGCCACACTCTCGACTATATTATCGAGCAGACGGGGCGGCGCGCCGACGAGGTGATTTCAGAGGCTCGTTTGCTTGTCGACCGAGGGGATATCACGATTGATTTTGAGACAGAATTGGTCGTTAAAAGTGCAAAATAATCGAAAAAAATGGTGCAAAAATGCGCGAAAATGCGCGAAAAGTGCCGCTTTTTTAACAAAAAATGCGCGTATTAACGCATTTTTTGCTCTTAAATAACATACTTTAATCAATTTTTAACCTCTTCGCGTTGACTTTTTGCGCGGTTTCGTTGTTATAATAGTACAACAACGAGATAATAAGCCCGCAGGACGAAAGTCGCAGGGCGATTATCAATGTTATTGCATCCCTCGCCCTAACTACCGGGTAGTGATACTAGGTATTTAGGCTCTCATAAATAAATAGTTGAAACGTGAAGTGAGGACCATCAGGATCCTCACTTTTCGTATATACGCGTAGTTATTTAATCGCGTGAATGAGCTTTCGGAAGTCTCCGATTCGCCATGTTACGCGTCAGCGCACGATGTATTTCATGACTACGGATGAGAATTCCGATTCATATTTTTGCGTGCCGGCGAGCGCGTCGCGATTTATCTCAGGGAGGTACTTGGTGAGTTTTTTGCCGAGCGGGGAGTCGTAGAATTCGAGCATCTGGCGAATCTCGTCGAGACTGAAATACTTCGCGTAGATAGCGGCGAAATCATCGACCATGCCGTCCCACACGTTGCCAATCATTATGTTGACCACTTGGGCCGTAGGAATCGTGAATTTCAGGCCCATATTGCTGTAGGTGGTGGTAAGTGTTTCTTCAGTTATTTGTCGGACGTTGGTAAGGGTGAGCAATTCAGCGACCGCGTTTCTGTATGCGGGAGTTATGGTCTGAGCTTTAGTAGAGAATGATACGGAGGCGAAGATTAATGCGGTAACGAAGATGTGAATCAGTTTTTTCATAATGAATTGAGAATTTTGATCAAAGAGTGAATTAAAGAAATGGCGGGGAGAGCTGATAGCTCCTCCCGCCTTGTATACGGTGATAGAAAAGATCGTCGTAAAGTGGGTCGAAGATTATTTGAGGGCGTCCTTGACAGCGTCGTTGGGCACCATTTCTTCTTTGAACATATAAGCGCCGGTTTTGGGCGATTTAACCATCTTGATCACCTTGCTGTAGGTGCGGCCTTCACCTTTCTGAAGTGAGGCGACTGTTTTCTTTGCCATATTCTATTATTTTATTTCTTTGTGGATGGTTACACGTTTGAGGATGGGGTTGTATTTTCTGAGTTCAAGACGCTCAGTGGTGTTTTTGCGGTTCTTGGTAGTGATATAGCGCGAAGTGCCGGGCATACCACTTGCTTTGTGCTCGGTACATTCGAGTATTACCTGCACGCGATTACCTTTTGCTTTCTTTGCCATGGCTGATTAATATTCTACAGATTTGATTTCAGTTAAATAACCCTTGGCGGCAGCTTGCTTGATAGCTGCGTCGAGGCCGAGCTTGTTGATTGTGCGCAGACCTGCGGCTGAGATAGTGAGTGAGATCCAAGTGTCTTGTTCAACCCAATAGAATTTTTTGTTGAACAGGTTGACATAGAAGCGACGTTTGGTGCGACGCTTAGAGTGCGATACGTTGTTTCCCGTCATCGCTTGCTTGCCTGTAATTTGACAAATCTTTGACATGGCCGTTAGTGTTATTTATTGCTTTTTCTTTTATAATTTCTTGAATGTTTCGGGCCTCGGCGCAGTCTCATATCGCGCGGCGAACGCATCATTTTCGCCGGCTTTCAGGGTCGGGTCGCAAAACAGAGTGCAAAGTAAGCTATTTTTCTGATAATTGCCAAATTTTTACACTCTTAATTGCTTTCGGGCTTCCGAAAAATTAATTTTTATTAACATAACGAGATATTTGGCTCGATAAGTTGCGTGATATTTATATAAATAATGTAACTTCGCAAAGTGATTTCGAGGCCTACGCGCCACGGAAGCTTAATTTTATTCAACCTCATATTATACCCTGAAGGTGAAACACGGTTTTTTCAGAGTCGCGGCGGCCATTCCGAGTGTGAAGGTTGCCGATGTGGATTATAATATCAACAGTATCTTAACTTTGGCTTGCGAGGCCGATGCGATGCGCGCGCGTATCGTTGTGTTCCCGGAGATGAGCGTCACGGGCTACACGTGCGGCGATCTATTTCACAATTCGGCTCTCATTAAGCGCTCTCAGGAGGGCTTGCGGCGCCTATGCGATCAGACGGCCAATCTCGACACCGCCCTTATCGTTGGCGCGCCTTATCTTGAGAACGGCAACCTATACAATGCCGCATACATTATATATAAGGGCTCAATCGAGGGGATAGTGGCGAAGACTTATCTCCCCGACTATAACGAATTTTACGAGAAGCGCTGGTTTCGCCCCGCTGCCGACGACTTGCGCAAGTCGCTGTTTACGATCGACGGCGTGGAATTCGGCGTGGAGATTTGCGAGGACCTTTGGGCTCCGATTCCTCCGTCGAGCACCCTCGCTATGGCCGGCGCCGAAATTATTTTCAACCTATCGGCCTCCGACGATATTATCGGAAAGTATGCTTATCTGCGCAAACTCGTTGAGCAGCAGTCGGCGCGCTGTATTGCCGCTTACGTATACGCCGGCGCCGGATTCGGCGAATCCTCAACCGATCTCGTGTTTGACGGGAAAGCGCTTATCGCGGAGAATGGCGCCATTCTCTCCGAAGCAAAGCGATGGATTTCGACCCCTCAGCTGATAGTCAACGACATAGATGTCGATGCGCTGCGCCGCGACCGCATGCATATCAACACATTCGCCGACTGCGCTGCCCGCAATGAAGCGGATATGTCGGTACGCCCGATCGACCGCCAATTCAATATCGACGCTCTCGCCAACTCGGCCGACAGCGGGGTGGTTGATATTTCAGACCTCTTTGTCAAGAAATCGCTCTCAGGCGACGACACCGACGCTCCCGATCTGCTGCGCGAGGTCAACCCTACTCCCTTCGTTCCGGCCTCCGACGAGCATATTACCGAGCGATGCGACGAAATCATCAATATACAGGTAGCCGGGCTGGCGCAGCGATTGAACTCCACCAATACCCGCAAGCTTGTGGTCGGCATATCGGGCGGCCTCGACTCGACGCTCGCACTTCTTGTGGCCGCAAAGACCTTCGACCGACTCGGCCTTGACCGCAAGGGTATCATCGGCGTCACTATGCCGGGATTCGGCACAACTGGGCGAACCTATAACAACGCGCTGACAATGATGCGCACGCTGGGGGTGACTGTCCGCGAAATCCCTATCGCCGACGCTGTAAATCTTCATTTCAGAGATATAGGCCACGATGCGGCGGTAACCGATGTGACGTATGAAAACTCGCAGGCACGCGAGCGCACCCAGATACTGATGGATGTCGCCAATCAGGTCGGCGGCATGGTGCTCGGAACCGGCGATCTCTCAGAGCTGGCTCTCGGATGGGCCACCTACAATGGCGACCATATGTCGATGTACGGAGTCAACGCCGGGGTGCCTAAAACGCTTGTCAAGTATCTTGTGCGTAACTTCGCCGATTCGTCGGCCAACGAAGAGGAGCGCGAGGCTCTGCTCGACGTGATCGACACGCCTATCTCCCCTGAGCTGACCCCCGCTTCGGAGGACGGCGACATCAAGCAGAAAACCGAAGATCTCGTCGGCCCTTATGAGCTCCACGACTTCTTCCTTTACTATACGCTTCGCTACGGTTTTAGCCCTAAGAAAATTTACTATCTCGCGACTAAAGCCTTCCCGGGGCGTATGCCAGAGGAAATCAAGCATTGGCTTAAAACATTCTGCCGCAGATTTTTCAATCAGCAGTTCAAGCGGTCTTGTCTACCCGACGGTCCGAAGGTAGGCAGCGTGTGCCTCTCGCCCCGCGGCGACTGGCGTATGCCCTCCGACGCGTCATCGGCCCTCTGGCTCCGCGAATGTGACGAATTATGATACCCAATTCCCTAAGTGATAATCGCTTTATGAAACGCATCCCGCTCATATTTGCCGTATTATTCAGTCTTGCGGTCGAGGCTACTTACGCCCAACACGCGAAATCCTTTGCCGATCTCAGCGACCAGAAAGTCGGGCTTTACAACATAGCCCAATTTCTCTCCGCGCGCGAAAACCTCTACTATAAGGACGAGAAGGGGAAACTGAAAAAAATAAAGACCAAAAAGAAAGACGCGTTTAACGCAGACTTTCTTCAGGCTCCTAACGCGCTGAAATTCTGGTCGGAAATCGTAGTTGACGGCAAGCGGTATATGCCTATGACAGCCTCCGGGGGCAATAATTTTTACCTGCTAATCGACGCGGACGCTATGCGCGTGTTGTTGCCGGCGGCCGTGTCGCTGAGCGAGTATGAGCAGCGACTCCCCGAGGTGTCTGACAGCAGAGCTTACATTTTTAATAAAAAATATCTGCCTGGCTCGGATTCTTATACCGATAAATACACGCCTGTAGAGTGGAAAGGCGTGAGGCTTTCGAGCGACCTGGCTAATCCTGTAATATGGGATATAGATGTCAACGGCCTCTCAGACAGCGGTTCGCTGGCCGAAATCGATTCGCGCCACGCCTTCTTTAGCCGTAAACATTATCTCGCGGATATGGCCCTTGAGAAGGAGCGTATTGACTCAGTTGCCGACTATGACCCGATTTATTGTAAACTCAACGGCATACTTCCCCGCGACACACCGAACACGGCCTTTGCCTTCTACGCTCCCGACAATAAGAGTGTGGAAGTGATGACTAACTTCGGTCAGAAACTCATGCCGTTGTCGGGCCTCACCTTCAACGACCCCTCGAAGATAAAGTTTTTGCAGCAACGAGGCGTCAAAGGTATGCAGACTCGTCGCGGCGTAGCCGCGCATTGCGACTCGATATCGAGCGCTGCGTTTCATCGGCAGCTTGCGATCCGCGACTCGCTCGCGGCTGATAGCATTGCCCGCGAGCAAGCCGAAATAGACGATTTCATCAAGAAGCTGAAATCGCGTCAGATTTTCATCTTTGACGAGGAGTACGCTTATCATAGCTACGGCGGACAGTTCGGAAAGAGGATCGAATTCTACAACTGTTTCCCTAAAACGATTAAATACATAAATATCGTATTCTCGAGCTATAATGCGGTCTACGACCCGCAGCGCGACGATTTAGGGCGCAATAGCTCGAAATGCAAATGCATCGGGCCGATCGAGCCGGGCAACTTCGGCACGTATGAATTTGACGATCTGTTTTGGGATAACCGCGATGTGATCAGCTACGTATTCCCCACCTCCATAACATTTGAATTCATGGATGGGACGAAGAAAACGTTCACGGGGCGCAAGCAGATTGACGCACACCGGTTTTCGGCCCTTGACAAGTGACCTTTTTTCGGGCAAAGCTATCAGCGGCGCCGCTTAACGCAAATTGAGACGATCGTGCAAGCGATCAGTACCCAAGGATAGTAGAGAAATGGCCAGGGGGCGGTAGGGGATAGCCGGGCGATGCCGACGGCCATAAGCGTTTGCGCCCCATAAGGAATAAGAGCCTGTGTGATGCAAGAGCAGGTGTCGAGCAGCGACGCGCTTTTTCGAGGGGATATGCCGTAGTGCTCGCTGATGTTTTTCGCCAGCTCGCCGACAGTGATAATCGCCACGGTGTTGTTGGCAGTGCACAGGTTAACGATACTTACCAGCGCCGCAATGCTTGCCTGAGCCCCGCGCGCTCCCCGGATGCGCGAAGTGAGAGACTGCATGATGTATTTTATTCCTCCCAAAGCTTTTATAAGCCCCAACATTCCGGCGGCCATGAGGGTGATAAGCGTGAGCTGGCCCATCGACTCCATGCCGTCGCCCATGAAGCCGAACAGATTGAGAATACCATAGCCGAGCCATAGACCTTGAACGAGCGAGGTAACGATGCCGAGCGAAAGCACCACCATGACGTTAATGCCAGCGATAGCGCACACAATCACTACCAGATAGGGGAGTATCAACCAGGGGGAAGCATCGGAAGGCGCGGCGAGGCTCAGCCCGTCGAATCCTATCACCATATAGAGCAACAGCGTTATGCAAGCGGCGGGAACGACTATGAGTACATTGGCCCGGAATTTGTCGCGCATATCGCATCCCTGAGTACGCGTGGCGGCGATAGTGGTGTCGGAAATGAACGACAGGTTGTCGCCAAAAAACGCCCCGCCCAACACCACGGCGGCCAAAAACGGCGTTGTGACCGGGTCATTCCCCGTCATTTCGACAACAAGGGGCGTCAGCGCGACAACCGTGCCTACCGAAGTGCCCACGGCAAGCGAAATTAGGCACGCCGACAGGAACAACCCCGGAACGATCAACTGCTCCGGCATATATCTCAGCGCGAAGCTCACTGTGGCTTCGGCTGAGCCGGTCATTTTGGCGAGCGCGGCAAACGCTCCCGCAAGAATGAAAATCCATATCATATACATCACGTTGGACGAACCGGCCTCGGCCGAGAAGATTTCGATACGTCGCAGCAGCGGGGTGCCCCGCATTATTATCACAGCCCATGCTGAGGCAATGAGAAGCGCGACTATTATCGGCATCTTGTAGAAATCGCCTATGACGATAGACACGACTAAGTAGATAAGCAGAAATACAGCGATTGGCGACACGGCCAATAATCCGCGGCTCGCGGAAACGCGCGCGCCGCCGTTGAGTGATGAATTGTCGATCTGATGCTCTGACATTAATATTGCAGTATTGGTTTTTCCGGCGCGAAGTTACGAAATAGTTTCGTCGCGATAATCCTTGCCGTCAAAAAAGTCATTTTTTTGGCGGTTTTTTAGCGTCGAATGATTATATTCGCGTTGCGTTAAAAGATAAAACCTGAACAGTTTTTCATTATCTTCAGCCAATAACCTCTAAATCTATAACATACTTCGTTATGAAACTTTTTGACAAACTTACGGCTTGCGCTAAAGCCAACAAACAGCGCATCGTACTCCCCGAATCAACCGAACCGCGCACACTTACAGCCGCCGACCGTATCCTCGCCGACGAAATCGCAGAAATCATCCTTATCGGCGACCCCGCAGAAATCAATTCACTCGCTAAAGAACTCAAACTTGAAAATATCTCTAAGGCCACAATCGTAAACCCGGCCGACGAGAAAGTGATCGACAAATACGCCCCTCTTTTCTCCGAGCTCCGCAAGAAGAAAGGCATCTCAATGGAGGAAGCCCGCCTCACCACCGCCAATCCCCTCTATCTCGGCTGCCTCATGGTTAAAGCCGGCGACGCCGACGGCCAGGTAGCGGGAGCGATGAACACCACTGGCAACGTGCTCCGCGCCGCATTCCAGGTGATTAAGACCCAGCCCGGCATCAACGTGGTTTCAGGCGCGTTCCTGATGCTTCTCCCCGAAGGGCTCAATTACGGCACCGACGGTATCCTCGTGTTTGCCGATTGCGCCGTGGTGCCCGATCCGACAGCCGAAGAGCTCGCTCAGATCGCAGTGTCGGCAGCCCAGACAGCGCGCGATATCGCGCACATCGAGCCCCGCGTGGCTATTCTCAGCTTCTCGACCAAAGGGTCGGCAAAACATGAGCGCGTAGACAAAGTCATCGAGGCTACCCGCATAGCCCACGAAATGGCTCCCGACCTCATTCTCGACGGCGAGCTTCAGGCCGACGCGTCGCTCGTGCCCAGCGTGGCAAACAAAAAGGCTCCCGACTCGAAGCTTTCGGGCCGCGCCAACGTGCTTATCTTCCCCTCGCTCGAAGTCGGCAATATCGCCTACAAGCTCGTTCAGCGTCTCGGCGGCGTAGAAGCCGTAGGACCCGTGCTTCAAGGCCTTGCAGCCCCTGTCAACGACCTTTCGCGCGGCTGCTATCCCGAAGATATCTATAAGACCATCATTATGACCTGCAATCAGGCCATCGGTCTTAAATAAGCCATATTCAAATCGCTAACATCGTATTTATATCAACATCATGAAGATACTTGTGCTTAACTGCGGCAGCAGTTCCGTGAAATACAAACTTATCGACACCGCTACGGAGAAGACCCTCGCCGAGGGTGGCGTAGAGAAAATCGGTCTCGACGACGGCNTCCTGAAATTCAAGCGCCAGGATGNCTCGAAAGATNTTATCGAGCTTGGCAAAACCGNCCACNACGGCTCGGTAAAGGCTATTCTCAATCTGCTTACCGACCCTAAAGAGGGTTGCATCAAGAGCTACGATGAAATCGACGCCGTAGGTCACCGCGTGGTGCATGGCGGCGAGAAGTTCAACAAATCGGTGCTCATCACCGACGAGGTGATCCAGCAAGTCAAAGATTGCTACGATCTCGCACCCCTCCACAACCCCGCCAACATCACCGGCATCGAGGCGATCTCATCGGTGCTCCCCGACGTGAAGCAGGTAGGCGTGTTTGATACCGCATTCCACCAGACGATGCCCGCGAGCTCATATATGTATGCTCTTCCCTACAAATATTACGCCGAAGACGGCGTGCGTCGCTACGGCTTCCACGGCACCAGCCATCGCTACGTGTCGAAACGCGTGTGCGAGATTCTCGGCGTTGACCCCAAAGAGGTGAAGATCATCACCTGCCACGTAGGCAACGGCGGCTCGATCACAGCCGTCGAATATGGCAAGAGCGTGGACACCTCGATGGGCCTCACCCCGACCGAGGGCCTGATGATGGGTACACGCGTGGGCGACGTCGACCCGGGCGCTCTCACCTTCCTCATGAAGAAGCACAATCTCACCGTCGACGACCTTCAGCGCATCATCAACAAGGAGAGCGGCGTATATGGCGTCACAGAGCTGTCGTCGGATATGCGCGACGTTGAGAACGGCGAGAAAGAGGGCAATGAAAAGTGCCGTCTCGCAAACGAGATGTACGTTAAACGCGCTCTCAAATATGTAGGCGCCTATGCCGCCGAAATGGGTGGAGTCGACATTATCGTATTCACCGGCGGTGTCGGCGAAAACCAGTGCTCATTCCGTTCAGGCATTTGCGGCAAGCTCGGATTCATGGGCGTAGAGATCGACCCTGAAGCCAACCAGGTGCGCGGCGAAGAGAAGATCATCTCTACCCCGGCCTCTAAAGTGAAGGTAGTGGTTGTTCCTACCGACGAGGAGCTTACCATCGCCCGCGACACCGAGGCAATAGTGTCAGGCCGTCAGCCCGAGTAATCAACCCAATAATCCGATAATTTTATCGGATAGACAAATTTCTCCGCAGATTATTGCTAATTCAAGCGAATTGCAGTAATTTCGCGGAGAAATTTTATTGTTTTTAACCATCGCTAAATTCATACAGAATGTCAAAGATAAAAGCAGCCATCGTAGGTTATGGTAACATAGGGCATTTCGTGCTTGAGGCCCTTGAAGTCGCTCCCGACTTTGAAATCGCAGGCGTAGTGCGCCGCAGTGTTGAAAACAAGCCGGCCGAGCTCGCCCCGTATAAAGTAGTGACCGACATCGCCGAGCTCGGCAAAGTAGATGTCGCGATCCTCTGCACCCCTACCCGCGAGGTTGAAAAATACGCGGCGCAATATCTCGCCAATGGCATCAACACGGTCGACAGCTTTGATATTCACACTTCGATACTCGATCTCAGAAACAATCTCGACAAAATCGCCAAAGAGAACGGCACCGTTGCCATCATTTCGGCAGGATGGGATCCGGGGAGCGACTCTATAGTGCGCACCCTGATGCAGGCCGCTGCTCCCAAGGGATTGACCTACACTAATTTCGGCCCCGGTATGTCGATGGGCCACACCGTATGCGTTAAGTCGAAGCCCGGCGTAAAGAACGCTCTCTCGATGACCATACCCCTCGGAACGGGAATACACCGCCGCATGGTCTATGTAGAGCTTCTCGAAGGCGCGAAACTTGAAGACGTGGCCAAGGCCGTAAAGGAAGATCCCTACTTCGCATCGGACGAGACCCACGTAATCGCCGTTGATTCGGTAGACGACGTCAAGGATATGGGCCACGGCGTGCACATGACCCGCAAGGGCGTTTCGGGCAAGACCCAGAACCAACATTTTGAATTCAATATGTCGATCAACAATCCGGCACTTACGGCACAGATTCTCGTCGGCACCGCCCGCGCGGCCATGAAGCAGGCCCCCGGCGCCTACACGATGATTGAGATTCCGGTGATAGATCTTCTCTATGGCGACCGCGAAGACCTCATCCGTCACCTCGTCTGATAATAAAACATTACGTTAAATTCTCCATAAATCCCTCAAATGTTTGATTTTATTACCTGGAATGTAGACCCCATTATCTTTCATTGGGGATTTATCACGCTTCGCTGGTACAGCCTGATGTTTGTCATCGGGTTTGTGGTAGGCTATAAGATAGTGGAGAAGATGTTCAAGCACGAGGGCGCGCCCGAGTCGTGGCTCGGCACGCTGCTTATATGGCTTGTGCTCGGCACGATCGTCGGCGCGCGTCTGGGCCACGTGTTCTTCTACGAATGGGACAAATATTCGCAGCATCCGCTCGACATCCTCAAGGTGTGGGAAGGGGGGCTCGCGAGCCACGGCGGCACTATCGGCATAATCATCTGCATATTCCTATTCTCCTGGATCACCACAAAGCGCAGCCCGCTATGGACGTTTGACCGCATCGTCACCCCGATCGCGCTAACAGGCGGCCTGATACGTCTCGGCAACCTCTTTAACTCCGAAATATTCGGCCATGCGACCGATTTGCCGTGGGGCTTCATGTTTGAGCGGTCATACGAATGGCAGACGCAGTTCAACGGCCAGGCTTGCCACCCGACGCAGATATATGAGGCACTTTGCTACTTCGCTCTTTTCGGATTGCTGATGTGGATGTACTGGAAGAAGAACGACGAGGAGCGCCCGGGATTGCTGTTCGGCACCTTCCTTGTAGGGTGCTTCGCTTGCCGCTTCCTCATCGAGTTTGTTAAAAACGACCAGGTTGATTTCGAGGCAACGATGAGCCTCAACATGGGTCAATGGCTCAGTATCCCGTTCATACTTTTAGGGGTGTTCTTCATTATCAGGGCTTACGTCAGGCCGCGGGTGAAGATAGCGTTCCCCAACAAGTTTCCCGACGAGACGAAACCAAAACGCAAATAATAGTCTGTCCCATAAAATATGTTAACGCTGAGGTCGCATAATTTATGGGACAGGCTCTAAAGCGACACGCCCCTCGGCTCAGCAGCCGAGGGGCGCGCTACGTTTATCGCGAGAGGGAAAAAGCGCCCGCGGCCACGTCGCGAAACGGAAGCCGGGCCGCCTTCAGCTCCTCGACGTAACGCTTCCTGCGAATGGCGTTCATATCGGCTGAAAGGAGAATCGTGTCGGCTCCGCAAATCTTTGCTAACTCCACAACGTCGCCCTTGAAGCGCCTGTCGGCGATGCAATATGTCGATGAGACGCGCGGAGTCGACTTCTCGTCGTCACCCGCAAAGCGGAAGGTCGCGTCGCAAAACGAAACGCTACCTGCGGAGTCGACTTTACCCGAGCCGGTGAAATCATTGAAATACAGCTCTATGAGTTTCACCCCGCGGGAAGCGATATAGTCGCGGTAACGAGTGGCTACGTCGATCGAGTCGGCATAACGGTTGATAGGCGAATCGGTCGAAAGCACTCTCAGCGTGTCGGCTGAACGAATTATCATATTGAACGAGTGCTTGTCGCGGACAATATAAAGATCATTGGCGGGATAGGAGGGGAGCGCGGTGAAATATGCCGCCAAAGTAAGGGTAAAGCAGCCGATAGATGCCGCTAACCATGATTTTTTCTTATAAACTAAGGCGATAAACAGGCAGCCTAACGCAAGATAAGCGGGTAGCAGCAGCCAAGAGGGGATATATATGCCGCCGATATTGCTATGCGGCATAGAGGCTACCCATTCAACGAGGCTATCGAAGCAATCGCCCGCAAAGTTAAGACCGCGCGTCAGCCATGCCGGCGCACCCCCGAAGAGCGAGCAAAAAAGCATCATAACGCCTCCAGTCATCATAACCGGCATAAAGAAGGCGGCCGCAATATTCGCGACTATGAAGTAGGCCGGAAGCTGATGAAAATGATAGGCCATTAATGGCATTGTGCCTAAGGTAGCGGCAATGGTAACAGTGAATAAGCCTAAAACCCGATAAGATGTACGCGACTGCCTCCCCGCGGGGTTAAGGTGGTCGGAGAATAGGATTATCGCCAGTGTAGCCATGAAAGAGAATTGAAATCCGGCCCGATAGAGCGAGTGGGGAGCGAAGAGCAGTATTATCAACGCGGCGAGGCAGAGCGAATTGAGCGATGAGCGCGGCTTGTCGAATATTATCGCAAGAATCACCACCGAAGCCATTATCGAGGATCTAACCACCGACGCTGAGGCTCCGGTGGTCAACGCGAACAGCCATATCCCCGCGAGTACCAGCCACCACCGCAATTTCCTGTTGATAAAAAACGCGACCGGGAGCATGACGAAGCTCAGTATCATCACGATTACCGCCACATGGGCGCCGCTCAATGCGAGCACATGGGCCACGCCCGCGACGGCGTAAAGATCGCGACGGTCGGGGCTGATATCCGATGAGTCGCCAACCAGAATCGCGGCTAAAAATTCAGCCGTAGGCTCGCTCAACCCCGAAGTGAAGATAGTCGCTTCGATGTCTTCTTTGAGCCGACTCAGCATATAAAGCGGATTGTCGCTACGCCCGGTCACCTTTATACGATTGAGCGGAACGTAAGCGATCAGCGAGATGCCTTGATTGTAGTAAACGGATTTGAGATCATTCTCAAGCGGCAGGTCGGTGTCGATATAAGGGAGCGAGAAAGAGCCGCTGAACGCCACTTTGTCTCCCGCCTCTATGCGGGGGTCGAAGAACGGGAGCGTGGCCCTGACCTTGAATTTGGCCACAGCGCGCGAGGTGTTGCCAATTATTTGGCTGTCGGCTTCGATGGTGAGTGTCTGTTGCTCGGACTCTATGGCGGCCGATGTGACGATACCGCTGAATACGGTAGTGTCGGGCGGGGGAGAGGCGAATCGGTAAGGCTCGTCAAATTCTCCGGCAAGCCAGCCGACTAGCACAGCCAAACCCGCTGAAGCCCATTGGAGGCGCCGCGCGATAATAGCCGCCCCCGAAAGCAGAAGCGCCGCGGACGGAAAAATCCACCCCGGCGCATATCTTTGGCCCAATATTCCCGCTATCACCCCTATCAAAAGAGGTAAGAGCGGTATGGCGGCCAGTTGTTTCTTCAAAACTCAGAGAATTATACTATTAGTTTGCAAAGGTAGTAGCCCCCAACAACGAGCCACACGAAAATAATAGCCGCCAGGGCGAAAGGTTTCGCTCCCGCTTGCTTGAACTTATCGATGCTCGTTTCGGAGCCGAGCGCCGTCATAGCCATTGTCAGCATAAAGTTGTCGAGACTTGTTATTCCGGCCAAGAGATTGGAGTATGCCTCAGGCTCAAAAAGGCCGTAGGCTTGTATAACCGAGTTGATGCCTATCACCAGGAGGAAGCCGAACGCGAACCATGGAATCGTGATAACCGTTTTCTCGCGCTTCTTTCCTTCGTCGCCTGACTTTTTGCGCGAACGTATTTTGGAAAGCGCGATACCCATAATCACGAGCACCGGGGCGAGCATCATCACGCGAATCATTTTGGTAATCGTGGCCGAGTCGGCAATCGAGAGCGAGCCGTCGGGATCCATAGCGTTGCCGGCGCCTACGACGTGGGCCACTTCATGGAGCGTGGAGCCAGAGTAGATAGCCATTTGTTGCTCAGTGAGGTCGAAAACGCCGCCGCGGTATAGAGCGGGGTAAAGAAACATGGCAATCGTGCCGAAGATAACGACGGTAGAAACGGCGATAGCGGTTTTGTAAGGGGGACATTTGACCACAGGCTCAGCCCCCAACACAGCCGCTGCGCCGCATATCGCGCTGCCAGTCGAGACCATAAGCGTCTGCTCATAATCCATCTTCATCAGTTTGCCGGCAATGATACCTATCAACAGGGTGCCGCAGATGATGATTGTGTCCATCACTATAGCGGGCGCGCCAATCTCAAGCACCTGCTGAAACGTCAGGCGGAAGCCGTAGAGTATGATGCCCCAGCGAAGCACCTGCTTTGTGCAGAACTTAATGCCGGGAGTCCACGTTTCGGGGAGATGATTGCGCAGCGAGTTGGCATAGAGCATACCGAGCACGATGCCAACAATCAAAGGGCTTAGCGACAGGTCTTTGACCCACTGAAATTCGCTTATATAGAAGGCGGCAAAGGCAAAGAGCGACATAAGAAGCACGCCATGCCATGTAGCCGCGCGTTGTGACGATAAAGCCATTTTCAATACTTATATTGTGGTTTACTTAACTTCGTTCCAGACACGCCAATTCTCGAAGGCTTGGAGCAGAAGCATCTCAAGACCGTTTTTCACTTCAGCGCCCTGGGCCATCGATTTTTTCATGAACATGGTGATGTCGGGGTTGTAAATCACGTCGTAGCAGAGGTGGTCGGGAGTGATATATTGATAAGGAATGTCGGGGCACTCCTCGACGTTGGGGTACATGCCGAGCGGAGTGGTGTTGACGATAACTTTATGGTCGACGATGATTTCGGGAGTCAGGTCGCCGTAGGTGATTACGCCTTCGCGCGGAGTGCGAGATACGAGCGTCACTTCGACTCCGAGATTCTCAAGGCCGCATTTCACGGCTTTCGACGCGCCTCCAGTGCCGAGTACCAGGGCTTTTCGGCGCTTGTCGTTTATGTCGGCTTCAATCGAGTTGGTGAAGCCCACAATGTCGGAGTTGTAGCCGATGAGGTCGACCATGTCATCTCCGGAGCGTCGCACCTTAATGAGATTGACGGCCCCGATGCGTTTGGCGTCGGGGGTGATTTCGGCGAGATAAGGTATCACCTGCTCCTTGTAGGGGATCGTTACGTTGAGGCCTTCGAGCGTAGGATACTCGCTGATTATTTCCATCAGGTCGCCTATTTCAGGGATCTCAAAATTGAGATACTCGGCATTGATTTTCTCGGCCTTGAATTTCTTGTTGAAATAAGTTTGTGAGAAAGAGTGGCCTAACGGGTAGCCTATAAGCCCGAATATGCGCAGATTGTCGTTAAAATGCATTTTTGGCGGTTTTCTATGTTTTACGCGAAGTTAATTTTATTTCATCTTTATTGCAATTTCTATGGGGATTTTTATTGTTTTCCGATGAAAGTTTTCTAACTTTGTCTCAAATGTGTAATATCTAACTTTCTAAACATTTGATATGAAATACATCGGCGCACACGTGTCGACCGCCAGCGGGGTCAGCGCGGCTCCCCGCAATGCGCATGAGATCGGGGCGAAGGCTTTCGCTCTCTTTACCCGCAATCCCTCGCGATGGGCCTCCAAGCCGATTTCTGAGGCCGAGGCCGAGAAATTCCGAGAGCTTTGCGAGGAATATGGCTACAGCCCCCAATATATTCTCCCCCACGATAGCTACCTTATCAATCTCGGCGCGCCCGACCCTGAGAAGCTCGCCAAATCGCGCGAGGCTTTTCTCGACGAGCTGCATCGCTGCGAGCAGTTGGGGCTGACGATGCTTAATTTCCACCCCGGCTCTCATCTAAATCTCGTTGATATAGACACTTGCCTTGCCACGATTTCTGAATCGATCAACCGCGCCCTCGATGTCACAAGCGGGGTGAAGGCGGTGATAGAGACCACTGCCGGACAAGGCTCCAACCTCGGGCACTCCTTTGAGCAGGTGGCTCAAATTATCGATAAAGTGGAGGATAAGAGCAGGGTAGGGGTGTGCGTCGACACGTGTCATACCTATTCGGCCGGCTACGATCTCGCCACCGCGGAAGGATATGAGAAAACCTGGAGCGACTTTGACCGCATGATCGGTCTGAAATATCTCAACGCGCTCCATATCAATGACTCCAAGAAGGCGTTTGGCTCGCGGGTCGACCGCCACGAAACCATCGGCAACGGCACCCTCGGCCTCCCGTTCTTCGAGATGCTGATGGCCGACCCGCGCATGGATAATATGCCGCTTATACTGGAGACTCCCGACGAAAGCCGCTGGGCAGAGGAAATCGCCCTGTTGTATTCAATGGTCAAATAGCCAGCGGGCCGATACTCACTATCCAGTTCCCCCCCCCATATCCCCCTCTTTGAATATCCATAAATCTAACAAAATATGAAAACTAAACCCGATCTTGGCTTCTGGTCGCTGTGGAACCTCTCGTTTGGTTTCTTCGGCGTGCAGATTGCCTACGCTTTGCAGAGCTCGCAGGTGAGCCGTATCTTTTCGACCATCGGCGCCGACCCTCACCAGTTGAGCTATTTCTGGATTCTCCCGCCCCTCATGGGCTTCCTCGTCCAGCCAATTATCGGCTCAATGAGCGACCGCACCTGGAACCGCTTCGGCCGTCGACTCCCTTACCTTATCGTAGGCGCGTTGGTTGCGATACTCGTTATGTGCTTCCTTCCTAATGCCGGCAGCTTAGGATTGTCGGTAAGTATGGCGATATATTTCGGCCTGTTCTGCCTTATGCTCCTCGACACATCTATTAATATGGCGATGCAGCCGTTCAAGATGCTTGTCGGCGATATGGTCAACGAGAAGCAGAAAGGTATGGCTTACTCGATACAAAGTTTCCTTTGCAACGCCGGCTCGTTCGTGGGCTATCTCGCGCCCTTCGCTCTTGCATGGTTTGTCGCCAACACGGCTCCCGAAGGGGAGGTGCCCCCTACGGTCACGTTCTCGTTCTATCTCGGCGCGGCGTTGCTGCTCCTCTGCGTTATCTATACCTTTTGGAAAGTCAAAGAGCTTCCCCCTCACGAATATGCCCTCTACAATGGCGTTCCCGAAGCTCCCGAGAAGAAGGAGAATATGTTCAAGCAGATGGTAGGCGCGCTCAAGACTGCCCCTAAAGTGTTCTGGACGATCGGCCTTGTGCAGTTCTTCTGCTGGAGCGGCTTCCTGTATTTGTGGACTTATTCGACCGACGCCGTCGCGGGCCATGCGTTTCATGCACCCTCGGTGGAGACCGTGAAGGGATTCACTGTCGACGGTAAGGAAATCGACGAGAACTACCTCTTTGCCGACGGTAAACTCGTCATAGGCGACGGTAAAGTGCTGATTGACGGCATAAAAGTCGACGGCGAGGTTATGGCCGCCGAGTTGGTTGTCAACGCCTCGGGCGACACCCTGATCAAAGAAGGTCAGCTCTTCTACGACCACGGCAATATAGTCGCGGGAGCGAAGCCCGGCGAGCAGTTTGCCAAGCAGGGCGATCAGCTTATTGTTGACGGCACCCCTCTGACCGTCGGCGAGGCAGCTTCAACGGTTGCGGCAATCCAATCAATCACTCCTGAGCATAAGCTCGTTGCCGCTCACATCGCGGTCGAGAAAAACGGTGAATATGAAATGGAGCAGGTGCAGGAGATAGCGTCGGTAAGCGGCGAAAAGATTGTGCCTAAATACGAGACAGTGCTCAACGCGCAGTCAGAGCAATACCAGGCTGCGGGCGACTGGAATGGCGTGCTCTTTGCTATCCAGGCCGTTGCGGCGCTTCTTTGGGCTGCCGTGCTTCCCCGATTCAACAGCCGCAAGTTGGCCTATTCTCTCAGCTTGTTCATGGGCGCGGTAGGCTTTATCTCGGTATGGTTCCTCGGCTCAAAATGGGGCCTGACTATCAGCTATGCGCTCATGGGTTGCGGATGGGCAGCGATGCTCGCCATGCCTTTCACTATTCTTACCAACGCGCTGTCGGGCAAGAATATCGGCACCTACCTCGGCCTCTTTAACTGCACGATCTGCCTGCCTCAGATTGTAGCCGCGGTGTTTGGCGGTCTCATTCTCGGCCTTTTCCCCTTGGCAGAAAACGGCACCGCGCCTACCTACATGATGGTAGTGCTTGCCGGCGTGCTGATGCTTATAGGCTCGTTTGCCGTATGGAATATCAAGGAGACTTCAGGCGAGCGCGGCAAATAATCCGCAAACTATAAATATTAATAACGGTTTTAACTTTTATGACTGCGAAGTTACGCGAAAAATTCGTAACTTCGCAGTCTCAAGTTAGTATCGAATCGAAGCGACATAGACGAGGTTTTTCTCCGATGCTTACTTAACAATTATTTTTCTCACCGATAACCGATTTCAATGAAAAAAGTTGCGTTAATCACAGGTATTACTGGTCAAGATGGATCATACCTTGCTGAGTTTCTTATAGATAAAGGGTATGAGGTGCATGGCGTGCTTCGCCGTTCATCCTCGTTCAATACCGGGCGTATCGAGCATCTTTACCTCGACGAGTGGGTGCGCGACATGAAAAACAAGCGTCTCGTCAATCTCCATTGGGGCGATATGACCGATTCAAGCTCGCTCGTGCGTATCATACAGCAGGTGCAGCCCGATGAAATCTATAATCTTGCCGCGCAGAGCCATGTGAAGGTGTCGTTCGACGTGCCTGAGTTCACAGCCGAGTCCGACGCTGTCGGCACGCTCCGCCTTCTCGAAGCCGTGCGCATACTCGGCCTTGAGAAAAAAACAAAAATTTACCAGGCTTCAACCTCCGAGCTTTATGGCAAAGTGCAGGAAGTGCCCCAGAAAGAAACCACTCCCTTTTATCCCCGCTCGCCCTATGGCGTGGCAAAGCAATATGGATTCTGGATCACCAAAAACTACCGCGAGAGCTATGGAATGTTTGCCGTGAACGGTATCCTCTTCAACCATGAGAGCGAACGCCGAGGCGAAAACTTCGTAACCCGCAAAATCACTATCGCAGCCGCCCGTATCAAGCAGGGATTTCAGGATAAGCTCTATCTCGGCAACCTCGACGCGCGCCGCGACTGGGGCTACGCCAAAGACTACGTTGAGTGCATGTGGATGATTCTGCAATATCCGGAGCCTAAGGATTTCGTCATAGCTACCGGCGAGATGCATACAGTGCGCGAATTCGCCACTTTAGCTTTCCACCACGTAGGCATAGAGCTTGAATGGCAAGGCAGCGGCGTCGACGAGAAGGGTATCGACAAGGCTACCGATAAAGTGCTCGTTGAGGTCGATCCGAAATATTTCCGTCCCGCTGAAGTGGAGCAGCTTCTCGGCGACCCGACTAAAGCCCGCACGCTGCTCGGTTGGAATCCGTCAAAAACCCCGTTTGAGGAGCTGGTGCGCATAATGGCCGAGCATGATATGAAATTCGTGCGCAAGCTCTATCTCCGCTCCAAGCTCGACAAAGAGGATAATGAATAGGCGCGTTGCCAGGCAGCGTCAGCCGTCATCTATTTCTCGGTTAATTACTTGTTTTGAATAAGAAATAGTGGAAAAAGATTCAAAAATCTATGTGGCCGGACACCGCGGCATGGTCGGTTCCGCGATCGTAAGAGAGCTTCGTCGTCAAGGCTACAACAATATAGTGACCCGCACCCATGCCGATCTCGACCTCTGCCGGCAGGATGAGGTAGAGCGTTTCTTCGCTCAGGAGCGGCCCGAATATGTGTTTTTGGCAGCGGCTAAGGTCGGGGGCATCGTGGCTAATCGCAGCGCATTGGCTGATTTCATGTACGACAACATGATGCTGGAGATGAACGTGATCCACGCGGCGTGGAAGAATGGTTGCAAGAAGCTCGAATTTCTCGGCTCGTCGTGCATCTACCCCCGCTTGGCTCCTCAGCCTATGCCCGAAAGCTGCTTACTGACTTCCTCGCTTGAGCCGACCAATGAGGCATACGCCCTGGCCAAAATCTCAGGCTTGAAATACTGCGAATACCTCAATCGGCAGTATGGCACAGACTTTATCTCCGTAATGCCCACCAATCTTTACGGCCCCAACGACAACTACCACCCCGAACATTCCCATGTGCTCCCGGCGCTCATACGCCGATTCCACGAAGCGAAGGAAGCGGGCTTGGAAAGCGTCACCTGCTGGGGCGACGGGAGCCCGCTCCGCGAGTTTCTTTATGTCGACGACCTCGCCAATCTGTGCGTTTTTCTGATGAACAATTATTCGGGCAACGAAACCGTCAATGCCGGCACCGGTAAGGAATTGACCATCAAAGAACTTACTGAATTGGTGGCTGATATAATCGGGTACAAAGGCCGCATCGAATGGGACACTACCCGCCCCAACGGCACCCCCCGCAAGCTCCTCGATGTCAGCAAGGCACGCTCCTTAGGCTGGACTTACTCAACCGAGCTCCCCGACGGCATACGTCTCGCCTACGACGACTTCCTCAACAATCCTATGCGGGCTGAAAGATGAGCCGGTTCTACAAGGTTATAAGAGCAATCGTTATGATTGCGGTAGTGTTGGCGGTAGTGCTGCCGACACTGCTGTATATAGCCTTGTCATTACCTTTTGTGCAGGAGGAGATCAAGAAAGTGGCCGAGACCGAGGTTAGTAAGCTGCTTGATGCCCAGGTTACGATCGCCGACCTCAATATCCGGCCTTTCAACCGAGTCGACCTTAAAGGCATAAATGTCAGCATTGAAGGCACTCCAGCCCTGAAAGTAAGCAAGATAGGCGCAAGTATCGACGTCTATCAGCTTCTGCTCAAAGGAAAACTATCGTTCAACCACGCTGAGATTATCGAGCTTGATGTCAGACTCAGGCGCGCCACTCCCGATTCGCCGCTCAACATTCAGCCCATTATCGACAAGCTCTCCCCAAAAGATAAAAATAAACCGCCGACAAAGTTTGATCTTCGCGTCAACACTATCGTGCTTCGCCGCGCGTCTCTGCGCTATGATGTCGCCTCGATACCCCAAAACTACGACGTGTTCNATCCCAANCATATCCNTGTTNCCGACCTGCAGGCCGNTATTTGCGCNCATCGTATAAGCAACGACCGCATTTCGGTAGATTTGCGCCAGCTATCGTTTTACGAGATTTCGGGCTTCACGGTCAATAATATCGAAGGTGACGTAGACATTTCTCGAAATCGTATCAAGTGGAGTGGCCTTAATATGGAGTTGCCGAAATCGAAGATTGTGGTGGCCGACGCCGATGTCCGTATCGACGGATTCGACTCGATCCGCCGCCGCTTTGACACCGATGGTTTCGATATTTCAATCAAAGATGGCAGCCATATCTATCTTCCCGATCTCGAACCCTTCGCCGGGTCGTTGGCCAATCTGCCTGTCACGCTTAATTTACTCGCTGAGGNTCATATCTCCTCATCGCGAATCGNTNTGGACGNTTTCATCTTGGCCGATGCGCCGGGCAATCTTGTGNTGGCCGTATCCGACGCGNGCATAGCCGACTTCCGCGACCTTNAGAAATTGCGNTTCGACTTAGCTGATATCACGTTCATTGCCGGGCCTAAGGTGTTCAACCATATCAAGCGGCAGGGTTTGGTCAAAGCGCCGCAATTCGACGCTATAGATAAGGTAGCTCTGTATCTGCAGGCTTCGGGTACGGCATTGCAAGGGAAACTCAGCGGCGAGGCGGAGGTCAACGACTCGTATCTCGCTGTGGACGGTAGCTTTAACCGTAAAGCTGTTTCTACCCCCGTTAATTTCAAGGCTTCGGTCGAGATCGACAACCTCGACTTGGCCTCATTGACCCGCAACAGCGATTTCGGCACTCTCAACGCCGTCGTTGAGGCTGAAGGCACCGTTGGCCGCAATATATTTAATGTGTCGGGTAATGTCGACGTTAACGATTTCGTTTACCGCGACGCCGTGATAGAATCACTTTCAGCCGCCGTGTACTACGACAACGGCCAATTCTCAGGCGATTTGTCGGTTTTGTCGGATTACGTTGACCTTACTACCTCTTTCGACGGCTCGCTGCGCCAGGGTCAGCGGCGGCTTGAGGCCAACGTCGATATGCGTAGAATCAACCTCTACGCCTTGGGGCTGATCAAAAAGTATGAAAACTACTCGTTGTCGTTCACTTCCGACATCAACCTGCGAGGCGAGTCGCCCGACCGATGCGACGGCCAAGTGAAACTATCCGATATTTTGTTTCATAACCCCGAGGACAAGTCATTGGCCATAAAGGACATATTAATCGAATCAAGCTCTATCGACTTCCCTCGCTCAATCACCGTATCTTCTGAGCTGATTAGCGGCGAAATTATGGGCGACTTTAACTTCAGCACTATAGCTGATGCCGCGAAAGAATTGATTTATAGGGCTTTGCCTACGTTTAACCCTTATGCCGGGCGCACTCATTATGCTTTTGTGGCCGATGCTTCACAGCGCGCGTCGGGCGAAGCGGTTATTGCTTCGGCCCCCGACGTGAAATTGATTGACAGCACCAACCGCTTCTCGTATAATTTCACCGTCAACGATACGGAGAAATTGGCCGCGTTCCTCAATCTGCCCGTCAGCGTGATTTATCCCATGACTATCGACGGCTCGTTTGATAGCCGCGAGGGAAAGGCGTTACTTAGTATCGATGCGCCCTACATACGCCAGAACAACAAGCTGATCGAGGGAACATCGCTGCTGGCCACGCTCAACGGGCGCACTGGCGATGACCGACTGTTCGTCACCACTTCGTTGCCCACTAAAGATGGCGAGCTTGCCTTGATGATAAGCGGTGCCGCTGCCGACAATCATGTTGATTTCGGCCTCGACTGGAAGATTGACCGCCAGCGCTCCTATAAAGGCTCGTTGCAGCTGGGAGCCGACCTTGCGTATAACCCTACCGACCGAAATTTCTCGGCCGACATTGCCGTAAAGCCAAGCGAAATGATATTCAACGACTCGGTATGGGTGATAAATCCTGCCAAAATAAGCGTTGATGGCCTCAAACGCGTATCGGTAGATAATCTTAGCGTATATCGCTCCAACCAGTTCGTCAAAATCAACGGTGTGGCTTCGCCGTCGGCTTCCGACACAATCACCGTCGACCTGCTCAATATCAATCTCGATTACGTATTCGAGACGCTCAATATCGATGCCGTTATGCTTATGGGCGACGCGTCGGGCAAAGTGACGGCTTCGTCGCTCTTCTCTGCCGCTCCGCGCCTCGAAACCGAGGGCATTGAGGTGAAAAACATAGGTTACAACGGCTGTCTGCTCGGCGACGCTATCGTGAAGNGTCATTGNGNTATGGNTNGCAAAGCNNTGGNGCTTAACGGATTNATTACNCNGCGCNACGGTAAGCAGGCCAGGGTAGAGGGCGAGATATTCCCTACGACAAGCTCGCTCGACATAAGGCTCTACGCCAACGAGACCCCTGTGGGTTTCATGCAGAAATATATGGGTGCCTTCGCTTCCGACATAACTGGCCGCGCATCAGGCTTCGCGCATCTCTACGGCACATTTCACGACATTGACATGACTGGCGACATCTACGCCGAAGACCTTAAGCTTAAGCTCAATTTCACCANCACTTACTTTNCGGCTACAGACTCTATTAAGATTACTCCNGGACGCATCCAACTCAAGGATATCANATTGNAGGATCTTGCANGCAATTCGGCTCAGCTAAATGGTTACGTGACCCACGATTTCTTCCGCGACCCGACTTTCCTTTTCACTATATCCGACGTGAAAAATATGCTTGTCTACGACGAAACCCCGAAGGACAACCCCGACTGGTATGGCAAGATTTACGTTAACGGAGGCGCTAAGATTCAGGGTAAGCCGGGGATAGTTACTATTAACGTTGACGCCACTACAGCCCCCGGATCGATTTTCACCTTCGTCTTGTCGGAAATGGAAGTGGCCGACGAGTACACTTTTCTTACCTTCCGCGATAAGGCAACTCTCGGCAAGGAGACTGTCGAGATTAAGGAAGATGCCAACATGCGACTCGTCAACCATTTCCGCGCTCTCGCCGACAATAGTCAGGCGGTAGGGGAGACCCAGTATGAGATAGAGCTGAAAGTCGGTATCACGCCACAGGCCGAGGTCGACCTCGTGATGGATCCCGTGGCCGGAGATAAAATTCGATCAAACGGCTCAGGAAATATGCGCATGGTCTACAAATCCAAGGGCAACGACCTCCAGATGTTCGGCGTATATACCCTGGAGCAGGGCACGTATAACTTCACCTTGCAGGATATTATCATCAAGGACTTCATAATTAATCAGGGCAGCTCGATACGTTTCAACGGCGACCCGCTCGCCGCTCGCCTCAATGTCGAGGCTTACTATCAGCTCAACGCCAATCTCTCCGACCTCGACGAGTCGTTCCTCCAGGATAAGGATCTCAACCGCACCAATGTGCCTGTCCATGCCATGCTATACGTGACTGGCGATATCCAGCAGCCGCAGATCAGCTTCGACCTCGCTTTCCCTACCCTTACCTCCGATACCTATAACAANGTGAAATCAATCGTGAGCACCGAGGAGATGATGAATCGTCAGNTTATCTATCTGCTCGCGCTTAACCGNTTCTATACTCCCGACTATATGTCGACCANCAAAGGCAACGAGCTTTTCTCGGTAGCCTCATCTACCTTGACCTCCCAGATGTCAAATATACTTGGCCGATTGAGCGATAAATGGACCGTGTCGCCTAATCTGCGCAGCGATCGCGGCGACTTCTCCGACGTAGAGGTCGACGTGGCCCTGTCGAGCCGACTGCTCAACAACCGTCTCCTCCTTAACGGCAACTTCGGCTATCGCGACAAATCGCTCAACACAAACCAATTTATCGGCGATTTCGAGATTGAGTATCTGCTTAACCGCGCCGGCACTATCCGCTTGAAAGCCTACAACTACTCCAACGACGAGAATTATTACGTGCGCGATGCGGCTACCACCCAAGGCGTGGGCGTAATGTTCAAGCGCGACTTCGACAACATCTTCTCCTTCCTCCGCCCGAAGCGCAAAACCCTCCTCCCCGCTCCCGCCGACACGGTCATCCCCGCTTCTGTCCTCTCTCCGACCGACTCAATACCTAACTCCGCCCCTATCCCCGCCGACACCCTCCGCTGATTCCCTCTGTCTCACTTCCGATGTACGACTCGCAAACAGCGTTACCTCAAATATCCTAAAAGATCACTAAAACAATCCTCATCATTTTTGGTTTTTTAGATTATTCTAATTAATTTTGCAATGTTCAGTTTTCTGAACGTTGCGGATTATTCTTTGTATTTCAGAATTATGCATACATAGTTTTCGCTATTTTTGCGCCGCAAAAAATAACATAGACGTTTTCCAAACGCCATCTTCTTTCGTCTGAAACCTGAGAAATTTCATAATCTGATAGAAGATAGTGCAGTGGTACGTCCAAGGGTAGATTATAATCTGCCGTGGCTTGTCGTAGCGATGCGACAGCCGCGTTGCGTATAGATATAGTCTAAACGTGGGCTGACGACTGCTTATCCTATCAGATTAGGCAGTCTCAGGGCCTCAGACGAAGGGATATGCAGGAAATGCAACCCACGTCTTTTGTGTTAACTGTGGCAATTTTGGGTTGGAAGCCACTATATAATGATTATGCATTTATGTGTCTTTTCTTAATTTTTTAGGTTATACAATCATTAGTTGAATTGGCTCTTTATATGTAGTCAATAACACTTTATTTTTCTTTAGATTTTTCTTCTTTGACATCAGTTATTGCGAGTAGAAGAACCTAAATATGTTTCATTAATTTTGCTATAAGTCATGATTTAGTGATAATTATGCCTCTATACGTATCAATTTCGTGTCATAATATTTTTTAATTCGATTTCTGTAACATCTATTATCTTTTACTTTATGAAATTATCTTTTTCAAAAAATCACATCTTCTTCAATTTTCCCGCAATTTTGCTTTTAGGATTATTTATGTTTAGTTCAGATAGATTATTTGCTGTTGATGCAACAATTGATGGCATAAATATTCTCTGACTTCATCAGGGGTCAATAACACAGCCACGGTTAAGGGATTAGATACCTCCAATCACGCTACAGATATTGAAATTCCATCGATAGTAAGTTATAATAATAAAGATTATACGGTAAATGCAATCGAATCTTCAGCTTTCAGTGGAAACAAATCTATAAACAGCATAATAATTCCTTCAAGTATTGATGCGATTGCGTCTTATACGTTTAGCGGATGTTCGTTTTATAGTATTCAATTGCACGAGGGATTAATGAGAATAGGAAATAACGCATTTTATAATTGTATTAATCTCGCTGAGATTAGTGTGCCGAAGACTGTTACAAGTATAAGCTCCAGCGTGTTTGAGAATTGCACATCTCTTTCGAACGTCATTTTGTTAGATGGGTTACAATCTATTGGTAGCAGTGCATTCAGAGGATGTTCAAATTTGTCAGTTATAAATATCCCAACGACTGTTAATGAGATTGGATCCAATGCTTTTCTAAATACCGGAATAGAATACATTGACATCCCTTCGTCATTCACATCTTTAAAAAATTATGGCGTAAATGTTCGTATTATAGGCACGGGTGAGAATCTGCATAAAACATTTTCATTGAGTAGTGGGGAATTTGTCAGCCCCACGGTTACTTTTCAGAATTATGATGAAGTGATTTTTGGAAGTGGTATTCAAAAAGACTTTAATCATCTCTATTTAAATGTAAATAAGGTTTCCGTGGGTTCACAAGTAAGTCCTGGAGGAAATTTTTATAAATATTATTTCTTGGAAAATTCAAAGATTGACACATTATCTATCGGAGCGGGAGTACAAGACCTTCCTGATAACTTCTATTTATCAGCATTCGACGGTAAGGATAGTTGGACAAGAGGACGTAACATATATAAAAAAGTCAATGTTATACTTTTAGATAAAGATATTAATACCGATGCTCATATATCCGTTAATGCTTATGTTTGTTGGGCTCCGTACACTTCACCAGAAGATTATCAAAATATAGCACCGATAGCAGATGCAATCGGCGCATCGACATTGATTGTTCCCAAAGGGTATGGTCGCAGATATCAAATGACTAATGGGTGGAATCGCTTTTCAAACATAATTGAAGCTGATGAAAGCGAATTTGATATTGCATATGGAAATTCCTACAAATATGGAGATGTGAATTGCGATGGAATTGTTGATCTGGCCGATGCCGTATTGCTCATAGATTATATTCAGCACGGAGCACCTGAAAACTTTGATATTTCGAGAGGAGATCTTGATAATGACGGTATGCTTACTGTGGCCGATGTGACAATTATTATTAATATAACAAAGACACAGGAATGAAAATGAATAAATGTTTTTTGACATTCATCTGCGCGATAATTTTTATGGTATCAGAGAGTGCTAAGGCGCAATTATTTGTTCCAGATGAGGCATTGGCAGTGGATGGTGTTGTCAATCTGCCGTTGAAATTTACTCAGCCAGGCTTCACTGCTTTTCAGGCTGACGTGTCAATGACAGGTTCTATCTCTGCTTCACATGTCGAGGTTGCGATTGATGAGTCACTCAAAGCTACACATCAGCTAATTACATCAATGCTTTCAAACGGAAAGATGCGTATTATGATTTTATCCTTAAATAATGCGTTGATTCCTGAAAATACTCCATTTTGTGCTCTGAAAATAGATGTTGGTAATTCTGATGTGGTTTTAACATTTTCTAATGTGTTTTTGATAGATCCTCATGGCAACAAAACACCGATAAAAGAGGACGCAACGACGATTTTAAAAACTTTACAGCCTAAATCATACACTGCCTCATTAACTTTATCCAACGACAGTTGTCCGGGTAAAATATTGCTTGATATATCAAATAATAATGGATTCTCCGCGTTTAAGGCAGATTTAGTAATACCTCGGTATATCTCAATTGCTCCCCAAAATATTAAACTGACAAATCGAGCTAAATCAAATCATAGTCTAAGTGCGGATTTTGTTGATGGGTCTAATATTCTTCGAGTCATTTGTGTGTCGTTGACTAATGAAAATTTTGAAGCTAATAGCGGTGCTGTGATTGAAATTCCGATTGAAGCAGTTGATTATAATGGTAAATATGTAATAAAAGCTACAAATCTGAAAGTCTCAGAACCAAATGGTACGTTACATATTCTTGATGACTGTGAAGCTTATTTTGACATTTCTAATTTGGATGATCCCGATTATGGATTAAATTTGTCAGATATGCGCGGTCAGATTAACGAAACTCTATTATTACCCATAAAACTTACTAATAAACATGAGATATGTTCGTTTCAGACTAATCTTGTTCTTCCTTCATGCGCCAGCTTTAAAACTGACGGCATAGTCGCTTCTACTGATAGAATCACCGATCACAAAGTCTCCGCTACATTACAAAATGATGGGTCAGTATTGCTATTAGGAGTAAGCTTAACAGCTTCGCCTTTCGTTGGCAATAGTGCAGCCCCAGTGTGTAATTTCCCTGTTTCGTTTGAAATGCCAGGCGAGTATATAGCCAAGCTTGCTAACGTGGTATGCGCTACACCCGAAGGAAAAACGATTTATGCGCCCGAGTCTATGGCTCGAATTAATATATCAAAAGGGGGAGTAAGCGATATTGAATTGATTAAAGAAGAAATGACTGACTGTCATGATTTCACAATAATCGTGGATGGCAAGCATGTAGAATGTATTGGTCTTAAGGAAGATACCGTAATAAGTGTATATGACTTAGGCGGTAACGTCATAATGACTGATTGCGATAATTGCTTCGTGCTTCCTAACAATGGTATCTATATCGTGTCGCCGACAGGTTATAACGCCAAAAAGATACTTATTCAGTAGTGAAATCCATAATATAATCAAAAAAACGGCAGCGCAAAATGATTCGCGTTGCCGTTTTTTTTGTGACGTAGGCTAAATCTATTATGCCTTGCGCGGTGTACGACGCTCTTTGATGCGAGCTTTTTTGCCGGTAAGGCCACGGAGATAGTNAAGTTTANCGCGACGANCTTTANCGTATTTGTTAATTACGATAGAGTCGATGANGGGCGATTCGATGGGNAAGATACGCTCAANGCCGATATTGTCGCTGATTTTGCGAACGGTGAAGCGTTTTTTTGTGCCTTCGCCTGAGATGCGGATAACTACGCCGCGATACTGCTGGATACGCTCTTTGTTACCCTCTTTGATGCGGTAAGCAACGGTGATGGTGTCGCCCGGGCCGAATTCGGGAAATTGCTTTGCGGTTGCAAATGCTTCTTCGGCTACTTTGATTAAGTCCATTTTGAATTGATATTTAAAATGTTAGCACTGACGCAATATTCGCGGGCTCACCTGCCATTCGCCAGAGATTGCGCATTTCGGGCGCAAAGTTAGTAATTTGCCGCGAGACCAGCAAATTATTATTTCACAATTTTTTATCCCGGTTTCTGGTTGCTCGATAATCGGGGCTGGGGCATGAACTTTTCAGGCAGGTGGCGGGTTATATTGGTATAAGTTTAAAATTATACGCATACAATTATGGAAAAGAAAAGCATCAAAGGAACACGCACCGAGCATAATCTTATGGCCTCATTCGCAGGCGAATCACAGGCGCGAAGCCGCTATACTCTCTTCGCTAAGAAGGCTAAGGAGGAGGGATATGAGCAAATCGCGGCTATATTTCTCGAAACCGCTGCGCAGGAACTTGCCCACGCCGAGCAATTTTTCTCGAAGCTGGAGGGGGGCGTGTGTGAAATCACAGCCGCATACCCCGCTGGAGTGGTAGCCGACACCAAGACTAATCTTGCCGAGGCGGCTGCAGGCGAGCGCGAGGAGTGGAGCGATCTTTACTCCAATTTCGCCGGAGTGGCTGAGGAGGAGGGCTTCCCCGAAATCGCCAACCTCTTCAGAATGGTAGCAAAGGTAGAGGTGGTGCATGAGCAGCGTTATCTCAAACTTCTGGAGAGGCTTTCGGAGGGAACCGAGTTCTCGCAGGAGGAGCCTACCGAATGGCAGTGCCGTTATTGCGGTTTTGTGATGACCGGCAAGTCTGCTCCTAAGAAATGTCCTGTATGCGGTATGGACCGCGGATGGTTTGAGCGCAAGGCCAACAATTACTAATACGGTGTTTAATACGAAGAAAGGGTCGCCAAAGAGCGACCCTTTCTCGTTATGTGATTTCTCGTCAGGGGATGAGATTGTGCTTGCGGAAGATTTTGCTTATCTTGTCGAGAGCTATCTGGACGTGCTCCTCGGTGTGGGTTGCCATGAGCGAGAATCGGATGAGGGTGTCCTGAGGCGCAACCGCGGGCGAAACCACGGGGTTGACGAAAATGCCTTCGTCGAAGAGCTCGCGGGTGATAAGGAATGTAAGGTTGTTGTCGCGGATAAAGAGGGGTATGATAGGAGTAGAGGTATTGCCGATCTCAAATCCCATGCTTCGGAAGCCATTGAGGGCCATGTCGGTAAGCTTCCAAAGGTGCTCCTGGCGCTCAGGCTCGGCTTTGAGTATCTCTATCGCCTTGAGAGCCGCGGCAGTCGATGCCGGGGTGATCGAGGCGGTGAAGATGTATGAGCGGGAGTGGTGGCGCAGGTAGTTGGTGATTTCCTTGTCGGTAGCGATGAAGCCTCCGAGCGAAGCGAACGATTTTGAGAATGTGCCCATGATGAGGTCAACGTCTTTTGTGCAGCCGAAGTGGTCGCAGACGCCGCGGCCGCCTTTGCCGAACACTCCAATGCCGTGGGCCTCGTCGACCATCACCGATGCGTCGTATTTCTTGGCGAGCTCGACGATCTTAGGCACATTGGCCACGTCGCCTTCCATTGAAAACACGCCGTCGGTAACGATGAGTTTCACCTTATCGGGGTCGCACTTCTGGAGCTGCTTTTCGAGCGACTCCATGTCGTTGTGCTTATATTTGAGCGAGTTGGAGAAAGAGAGTCGACGGCCTTCGATAATCGAGGCATGGTCTTGCTCATCCCATAAAATATAGTCTTCGCGCCCGGTCAGGCACGAAACCACGCCAAGGTTCACGCCGAAGCCGGTAGAGTATATCATTACGTCTTCCTTGCCGATATAATCCGCGATTGCGGCTTCAAGCTGCTTGTGAAGGTCGAGCGTGCCGTTGAGGAAAGGCGAGCCGGCGCAGCCTGTGCCGTATTTTTTTGTCGCCTCAATGGCGGCTTCCTTGATTCGGGGGTCGGATACGAGGCCTGAGTAGCAGTTAGAGCCAAACATCAGCACCTTGTTGCCGTTGATTATCACTTCCGGCTCCTGCTCAGAAGATATGGCGCGGAAATATGGATAGATGCCGAGGGCTTTTGCTTGCTGTGGAATGTCGTATTTAGCTAATTTCTTTTGTAGCAGCTTCATGCTAATTGCTTTTGTATAAAGAAGTTGTGTGAAATGGATAATGACCTCGCTATATATAGATAGCTACTTTTTTGCCTAATCAGCGCGCAAAGTTACAAAAAATTATTGAAAATATGGCTGATACGTAATGTTTTTTCGTCGAAAAATCGCAAAATGTAGTCGCGGAAGGGGGCCGGCGCAGAGGGAAAGCCAGTTGCGGCTCACTCGGCCGCGGCGGTCGCTATGGCTTCTTTCAGCTCGTCGGGGGCGAAGATGATGTTGATCGACTCAACCGACTCGGGCGACACGATGTCGACGGCGAGGGGGAGGTCGGAGGCGACAGCCTCGGCGATTAGCCCGTCGCGGCGAACGGCGTTGGTGGCGAATTTCTCAAGGAAACGCTGCTTGAGCGCGTCGGCGTTCTGCTGCATCTGGCTGAACTGGTCGGCGGTGACGTCGACTATCATGGTGAGCGTGACGGCCTGGTCGTCGGTGTCGACAGCCTGGATAACCCAGCCTCGGTGGATGTCGATAGGGCATTGCGACTGCAGCTGCTCTGCCATGTTTTTGAGCTTGTCGGAGGGAGTGGCGCCGAATGAGGCGAGCGAGATGGCCATTGCGACCATGGCGATTATTGTCTTTCTCATATAGGTCGTGTTTTTGTTATATAGTTATTTATTTGACTCGATTTATCCGCAAAGGTTTAAGAGCCTGTCTCATAAAAATGTTAACGCTGAGGTCGCAGATCTCGGAGGGATTTTGGAGGCGACGGGAGGGAGCAATGCCGTGGCATTGTGACCGAGCGACGGTTTCAAAAGTGCCCGAGATATGCGAAACGGAGGTTATATTCCGCGCAGCGGCACGCATTAAAGGGATTTAGCGACATATTGCCGCGGATAGCGACGGCTTGCCCCTCGGTGTCGTCGTCACCACGGCCAACATCCGCGACTCAAAAGCGGCATATCGTCTTATTGGCAGCATCGGCGCCCGACATCCTTACATCAAGACAATCAAAGCCGA
>WFLX010393799.1_pt1 | contig 45082 bp, 60 predicted proteins | sample 4967041 | NCBI WGS metagenome assembly WFLX01 (sample SAMN12857096, study PRJNA449069) | gut metagenome | isolation source: stool from male and female vole | host: Microtus ochrogaster | place: USA:Florida | collected 2017
CAATAAAAACAATGAAGTATATAGGGGTGGGGACTTCTGGAATGGGGATAGACGCCCGAGACCGTTTTTGAGCCCCCAAAGCACCGATCACTCACGCGCGCGAAAGGAGACAGCATGGCCATCGAGGTCAGTGAAACAAGAAACGGAAAAACAATCACGCACCGGCTGGACCCGTCACAGGTCGACGAGCTCGACGAGATTTCAGGAGATGAGCAACAGGCATTGGTCTGGTGTGAAACGCACAAAAACTGGGAATGGCACTGGATCGACCGTACCGAACTTGGCAACCGCTAAAGGAGAACAGAATGACCAAAGCATCTGAAGCATTCGGCATCCGTCACGACATTGCGGCCACCGCGGAAGACGTCGCCAGGATCCGCCGCGCACTTGATCGATTTTACACGGCGATCGAAACCGTAGAGCTGGTAGCCGACACGTACATCCAGCTTCATACTGGCGATTCCATTCGTGCCGCCTTCATCAAGCACAATCCCCTGTCAGGGCAAGCCCACGGCGTCTCGATGGCCATAACGGAGATGCCCGAAACGTGGCCGCCGAAGTACCGAGCGAGCGTCGCATACCATCTGTCGCCGCTGCTCGACGATGTGGTGAATTCGTGAGTAGGAGGCTGCGTTCCGCCGAAGAATCCGCCCGGCGAGAAAGCGCACTAGCAAATTCAGCAATGTATACGCTCGCGGCTGATAGCACCGCGCCGCGGGATCCGCGGAGGCGGGGCGATCACTACCGCTCGCACCTGACCGAAGCACACCGAATAATCGAGGTGCTTCAAATCAGGGTAAAGGAACTGGAAGCCGAGCGGGACAAGGTGAAGCAGGCCGCCGAATATTCCCTAAGTCTTTGCGTTACCCGCAGAGAAGCTGAGCAAGAGAGGCTTGCTGCCTTTCGACTTGCCAGAGGCAAGGCCTCGCTCCTGGCGGAATGGCCGCGCGGCATACCAACCATGCTGTCTGACGAAATCGACAAGATTCCCGACCCGAAACCCAGGTGGAGCAAGTAAATGGCCAATCCTCAGAGACATCGTGATCTGTCGGAATTATCCGCACTTCTCGCGTCGCACACCGTCCCGGCATCGGCAAAGCCCAAGGCACGTGTTATCACGCCGGCAAACGACAACAAACCTGCTCGCGAGCAACTGGCTTGGCCAGCGCTTGAACGGCTCGCCTACCGCGGCGACTATCGAAGGCTTTTCGCCCTGCGCCACTGGAGGAACATGGTTTTTCCGGGATCTGAGATTCAGGCGCCGGAAGAAAACCATCTGGATCCGGAGACCACTATTGAAGTTCGCCCCTCTGAGGCGGAGCTCCTCGCCGCCGTCGGTTGGAAGGCCATCGACAAGGAGCGGTGGCATTTCACGAACGAGATCGTCAACCTATATGAGACGAAGGACTGCACACCGAACCATCACAAGAACAAAAATGGCGGCGAGGATACCCAGATCGGCAATCTGCTCTTCCGCGATGGCAGGTTGATTGAGTGGGGCAGGACGGGCAAGGGTAGTTCACTACGCCCCGTCGAACGCCCTCGTGGCGCCAAGGGCGGAGCCTCGCCGGGTAGGCCTGATGCCGCAGTCTGGGCTTACTTGAAGCTTCCGGGCGCCGTGGCGTCACCATTGACGGCCAAGCCGTATTCAAAGGCTCTATCGGGTGAACCGGCTATCGGCGACTTTTATCCGCCCTTGCCGCGGGAAGAGCCAAGCGCGAAGGACAAGCACGGCCGATTTGGCGTCGAGGAAGGGCGCGCGATGCTGAAGGAGTTCGGAGTCGACGGCTCGATTCCATTCGACCGACTCCCGCTTCCGGCAACCCGATGCCCGGATGGACTGGTTTCCGGTCCACAGTGGGTTGGAGGGGTGAAAAAACCGAAGCCGTTGGGCGAGATATCGGCGGCAGCTGGCCGAGAGCCCGATTTCGTGCGGCAGGTCGAGGTTCTCGACTATGTCAATCATCTCCGCCGTCAACTCGGCCGCCATGCCCTTGTGCTCGATATGGCGATAACGGACGCGACAGCGAAGGAGATTGGCGTCGCTATGGGGCAGGCGCCTGCATACGCAGAAAAGCGTGGTCCATCACTCATTGACGCTGCGATTGACGCGCTGATCGATCTCGACGAGACGGCGAGGGTGGAAACTGCGTCGGCTGAAGAGAAAATCGCGGCGTGATGTCCGGCAAATAGCATCCTCGCTCCGTATTTTAATGAAGGGGTTAATTCCCCCGAAGGCCGCCTTGCGCGGCCTTTTTGCGTTGAGGCGCTGTCAGGCCGCGGACGTCCTACACTCGCGAGCATTGCCGGGACTGCCTCACCCCATTGCCTGGCGCTGCCTCCTCCGGCGACGGGCAATCACGCGGCTGCCTCCCTTCGGGTTGAGGTAGCCGCTTCTTGTTTTTCCCGCTTAGACGATCAACTGAACGATGTGTGCGAACGGCGTCATAGCCCACTTACCGCTGCTATCCTTTGCGGTTCTGTAAATGATGAAGTCACGGCCGACCGTGAATTCCGCATGCATGGTGATCTCATTGCCGGTCGAGAGCACGGCCCTGAGTTCGGTGACGTGTCGTTGCATAATTTGCTCGCTGATCAAATCAGCAAGAGCCTGATTGAGGATGCCAGCCATTTGTAGCCCCACACTTGTTTGCGGCGCACTTACGCTATCCCCTCAACCGACAGGCTGCCTTGTCGGCAGCGTCCCGGTCCTTACCGTGCTGCTTGATGATGCGGCGTGCGTCCGCGGCAGTAATGCCGTGCTTCTTTGCGAAATAAGAGACGTCGTACTCCTGAGTGCCGGCAGCTAGTCGGCGGTCTGCTGTGGACTTGGTCTTATCGACTGCCATTTAAGGTACCCTTCCTTTGCCTGACGAACAACGCAGACGGGAATCGCAGGTTCCGAGGCAGTATGGCAGATCGGCTGAGGCAGAAGGCTATCGAAAGCTATATCGAACCGCGCGTTGGCGACGCCTGCGCGAGCGACAGCTTTCGGACGCGCCACTTTGCCAATGGTGCCTAGAGTCGGAAATCGTCACCGAGGCAACCGAAGTGCACCACGCGACGCCTCACCGAGGGTCTGAAGAGTTGTTCTGGAATGGCCCGTTCGTCAGCACATGCAAGCCCTGCCACTCATCGAGAGGGCAACGCGAGGACCTCGGGCAGGTGACGCAGACGTTCGGCGCGGACGGGTGGCCGGTCGCCTAACCCCACCGGGGCTTCGATGTCTGGGGCCTTCCGGGCTGCGTACCGGCGGCACAAAAGAACGCGTTACGCCGCAAGTTTTGAGATTATTTTTTGAGCAGTCTAGGAGCGAGATATGGGCGCGAGAGGACCGCGGCCTGAAACTCCTGAAATTCAGGCCCTGAAAGGCAATCCCGGCAAGCGCAAGAAGCGTGCGCCGTCGATAAAGCCGGCAGGCGAGACTGTCATCCCGAACTATCTGCAGGGTGACGCGCTGGCCTGCTTCAAGATGATTACGGCAGCCATGCCGCCTGGATATTTCGCCTCAACCGACACGGGCTCGATTGCCGTTTACGCAGCGGCATGGGCAGACCATAAGGCGGCCGTTAGTGCGCTGGCCGTGGAGCCGGCGATTGTTGACGGCTCCACCGGCAATAAGCAGCCGAATCCGTGGTTCAAAATCAAGAACGAAGCGGCCCGCATCATGATGGCCATGGGCGATCGCTTGGGGCTCGACCCCAAGTCTAGAGCGGCGCTTTCGCCTCCAGAGGAGAAGAAGTCATCGAAGTTCAGCGGCCTGATTGGGCGAAGCGCGGAGACGGCGTAACGACTGACGGCCTGGCACGCGCAAAACAGGTAATCGATTTCATCGAACTGCTGCGTGTACCGAGCGGCGAAGGACAAGGGGAATACATCAAACTTAGGCCATGGCAGAAACAGTTTGTCGTGGATCTGTACGCACCGCAAAACGACACAGGTAGGCGCCGGGTACGGCGAGCAATCCTGTCTGTGGCCCGCAAGAATGGGAAGACGGCGCTAATTGCAGCTATCGTCTTGGCTCACCTTGTCGGGCCAGTCTCGGAGATCAACGGAGAAATCTACTCTGCCGCGACGGATCGAGAGCAGGCTGGTCAGGTCTTCAAATTCTGTCGGCAGATCGTCGAGGCCGACCCCGAACTGGATGCGGCGAGCGGCGGACTCATCACGGTTGTCCCGTCGACAAAGACGCTAGTTTGCAAGAGCAACGGCTCGTTCTACCGAGCACTGTCGGCCGAGGCGGGCACAAAGCACGGCCTGAACCCTTCTGTGTGGATCTACGACGAGTTGGCGCAGGCGCGCGACCAAGAGCTCTATGAGGTCATGAATACCTCGCAGGGCGCTCGCAAAGAGCCGCTCGGCATCGTCATTTCAACGCAGTCTCCAGACCCGGAGCATCCGCTTTCCAAGTTGGTGGACGATGCGCTCGCTGCGGACGACAACACCGTCTTGGTGCATCTCTATTGCGCCAAAGACGACGCCGACATCATGGATGAGACCGCATGGCGGGCAGCCAATCCGGCGCTCAGTGACTTCCGCTCCGTAGACGACCTTCGCGCTCTTGCGGTTCAGGCCACGCGAATGAAGACCCTCGAATCTTCGTTCCGCAACCTGTACCTGAATCAGCGAGTTGACCAAAATTCGCCGCTCATCCCGCGGTCGGAGTGGAAGGCTTGCCAGACAGGCGACACACTGCGCCTGGGCGAGAAGATTTATCTGGGTCTCGATCTTTCCGCTGTAGGCGACTTGACGGCTCTTGTTGGTGTATCCGCTGAGTTTGCGGGCGACCGCATTGGAGCCTGGCACTGGAAGCCGCAGGAGTGGGTGCAGGATCACGCGCACCGCGATCGCGCGCCCTACGACGTGTGGTCGCGAGCGGACGAGGGATGGCTGGAGACCCCACCTGGTCGCATTGTCGACTACGGCTTCGTTGCAAAACGAATCGCGCAGATACGGGACGACTATGAGATCGTCGGGATTGCCTACGACCGCTGGCGCATCGAGCAGCTTTTGGCGGAGTTCGTTCGATTGGGTGTCGACGCGTACATCGACGGCAAGGACAACGATCTAAGCGGCGGCATACGGTTAGTGCCGTGGGGGCAGGGCTTCCGCGATATGGCGCCGGCTGTTGATGCGCTTGAGGCGTCGGTTATCAACCGAAAATTCAAGCACAACGGCAACCCCGTCCTGGGCTTCTGCTTCGCAAACGCGATTGTCGTTTCGGATCCTTCTGGAAATCGCAAGCTCGACAAGACCAAGACCCGCTTTCGTATCGATGGCGCCGTGGCAACGTGCCAGGCGCTGGGCCTTAAGTACCGCGAAGTTGAGCAGCCTTCAGAGGCAACGTCCTTCTGGGAAGTCCTGAACCCCAACCAGCAATACTAAACAACAAGGAAAGCCGGATGGGTCTCATTGATAGGCTGCTCGGCCGCAAGGCTGAAGAAAAAGCCGTGTCGTTCGATCCCGTGTGGCTCGACTGGTTCGGCTCTAGGCAATCGAAGGCAGGTGTTCCCGTAAATTGGGAGCGCGCGCTGGACGTTTCCACGGTATTCGCGTGTATCCGAGTTATTGCTAACGGCGTTGCGCAGGTTCCCTTGCGCGTCATGAAGGAACTGCCTGACGGGAAGGGCGGCACTCCCGCCACCGAACACCCGCTGTACGCCGTCCTGAACCGGCGACCAAACAAGTGGATGACGTCTTTCGAACTCCGAGAGACGCTCATATTTCACGCAGCGCTGACCGGCAACGCGTTCTTCTACAAAAACATGGTACGTGGCCAGGTCAGGGAACTTATCCCGATTGACCCTGGCTGCGTCACGATTACGCGGAGCAACGATTATTCGCTGACCTACACGGTAAGCGGCATTGGTGGGCGGTCTATGGACTTCCCGCAGTCGCTGATCTGGCACATTCGCGGGCCGTCTTGGGACACGTGGCGCGGCTTGGACGCCGTGCAGCAGGCTCGCGAGGCAATCGGCCTCACGATCGCGACGGAGAACACGCAGGCCGAGCTCCACGCCAACGGCGCGATGCCCTCCGGTGTGTATTCGACCGATCAGAAGATTGATCCGGAGAAATACAAGCAGATTCAGGCTTGGATTGCGGCTCAGGTAAGCGGCGCCAACCGGCACAAGCCGTTTGTCATCGACTCGAACTTTAAGTGGACGCCGCAGTCAATGAGCGGCGTCGACGCACAGCATCTTGAGACGCGAAAATTCCAGACCGAGCAGCTTTGCCAGTCTCTTGGCGTGTTTCCGCAGATGATTGGCCACGCCGGCCAGGCAATGACGTTTGCGAGCGCAGAGCAGGTGTTTTTGGCTCACGTTGTGCATACGCTCGGGCCGTGGTGGGAGAGAATCCAGCAGTCCATAGACGTCAATTTGCTCGACGGGCCGGAGGATGCCGGTTACTACGCGAAATTTAACGCCAACGGACTGCTTAAGGGTGCCCACAAGGACCGAGCCGAGTTCTATTCCAAGGCTCTCGGTACTGGCGGGTCGCCTGCATACATGACGCCGAACGAGATTCGCGCACTTGAAGACCTGAATCCGATCGAGGGCGGCGACGAACTGCCGAAGCCGACGAACGTTGGTGGCGCTCCAGCGCCAGACAAGCCGAAAGACGGCGCACAGGATCCTAAAAATGACGAAAAATAAGGACGGCGGAGCCATTGAGCACCGCAGTTTCGGTCTTGGCGAAGTAAAAGTTGCCGATTCCGACGGCGAAATGACGTTTTCCGGCTACGGTGCAGTTTTTGGCAACGTCGACAGCTATGGAGACGTGATTGCGAAGGGCGCCTTCGCTGAGACGCTGAAAAAGGCGAATTCCAGCGGCGTTTGGCCAGCGATGCTATCGCAGCACGGCGGAATGTTCGGCGAGGATATGACGCCTATCGGCGTTTGGACCGAAATGCGCGAGGATGATACCGGGCTATGGGTTGAGGGCAAGTTTGCTCCTACCCCCCGCGGCAAGGAGGCTTACGAACTCCTCAAAATGAAGCCGCGCTCTGCGTTTAACGGCCTCTCCATCGGCTTTCGCGCCAAGGAGTGGGCTGTGCGCACGCAGCCCGAAGATCCGCGCCGCACACTTAAGGCGGTCGAGCTTCTGGAAGTAAGTCTGGTCACGTTCCCGGCCAACGGCAAGGCGCGCGTTCTCAGCGTCAAATCTGAATTCAACCCGCGAGACATCGAGGACAGCCTGCGTGAAGCCGGCCTGTCGCGGGCGGACAGCGTGAAGGCTGTTGCGGTTCTCAAAAGCATGCTGCTTCGCGACGAAGCGGAGGACACGACTCCTCGTGATGAGGATGAAACGGCCAAAAAGAGCGAGGCTGAGCTAACCGAGCTTGCCGAGCGCATCAAGGCGCTGATCGCCTAGCTGGCGGCACGCTCTCAGTAACCACCACATCATCAGGAGACCACCATGGCCGATTCTGCCATCGAAAAAGTTATGACTGCGTTTGAGGAATTTAAGTCCACGAACGACGCGCGCCTCACGCAAATTGAGAAGAAGGGCGCTGCTGATCCAGTGACTGCCGAGAAGCTCGGCCGCATTGAGACTGACCTTTCCAAACTGGAGGATATCAACCAGAAGCTGACCGCCGCTGCGCTTGAAGCCAAGAAGGAGCGGGATCACGTCGACGAGCTCGAGGCAAAGCTCAATCGACTGTCGCTCGCGGCTGCGAACGACAACGTCCGACAGGATGAAGTCAAATCACGATCAAACACGTGGGCTCGCGCCGTCGTCGGCGCCATCACCCGCGGAGAGATGAATATCTCGGCCGACCAGCAGAAGGCTCTGGCGGACGTCACCGCCGAATACAAGGCTATGTCGGTCGGCAACGATACCACTGGTGGGTACCTTGCGCCGGCAGAATACGTCCGAGAGATCATCAAGGGCGTCACAGAGCTCTCGCCAGTTCGTTCGATGGTCCGCGTCCGCCAGACCTCGTCGAAGGCGATCATGATCCCGAAGCGCACTGGTCAATTCTCTGCCAGGTGGACGGCTGAACAGGCCACTCGCACGGAGACTGACGGTCTCCGCTACGGCATGTGGGAAATTCCGACCCACGAGCTTTACGCTCTGGTGGACATCAGCGAGCAGAACCTCGAGGATTCCGCTTTCGATATGGAAGCCGAAATCCGCCTCGAAGCTGGCGAACAGTTCGCAGTCGCTGAAGGTGCGGCCGTGGTTTCCGGCGACGGCAACGGCAAGCCTGAAGGCTGGATGACTGCAAGTGGCGTTGGCGAAAACAACTCCGGATCAGCAACCACGATTGCTGATGCCGACGGCCAGGCAAATGGATTGCTGACGCTGAAGCATGCGCTGAAGACGGCTTATACCCGCAACGCCGTGTGGGCGCTGAACCGCACCACACTTGGCTCTGTGCGACGCTTGAAGGACGCTGACAAGGGTTACGTTTGGCAACCTGGCCTTGCGCTCGGCAAGCCGAACACAATCGATGGCGATCCCTACGTCGAGGTTCCTGACATGCCCAACGAGGGCGCCGGCGCTTTTCCCATTGCTTACGGCGACTTCCAGCGTGGCTACACGCTCGTTGACCGCATTCAGATGTCCATGCTTCGCGATCCTTACACGCAGGCAACCGTCGGCAACATTCGCTTCATGTTCCGTCGCCGTCTCGGCGGCCAGGTGACGCTTGCCGAAGCGTTCCGCAAGCTGAAGTGCGCGGCCTAATAGCCAAAAGGCAAGGGCGGCCTCGTGCCGCCCATTCTTTTTCACAATAAGGAGATAGCCCAATGGCTTCGAGAGACCTCTACAATAACGTCGGGCTGACGCACGCCGTCTCGCCGGCCGTTCTGACGGCAACCAACACTTCTGCCGCGATTGACCTTGCTGGATTCGAAGGCGCAACTGTTGTCATCACCACTGGCGCAATCGCAGGGTCCGGCAACTTCACGCCGAAGCTTACGCACTCGGATACTTCTGGCGGCACTTACACCGACGTCGCGGCTGCCGACCTGATCGGCTCGTTCCCGGCCGTTCTTGCCGCCGATACGGCCTACAAGGTCGGCTACAAGGGTGCCAAGCAGTTCGTCAAGACTGTCCTCACGCTCAACAGTGGAACGTCGATCGCGGCAAGCGCCGTAATCGTCAAGTCTCACGCTCGCAGCAAGCCTGTAGCGTAATGCATCGAGTTGTGCGGCCATTTGCCTATTCAGCGGATGGCCTCACGCTCGTTGACCTGAACGTCGGGGACGAGCGTGATTTTGGCGATCTAACTTCCGGTCTGCTCAAGGAAGGCTACATCGATCCTGTGTCGGCCGTTGCCGAGCCAGCGGGAGAGCCCCTCGCTGAAGCGGTGAAGATTGAGCCGCGCGCTGTACGCAAGAGGAAATAAGCGATGAGTTTGCGCCTTGCAACGCCAGCTACGGCGGAGATTGTTACGCTCGCCGAGGCGAAGGCGCACCTTCGTGTCGACTTTACCGATGATGACGCATACATCACAGCACTTGCCGAGGCAGCGCAGGATTGGCTTTCAGGCGAAAACAACTGGCTCGGGCGATCGGTTGTGGAGCAGACCTGGGAACTCAAGTTGGAGCGCTTCCCGTCTGGCAAGGTGGACTTACCGAAGCCGCCGCTAATCGAGGTGACTGGCGTTTTTTACACGCCATCAGATGGCGGTGCTGAAGTCGAGATTACGGATTTTCGCGAGATTGACCTCGGCGTCTCTGAGGGCGGGTACATCCTTCCGGCAAAGAATACAGATTGGCCAGACACCGACGGCGAGCCTGGATCTGTCAGGATTACATTCGAGTCCGGATATTCTGACGTACCTAAATCCATAAAGCACGCTGCGTTGCTCATGATTGGCCACTGGTATGAAAACAGAGAGGCCGCGAGCCAAGCAAAAATAAGCGACCTGCCGATGGCGGTTGATGCGCTCCTTTATCCTTACCGAAACTGGCGCGCCTAAGCGCGGGGAATTCACAAAATGGCTGTTACCTATAACGCCGCGGTGAAGACCGCGCGAATGACTGCGACGCGCGACCATTTCGCCAACGGCACGCTGGAGATTTTGACCGCGGCTGATGCTGTTCTGGCAACTTTCGGGCTTGACGCTGCTGGCGGCACTGTCTCCGGAGCCGTCTGGACGCTGGTTTTTGACAACTCGACGGTAGCGGCTGGCGCAAGCGGGACGGCGGCCAAAGCTCAGGTCAAGACGAGCGGCGGCACTGCGCATTTGACCGGGCTTACTGTCGGAACGTCCGGCTCCGACATCAACCTTGATTCCGTTTCGATCACGTCTGGGCAGAACGTTACCCTTTCGAGCGCGACCATAACGCACGCGGCCTAAGCCATGGCGATCGGGACGCCAACGCACCTAATAGCGGCTGGCGCCACCGCAACTACGGCAACGTCAGCCAGCTTTACGCCATCGGCAAACGTCCGCATCTTTGCGCTGTGCGCTGCCCGCGGCTCTACGGCCGCAGTCCCGACGATCAGTGATAACCTGGGCGGCACTTGGACTGCGGTCACAGGGTCAGGAATCGACGCGGGCGTCATCTGCGGCGCAATTTATTATCAGGATGTCGGGGGCAGCCCGTCGGCGCGCACCGTTACGGTGACAGCCGCCGGCACACCAACGCAGGATGGTTGCGAAGTATTCGAGATATCCGGCACAGGCGCGATATCATCGAATTTTCACAGCAACGTGAACGCGGCCGGCGACCCATCCGTAACGATGTCGGCTTATGCGGCGACATCTATTCTGGTTGCGCTCGGAGTCGGCAACGCTGGCTCCACATGGACGCAGCCGACAGGCTGTACGGAGATTTATGATTTAGCCCCGGCGACCAACGTCAGGCTGAACGTCAGCTATGACATGACGTCGCCGGCAACGTCGCTGACGTGGACATCCACATCTACGGATTCGATCGGCTACGGGCTCGAGATTACAGAGGCGACTGCGGGCGCGGCCGCGACTGGGGCACTGGCGGCCACAGAGGCGGGCGGAGACGACTTCGCTGGCTCCGGTGCTGTCTTGGTGTCTGGGTCGCTTGGCGCCGCTGAGGCGGGTGCTGATGTGTCAGCTATGGCGGGATCGGTCCCGGCGTCCGGTGCGCTTACCGTTGCGGAAACTGGGACGGACGCGGCGCTGGCCGTTGGCCAAGTTGCGGTAGCTGGCACCTTTGGGGCTAATGAGGCGGGCGCAGATGCGTTTGGCGCTTCGGGTACCGTTTTCATAACCGGAGCGCTTGTAGCCGCCGAGACTGGATCTGACACATTTGTTGGCTCCGGATCGCAGGTTGCCGCGATTGCCGGGAGCGTAGCCGCCACTGAAACGGGCAGCGACGTTGCTGCGATGTCTGGCGCAGTTCGCGTTGCCGGTGTCTTAGGCGGCTCTGAAGTTGGTGCAGACGCGGTGGTCGGCTCTGGCGCAGTGCTTGTGGCGGGCTCCTTGTCTACTGATGAGGCAGGTTCTGAAACGGCCGATATGGCTGGCGCCGTTCCTGTGTCTGGATCCATGTCCGCGGATGAATCCGGCGCAGACGCACTGTCGGCCAGCGACGACCAGTTGGGCGAGCCGGGTCCGAGCAGAACGGTAGCTGTTGGCGCCGAAAACAGAACGGCGTCGGTTGATGCCGAAGACCGAGTGGCAGGGGTCGCGGCCGAAAACAGAATTGTCGCGGTCTAGCGGCGCGGTGTGGGGACAGCAATGAGCATTTCATGGACGCCGGTTAAAGACTCGGATGAGGTCAAAGATTACTCGCTCGATTGGTCCGCACTGCTCGTTGACGACACGATCAGCACGTCAACGTGGACGTTGGCAAGCGGCGAAGGGCTGACAATCGGCGCCAGCAGCAACACAAACACACTGTCTACCGTCTGGCTATCAGCAGGAACGGCAGGGGTGAATTACGAATTGCTCAATCGCGTCGTGACGACCGGCGGGCGAACCTACGACCAGACGGTCAAACTCAAAGTCAGGGTGAAGTAACATGGCAGACATCACAGTAACCCCATCAGGCGTAATCGCCGGAAGCAACGCTGCAGTTACGCACGGCACGGCCGGCGAAACAATCACGGCGGGTCAGGTCGTCTATCAGAACGCGTCCACCAAAAAGTGGATGCTGGCCGACAACGATTCGGCCACAGCCGCTGCGCGGCAGGCTAGTGGGATCGCGCTGAACGGCGCCTCGCTTGACCAGCCGATTGCAGTTCAGAAGTCTGGCGACATCACAGTTGGTGGGACGCTTGTTGCGGGCGTTAGTTACTACCTGTCTGCGACGCCAGGCGGAATCGCCCCGTATGCAGATATTCTGGCCGGGGATTATGTTTGCCTGCTCGGAATGTCCAAGTCGACGACTGTATTGGCGCTCGACATCAGCTATACCGGCGTCGCGCTCTAATGTGGATGCGGTTTCTGGCTGACTACGACTGGAAGCCGCGACCACCCGTCACGATCGCATTTCGCGCGGGTGACGTGAAGAACGTAACGCGCGCATGTGCGGCCGCGGCAATAGCTGCTGGCAAGGCAATAAAAACCGAAAGGCCGACAGATGCCCGCAGGCAATCTTCGCTCGAGGCTGCATTTTCAGCAGCGCGCCGTCGGTGATGACGGGTATGGGAATCCTGTCACTGGCGAATTCGCCACAGTCTTCACCGATGCCGCCGAGATTATTCCGCGAATGGGAACTGAGGCGGTAATGGGCGCGCGCCTGCAGGGGCTACAGCCTGTGACTATACGCCTGCGCTCGCATGTCGCCACACGCTCCCTAGACGCAACTTGGCGTGCGGTTGATTCTCGATCTGGCGCCGTCTACGCAATCACTTCGCCGCCAGTGAACGTGTCTCAGAAAAACGACTACATCGACATGCTGGCGACAATCGGCACGCAGGCAGACGCATGACGGCGAAAGTCATCGGACTAGACAAGCTCAACAGAAAGTTGGCGCTCTTGCCGATTGTTGCGCGCAAGCGGATACGTGAGGCGATGCAGCAAGGCGCGGACGAAATCGTCGCCATGATGAAGTCGCTTGTCCCAACCGATAGCGGCGCCCTTAAAAACAGCATCGACTGGACGTGGGGCTCGGCCCCGAAAGGTGCCTTGACCATCGCAACGGTGCGCGGCCAAGGCATGCGAAACACCGGCAGCGAAAACATCATCACGATCTATGCCGGCAATGCTGACGCTTATTACGCTCGCTTCGTCGAGTTCGGGACGGCAGCCCATACGGCTGGCGGCATGTTTGCTGGTGCGGCGATACCGGCAATTGCGGCATCGCCATTCTTCTTTGTTTCGTTCAGGGCGAACCGCAAGCGCGTCAAGAGCCGCATCACTCGAGCAGTGAACAAAGCGGCCAAAGAAGTAGCAGCAGGAGGCGGCTAGTGGATCCAATACATGAGCTACGCGCCGCGGTCATCACAAGGCTGAAAGCCGACGAGGGCGTAAAGTCGTTTGTCGTCTCGCGCGTCTACGATCGCCCACCGGGTGGCACCCTAACGCCTCCATACATCACTATGGGGCCGGCAGACGCGATCACAGACGATGCTGACTGTATCGACGGACTCGAAGTGACCATGCAAATCGATTGCTGGTCGTGGGGCTCGAATGAAGCATACGGCAGCGCCGAGGTAAGCAAGCTTTCCGGAGCGGTGCGAGCGGCCCTGCATGAGGCGGAGATTGCTCTGCCAACTAATGCGCTGGCGATCTTGCGTCACCGCATCACGCGATACCAGCGCGAAAGCGATGGCGTTACCAACCGAGCGATCGTCAGCATAACGGCGTTCGTCGAAGTCAACTAGCGGCACGCCGCACCCACCACTACAATCTGGAGATTACGACATGGCTCAGCCCGTAACGGCTCGCTTTGGCAAATTCCGCGTGCTGCTCGACCTCGCTGGCACCGGCACCTACACCGCACCTTGCGGCTTCACGTCGAAGTCGCTGACCCTCGCAAAATCCCTTTCCGAAGTCAGTCTTCCGGATTGCGACGATCCCGACGCGCCTATCACCCTAGGCCGTGACGTCGAAAGCATCTCCGCGTCCGTTACGGGCGAGGGCGTCCTCGCCGCGAACGCGGTCGAGACCTGGCTCGATGCCTACGAAAGCACGAATTCCGTTGCTGTGAAGATCGAGATTGAATTCTCGACCGGCACCGTGACGTGGACTGGCAGCATGCACGTCGAATCGCTGGAGATCGGCGCAGAGCAGGGCGGCCGAGTTACGCTCAACGTCTCGATGCAGTCCGACGGCGCGCTGGTTCGCACGGATACATTCTAATGGCTCGCGATGCCAGGATTGAGCTCGACTTCGCAGACGGGACGTATTCGTTCCGTCTGGGATGGGGCGAGCTCGCCACTCTGCAGGAGGAGTGCGACGCAGGCCCTTACATGATCCTGCATCGCTTGCACTCGCATCAGTGGCTCATTCAGGACATCGCTAACGTCATTCGCCTCGGTCTTGTGGGCGGCGGGCTGCCCCCGGCTGAAGCGCTGAAGAAGGTGCGTCAGTATGTGGAGCGCCGACCGCCTCTGGAAAACCACCCGATTGCCATTGCGGTTATTTCCGCTGGCCTGCTTGGCGCGCCAGAGGAGCCTGTGGGGGAGCAGGAGGCGCCAGTTCCAGAAGCAGCGTAGACGATCTGCCTAATGGCAAGATCCGCTTTGCTTCAATCTACGGAGTTGGCGCCGCAATGGGATTCACCCCGCAGCAGGTGAATGCGATGTCCATGTGGCAGTTCATGGCGGTATTTGACGGGTACGTCAAAGCGAACGGCGGCGGCGAAGAGAAAATGTCTAGCGCCGAGGCTGATGACCTGTGGAAGTGGATGCAGTCGAAGGACGAGTTCTAGTCGAACTTAGCCACTCGGCATTCAATGTATTTCACGTCGTGGTCGGTAACGATCGACGCCTTGTCGTAGGCGTGATCGTTCGTTGGTATCCTCTCGATTAGCGCGGACGATACATCTACAGCCTTCTTCTCCTCATTGAGGAAGGCGCAATCGACAAAAACGTTGCTGGCGGGCTTTCCGAGGTTATTCGTAACCTTAAGGACGGCCTTAGCCACGCGACGGTCTTGCGTGAAGTTCTCAACCGACACGCTGATGCCGCCGCCAGCAATCGCATGTCCAGCCATCAAAAAAGCAAGAGTGAAGACTGCGTATTTCATATGCGCGCCTTTCTTTTTTTCGCAATCATAAGGTAAACTTTGAATGGCTGCAACCGATCTTGAACGCCTCGTCGTCCAGTTGAGTGCTGACCTCAAGGGATACCAGAATTCGCTCAGCAAGGCGCGCGGCATAACCAATCGCCAGATGGGGCAAATCCAGAAGCAGGCCGCGTCTACCGGCAAGGCAATGACCGCCTCCCTGGTGCAGGCTGGCGCGGCGATTGCCGGAGCCTTTGTCTTCACTGACGTTATTCGAGGTCTTGGCAGCCTTCCTGAAGCCGCGACGCGTATTGATAACTCTCTGAAGGTCGCTGGGCTCTCCGGAGCGGAACTGGAAAAAGTTTATCAGGGCCTAGCGAAGGCCGCTTCCGACAACGGCGCTCCGATTGAGACGCTAGCCTCTTTGTATGGCAAGGCTGCGCAGGCACAGAAGGAACTCGGCGTCACCAGCGCTGAATTGCTCACCTTCACAAACAACGTTGCCTTGGCGCTCCGCGTCGCCGGTACTGACGCAACTGCCGCCAGCGGCGCTCTGCTGCAGTTGGGCCAGGCGCTTGGTAGCGGCAAGGTTCAGGCTGAAGAGTTCAACTCCATCCTTGAAGGCGCGCCTACGATTGCTCAGGCTGCTGCTGCGGGCTTGAAGGAAGCTGGCGGGTCGGTCTCCCAACTGAAGCAGTTGGTTGTAGACGGCGCGATCTCGTCGGAGGCGTTCTTTCGCGCGTTTGAGGCGGGCTCCGTTATTCTTGAGGAGAAGGCCGCCAACGCTACGCTGACAATCTCGCAGGCAACCACCAACCTGTGGACCGCGCTGATTGACGTTACCCGCGAGTTCAACAACTCGACGGGCGCAAGCCAGAATTTCGCGCAAGGCATTAACAATGCCGCCAGCGCAATCAACAGCTTCGACGTATCCGGACTAATTCAGAAGATCAGGGACGCTGATGCAGCGTTCAAAGACTTCCTTGCCAACGACGACACTCTAAACACCATCCTCGATACGCTGAATAAGCTGTCGGGAACGACAGATGCTGCTGGCAACGTCATCAACATCGACAAAGAAAAAGCGGAAGACGACGTCACTGCCTTGGAGCGAGAAGTCCAGCTCCTGCAAGAACGCATTGCCCTAAACACAAAACTCGGATTCGACAACACCGAGGCCGTCGCCCGCCTGAATGAAGTGCTTGGCAAGCTCGCCGAAGTGCGCGCGGCTGCCGCGGCCATGCCAGACTTCGTTGGCGGATTTCAAGTCGGCGAGAACGGCATCGAGGCAGTGCCGGAGTCTGGGTCGACTTCGCTGGGCGGCCCACGCACAAGAGGCGGCAAGCGTAAGAAAAAGGCCGTCGTCCCTGTTTCGGTCTCCGACTTCGCGCCACCCCCGAGCAGGAGCAAGGGCGGTGGTGGCGGAGGCAGAAGTCGCGGAGGTGGCGGTGGAGGCGGAGGTGGCGGTGGTGGCGGAGCCGACGAGTTCCAGCGCGAAACTGAGCAAATCAGGGAGCGAACCGAGGCTATCCAGGCGGAAACTGCCGCTCAGGCTGGGCTAAACCCGCTCGTCAACGACTTCGGGTATGCCGTTGAATTTGCCGCATCAAAGCAGGATCTTCTGAACGCCGCAAAGCAGGCAGGAATGACGATCACGCCGGAGCTTGAGGCCAGCATCAATTCGTTGGCTGAAGGTTACGCAAAGGCGGCGGCCGCAGCGGGCCAACTCGAGGAAAGCCAAGACGGAGTCCGAAGGGCCGCTGATGACTTCAAGAACTCGGCCAAGGACATAACAGGCGGGTTTATCTCGGATCTGCGCAGCGGCAAGTCCGCGGCGGAGGCCCTAGCTGGCGCCCTCGACAAAGTTGTCGACAAGTTGATCGACGTGGCGTTGAACTCCGTGTTCGGCACTGGCGGCAGCGGCGGCGGCGGCATACTCGGAGGGTTATTTGGCGGCATATTCGGATTTGCTAAAGGTGGTATCGCTGCCCACGGCAGACCGCAGCCACTGAAGAAGTTTGCACGCGGTGGCGTTGCGAGGTCGGCGGCAATCTTCGGAGAAGCTGGACCTGAAGCCGCTGTGCCGCTGCCCGACGGGCGGAGCATCCCGGTTAAATTCCAGACGCCGGCAATTCCGAAAAGCAGCCAGATGGGCGGCGCGCAGCAAGTGCACGTTACCGTCGGCGTATCTGCGGACAATAATGGAAATCTAAGGCCATTCGTCGAGAGCGTGTCGCAAAAGACCGTGTCGGCTGCGGCTCCCAAGATTGTCTCGGCCGCTAACCAGCAGGTTGTCCCGACAATGGCGAAGCACCAGGCGAATAAAGCGGGAGCGGAGTGGCGATGAGCGATATCATAGTATGGCCGCTCTGCACCTTGAGGCCGCAATCGGCCAGCGCCGACCTTGTGCCTTTTACCCGTAGCGGTGGGCGCACGCTCGGCGGAGTCGAGCCATCTACGAGGACCGACCTAGGCTTCTGGAGCATAACGTATTCATCAATCGTTCTCCAGAACCGCAACCGCGAGCAATGGCAAACGTGGAACGCGATTAGGCAGAAACTCGGCGGACGCCCCGGCCTGATAGCCGTGCGCGTTCGCTCCAGCCTGTCGGCTCCTTACGTCTCCGGCAGATTCGAGCCGGTTATTGAGACGGACCACAGCGACGACAGCCCGTTTGACGACGATACGCCATACACGCAGGGCGCCATATCGGTCGTTACCGATGGCGTGACTGCGGCAGGCGCAACGTCGATCCGGCTGCGCATCATCAACGCCGACGCCAACCTCGTCGGCGTGCGCTTTTCGTACAACCATGCCCTTTACGAAACGGGGCCGGTAACGGCGGTGGATGGCGACATCTGGACCGTGCCGATTTCGCCGTCGGTGCGCGAGCTAATTCCTGCCGGCGCCGATCTCGAGTTCGACCAGCCGACGTGTCTCTGCCACCTGGCAGAGGATCGCGGCATGGACATCGATCAAAAAGCGGTCGGGAAATTCTCGTTGCCGTCCGTCTCGTTTGTCGAGGCGGTTGATTATTGGAACCAGTAGGAGGCGAGCATGTACAAGGTTATTGACCTGATCGAGGACAAGCGCGTCACCGTCGAGACCACCCTGAATGAGTGGGCCGCGAAGGGGTACGAGCCTTTCCAAGTGATTCGGCGCGCTACCTACAGCTGGCGGCTGATTTTGAAGCGCGGGCCGGTAGTAAACGTTGGGCCGGTAGCCGATGGCAATTAAATCACTGCGCATCCTCTGCGACGTCGTGTTGCCGGAGGAGACCATTCGCGTGTGGGATGGTTCGGGTGGCACCTTCGTCGATGGCGACGGCAACTTCTATCGGCCGGCACAGTTCACTGAGGACGCGCTGCAGTCGATTGAAGCCGCCATCAACGGCGAGGCATTCACGCTGTCGCTGTCGCTGATCTCGGTAAGCCAGTCTGCTGCCGACGACATATGGGATTACGACGAGACGGCAAGCGTGCAAGGCTCGCCGTTTGTCGTCAAATTGCAGATCCTCGACGAATACGAGCAGCCAGACGGCGAGCCTATCGTCGTCTTTACTGGCGAAATCGACAACCTCGATGTGGTGGATGCCAGCGAGCTCGGTCTGCCGTGCTCAATCCATCCGCGGCCGATGACGAGTTCTGCAAGCGTGTGCCGCTGATGCGTGATGCCACTATAAAATGGCCTAACTGGTAGCCCAGTTCTCGCCGCGGACGATGTAGCCAATGGTGCTTTTGCAAACGCCATAAATCTTGGCGAGATCGCGCTGTGTCCTTGATCGGCCTATTTTGCGAATTTCACTGACTTGCTCCGGCGTCAGCTTCGCGAAATGCGATGCTGAGCCAGTCGGCATTGTTCCGTGATCAAATCGGTCAAGAGTGTTCTCCTGGCTGGTCGCCCATCGAAGGTGATGGGGATTAACGCATCCGTCTCTGCCCTTGTTACAGGAATGAGCGGCTACGTGCTCCTGGGTCGGCGGCTCTCCGCTGACTAGTTCGCACATGTATCGATGAGCGCCGTAGCTTGCCCCGTCCTTCACGATCAGGCCGTAACCATTTTGGAAACGTGAGAATGGCCACGTCAGGCATTCGTCTTTGTCGGCGTGTGCGACGTGGTCGAGCAGCCACCGAAGCGGTTCGCCTTTCTTCGCTGGCTTCTTCGTCCGGCCCGCAAGCGGGTCGCCGTGGTACATGAACTTTCGGTAGTGGGTGTTGCAGTAGCCTCGCGCAACGCAGGGCTCAACGCAATCCTGAACAGAGCATGCAAGTCTCGCAGCCAATATGGCCTCCATAAATCTGGAACTGGATTGAAGAGTTCGTGATGGCCATCCATCCGGAGTGACCACTATATATAGTGTAAACACGACGAATGACCAACTAGATCTATTCCTCGCCGACAATAACACCCGCCCTTGGCAGCCCGGTAACGTCGACTGCTGCATGGTCCTTGCGGACTGGGCGCTATGGCTTGGCCATCGTGACCCTGCAACGCACCTGCGCGACACCTACGACAGCGACGACGGCTTCCGGCGGATAGTGGCGGCCCACCATGGCGCTGTGCCGCTGGTGGCGTCCTGTGTGGCGAACATAGGTGGCAAGCGCGTCCAGTATCCGCAGCGCGGCGACATCGGCATCGTCGGCAGCCCGATCAACATTCATCGCCAGTTCGGTGCCATCCACGACGGTAGCGGCTGGCTCGTGCGCATGCACGGCGGCTTCGGGCGCATGACGGCACGCATGCTAGCGGCTTGGAGAATCTGAATGCCTGGAGTTATTGAGTCGCTGGCGCTGATCGTATCTTCGCTGGCGACAACCACGCTTGCCGCGAATGCGCTCTATCTCGGCACATACGCGCTCGCGACTGCTGCCTTGGCGTTTGGTGCGACCGCACTGCAAGGCATGTTCGTCGACAAGCCGAAGGTGCCGAAGCCTGATGACGGCAGCTATAACCTGAAGCAAAGCGTGCCATCTCTCGCCTACGTTCTTGGCAGGACCAAGAAGGGCGGAGACTACGTCTTTCTGGAGGAGAAGGGCGGCAAGGCGCATCACGTCATCGTCTGGGCTGGGCATCGCATCCATCAATATGTGCAGCACTATCTGCACGACGATAAAGCTACGCTGAACGTTGATGGCGGCGTGACCGAGCCGGGGCATTACGACAAGGACGGCGTTAGTTTCGTTCACATTAAAACGAAGCTCGGCCTGAATTCCGAGACGGCCTATACCGACGTGGTCACGGCCTTCCCCACGATCTGGAATAACAATTGCCGCGGCGACGGACTCGCGTCTGTCTACATGACGTGCAAGACGGTCGACCAAACGGACTTCCTCGACGTCTACCCCAACCAGATGCCGGAACATTCGGCGGTTGGTGACGGGGCATTGCTTTACGACCCGCGCAAGGACAGCACGCAAGGCGGGGTGGGGTCGCACCGCTACACCAACCCGAACACCTGGGAATTCTCGAGCAATCTGGCGCTTATGCGGCTCTGGCACCTGTGCCACCCCGTCGGCGGCAAGATGGCCTACCAGAACATGTATCTGCCAGATTGGGCCAACGCGGCGAACGTCTGCGATCAGAACGTCATGAACCGCTCGGGCGGCACGGAGAAGCGCTATCACGGCGGCTTTTGGTTCCGCGCGAGCAACGACCCGATTGAAGTCGGGCGCATCATGGATGAGGCCGCAGAGCTCGTCGTCTACGAGCGAGCCGACGGCAAGATTGGCGTACACGCCGGCGAGTTCGTTACGCCTGACGTGCGACTTACCGCGGAAAACGTCTTCAGCATCCGCGTCGACAAGAACAAGCGGCGCGCAGCCACGGTGCTCGGCGTTCGCGGGCGCTACGTCAACACGACGAAGGACTACATAACCGAGGACGCCGCGATATACGGCCAGCCGTATGCGGTCGTTGACGACACCACGGAGCGCACGCGAACTTTCGAGAACGCGGCAATCCAGAGCCATAATCACTGCCAGCGCAAGCAGAAGCTGACGTACGTTCGCGCCAATGCGCGCAAGGTGTCGGTTGTCGCTGATTACACGGCAGACGATGCTCGCACCATCCCGCATCGGCGCTTCGTGACGGTTCACTACCCGTCACGAGGGCTTGCCGAGGCTGTTGTGGAGATCACGTCTAGCGTGACGATCGATCTGCGCAACATGCGTATTTCGTTCTCGGGCATTCTGGTGTCGCCGTCGCTTTATAGCTTCAACGCCGCAACGGAAGAGGGCGAGCCTGGCGAGTCCGTCGAGCCATTGCCTGACGAGGGCGTTCCGACGCCTACCGGATTCGTTCCGACGATCCAAACGGAAGTCGTTTCGGGCGGCGCCACGGCAGCGTTCATCAATGCGACGTGGACCTTCGTCGACGACACGCTGACATACGAACTCGAATACGACCGCACCAGCGGCTCTACGGGCGTGCAGTCGGTGTTCTCCGTTGCCGGCGACACGCAGGTGCGCTCCGGCTATCTCGTCGATGGCGAGGAGTACCGCGTCAGGTTAAGGGCATGGGGCGGCGGCACGAAGTCAGAATGGACCGATTACGTGCTGTTGACGGCTACGGCGGATCCGGTTTCGCCGGGTCCGGTAACGGCAGTCAGCGTGACGCCGGGTGCTGGGCAGGCGGAGTTCCAATGGACCGCGCCGAACAGCAGCAACTACTTCGCCTGCCGCATCTACATCAACACCGTTGACGATCTGGGAACGGCAACGCTTGCGGCAACCGAATACGGGCCGCCTAGCGCTACCGATTTGCGCGTCGTGACGTCACTAGCGGCAGGCACCTACTACGGCTGGCTTCGGTCGATCAACCCGTCAGGCATTGCCGGCGCGGCGGTCGCTACTGGGGCGTATGTCGTGACGTAGCGACCGCCGAATCCCCGCAACATCAGCAGTTTACAGCCCGCCTAGCGGGCTTTTTCTTTTTATGGAGAAGACATGGCGACCGCAGCAACCGTGTTTCGCGATTATGAGACTGATGGCGTACCGGCCTCCGGTTCCCACAAAGTAAAAAAGAGTGACGTTCGCCAACTCCTCGGCGAGTACGAGTCGATAATCAACGCTTTTCTGTCGACTGGCGGACTGATCTTTTCGTCCAAGGCCGCCTTGGATGCTGATCTAGCGCATGCCGCGAACAGCATGGCGTGGGTGATCGGTGACGCGACGGTCGCCAACAACGGCATTTACCGCAAGATCGGCGCCTCTGGCACTGGCTCGTGGACGCGCGTTGCAGACCTCCCGTTCTCGTTTATTATCGCGAGCGATACGGGCGCCGGCACTCCGAACGCCATTCAGGCGACGACTTCGCTGCCGGTATCGTCCAGCGCGCTCGTTTGGCTGAACATCTTTGAAGCCAACACGTCATCGCCGGTCAGGGTTAGCTTTAATTGCGGATCCGTACTCGCAGTCAAAACCAACAACGGCAAGTACGTTGCTGTAGGCGGGTTGACTGCCGGCATGATCGTCATGGGCATTGTTTCCGGATCGACGTTCCGACTGGTAAGCGATCAGGCGTCGAGCGCTGTTGTTGCAGCCGCAGAGGCCGCTCAGGTGGCGGCAGAAGCGGCCGCCGCAAGCGCCAATATCCGGTACGCCACTACGCGCACCGCACTTAAGGCGTACAACACCAACGTAACGACCTTGGTCTTTCTGGGGGAGGCAGGTCGCAACGGTCTGTACGAGTGGACCGCAGGTGACTTCTCCTCGCAGATAGCGGCGGACACCGCCGAGGGCATTTACATCAAGGCGGACGCCATCGCAGCAACAGCCGGCGCATGGGTTCGCGTTGCTGCAAGCGATGTCAGCGCGTTCGGTGCCTCCGCGAGTGCCGACAGTTCTGCGGCCATCACTGCAATGGCGACCTTGGTCGGTTACGTCCGGCTCCCGGCAGGCAACACGCTCGTTGATGCGAACCTGACGATAGACGCGCCAGTATACTTCGCCGATGGAGCCTATGTCACCGTCGCCACGACGAGGACGCTGACGATCACCGCCATCATCGATGCTCCGCGCCAGCACGTTTTTCGCGGCGCAGGGGCCGTCTCTCTCGCGCATGATAGCGACAGCGGCGAAGAAAGCCGCATGGTCCATGTGTCGTGGTTCGGAGCGAAGACCCAGGTTGAACTTGATCAAGCGCCGGCCATACAGAAGGCGTTTAACGCGGTTGGCAACAATCGCGAGAGTGTAATTAGCTTCGACCTTGGAAGCTATTACATGGCGTCAGGTGTGACGGTTACTCGCGGGGGGGAGGCTCTTGGGTCCGGTACTCGCCGCACCGTGTTTCAAGTCGCGGCGGACGGCTTCGATGTCTTCAACACGGGCCATACGGCCTGCAGGTTCAGGGAAATTCAATTCGAGAACCACCCAACTGTGGTCACGCCTCGCGTTAGTCCTTTCATCCGCATTTCTCATGATTTCTGCGAGATCGACAACGTTTACCTCCAGGTATCATTCCACCAGTACATTGTCGATAATGGCGGCACCAACTGCCGGATCCGCGACATCAACATGGTCTGGCGCACGTACGCGTTCACCGCCGGCTCGTCGGGTATCTTGGTTAAGGCGGCGGGCTGCAATATCAGCGGCGTCTATTCTAACTACTCTTCTGGTGGCGGGCCTGCTGCGCTGATTGCAGTCGGCACTGGGGCGAGCGGCAACGTCAGCGCACCGTATATCGACAACGTTGTTTACATCTGCGCTTCGACTGGCGTCCTGATCCACGGCGACAGCAACAGTATTTCGCGCGGTCGTATCACCAACGTCAACTACCGGGGCGCTGTCGGCAACGCACCGCAGGCGGTCAAGTTTCTGACTTCGGGCACAGGCAATGTGTTCGGGTTCACGGTCGACGGCATCACTGTCGCAAGCACCGCAACCGCTGACATTACGCTCGAGCAAAACAGCTCGGGCGAGATGAAGGACATCAGCATTGACGGAGTTTACAGCTCGGGTGCTTCCGGGAACGGTATTGAGTTCATTCGTACTGCTGGCGCTCTGCATGATATCACTATCGGCGCATGCGTCGACGTAAGCGGTCGCACCAACGACATCACGACAACGGGAACTGTTACCGGCATCACGGTTGCCATTCCTGGTCGCCGAAAGGGTAAAACGGCCTCCTTCACCGTTCCCGCGAGCGGGGCCGATGATGGGGTGGCCTACCACGTGCAATCCGCAGGCGCGACGACAATCACCCTCCCTGACGCGGCAGCGGAAGGGTTGAGTTTCACTATTGCTGGCTCTGGGGGCGGCGCTCCAACGCTCAGTGCCAGTGGCAGTGCGACAATCAACGGCGGCGCAACCAAGGCGCTTACCGCCAACCAACTATATACCGTGGTTTGCACCCGCAACAGCGGAGGGTCTGCAGCTCAATGGATGACGCGAGCCTAATCGCATCTCCCCACCTGACATTTCAAGTACATGGCAGTGATGGCGTGACGCATAGTGCTTCGCTCACGCTTTCATCCGTTGCGGCTGAGGCGCGGTCATCTACCGCGCTCTGCTCTTAACGCAAACGTCAGGGTTGCGCGCATTGTAGAAGTGTTGTCAGTGTGAACGTCTCATCGCTCTATGAGGCTTTCATGCATTTTTTGCCCCGTACGTTGTTGATCGGCCATTTAGCTTGGCTTCTGAGTTTCGGTGTGGCCGTTGCCGAGACAGGCAATGTGCAGCCGACCGAGTATACGCTGCCAGTGCGCATCGTTGCAGAGCCGGAAGAAGCTCAAGATGCGGTGCGCGACCGCGAACGAAGCCTTGAGCTTCAAGAAAAGGACTTGGCACAGCAGACTTCCGTCGCAAGCTCTACCGAAGAGATCGTCTCCTGGACAATGGTGCAGGTGGTATTGACTACCTTAAGTTTGGTCGGTCTTTTTTATACGTTGTACTTGACCCGTAGAGCGACAAAAGCTGCCGAAAATGGCGTCAGGATCGCTATGGAAATTGGTGTCAAACAGGTGGAGGGACATCTTTCGACCGAAGGCGCCAGACTGTGGGCCAGTTCGGAAGATGGAACGAGCTTTGCTCCGGAGTTCCGATTTAAGCTGCAGAATACCGGCCAATCCCCAATCCACGCCGGACAAGTACAAGCGGAGTTGCTGGTACTCGAAGGTGACGACGTGACTGTTAGGTATCCCCTCGAGGCGGTGCCGTACCTGAGGAACTTCTCTATACTCGCGGCCGGCGGCCAAGATTTCACATGCAAATCGAGCGATGTGTCGTTGCGTGAACATATCGAGGGTTTTGAACGCCAGAGAAAAAGGGTTCGCGTAGAGCTGGCTGTCGATTTTAGAACGATATTCGGCGACGTCTATCAACTTGAAGAAACATATGACGGTTATGGGTTCTGCCCTAACGTCACTCCCGAGTGGGAGGGCACATTTGCATACGATCTAGGTAGGGTCACAACGACTTATACATTAAAGGTAAAGAAGCGCCATCTAGCAGCACTTTAGGGCGTCTCCCCATTTGACCCTACACGCACCGCCATAGGCTTCAGCACCGAGGGTGCTGGGGTTTTGTCATGAGCGGTTGTTTCGAAACCTGCCGCGCCGTCACCGCGAGATAAATCCGTGCCTGCTCGCGCGGCGATCCTGCTCGCCTATCCGCACCACCACAGGAAATCCAATGACCATTACGACCACGTCACCGCGTGGACGCGCCTTTACGCGTGGCCACGAAGGAAACCCGCTGACCTGTTATCTGGATCCTGTCGGCATTCCCACGATCGGCACTGGCTTCACGATGCGCAGTGCCGCAGTACGTCGCGCGCTGGCGAAACTGGGCATCACAAAGCTGGTGCCAGGCAAGGCGAAGATCACTGCGGAGCAGTCGGATAGCATTTTCGCCGCGGTGCTGGCTGAGGAATTCGAACCCGCCGTTGTCGCGTCGTCGCCTGCCAACCGCACGCAGCACCAGATAGACGCCGCGGTATCGGCAATTTACAACCTTGGCGCAGGCGCCATGGAGTGGACGTGGGCCGACCTCTGGCGCGCGGGCGACGTCAAGGCCGCGGCCGCCTATCTCGGCAGCCACTACAACACGGCAGATGGAAAGAAGCTGCCCGGGCTCGTGCGTCGCCGGAAGGAAGAGGCAGACTTGTTCTCGAACGGTCGCTACGCTACAGGCGGAGCGGTCAAGGAGGCTACGCGGGATCCGCCTCGCAAGCCTGACGCTCTCGTTAAGGAAGCGCAGGAAATTCTCACCAGCAAGGGCTTCAATCCTGGCGCCATCGACGGCTGGATGGGCGAGAAGACGCGCGACGCTATCATCGCGTACCAGAAGGCACACCCGCACCTCGAAGCCGATGGCATTCTCGGGCCGGCTACTTTGAGCCAGCTACGGCGCGACGCCAAGGCATTGAAGGACGCGGCCACAAAGGGCGCAGGCTCCGCGCTAGGCTCGGGCGCGCTCGCATTCGCTGCTGGATTGCCGTGGGGTTGGATCGCCTTTGGTGCTGCTGTGCTCGCCGTTGGCTACGTGGCTTACCGCTATCGCGATGTTCTCAAGCGCCGCTGGAATAGCTGGCGCGGCAAGGAGGCAAAGGTGTGATTGCCCTGTTTTCCTTCCTCATCAAGGTCGGCCTCAGCGGAGTGGTCGAGCGCGGTATCAAACTGCTCGAGCGTCGCGCCGAGCTCGAGGTCGACAAAGAGAAGCTACGCACCGAACTCACCGCGGAGTACATGCGCCAAGTCGTTGAAGAGACCCGCATCATGGCGGACTTCAACAAGGCGAAATTCTCCCTTCCGTGGTTCTGGATGTTCGCCGCACTATTCGTCCTGCCGCTTGGCTTCTGGTGGTCGGCCGTCATCCTCGACGGCACGTTCCACTTCGGCTGGAATGTTGCGAACCTTCCGACGCCCGAAATGCGGCAGTGGGCTGGCGACATGATCAAATGGATTTTCTACGTCGGTGGTGGCGTTGCTGGCGTGAAGGCGGTGCTGAAAAGATGACCGGCGCCGAGATCATGTACGCAGTCGGGTTCTTCGTCGGCCTGTTTGGCGCCATCTTCGGCGTATGGAAGTATGTTGACGGGAAGATCGGAGCGGTTCGCGATGATCTTGCCTTGCACAAATTGCACATCGCCGAGCACTACGTTTCCAAACAGGGTCTGCGTGAGACCACCGAGCAGATCATGGCGGCGATCGGTGGCGTGAAGGATGCGGTCGATAACATGACGCTGCGCGTTGATCGGATCGTTGAGAATCAGCCGCAGAGGCGGACGACCAGGGCAGGGTAGCCCAAGGACGATCACATGTACCCGCTCAGGTGCGTGCTCGTGCCTCGGCTCGGAATGGCCCTTACTGTCATGACCTGATTAATCACCGCGCTTAGGGCTGCGGAGGTAAAGTTCGCAACCGCGCTGATGGAACTCTCTTTCTGCGATCGGCTTCCATACTTGCTGTTGGCGCAACACAGTCGTAACCCGCTCGGTCGTTCCAGCGTCCTCCCTTGCTTCAAGCGGATGTTGGTTTTGAAGCCATGCCTGCACAGCCGAGTTACTCGCTCCCATCCACATCCCCGCCCAGTAATCTGGGGTACGTTCTGCATTGAAGTCTGGGGTCTCTCTCTTGACTTGGCTTGAACGCTTAAGGACGTCAGATGCTTCCAGTAGCGCGCGGTTATATCCCATGATTGCGATGTCGTGCTGATCGAGGGGACGTCCTGCCCACCCGGCTAACACAGAGCACTCAAAAATCTCCGTGGCTTGATTGGCAAAGCCACAGGTCGAGGCGAGCGACCCGATAAGGGCCACTGCCGCACGAAGGCGTGCAAGGTTAGCTTTCATGCCGCTTCCAAACCTACAAACGAATGCACAACTATAAGGGCGGGGATGTCGCCGCAGCTAAATTTCTGTAACCACACGTCGTAACGCGAACGGGGGCTGTTGCGTACGGCGCCACCTGAAAAGGGTATTATTATCCTTTACTCTTCTTGGGGTCTTTTGATTTCGGATATGTCCGCTCCTCTTGGATCGTATTGTCCACCTTTCGGATCCGCACCGATCCGCCGCTTGGCCCTACGGCATCGCGCAGCTCCTTCAACGCTTGGTCCTTCGTTTCGAAGGTTGCCTTAGCGCGGTCGGAACTCTCCCTCTCCAAGCGCCACTTATCTGTCTTGCCATCTTTTCGCAGCGTGTATTTATCCAAGCTCATGTGGCTTCATCCTCAACCGGTTACACCTTCAGTTGCGTATTGCAGTTTGCCATATGGCTCCCAAAGTTCAAGTACCGCCTCTGTTACGCGGACTTGCAATCCCCTGAGCACCTTGAATAACTTTGCATGAAATGACTTCTTTCGGTGGAGAAACTTGGTGCTTGAGGTACTTCAAGGTTGGCTGACGGCAATCGCAACTGGTGCTGGTGTTTACGTGGCCATTGGCGGGTTGAATTCCTGGCGACGAGAGACCACCGGCAAGCGGGACATCGAGTTGTGCCAGGCTGTTATAGAACGGTTCTACGAGGCAGAGCACCGAATGGATGTTCTGCGGTCGCCCTACTCGTTCGCTTCCGAAGCAGCGAGCCGTCAGAAGGGAGAACACGAAAGTGAAGATGAGAGCTATCGGCTCGATCTGCTTTTCGTGCCCTTGGCTAGGTTAGAAGCGCAAAGCGCGTTTTGGTCAGAGCTCTTTTCTTACAAGTTCAGGATGCGTGCGCTGTTTGGAGAAGAGGCCGCCACGACATTCAAACATATCGATGACGCGTACCGGTCTTTTCGTGCGGCCGCAGTGACCAGATACCAAGCGCTGCATAGGAATCCAGACGGCTTGAGCCCGGAGACTCAGACTAAATTGGAGGAGAGGATTTGGGCAGAGCTTGCAGAGCCCGATGAGATCGCAGTGAAAATGCGCGAGGCGATAAATGCGATGGAGCGGGTATGCATCCCCATCGTTCGTTCCACAAGGCCAGCCAAGCGACTGACCGCATTGTTGAAGCGAAGCTAGCTTACGGATCGCCCAGGGCAGACCAAAGTCTCCACGCAAACCAAACACCGGCTGACCGCGCTCAGGTTGAATTTTTGCGATTACTTGACGGGTGCCAGACCGCAATCTTGCGTCTTCCGGCACAGACGCGCGATGATCGCTTGTGCCGCTCCATAAAATTCTGCTGTGTCTCGAAGTTTGATGGGGCTAATTCCGCTTTCTCGGTCTTGGAGCACTGCATTGGCGGCGGCCACTTCTTCCTCGGAGCACATGAACACGGCGGCAAGCGCTACTTCGCTCGGAGCGACCTCAGAAGGTTCAAGCCGCTCCGCCATTCCTCGTACGCACAGCATGAAATTTCTTACCATTTGATCTGTGTCAGGCCCTGCAGCGGCGGGAAAGATTCCCCACGGCAGCAGAAGAATAGCCAAAATTGACGCGTAATTCATCACCAGCCCCTCAATAGACGGTTCCCTTACGGAAGCTATCGAGTCTCCCAACGGATGCAATACCGCCCTCCTAAGGATGTAGGCGCACCGCGGCGCTGACTGGCAGAGCTCTGCCGCAACCGTCAATACGCTTCCACTCCGGCCGATGCTCGCCACAGTACCAACTCGGCCCCGACGGGCCGACTGCGAAGCCAAAGCTGCCCCATTTCGTGCAGCCAGGATGCTCGCAGTAGTGGACATACGGCCCGGCTTCATAGTGCGGTTTCGCGCCCAGTTCGTCACTCATGGCGATCGCCTCCTCGGCCGGCGCCAAACTGCTGATCGAAAGCCTGTTCCCAATTCGGATGGCAGGAGGCGCTGACGTGCTTCAAGGGCTCGAAATGGTATCGCGCCAGCAGTGCGGCCGAGATTATCCGCGCCATTTCCTTGCGCGCGCTTTCTGCTTTCAGCCGATCGGGGTCGCAGGCGGCCCGCCTCAATTCGAGCGGGATCGCGTAGAGCGTCTGCGTAACGAATGGCGCAATCGCCGGAGACCGCAATACCGTCTCGACATCGAAGATGGCAAAGGCCCCGAAGGATTCGGCAATTCCCTTGGCGAGTTCCTGGACGCCGCGCACCTCGACGGGGCGGCGATACTGGTCGAGGCCGGCGTAGGCCCGCCTTTGGTGCGGAGGCATTACCGCGAGATCGACTTCAATTGCGGTTCCGATCTCATTTTCAAGTGTTCGCATGATGCGCGCCTTTCTGCATTCGCCGCTGATTGATGGATTGGCGCGCCGCATCGCCGATGAATGTTCTTATTATGTTCTATATGCTGAAAGAGTCAATTCGGCTTTTCGCGGGCCTGTGCGTTAATGGCCTGATGGCCAAAGCATCCTCGAAGAAGCCTCGCGATGTCGCTCCAATGGATCCCATGCCGGCGCGCGTCGATCCCTGCCTTGCCACTCTCGTGGATAAGCCGCCAATCGGCCCCGACTGGGCCTATGAGGTGAAGTGGGACGGGTACCGGCTGTCCGTGCACATCGAGCCTGGCCGGGTGCGAATACTCACGCGCGGTGGCTACGACTGGACCGAGCGCTTCCCAACAATCGCAGACGACGCGCGGCGCCTCGCCGTGAAAACGGCGATCTTCGACGGGGAGGCGGTTGTTCTCGACGAGCAGGGGCGGTCCGATTTCGGCATGCTGCAGCGGGCGCTCGGGCGACTTCCTTCGGCGGTCGAAGCCGGCGCCATCGTCTTATATGCCTTTGACCTCCTCTATCTTGACGGCCGCGATCTTCGCCGTCTGCCGTTCGGAGAGCGCCGGCGATTGCTTGAGCCGCTCGTTGCAGGTCGGGAAGGGGCCGTCCGCCTTTCTGAGGAGGTTCAGGCTGATGGCGACGAGTTCTTTCGCGTTGCGTGCGAACACGGCCTTGAGGGCATCATCGCCAAGCACATTGAGAAGCCATACCGCTCAGGTCGAGGCGAGTGGTGGCAGAAGATCACCTGCAAGCGCCGGGATAGCTTTGTGATCGTCGGCTTCGAGCCGTCGACAGTGCCAGGTCATCTCGGGCGGCTTCTCCTCGCCGCGCGCAAGGACGGCGAGCTCGTCTATGTCGGCGGCTGCGGAACTGGCTGGTCACATGAGCTTTCGCGTGAGCTGCGTAATCTGCTCGAAGGGATGGCGACAAAAATCCCGGCGGTTGCGCTGCGGAGGAAGGGCGCCGTCTTTGTCGAGCCGGTGCTCGTCGCGGAGGTTGAGTATCGCGCCTGGACAGACGACGGAAAGCTAAGGCATGCCTCGTTCAAGGGGATCAGGGAGCGGGAGGATGAGGCGGGGGTGTATAGTCTGTGAAGAGTGCGCTATGGTTGGGCCGCTTGCGCAAGATCACGAACAATCAACGGTAATTGATAGACAACGGATATAAAGACAGCGGACGTGAGCAATGAGCTAACGATGAAGAGGGTGATTGAGAGGCCGCGCCTGTACCAGTGCGACGAGGCAGGATAGTCGCCGACCGAAAACAGTTCATCAAGCGCTGCCCTCGTTGTCGCGACGAAGGCAATGGCTAGAACTGTTGATAGTACACCAACTGAAACGGCAATAATTATAAGTGTAAAATCAATTACTCCCCAAAGAGCAATGCTCTTTGCAGTAACCTTTTTGCCTAAGTAAACCGTTACGCCGAACAAGAAGATGAGCCTTACCAGCATCCCAACGTAGTCAGACAGTCTCTTTGCCGCATCAAATGTTGCCGATGACTCTCCAGAAAAGATCTCTGAGAGAAATGTTCTCCTCTGCTTCATCTTGCTGCCGTCCTTTAATTCACATTTGTTAATTACTCACGGTATGTCGCAGCTTTCGTCAGGAAGCGTTATGCGTTGGGGTCTCTCGGCTCAGCCTATCCGTGCAATATCAATACTCGGTTGAGTTTTAAGATAGTCGACAATGGCATCTGCGAGAGATGTTTCCAGAGGTGAGTTCGGTTCGAAGCGCGCGTCGGTTGTCACAAGTAAGATCGTCTTTCGATTCCCATCTTTGTCTATTTCGTGAATAATATTTTCGGTCTTAACTGCGGGATGATTGATCATAGATGCTCCTTTGGTAGACGTCCGAAAGTGGGTGTGAAAACGCTACTTACACCCCTTCGCCTTAATCGAAGACTCGATCGCATTGACCTTGCCCTTCGACACAGCGACTTGGCCTTCCTTGTCTCCGCCGAACGTGCTGGACGCAGGTACACCGACCAGGAACACGCCGATCGCATCGCCTGTCGCCGCCTGGTTCTGCTGCTTTGAAACAGCGGCAAGATTTGCCTGCTCCTTCATCAGCTCTTGCGCCAGCCCTTGACAGCTCTGATTGCTGTACGCAGCCATCGGAATATCGACCGGCACAATTGCGTCAGGACGCTTCGCGCAGGAAGACACAGCCAGCGCGGACGCCAGCGCGATCAGACGGAATTTCATGTAATGCCCCTCAAAGAAGAAATTTAGCCCAACCACAACTAAGCATGGCCAGCGGCGGCAGGGAAGGGCGGGGGTGCGGAACTCCACAGATGGTTGCGGTCAACGCGCCTCTCGTGCTGCTCGCCGCATGTCGCGCTCACGCCTCCATCTCTGCAAGCCGGTTTCCGCCTGCTTCTCGCGAACATCGAGTCCACTAATCTCGTCGAGCTTCGCGTCGATCGCTCGCTTGTCCCACTTGCGCGTGCCGGGTATTGCCGGGGGCATCTTGTGGCTGGCGACCCACATCGAAAAGCAGGTTGGAGAGATGCCGCAGTATTCTGCCGCTTCCTTCCGGCCGATGAGGCGAGGGGACGTAGTCATGGCGCAGGATCTCCCCATTTGCTTTTGGGCTTCCTGTTGCGCTCCCTCTTCCACAAGCCCAACCTCTCCTCGCCGTCTGGAGCGGCCGCTGCAAAACCGGCAGTGATACCGAAATACCCTTCGTAGAATCTCCGCACGAGCGGCACTGGCCGCCCGTCATGCAGCGGATCAATCCGCGGAAAGCCCTTTCGCTCCAGTTGAGGAATGATGGCCTTCACCCACATTGAGGCGCGATCCTTGCCAACGATTGCGATGGCCAGTTGCTGGTCGGTGGCGAACATCGGAAGTTGAGAGAGAGGATCGCTAGTCATTAAGCCGCCCTCCAAACTTCATTCAAAATCCGAGCCGCCAACGCGGCCTTGTCCTCCGGCAGAAACCGACCGTAGTGGTTGCGGATCATTTCTGGCGTGTCTTGGATTGCGTAACTGGCCTGTTCGTATGAACCAGTTTTCTTCAGGATGTGCGTCGCCAGCACGTCCCGCACGTTGTGCGGCCCATGGGGCAGCAGGCCCTTGATAGCTCCGCGGTCAGTGTATGGGTTGTAGATGCCGTATCGCTGAATCGTCAGCCGCCAAGCATCGTAGATGGAGATTTGGTCATAAGCGGCGTCCTTAGTGTTGACTTTTGTCGTCTTAACAAAGAACGTGCCGGGATCTGCGATGTCGCCTAATAGCGCCGCCCTGTGTCGCCCCACATAGGCGTCGATGTACTTGTAGAGATCCAAAAGGTCGGGAAGCACGAGTCGAAACGGTTTCTGACCGAAGAACGACGAACTCGCGTTCTTGAACGCATTTGCCGGAATCAACACCTCCCACCCTCGGTCGCGATCGCTCCATCGCAGCTCGCCGCGCCTTAAATCCTCGAGCCGGCGCTCTGACGTCGGGAACTGGCCGCGAGGGCACACAAGCAACTGACGCAGGTTCTTCTGGCGAAGACCGAGGTGCAAACCAAGTCGCAGCAGCAGAAATGATCGCACAGCCTCAGCGGCCGCTCGCGGGTAGCGTTTCTCATCGGGCATCCGAGCGACGATCTCGTCGGTGATTTTCCGGTATTCGGAAAGTGGGCTATCCGTCTCAAGCACACACATGATCGGTTCAAAGGGATCGCGATGCACGCGCGCGACGCGCTTAATCTCCTTGGAGCGGCTTGTCAGATGACGGTAGAAGGTATCGCAGAAACCATCCCAGTCGCCCGATGCCGCAGCGATCTCGCTTTCGGAGATTAGGCCGGGGATGGGGCGCACGCGTGCGAGAAACTCCGGGTGCTGCCGAAGCCAGCCCGTTTCGCGCCGCGTTAGAGCGAGCGCGACCGCCAGCATGTTGACCTCCCAGATCGTGTAGAACCCGCGCCGGCGTTCGCGCCAGCGCAGATACCAATCCCAAACCCCAAGGAATGCGAGAAGGCCGAATGTCAGTCGCGTGAAGGGGAGACCGTAGCCTTGCACGCCTTCGGTAGGCGCAGCAGAGAGTGCGCCAAACATAAGCCCAAGGTGCTCGATCTTTTGCGCCGCCGTTTCGTCTCCCCATATGCCGTTGCGCTGGAAGCCGAGGTCGGTGAGCGTCGATGTTTTAAACCGAACAAGATCTTCCATCTCCGCCGCCAGGTTCGCCGGCGCATCCAAACTACCGGAAAGGAGGTCAGGACCGTCGATGTCGGGATCCTCGTCCTCGGCTTCCCAAACCGGCGATGAGGATCGTCCCGTTAGAGCAGGGAACCTGATTGCATAGCGCTGTTTGCTCGCCGCAGCTTGGAACCGACGGTATTCGGTCGTGCCGCTGATGATGACCCGTCGCACCCATTCAATGATTTCTTCTCGCTTCTCAAATGGAAGTGAGTTGAAATCATCGGGCAGATGCCAGGCCAGCCGCCGGCGTTCGGCATCCCCGATGTCGTCACCCATAATATGTCCTCTTGCTGCACGCGCGGTCGGGGGTAACTTGTTCTTGAAATAGCCTGCGGGAAGTCGATACCGGCGCTCTATACGCCCTAGTATCTCCAGGCTTTGAACGCTTCTCGGTGGCTTTTCGCCGTTGAACCAAACCACTATCGTCTTTCGGTTGAATGCTTCGCCGGGACGGACGATGGAGCGATGCAAGTGCCAGCACGTGTCGCCGTGTCGCCGCATGTGCAGTTGCAGTGCTTCGGCGAACGTTGGAGGGTCTTCCCACTCATCGAAAAGAGGGTCTGGAAACTCCACAATCGGCCGCGGTTTCTGACCGCGCTTCTGTCGGGCGTCTGCGGATTCGGTTAGAGCTTCGGCATGCGCCTGTGCCGCTGAGCGTTTTGGCGTGGTTTCCCGGATAGTCTGTTTTGTCACGGTGGAGCGTCTCTCGCGATTCGTGGAGGCGCGGTGATTGAGCCATCTGACTCTACTGGTCAATAGGCGAAAATCGATATTTTTGACAAATTTGTAAAACAATATCAATTAGTTGGCGTGTCAGATCGGGTCGCGAATCAATGACTCGCGGGTTCGGCAGCTTCGATGAGAACAGGGTCTTCGTCGCTCGAAGAACTCGCCAGCGAGTTCGGGATGTTCAAAGTTTCTTTTTTTAGGCATCCGTGAGTTCCTCACGATTGACGATCGCGCAGACGGACGCCTGGGCCGCCTGAAATCGTTTCGCCGTCAGAGAGGAAGATGATCCCAGCGCCCTCCAGTGCTGCACGTACCGCTCGCGCGTTATTGGACATTGCGACTACATCGCTCTTGGCGCCCTCCATCCTCTTGAGGGTGGGGATGGAAATATTCGCGCGGTCGGCCAAGTCCTTTTGGGTCATATTTGCCAAGGTGCGCGCTGCCGCAATCTGGTGTCCCGTCAAAGAAATTTGATCCATTGGTATCATTCTGATCTAAAGGTGTTGACATACAGGTCGAATTGATCCAAAAGTATCACGTAGACACTTTCGAGGCAATGAGGAGACCAAGATGACCATTGTGAGATTAAGACCGATGCCCACGATCGCCTTTGAGCCTGAAGAAGGCAAAAGATTAAGACGCCAGTCCGCGGAGGCTGGCAGAGATAAGGTGCAGGGCGCTGAGGACAGCAGCCCGCACCGCCCTTGGTCACAGGATGCCTACGATCTCCAGATGCAGGCGAAGGTCGCCGTTACCTTGATCGGAGAGCTATTCAGCAACCTGCACACCTTGGAAGATATCCTGGAGTTCAAGCTGCTGGAACAGTCGGGCATCGAGGAACTGGCGTTTCAGATTCATCAGATCAAAATGGCCACGGAGCGGCTGCAGCCTGCGTAGTGTTTGCCGTGTGTGGGCAGGGGGGTCGTTGACTGGCTTACCTGTTGCAGCTGGATCCGCAAGGAATTTTAGCCCATTCAACATTTCACAGTCACCTATGGCCGGCGCGGTCACCACCTGCGCCAACACCAGCAGCGCGCCGGCCGATTGTGCCGTTCTTCCGTCGCGGGGTTTCTAGCGCCAATAACTCCGCCCGTTGTCGACTGATGATTGGCCCATAAAATAGCCGATCGCGAAGGCGAGGGCGCCGACTGTGAGCGCCAACCCAGCTGCGGTGTATGGGTGGTCCGCGGCCCCGACCGCCACTGCATTCGCTTCGCGGCTCACTGCGTCGGTGGCTGTCTTCGCTACCTTTCGTGCACCAGTGGGTGGATCGGTCGGCGTCCCGGTGAAACCGGCGCTCAATTCGTCTTTTGCCATATTGTTTCTCCTGTTGGGGAAGGAGGAACCGATGGCGGGCGGGGAGGTTCCGGATACCTAGTGCACCGACCCACGTCGGCGCTTGATGTAAAGCAGGTTCAGCAGATCGACCAGGTCATCGGCCTGCTCCATCTCCAAGCCAACCTGCTCAACCTCATTCACTTCCGCCGGAAAGCCAGTGAAGATGTCGAACACCGTCCACGGGCCGTCGTCTTCCTGGCGGAGATTGTAGCGATTCTCTGACATGGCCACCTCGGTAAGCGAGGGCACGCAAGATAGCACAAACCACTCGCTGCGAAGTTAGGATCTACATTAGGATTGCCAAGAACGCCTTGGTATTTATGCAATAATATCAATAACTTAGAACAGAATGATGGCGGAAGAGGTGGGATTCGAACCCACGGTACGCTTTCACGCACGCCGGTTTTCAAGACCGGTGCCTTAAACCGCTCGGCCACTCTTCCAAGTGCCTGGGAAACTCCGTGAATTCGCTTCCGAATTCTCGGCAATCCGGCGATTGCAACCGGGTTTACCAACAGTCCTCCCAACGGCTGGCCTTTTAGCAGCTTTGATCACAGCGTCAACGTGCTCAGCAGCATTTGCTTGCGGTTCACAGATGACGGGGTGGGCAGCGAATGCAGCCATGCAACACGGGAGATCATCACCTACGGCCGTTGAAAATCACTTTTCAGACGGACTGCCCACTGCTGCCGGGGATTCAGCGGCCTGCTCGGCCGACTGATTTACGATCCGTAAACCATGACGGGAGTTTTTCAGCAGCCTTTCGCCTTCCAGTTCGCATTTTCGCCTTGTTGTTGTCATTTTTATTCGACTGTTCCGTTTCGGGACGACGAATTTTCGTGGGGACCTACTGCACGCTTGCGCTGATCTCTGCGCGCCCGCCGGACGCGTGAGCGCTGCAGGAGTGGATTTTCGGTTGCGGCATTGCAAATGATCTTGTGGGACAGATGACATCCGATAATGGTGCGGCATATCTTGTGAGGGGGCTCCGTCTCGCAGCGGTTCCGTTGCTTTGCGCGGTGCTTGCGTCCTGCGGATCGACGTCGAGCGTCAAGAAAACCAAGCCGCGGAGCAAGGAATATTTCGCCGAGTCGGTCTACGGCGTCAAAGCCAGCCCCAGAGTAGCCACCGGGAATAACATTCCCAAGGGTGGCGGACGCTATCAGGTCGGCAAACCTTACCAGGTCAAGGGCAGGTGGTATAAGCCGAAAGAGGATTTCGGCTATAACAAAAGCGGTATGGCCTCCTGGTACGGTTCGGCCTTCCACGGCCGGCTGACGGCGAACGGGGAGGTCTATGACACAAATCACCTTTCGGCCGCCCACCCGACATTTCCGCTGCCGAGCTATGCGCGCGTGACCAATACGGAAAACGGCACGTCGGTCGTCGTGCGTGTCAACGATCGCGGCCCCTATGAATACGGCCGGATCATCGACGTCTCTTCGAAGACCGCCGACCTGCTCGATATCAAGCGTAAGGGCAGCGCCAAGGTTCGCGTGCAGTATATCGGCCGCGCGCCACTCGAAGGCAACGACATGCCTTACCTCATGGCTTCCTACGTCAGGAAGGGCGAACGCGGTCCGAGCGTGATGCCGGAAGGACAGATCGCAACAGGCGTGATGGTCGCCTCCAACAAGCCGCTACGGGAGCTGATTCCCGATGTCGGCGCGGTACCCGTTCCGAATAGATCCGCGCTCGAGCCCGGTGCGCCGATGAACGCGCTTGCCGAACCGGCAAAAGCCACTGCAGTTTCAGGTGCATTCGACGAGTTTGCAATCCTGCCGGAGATCGGTCCCGTGCCCAGGGCGCGTCCTCAGTTGGTCCCGCTGCCGGACGGCAGCCTGACCTATGCCGCGGCCTATGTCGAAGTCCGCGTCAGCGACGAGCCTTCGCCATTCGAGGCGATCATGGTCGAGCGCAATCCGCTGACACCCGAATCCATTCTTGCCTATGCGAAGCGCCGGCACCAAAACGCCACCGCGCGCTGACGCCGGTTGAAGAGGGCTTTTCGCGCTGCTATGCCCATGGAGAACCGGAGTTTCTCATGCGCATGAAGTGGCTTGCGGCCGTAGGTTTCCTTGCGGCCATCGTTTCGGGTCAAGCGGTCGCACAGACGCCCGCCTTCGACACCAAAGCGAAGCAGATATATCTCGTCGATGCCGAAACGGGCACTGTGCTCTTTTCACGCGATGAGGACGCGCCCGTCCCGCCGGCCTCGCTTGCCAAGCTCATGGCGATGAAGGTGGTTTTCGAGGCGCTGGACAAAGGCGAACTGACGCCCGACACGAATTTCCTCGTCTCTGAACACGCATGGCGTACGGGCGGTGCTCCCTCCGGCACCTCAACGATGTTCGCGGCAATCAAATCCAGAATTCGCGTCGCGGATCTCATTCAGGGCGCAACGGTGCAGCTTGCGAACGACGCATGCATCATTCTGGCCGAAGGAATGGCCGGCAGCGAGCCCGCTTTTGCCGAGCGCATGACCAAGCGGGCGCGCGAAATCGGACTGCCCGTCGCCACTTTCAAGAATGCCACCGGACTGCCGCACCCGGGAAATACGATCACCATGCGCGAGCTCGTCGCCCTTGCGCGGCACCTTTATGAGGCGCACCCGAATTACTACCCACTCTATTCGCAGCCGGAGTTCGAGTGGAACAAGATCCTTCAGCGCAACAAGAACCCCCTGATCGCCGCGAAAATCGGGGTCGATGGCCTCGCAACCGGCTTTGCCGAAGGGTTCGGCTTCTCGGTGGCCGCCTCAATGCAACGCGGCGAGCGCCGCGTCTATCTGGCAATGAGCGGTCTTGAGAGCGAAAAGGAAAGAATTGAAGAGAGCCGCAGGGTCCTCGATTGGGCGATGACTGCATTCGAGAAACGACGTATCTTTTCAGATGGTGAAACCATCGGCGAGGCCAGCGTCTACGGCGGCGCGGATTCCCGGGTGGCACTCGTGGCGGGCGGCCCTGTCGACGTTCTCCTGCCGGTAAAAAATTCTGAACGGCTGACGGCGCGCATCGTATATAAATGGCCGCTCAACGCGCCTGTCGCTGCCGGCCAGCAGGTTGGGGTCGTCAAGCTCTGGAACGGCGACAAGCTGCTGCGGGAGGTTCCGGTCGAGACGGCGAGGGCGGTCGACCCCGGAACGCTTACCAGCCGGGCACTCGATGCACTTCAGGAACTGCTGTTCTTCTGGCTGTGACAAATGAACGTCCCGACGGTTCCTTCCGCCGGGCCGATCGGCTAAACAGGGTCCGATATGCACGCCGATCCGGGAATTGAAGTGTCGCTGGCCAAGGGTTTGTTCATAACATTCGAGGGTGGGGAAGGGGCCGGCAAGTCGACCCAGATGCGCCTGCTTGCCGAAGCGCTCAGCGCGCGCGGCTACCGCGTGCTCACGACCCGTGAGCCGGGCGGCTCCGCCGGGGCCGAAGCCGTTCGCCATGTGCTTCTTTCCGGGGCAGCCGAGTCCTTTGGCGTGCGCATGGAAGCAATACTCTTTGCGGCTGCGCGAAGCGATCATGTCGAGGAGGTGATCCGTCCGGCGCTCGAGGACGGGACGATCGTCCTTTGCGACCGGTTCATGGATTCGTCGCGCGTCTATCAGGGTGTGACGGGCAATCTGGAACCGAGTTTCGTCGAGACCCTGGAGCGCGTCGCCGTAAACGGTGTCATACCCGACTGCACGATCATATTCGATCTTCCCGCCGCTATCGGCCTGGAGCGTGCCCGCCGTCGCGCCGCAAACAACAGTCCCGACCGATTTGAAAAAGAGCAGTTGGAGACGCACGAAAAGCGACGCGAAGCATTTCTCGATATCGCTGCGACTGATTCCAAACGCTGCCGCGTCGTCGATGCTAACCGGCCGCCGGCCGCGATCGCCGCCGACGTATTGAACCTTGTCAAGGCGCTCCTGCCTCTCCAGGGAATAGCGCAACCGTCGAATGCGGAAGCAACGTCATGAGCGTGGAACATTCGGCTGTGCTGGAGGGCGCCCTTGCTCCGGCGATGAACAGCAGGCTCTTCGGCCATCAGGAAGCCGAAGCCTTCCTCGCGCAGAGTTATAAATCCGGCAAAGGTCACCATGCCATCCTGATCGAAGGACCTGAGGGGATCGGCAAGGCAACGCTCGCCTTTCGCTTCGCCAACCATATCCTCAGTCATCCGGAGCCCGCGGAGGCCCCCAGCAGGCTCGCCGATCCGGATCCGGAATCGATCATCACGCGGCAGCTTGCTTCAGCCGCATCGCACAATCTCCTGCATCTTGCCCGGCCGGTCGACGAGAAGACGGGCAGGGCGAAGGGTGCGATCACCGTGGACGAAGTGCGCCGCGCCGGCAAATTCTTCGGGCAGACATCCGGCACAGGAAACTGGCGCATCGTCATCGTCGATCCGGCCGACGACCTCAATCGAAATGCGGCCAACGCCATATTGAAGATGCTGGAGGAGCCGCCGCCCCGCTCGCTGTTCCTGGTGCTCACCCATGCGCCCGGAAGGCTTCTCCCCACGGTGCGGTCGCGTTGCCTGCCGTTGCGGCTGAAGCCGCTGGAGACGGCGGATCTGCGGCAGGCGCTGACGCATCTTGGGGTCGATCTCGCCGGCCCGAATGCCGGTCGCGTCCTCGCGGCGGCAAGCGGTAGCGTCTCGGAGGCGTTGAAGCTGGTGAATTACGGCGGGCTTGATATCGCCGAGGCGTTCGAGGACATTCTGGCCGGGCAGGGGCCGGGTTCCCGCAAAAGCATGCATAAGCTCGCTGACGTGCTTTCGGGCAGAGACAGCGAGACGATCTTCGATTTCTTCTCGTCGCTATTGGCGGGACGCATCATGCAACTGGCGCGCGAGGCGGCAATCGCCGGCGATGTGGGCAGGGCCGAGCGGTTCGCGAGACTTTCAAGCAGCGTGGGAGAACGCCTGGCGCTGAGCAGCGCCTACAATCTCGATCGCAAGCAGACGATCCTTTCCTTGCTCGACGATCTCAAAGAGGCTCTATAAGCCCGGCGCGAACTTCCATTTTCGCTCGATGGCCGCAGGAAGATCGATGTCGTTTCATGCCGTTTATCCCTGGTTTCAACGACCTGCTTGCCGGGAAGGTCGTGCTGCCGGGAGGAGGCTTTTTCTTGCCGTGGCAGTTTCCTACCTGAAGGCTATGCGCTAATAGCACCCATAGTTCCGATCCGAGGATATCGAAGCCCGCTATGAGAGATACGTCCCCGTTCTACATCACCACCGCGATTTCCTATCCGAACGGCAAGCCGCATATCGGCCATGCCTATGAGCTGATCGCGACGGATGCCATGGCACGCTTCCAGCGGCTCGACGGCCGCGAGGTCTTCTTCCTGACCGGGACCGATGAGCATGGCCAGAAGATGCAGCAGACGGCGAAGAAAGAAGGAATCTCGCCGCAGGAGCTTGCCGCCCGCAATTCGGCCGAATTCCAGAACATGGCGCGGCTGCTCAACGCGTCCAACGACGATTTCATCCGCACGACCGAAAAGCGCCACCACGAGGCCTCGCAGGCGATCTGGACCCGCATGGGCGAGGCGGGCGACCTCTACAAGGACTCCTATGCCGGCTGGTATTCCGTTCGCGACGAGGCCTATTACCAGGAGAACGAAACGGAGCTGCGCGAGGACGGCCTACGCTACGGCCCGCAGGGAACGCCGGTCGAATGGGTGGAGGAAGAAAGCTATTTCTTCCGGCTTTCCGCCTATCAGGACAGGCTCCTGAAGCATTATGAGGAAAATCCGGACTTCATCGGTCCGGCCGAACGGCGCAACGAGGTCATCTCCTTCGTCAAATCGGGCCTGAAGGACCTCTCCGTCTCGCGCACCACATTCGACTGGGGGATAAAAGTTCCGAACGACCCGGCTCACGTCATGTATGTGTGGGTCGACGCGCTGACCAACTACGTCACCGCCACCGGCTATCTGACCGACCCCACGGGGCCACGCGCGAAGTTCTGGCCAGCGAATATCCACGTTATCGGCAAGGATATCATCCGGTTCCACGCTGTTTATTGGCCTGCTTTCCTGATGTCGGCCGGGCTGCCGCTCCCCAAGCGCGTCTTCGCTCACGGCTTCCTGCTCAACAAAGGCGAGAAGATGTCGAAATCGCTCGGCAACGTGGTCGACCCGTTCAATCTGGTCGAGCACTTCGGTCTCGATCAGATCCGCTACTTCTTCCTTCGCGAAGTCTCGTTCGGCCAGGACGGCAGCTACAGCGAGGAGGGGATCGCGACGCGTATCAACTCCGATCTCGCCAACGGCATCGGCAATCTCGCCAGCCGCTCCCTATCGATGATCGTCAAGAATTGCGATGGCCAGATTCCTGTCTGCGGTCCGCTGACCGACGAGGACAAGGCTATGCTCGCGGCGGCAGATTCGCTGATCGAGACCGCCCGCGAGGAAATGGGCAGGCAGCTCATTCATCGCGCGCTCGCGGCAACCATCGCAATCGTTTCTGAAACCGACCGCTACTTCGCGGGCCAGGAGCCGTGGGCGCTGAAGAAGACCGACCCGAATCGCATGGCGACTGTCCTCTATGTCACCGCGGAGGTCGTTCGTCAGGTTGCGATCCTGCTGCAGCCATTCATGCCCGATTCGGCGGGAAAACTGCTGGATCTCGTCGCCGTACCAGCCGACCGCCGCGATTTCGCGCATCTCGGTGAAGGCGGGCGCCTTGTCTCCGGGACCCCGCTCGAAGCACCCAAGCCGGTCTTTCCGCGCTATGTGGCGCCGGAAGCCTGAACGAAGGCGAAAGCATGCTGATCGATACCCATTGCCATCTGGATTTCCCCGATTTCGAGGCCGAGCGCGACGCGATCATCGAGCGCGCACGCGAGGCGGGCGTGGCGCAGATGGTGACGATTTCCACCCGGGTGAAACGGTTCGATACCATCCTGTCGATCACTGATAAATATCCGAACGTCTTCTGTTCGGTCGGCACGCATCCGCATAATGCCGATGAAGAGCTGGACGTAACCGCCGACGATCTCGTCCGGCTTTCCGCACATCCCAAGGTCGTCGCAATCGGCGAAGCCGGGCTCGATTATTTTTATGACAACGCACCTCGCGAAGCTCAGGCAGAGGGCCTGAGACGGCATATCGCGGCAGCGCGGATAACGGACCTGCCGCTCGTCATTCACAGCCGCTCGGCCGATGACGACATGGCCGCGATTCTGACAGAGGAGTCGGGGAAGGGCGCCTTCCCATTTCTTCTTCATTGTTTCTCTTCAGGCCCTGAGCTTGCCCGGATCGGCGTCGAACTTGGCGGCTACGTGTCTTTTTCGGGGATTCTGACATTCCCGAAATCGGAAGACCTGAGGGACATCGCCAGGACTGTCCCTCGCGATCGGATGATCGTAGAGACGGACGCACCCTATCTGGCGCCGAAGCCGTTCCGCGGCAAGCGCAACGAACCGGCTTACGTAACCCATACGGCCGAGGTGCTGGCGCAAACGATCGGCGTGTCCACGGATGAGATCGCCGAAATCACGACGGAAAACGCCTTCAGGATCTTCTCGAAGATGCCGAGGCTTTAAAAGATGACGTTTCGGCGAGCCTTTACCGTTCTGGGTTGCGGCTCATCACCGGGCGTGCCGCGCATCACGGGAGATTGGGGCGCCTGCGATCCGTCGAACCCCCGCAACCGCCGCATGCGCGCGGCACTGCTCATAGAGCAAATTGGGCCGGACGGCGGCAAGACGACGGTCGTGATCGATACAGGCCCCGATTTCCGTGCCCAGATGATCGCTGCCAATGTTCGTCACATCGACGCCGTGCTTTATACGCATGCCCATGCGGATCATCTGCACGGAATAGACGATCTCCGCGGGTTCGTCATAGAGAATCGCAGGCGCGTGCCGATCTGGGCCGATGCCTTCACCATGGCCCGTATCCGCGACGGCTTCCGCTACTGTCTGGAGTCGCCTCCCGGGAGCGGTTATCCGCCGATCGTGGAGCCCTATGTGATTCCCGACGACCTGCCGCCCTTGACCATTCATGGCGCAGGTGGCCCGATCCCGTTCGAGCCCCTGATGCAGTTTCACGGCAACGTCCATTCGCTCGGCTTCCGCATCGGCGATTTTGCGTATTGCAGCGACGTCAGCGACTTTCCGCCGGAAACGGCCGGTAAGCTGACCGGACTTGATCTGCTCGTCATAGACACGCTGCAGTACAAGTTTCACCCTAGCCATTTATCCCTGGTGCAATCGCTCGGATGGATCAACCGGCTGCAGCCGAAGCGTGCGGTACTCACGCACATGCATGTGCCGCTGGATTATGAGACCGTAAGCGGCGAGACGCCTGATCACGTCGAGCCGGCTTACGACATGATGCGTCTGGAGTTCGACGTCGACTTGCCGATGGTGCAGAACGATGTGAAGTCCAACATCGAATGACTTTTCCAGTATCCTGACTTACGCGCATAAAAGGCATCGATGCTCAGGCGCTCTAGTTCCATAATCTATCTTATGCGATGACACGCTGTAGCCGGGTACATTCTATTTCCAAGTGCGACATGCCAATAAAAACAAAGGCTTCGCCCTGGAGATTTTTGGATGTCGCAGTGCTATTTGCAGCTCACCCTTCCCGATCGCCGACGCGTG
>WFLX010008591.1_pt1 | contig 44926 bp, 32 predicted proteins | sample 4967041 | NCBI WGS metagenome assembly WFLX01 (sample SAMN12857096, study PRJNA449069) | gut metagenome | isolation source: stool from male and female vole | host: Microtus ochrogaster | place: USA:Florida | collected 2017
CTTGTATCACTCTCAGGCTCGGGCTGGTCTTGTCGATGTAGAGAGGCAGCGAGTCGCCCGGGAAATATATTTCTTCGAGTCTTTTCGCTATTCCCACGAGTGCCACCTCGCCGCGGATTCCCATCTCGTCGAAAGCCTCCACAGCGGCACTGAGCTGACCCTTTCCACCATCGACCACCACCATGTCGGGCAATTTCTCGCCTTCGGCCATCATGCGGGTGTAGCGGCGGTGAAGCACTTCCTTCATCGATGCGAAGTCGTCGGCTCCCACCACGGTCTTTATGCAGAAATGGCGATAATCGCGCTTTGAGGGCTTCCCGTTGCGAAATACTACGCAACTGGCCACCGGATTCGTGCCCTGGATATTGGAGTTGTCGAAGCATTCTATGTGGCGCGGCTGCACGCTGAGCCGGAAATCGCGCTTCATTGTCTCCATCAATTTATCCACACTCCGCTCTGGATCGAGGGCCTCGGCCTGCTTCTCCTTATCGCGCAGATACTGCGCTGCATTCTTCGATGCAACGTCGAGCACCTTCTTCAGGTCGCCGCGCCGTGGCACCGTGAATTCAACTCCGTCAAATTCCACATCAGGCAGAAAAGGCACGATTACATCGGAGAATTTTCGTGAAAACCTGCGCTCCACCTCGGCCATTGCCATCGAGAGAATTTCCTCTTTCGAAGATGCGGAGCATCGCCTGTATTCGAGGTTTATGCTCTGTATCACCGCACCGTTGTGGAGATGCATGAAGCACACCACTGCCGAGTCCTCATCGTCGGCAGCCACATATCCGAACACATCGAGATCTGCAGCTTCTGTCGTGGCAACGACACTCTTTGTGTTATACCGCTTCACGGCCTCATATNTCTCTTTCACTTCCTGTGCCNGCTCAAACTTCAGANCGTCGCTTANAGCCTGCATCTCCGCCCTGAGATGGCGTTCGANCTCCNCCNTCTCGCCCCTGAGAATTGCGCGGACGCGCTGCACATATTCGCCATACTGGTCGCGGTTGATGAAGCCGCGGCAGGGGCCACCGCATTTCTTAATGTGATAATCGAGACATAGCGAGTATTTCCCTTTGGCTATCCCCTGCTCGGTGAGCGCATGGCGGCATGAGCGGAGCGGAAAGATCTCGCGTATTAGACCGAGCACCACCTTTGCCGACTGCACATTGGAGTAAGGGCCGTAATATTTCGCCGGGAGCCCTTTCTCGCGCGTCATGAACACCCGGGGGAAATCCTCTTTCGTCACCACTATCCAGGGATAAGACTTGTCGTCTTTGAGCAGCACATTGTAGCGGGGCTGATATTCCTTGATCATCGCGCTTTCAAGATGGAGCGCGTCTTCCTCGGAATGCACCACTATGAAGCGCATATCGACAATGGCCCTGACGAGGAGGTTGGTGCGATTGATCTCGTGGCGGCGATTGAAGTAAGACGACACCCTCCGCTTGAGTCGCTTCGCCTTGCCGACATAGATCACCGTGCCGTTCTTGTCGAGATACATATACACGCCCGGGCTCTCGGGGAGCGACAGTATCTTTTCCCTGAGCCGGGCGCCCGGACGGTTGTTGCGGATATCCTCCGGCGTTCTGTCAGACTTTATCTCGAGATTAAAACCGCCGAGTTCATCGATGTCTCTTCCGGTGCCGGCAAGCAGATCGGAGGATATATCAGTCATTCTGTCAGTATTTGAGAAGCGTTGTCACCTCCACATCCTCCGGAAGCACGCTTCTGCCGTCAAGTCCGGTAAGCTCTACCACGAAGTTGATGTAGATTTTCTTCGGATTCATCGATTTCACGAGCTGATATGCAGCGCTCATGGTTCCGCCCGTGGCAAGGAGGTCGTCGTGAAGCACCACAACATCGTCTGAAGAAATCGCGTCGCTGTGCAGTTCGATTGTATCCACGCTATATTCCTTGGCGTATGATGCCTTCACAGTCACCGACGGAAGTTTACCCGGCTTTCTTGCAGGCACGAATCCTGCTCCGAGACGATCGGCGAGTATCGATCCACCGATGAAGCCGCGAGATTCAATACCGACAACTTTAGTCACTCCTTTATCTTTGTAAAGTTCTGCAAGGGCGTCGCCCATGCAGCGGAGCGCCTCTCCATTCTTGATCATCGTGGTAAGGTCGCGGAAAACGANTCCTTTCGAGGGGAAATCGGGCACATCACGAATGAGCCCCTTGAGGTCTTCTGTCTTCATATATCTTAGGTTTTAAATGATTCAATAATCAGCAATGTCCAGAGTCGGCAAAAATGTTCCACGTGAAACAATACGTCATCATTCTCCTTATAATACGTCAGTTGCGGAGCAATACAAGCAGCACATTAATGTCGGCCGGCGACACACCCGGAATGCGCGACGCCTGCCCTATCGTCTCAGGACGGATGCGCGTGAGTTTCTGACGCGCTTCGGTGGAAAGAGCCGTGATCGATGAAAAATCCATCGCATCGGGGATGCGAACTTTCTCAAGCCTCAACACACGCTCGGCCGACTCCCTCTCGCGCGAGATATAGCCGCTATACTTGATCAATATTTCGGCCGACTCCATTATCTCGTCCATTCTTTGCTCCTCCAACTCGGAGCATCGCTTGGCAAGCGAGGGCACGAGCGGAAGCAGCGAGGCGAGACTCAACTGAGGTCTGCGGATAAGATCGGCTACTTTCACCGATCCCGACAGGCGCCCCGTACCCACCTCTTCAAGATAGGCCTGCAACTCATCTGTAGGCTTTGCGGAATGAGTCTCACACCACTCCACGAGAGAGTCGCGCTGTTCATATTTGCTTTTCATCGCCTGATAGCGCGCTTCCGAGGCAAGACCTATCTCACGGCCGAGCGGGGTAAGACGCAGATCGGCATCATCCTGACGGAGAAGGATGCGGAATTCGGCGCGGCTCGTGAACATACGGTAAGGCTCATCCACACCTTTCGTCACAAGGTCGTCGATCAATACTCCTATATAAGCCTGATCACGCCCGAGCACCACCGGATGGAGCCCTTTGGCACCACGCGCGGCGTTGATACCTGCCATCAGGCCCTGCGCAGCCGCTTCCTCATAGCCCGNGGTGCCATTGACCTGACCTGNGAGATANNNATTCGACANAACTTTCGACTCCAGNGNANGACGCAACTGNGTGGGATCGAAGAAATCATACTCTATGGCGTAGCCCGGACGGTAGAAATGCACGTCGCGCAAGGCCGGAATTTTCTGAAGAGCCTCCACCTGCACCTGCCAGGGAAGCGAGCTTGAAAAGCCGTTGATGTAGAATTCATGCGTGGCTACACCCTCGGGCTCAAGAAATAATTGATGACTCTCCTTATCGGCAAACGTCACAATTTTGGTCTCTATCGAGGGGCAATAGCGAGGCCCGATGCTTTTGATCTGGCCGTTGTAGAGCGGAGAATCGGCAAGGTTGTCGTTGAGAACACGATGCACTTGCTTATCGGTATGAACTATGTAGCAATCGCGTGGCGGAAGACTTCTCCCCACTTCCGGAAGATAGGAGAACTTGTGAAAATCACGCACCACAACGCCGTCTTCCTCCACAACGTCGTCGCCACCCTGAGGAGAAGCAAGTGAGAGGTCGATGGTGGAGCCATCGATGCGAGCCGGGGTTCCTGTCTTCATCCTGTCTACACGGATGCCGAGGCTGCGGAGCTGATCTGACAGGCCCTCCGAGGCTGCTTCCGCTATGCGGCCACCGGCAATCTGCGTGCGGCCGAAGTGCATAAGACCATTCAGGAAAGTACCGGCGGTGAGCACCACACGCCGCGCCTTGAACTGAATTCCGAGAGCCGTGCGTACACCGGTCACGGTATGACGCGGAGCACTCCCCTCCACTTCCACGGTGTGAATATCGAGAGAGGTCACCATATCTTGAAAGATATGGAGGCCGGGGATAGAATCAAGAGTCTTGCGCCNCTCGNCGATGAAACGCGTGCGATCGCTCTGCACTCTGGGCGACCAAACGGCCGGCCCCTTACTGCGATTGAGCATTCTGAACTGTATGGCGGTGCGGTCGGCAATAATACCTGTGCGGCCCCCGAGAGCGTCTATCTCGCGCACTATCTGACCCTTGGCTATTCCTCCGATGGCGGGATTGCACGACATCTGCGCTATGCGGTTCATATCTGAGGTTATGAGCAGGGTGCGGCAGCCCAGCGAGGCAGCCGAGGCAGCGGCCTCGCAACCTGCGTGGCCGGCTCCTATCACTATCACATCATATTCAAAATTCATCGCTCTCAGTTGTCAGTTGATCCCAAAGTGAAAGCGCCGCATCTTCGGCAGACTCCATTATCTCACGCTCGCCGGGGCCCTTATCGTTGATGCCCACAAGGTGAAGCACTCCATGAATGATGACGCGCAGCAACTCACGAAAGAAAGAGACTCCGAACTTATCAGCATTCGAGGCCACCGTGTCGAGAGAGANNAGTATGTCTCNCGCTATGNGGCTGGNACGTGAATAGNNGAAGGTGATGATATCGGTGTAATAATCATGGCCCACATATTGGCGGTTGGCCACAAGTATCTCTTCATCATCCACGAAGAGATAGTTAAGGTTGCCTACCTCACGGCCATGCGATTCGGCCACGAGGCATATCCACCTTGAGACAAGTGCGATATCCATTTCCGGCATCGCTACACCTTTACATTCAAATTCTATCATAAAAAATCAAGCGGAGCTACATCTGCTCTCCGCTTGCGCAAAAATAACAAATTTCGGCGACATTTTAAAGAATTTCTCCAAAAAATGTAAATATTGAGGAAATCTGCCCGAATCAGACGCCGGAACAGAAATTTAGAAGATATGTCGAAAAAGTATGCAATATCTTACTTATCAACACATTAATACTCAAACAAAGCAATATTAAGCGCCTGAGAATTTGATATTCCGGCCCATTCGGGCATTCACATGTGAATTTCAGGACAAGAAACGGGGATTTCGTGCTTCTTTCAGCTATCCTTCCATTTTTAAGACTACCATGTCGGGAGTCACCACGAGCGAGGCGGGGAGAGACTCCACGATAGGAACATTGCGACGGGAATGCCCCACCGGGAAATCGAAAGCCACAGGACACCCCACTGCCCACTCGCGGAAGCGGTCATGAATCATATCATACATGGCATCATAGTTTCGGTCGGGTTTGAATTCTGTAAACTGTCCGATGATGATGCCGCGAGCCGCGCGGAGCACTCCCTGAAGGTGCAGGCGATAGAGCATACGCTCCACAGCATAGATAGGCTCAGAGACATCTTCAATGAAAAGAATGGCATCTTTCTTGAGGCACTCTCCCATCAGATCGAAAGGGGTTGCGGCAAGACCATTGAGCACGGCAAGGTTTCCACCTATGATGACACCACTACCCTCCCCCACTATGTTATAGTCGTGCGGAGCTACATGATATTCGGCTCGCGGAGCGGCAGACTTCAAGATGGCCAAAAGCGCGTCACGATATGGGTGGCATCCGCAGTAAGTGTTTTCCACCATCTGCTTCGCCATGCCACCATGCACTGAAGCGACTCCAGCCTTGTGCAGGAGCGCATGAAGCGCCGAGACATCGGAAAACCCCACGAGCCACTTAGGATGCGCAGCAATGAAACCGACCGAGAGATAATCGAGCAGATGCACGCAACCATAACCGCCTCTGGCACATATCACGGCATCTATATCATCCCGGCTCCAGGCATCGCGGAAGTCAGCCAGACGCTGCTCGAGAGTAGCCGCGTAAGAGCCGGAGGCATGCTCATCGAGAGCCGATGGATACACAACGAGCTCGATGCCGCGAAACCTTTCATCATCTCTAAACACGCCGATAAGGCCTTCCACAATCTCAGGCTTAATGCGGCTGGCAGGCCCGATGAGAGCCACTTTCGACCCCTCGGCGAGAGGTTTGGGAATAACGACTTTATCCATCAGTTCACCTGCACTTTTATTCCGGTCTCGCGCTCTATGCGCGCCCCTATTTCTTTGAGTTCGGCCGCCTCCACCTTAACGAGATTTTCCTCGGGAGTAGAGCGGTCAAGACTATAGAGCATTATCTCGCGCGGCTTGATTTTCTTATAAGCTTCTATCAGCGCCTGCACTTCTTCCTCGGTGGTATTGTCTACCGGTTGCCCGACGTGCGAGCCTCGGAGCATCATGGTCTGGATTATGCCTGTGCCACTGAACTGACATAGAGTATCCACAACCTTATCTACTGAAAACTCTGGGGAATTAGGGCGGTCGATCAGACGCATGGTTTTCTCCACAGCCGAATCAAGTTTAAGGATATTATTATCTACCCGCATCAGAGCCTCAGCCACCCCTACATCAAATATTTTGGTGGAATTAGTAAGCACCGACACCTTTGCCTCAGGAAAATACCGGTCNCGCACATTGATGGTATCGTCTATGATATGCGGGAAANCAGNATGCAGTGTCGGCTCTCCATTGCCCGAGAACGTGATAACGTCAAGAGGCTCACCTCCGGCATGCATGGTCTTGAGTTTGGCCTCAAGTTGCGAGCAGACCTGCTCGCGCAGCGGAAGTCCTGAAGAACCGGGGCCCTGCGAATTGAACCCGGCTTCGCAATAAAGGCAATCAAACGAGCACACCTTACCATCGGAAGGCATGAGATTGACACCGAGCGACACACCCAGACGCCTGCTGTGAATGGGTCCGAATATCGTGGAATGAAACAATACTTTCTGATCTTTTGGCATTTTCGCTGATTTTAGATATACTCCCTAACCATGAACAAACGACTCTTTCAAATATGAAGTGCCGTTCTACTAATCATCATGAACAAAATTAATCACTTTAAAGGATATATCCAAATATTCGGACCAANTTATTTTTGTGGGTCAAGATTCAACAATGTTCGCAAGAACTCCACTGAGGATGCAGAGTCGCAATCTCCATCATGTTTTACCATGAAAATATNATCAATANTACCACTAAACTGACCGCCGATTAGACCCAATAAAAGAAGAAATAATTAATTATTTTTTCATATAAACGCGCAAGCGCGAAATTAAAATTAAAATTCATCTAAATAAAGCTGATTAGATTCTTGACAATCTGATGTTTTTATGTTATCTTTGCAATCTAAAAAGATATAACTATGGCTTTACCGATAGCATCCATACCGGTACTTACCGGAGAAGTAGCTCAGCGATTCGAGACAGAGGCTCAGGCCAACTATCAGAGAAGCCTCAACCGTACCGAGCAAGAGAAAAAAGCAGAGGCCGAAGCCCTCGAAAGAGGATTCGCCAAATTGCGTCGTATGTTGAACAAAGCACATCTCGGCGACAAATGAGTTTCTTAGAGGATAAATGCACTCTGTTTCCACTTACCACGCCGGAGGAGATAGACGGCTTTTCGTGTGGTGATTCCGATTTAGACGAATTCTTCACACGGGATTGCTTTGCATACGCAAAAGAACTGTTGGGGANGACTTACTGCTACAAACTTGATGAAGATACGAAGAAAGTAGTTTGCGCGTTTACCCTTGCTAATGCAGGTGTGCGTGTCAGTGACCTCCCAAATGCAAGGAAGAAAAAAGTTGAATCTAATATTCCCCACATAAAGGCCCTGAAGGACTATCCAGCTGTTTTGTTAGCTCGATTAGGGGTATCTAAAGATTTTCGATCGCTTGGGATAGGCAGTGATGTCATAGAATTCGTTAAACTATGGTTTTTGGATCCGTATAATAAGACTGGATGTCGGTTTCTGATTGTCGATGCCTATAATTCTCCATCGACGATGGCATTCTATGAAAATAATGATTTCAAGTTTGTTTTCGGTTCCGAGCAACAGGAGAAAGATTACCGCCATTTGGCTCCAGAAACTAATCTAAGCACACGTTTGATGTTCTATGACTTAATGAGAACCGCGGAGGATTACATTGATGATAATTCAGACTCCATAAATTTAAGAGAATAGCTATGCTATATTCTCTCTAAAAAAAATAAATCTTTATTGTTTGAGAATCTAATGGTATAAAGAATCAAAGGTCTTTAAAGGCCCAAACAAATCATATAAACATGGCAGATTTTGAACTTTGTCCCCTGACCCCAGAGCATACACTTAATATGAAATTAAAAGAACATTAATTTTCATCTATAAGAAATATAACAGCCGATTAAATGATGATGGAGTTAGAGATGGCGGAGTCCTTCTTAAAAGAGCTGGCTCATACGTAACTAATCACACCCATATTGATTTCAAGCGGGATGCAATCACAAGTTCGCACTTTTTTTCTTGTTCATCATAATGATAAACCATGACATCGGGGATAAAATGAGCTGGTGAATAAATCGGCAACCGTTGATACTCTCTCCCTGTTCTAAGATTAATCCAACGGTTTACTATACATACTTCTTGAGTGCAATTAGGAGCATAAAAGTTGGTCTTATTCAACATTGAGTCTTGTCCAATATACCATCCTAAATAACTTGTAAGTAATTTTTCCACAAGCAGAATATCCTTTTCTTCTAATGTGGAAAAATTTGCAATACGACCAACATAAATAGAATGATCACGATTTTCAATATCTTTAATATGATGATCTGCATCTGAAAACCTCTTATATGCTGCTCTTATGGTTTTACCACAATAATAACTGATCTTCTTCGNATATTTTTTCTTTCCTTGTAATAGGTATAGATTGATTTTCCAATCTTGCTGTCGCTCCCATTCAGCCAATCTATTTTTAGAAGAGAAGGGCCCATACCATTTTACATAAAATGCTTTATCCGGTTCCATCGTAATGATAGATTATGTCAGTGTAAATTGAAAGTGGAGAAAAGAGTGAGAATCTTCTGATGCAAATTTAGTGAATAAATTTTTATCTACAAAATGTTTGGTCTTTATACCAATACTACCGGACTAAAAGATGTAAATGTCAAATACATTTNATAAGAACCGGCAAATTAGTTGGAGGCGGAATTTTGTCAATTCAATTAATTGAATTAAATTTGTGGGNAAATANTAATTGATGATGACAANCTGTATATTACGNNGGTTGTGGCNCCCTCTCGGGGTGATGGCTTCCCTCGCAATNTGGGCGGCCCCCGTCTGCGCACAGGTTGATGACTGCACCGGCTGGAGCGATCCTCTTGCGCCCGGCTATCTTTACCGCGCGTCGGCGATGCTCGCTACAGGCAATCCAAACGGCTCTATCGACCAGATGTCTGCTATTGAAGCCGACACTGATGCCCTCACGCCGGAGATGCAAGCCCGACGGCTCGCCCTCAAGGGCGCGTCACTCTTCGAGCGCGGCAATAAGGAATGCCTGGCAGTGCTGACCATGCTGGCCGAGTCTTATCCCACATCGCCCCTTGCTACGCAGGCCATGCTCACTATCNGCGACTGGAACTGNTTTCATGCCGACTGGCACGAGGCAATCAGGGCTTACACCTCGACAGACATAAAGGCACTTGCCGGCAATCAGCGCAATCTCTACTCCTATCGCCTTGCACTTGCCTATCTGCACTGCGGCCTTAGAGATCAAGCCGCCGCTATGCTCGCGCACATTGCGGGAGATCCGGCCTACGATACTGCCGCACGCTATTATTCTGCCTATATTGATTATCTTGAGGGCGACTACGATAAGGCATACGAGGAAATGAGCCGTATTGAGACGTCGGCCCCGGAAGGGATGGAGCCTCTCTACTATATGGCACAGATCGAATATCTGAAGGGAAAATATGACGACGTGATACGCCACACATCGGCTCTGATCAAGAACCGTCCGGTAGATGAACTGCTGCCCGAGGCTCACCGCATAGCGGGTCTCAGCCATTTCAAGAAAGGTGACCTCGACAGCGCCCGTCCGCATCTGCAGCAGTATCTCGCGGCTATACCGGTGCCCGACGATGATGCCGCCTACGCCATGGGCTGCATACTCTACCGCGACGGAGACCGGGAAGGGGCCGAAAGGCTTCTCACGCCTCTCACCGACCGGAACAGCGCTATAGCTCAGGGCGCCTACCTCTACCTCGGTCAGATCGCCGAGCAGCGCGGCGACAACAACGCTGCGGCCATGGCTTTCGGCAAGGCCTCGGCTATGGCTTTCGACCGCAAAGTGGCAGAGACGGCTCTCTATAATCATATCACGGCCCTCACCCGGGGAGGCAGCGCTCCCTTTGCGAGCAGCATCACGATGCTTGAAGACTTCCTGAAGCGCTATCCCGAGTCGCCATACGCCTCGGAGGTTGAAGAAAGTCTCGCATCGGCCTTCTTCCACGAGAGCGACTACCCGAAGGCCCTCGCCGCTATAGAGAAAGTGAAGAATCCCGGCGAGGCGACTCTCGCCACTAAGCAGAAAATCTTATACAAACTTGGCACCGGCGAACTCTCGGCCGGACAGACCGATGCCGCCACCCGACATCTGCGCGAGGCTACCGAGATGAGGGGACAAAGCCCCGAACTGGCCGCCGAGTCACGCCTTTGGCTGGCCGAAGCGCTTTACAGCGACGGCGACTGGAAGGGCGCTGCTTCGGAATATCAGGCGGCCCTGAAGGGAAATCTCGCACCCGGCAACCGGGCCACGGCGCGCTACGGACTCGCATATTCCCTTTTCAAGGCGGAAGACTGGAAAAACGCCCTGAAGGCTTTCGCTTCGATCGCCGAAGATAAAAATGCCGCCACCGCTCTCAGAAGTGACGCTCTCGTGAGGGAAGCCGACTGCCTGCTCTACATGGGCCGGTATGACAAGGCTGCCGCCGGCTATCAGCTGGCCATGAAAGCCTCGGGCGCCGACGCCGACTATGCCGCATTCCGACACGCCGTAACCACCGGAGTGATCAGCGGCACCGACCAAAAGATGAAGGAACTGAACGCCTTCCTGCGCGACAGGAAAGGGTCTCCCTGGACATCGGAAGTGCTTCTCGAGGCCGGAAAGACGATGGCGGCTCTTGACCGTCCGGATAAAGCCGCGCCTTACTTCGACAGGCTCACCGGCGAATTTCCGAAANACNCACGCAGCCGATCGGGAGNGCTCTCGCTCGCCCTGGCCTACATGAAGCAGGGAGAGACGGCGAAAGCAGAGAACACATACAAGGAAATTATCAGGCAATGGCCCACGAGCGAAGAGGCTCAGCTGGCAAACGATGACATGCGCCGCCTCTGCGCGAAAGAAAACCGGCTGCCCGAGTATGCTGAATTTCTTGCCAATATCCCCGGAGCTCCGCAGATCGACCCCGACGAGATGGATGGAATATCGTTTGAGGCTGCCGAGATGGCATACGCCGACAATCCGGCCAATACCGCCGCTCTGGAGAAATACATCAAGCAGTTTCCCGACGGTCGCTATCTGACCAATGCCCTCATGGATCTGGCAGAGGCTGCCGATGCTGCCGGAGAGCCGGAAAAAGCCCTCTCCTACCTCGACCGGCTGCTCTCCACACGCGGAGATTCGCCGCAGGCACCCGCCGCCCTCTTCCTGCAGGGAGAACTTCATGAATCGTTCGGCAATCAGAAAGAAGCCCTGGCCGCCTACAAGCAGCTGGAGCAGCGCGGTGGAGCGGAATTTGCCCCCGAAGCCACTGCGGGCATCATGCGCAACACGTCTGATGCCGACGAGCGAACTGCATACGCGCGGAAAGTGCTCAGCACCGGAGGCGCGCTGCCCGAAGTGACCGACGACGCACGATTCCATGAAGCGGCCGGAATGCTGCGCGGAAGCGAACCTGAAAAGGGAGAGGCTGCGCTGAAAGCTCTCGCAGCATCGCCCGATAACCTCTCGGGCGCCAAGGCTGCCGTAGAACTGGGTGAGTGGTATCTGGAAAACGAACGCACCAAGGATGCCCTTCAGACACTTGAGGCCTTCACTGACGCCGGCTCGGTACATTCCTACTGGCTTGCCCGCGGATTCATAGCCCTCGCCGATGCCTACCATGCCGACGGAAACGACTATCTCGCCTCTGAATACCTCAGAAGCCTGCAGGAAAATTACCCCGGCAACGAGGCTGACATCAGCGAGCACATAAGCACGAGATTAGAGCGATATTCAAAATAACGACAGAATCATCCACCGATGAAGCGCAATATATACCGACTTACTGCCCTCTGCCTCCTCGCGCTCGCCGCAGGGAGCGTTCAGGCACAAAACCTTGATGAGAACGTCACTGTGGAGGGCCACTACCGTCCGCAATACATACCGGCCGAAAGACTACCGTCGCTGCCGGCCACCATCACGCTTACCCCTCCGGAATCACGTCTTGAGTTCGACCGCAGGGGCATAGCCGCTGNCTTTGCCCCCGATGCACNGAATANGCCCCCTACAGGCTGGCGCGCGCNCAAGGACTACAACCGGTNGCGCGGTTATCTCGACGTAAGCCTCGGAAGCTGGCTCAACTCCTCGCTATCGGCAGGCTACGAAGTCATGAACAGCGACGAGACAAAGCTAAGAGTATGGCTTCAGCACAATTCCACTTCGCTCTGGAGGGCATGGACAGACATGGACGGAGGGCCAGGTGATGCCGATCAACGGCAGCGCTACGACGAGACAATCGGAGGCAACCTGCGCCATAAATTCGGAACATCAGGCACTCTCGACGCCGACGTGCGTTATCACCTCGGATATTTCAACTACTACTCCGCCTTTTTCAGAGCAGGCGAGCATGCTCCGACACAGACCCTCAACGACATTTCGGCAGCCCTGAAATGGAGTTCTCCCCTCTCTGACGTAATCAACTGGAACGCACACGCCGACATACGCCACTTCGCTTACCGCGAGGGAGAACGTGAGACCACGTTCCGGGCCGGAGGCGAGGTGTCGCACCCGCTCAGCCGGAAGAGCCGGATCGGGGCCACTCTCGACTATACAGGAGTATTCAACTCAATAGGCAACAACGTGGGGCGTCTGCGCCTGAAGCCCGGATATGACCTCACCGACGGGAATATGAATCTTCACGCCGGTGCTGAAATAGCCCTTGTAGATGCCGCTAAGACACGCTTCCGCATCGCCCCCGACCTAAGTGTGGGCTTCAGGGAGGGCATAATGGCCTTCTCAGCCGGCATAGGAGGAGGCACACACCTGCGCACTCTCGCATGGCAGCATGAGATGGACTATTACGCCAATCCCTATTACGGATGCACCGAAGCATCATATTCACCCATCGATGCCAACATAGGACTCCAGTTAAACCCCGGCGGACGATGGACAGCCGGAATTGACTGGCGATGGCGCACCACTATCGACGAGGCCATAGGCGGTTGGTTTATGATCCCGCTTATCGGCATCTACGACGACGCCCTCCCGCTTATCTCTCCACGGCTGCACGGCTTCAGCCTCGCTGTGAATGCCGGCTATGAGCTGAGCCGTTATCTGGGGCTGTCGGTGTCGGGCACATGGCAGCCGCAGCACGGCAACACAGGATACCTCAACGGGCTCGACCGCGCGCAACTCACTTTCGAGGCCTCTGCCACATCGCGCCCCATCGACCCACTATCGCTCCGCCTCGGCTACGTGCTGAGAGCCAAACGATACCTCCTGCCTGAAGAAAACTTCAGCCGCCTCGACTTCAGCGGATCCTACCTCATTTCCGACCGCACTGCCGTCTTTGCCGAACTGCGCAACATACTCAACAGGCATCAATATCTGCTGCCGGGTCTGCCGCTCGAGGGCATCACCGTCATGGCAGGATTTCAGATTTCCTTCTGAGAGACGCAAACGTTTGGCTCGCTCAGATTGTTGTGATAGTAAATTTGGGAACGTAGAATCGAGAATAAATATGAAAGATAAGAAAAACGAAAAGAACAAGACCGTCACCGATAACGACGAAGCCGGAATGCTGCTGCAGTATTCAAATGAAGACGACCGCGCATACGGGCTTGCAGGAATGGCTATATCGCTGGCTTCGCTCAACGCCTTCGACCGCGTGGCGGAGGTGAGCCTTGACGGACGCGACACGATGGTGGAGTTCTCCAACGAATATTACTTCTCGGGGAGCCCGTCGATATCCCCGAAAAGCACATGGGACAATCTGGTGCAGAATTTCCATATCACAGCATCGATGGTGATCAGCAATGTAATGTCGAGGTCGCTCGTGAGGATGCGCAGAGACGTCCCCGTAGAGGTGCTGGGCCTCATTCACGATGAGATCCAACGCGAGGGAAAGGAGAGTTGCGGACTCGAAGACGACGAAATTGACGCACTTTTCAACCGGACTCTGTCATACTCGCGCCGCATCTTCGCCAATCCGCGTCTGCACCCGGCCATCAATGAGTTCGCGCGCATACTCTCCACACGGCGCACGCTCAGCGGGAATGAACTGCGCGACGAACTGCGGCTGCTGCAACTGATCTGAAACAAGTCAATCCACATCACTTTCAACGCCTGACACCATGGAGAAAATCATAGAATGCGTGCCCAACTTCAGCGAGGGCCGCGACAAAGCAAAGATAAAGGAAATCACCGACGCCATCTGCAGCGTAGACGGCATCAGCCTGCTCGACGTGGATCCCGGCGAGGCCACCAACCGCACAGTGGTTACATTCGTGGGGGCGCCCGAAGCCGTAGTTGAGGCAGCCTTCCGGGGCATCAGGAAAGCCTCTGAGGTGATCGACATGCGCACTCACCACGGTGCTCATCCGCGCATGGGAGCCACAGATGTGTGCCCGCTAATCCCGGTGTCGGGCATCTCGCTCGAGGAGTGCGCCGAACTTGCCCGGCAGCTCGCGCGGCGCGTAGCTGAAGAGCTCAATATCCCCACATACTGCTACGAGGCGGCCGCATTGCAGCCTGAACGCAAGAATCTGGCGGTGTGCCGCGAGGGTGAGTATGAGGCGCTGGGCATGAAGATGGGATCAGACGATAAAGGGCCAGATTTCGGCAACCGCCCCTTCGATGAGGATGTGGCCAGAACCGGAGCCACCACCATCGGCGCGCGAGACTTCCTAATCGCCGTAAACTTCAACCTCAACACCACTTCCACACGCCGGGCAAACGCCATAGCCTTCGACGTGCGCGAGAAAGGGCGCCCGATGCGCGAGGGAGGGAAGGTCACGGGTAAGCCCGTGAAAGACGAGAACGGAAACACCGTTATGATTCCCGGCTCCCTGCCGGGTACAAAAGCCATCGGCTGGTATATCGACGAATACGGTATAGCCCAGGTCTCTATGAATATCACCGACATCACGAGAGATCCGCCACACGTGGCTTTCGACGAAGTATGCCGCAAGGCTGATGCCCGGGGCGTGCGCGTGACGGGTACTGAAATCGTGGGCCTGGTGCCCAAACGCACCCTCATCGAGGCCGGAAAACATTTCCTGAGGAAACAGCACCGAAGCACTGGTATACCCGAAAGCGAGATCATACGCATCGCCGTCAGGTCGATGGGGCTCGACGAGCTCTCGGCCTTCGATCCGAAAAAGAAGGTGATCGAATATATGATCGCCGATAATTCAGCCAGGCATCTGACAGATCTCACGGCACGCGACCTGGCCGAAGAGACAGCCTCGGAATCGCCCGCTCCCGGCGGCGGAAGCATATCGGCCTACATGGGAGCTCTCGGAGCCGCCCTGGGCACTATGGTGGCCAACCTGTCGGCTCACAAGGCGGCTTTCGACGACCGCTGGGAGGAATTTTCCGACATGGCTGAAATCGGACAGCACCTTATGGATGAACTGCTGCGGCTCGTAGACGATGACACCGCAGCCTTCAACCGGATAATGGCCGTCTTTGCCATGCCGAAGAAGACAGATGAAGAGAAGGCCCTGCGCGCCGAGGCTCTGGAAGCGGCAACTCTCTATGCCACGCAGGTGCCACTGCTCACCATGAAAAAGGCATACGAGGTGTTCGACCTCGTGGAGCAGATGGCATGCGATGGGAATAGCGCGTCGGTGACCGATGCCGGCGTGGGAGCATTGGCCGCGCGCGCGGCTGTGCGCGGAGCCGCACTCAACGTACGCGTAAACGCCGCCGGCCTGAAAGACCGGGATGCGGCAACCGCACTGCTCGATGAAGCCGCCAACATCGAGCGCCTCGCCGCCGAGCGCGAGCAGGCTATCCTCAAGATCATAGAGAGCAAGATTTGACAATACAACACCTCCATCATGACCCGTATCGTCACTAAGAAATTCCTGCTCCCCTTCATCCTTATCACCGGCCTCTTCTTCCTGTGGGGCTTCGCGCGGGCTATCCTCGACGTGCTCAACAAACATTTCCAGGAGATACTTCACATATCCATATCGCAGTCTGCCCTCATTCAGGCCACCACCTATCTCGGCTACTTCCTTATGGCTCTCCCCGCCGGAATCCTCATCACCCGCACCGGCTACCGCAGGGGAGTGGTGGCAGGACTGCTGCTTTTCGCCCTCGGGTCGCTGCTCTTCATACCCGGCGCGGCCATGATGTCGTTCGGAATGTTTCTGGCAGCTCTCTTCATCATCGGGTGTGGCCTGGTGATACTCGAGACTGCGGCTAACCCCTACGCCGCCGAACTCGGCGACAAGGCCACCGCCGCAAGTCGGCTCAACCTCGCGCAGTCGGCCAACGGGCTGGGGTGCATACTGGCACCCGCGTTGGTGGGAGGCTTTCTATTCTCAAGTCCCGGCTCAAGCGTAGCCGTGCCCTACGGCATCATGGGCATCGCGGTGCTCGCCATCGCAGTCCTCTTCACACGCGTGCACCTGCCCGAGATTACCGACGACACCTCTGCGCAGCCTGATGAGAGGCCGGAGAGCGAAGCCCTCGTGCCCGCCATCCGCAGCCTCTGGAACTCGCGGGCATTCAGGCTCGGGATGATAGCACTCTTCTTCTACGAAATAGCGGAAATCTCCATCAACAGCCTATTCATAAACTATGCTACCACCGATGGCTGGATGGACAAGACCACAGCCTCGGCCGTGCTCTCTTTCGGAGCCCTTGGACTCTTCATGCTCGCCCGCATCGCGGGCAGCTGGGTGATGAGCCGGATAGCATCGGAGAAAGTGCTTGTGGCATGCGGGGCGCTGGCCCTCGCGGGAGCGCTCCTCGTGGTGGCCGATGCCGGATGGATCTCACGTTGCGGAGTGTTTATGTGCTATGCCTTCGAAGCGATAATGTTTCCCACCATTTTTGCCATCACCATCACGGGAGCGCCGGGGAAATCGGTGAAGATAGCCTCCTCTTTCCTCATGATGACTCCTATCGGGGGCGCCGTAGGAACGCTTCTTATGGGCCGCGTGGCCGATGCCGTCTCCCTGCCGGCAGCATTCACCATTCCGGCCGCCGCCTACGCCTTCGTGCTCGCCTACGCCATCGGCCTCTGCCGACACCGCCGCTGAAACAATACCATCACCAATTCCCCCACGCTCTATGAAACTTACATGTATCGGCCACATCACTCTCGATAAGATCATCACACCGCGCTTCACGGCCGACATGCCGGGAGGCACAGCCTATTATTTCGCCAAAGCCATCAGGAACATCGACCCGCGCGGCTTCAGGCTCATCACATCGCTGGCCGAGAGCGAGATGCACGAGGTGGAGGCCTTGCGCGGCGAGGGAATAGACGTGAGGGCGATAGCGTCGGAAAAATCCGTGGTTTTTGAAAACAGATATGGCGACGATATGAATTCACGCACCCAGCGCGTCCTGGCCAAAGCCGATCCTTTCACTAAGGAAAAACTTCAGGACGTGGAGAGCGGCATAATCCACCTCGGCACCCTCCTTGCCGACGATTTCGACAAGGAGACGATAAAATACCTCAGCACGAAGGGAACAGTGTCGGTCGACGTGCAGGGCTATCTCCGCAAGGTAGAGGANGAGCACGTGGNGGCAGTGGACTATGCCGACAAACTGGANTCGCTGCCNTACATCGACATCCTGANGGCCAACGNGNTGGAGATGGCCACTCTCACAGGCACTGAANATCCGCATGAAGCCGCGAGAATTCTTGCCGCATGGGGAGTGAAGGAAGTGGTGCTGACACTTGGCGACAAGGGAAGCCTCATCTACCGCGACGGAACTTTCCATCCCATCCCGGCCTTCCCGGTGAAAGACCCTGTTGACGCCACCGGGTGCGGCGACACCTATATGGCCGGCTATCTCTACAAGCGCTGCCACGGAGCCTCTCCCGACGAGGCCGGGGCCTTCGCAGCCGCCATGTGCAGCATCAAACTGGGCTCGAAAGGGCCTTTCTCAGCGACTCTCGCCGATGTAGAGCGCATGCAGGAAAGCAATACCTGAAAAACATCCTATCCCTGAAGCATTAGAAAAGCCGGATATTCCTGACCCGGAAGCCACATTGAAGGGGGGCGACGCGACAAAACAATATGGTTTTGTTTCATCAATCAAGCGAAGTCTCTGGCAATCAGCCACGCTGAACATAGCGGAGTCACAGACCGGTGACATAAATGCCCGGACAATTTGTGACTGTCTTCTCAGAAGAGGCTGTCGAGAAGGCTGATGGCGGCATGCTTTTTCTTATCCACCACCTTGCTGTAGATCTGCGTGGTGCGCACGTCGGTGTGCCCTATTAGCTTGCTGANGGNGTATAGNTCGGCTCCGGCGGTCAGCATCATTNTTGCGAAAGTGTGGCGCGAGACGNGGAATGTNACTTTCTTNCTTATNCCTGCAGCCTGTGCCAGNTTCCTGAGCCGCTTGGCGGTGACCCCGTAAGCCGGAAATGTGAATACCTTCTCATCGACATCTCCGNCCGAGGGCAGGANTGAAGCCGCCCGCTCCGAGACAGGAATCTCTACCGGGCGCCCTGTCTTCTTCATGACTGTCGTGATTATCCTGCCTGCATCCGTGTCCACGATATTGCCCCATTTCAGCGCCCTTACATCGGAATAGCGCAGCCCGCAGAAGCAGCAGAAAAGAAACGCGGCCACATCATCGCCGGCCGCGATATTGCCCGAGGCCCCGGCCGCCATCGCCATCACCTCTCCGGGCGTGAGATAGGCCCGCTTGCTTTCCGGCTTCCTGATGCGCTCAGCCGCGTTGAGCAGGCGCATGGGATTGGAGGGAATCAGACCGGCCCTCACTGCCTCGTTCAGAATGATGGAGAGGGCGTTGAGCAGTTCAAACTGTGTGGCCTGCATCAGAGGCCTTACCGAGTTCAAAGCCCTGGCCGAGCGCAGATAGCGGGCAAATCCGAGGCAATATTCCCTGTCGGCATCGCCCAATATCGCCGAGGGGCTATAGATGGAGAGGTGGCGCCTGAGCCTCGTCAGAAGGGAAATGCTTGATTTGGACGTATGCTCCGCTTTCACTTTTACAATATGGCTGATCCATTCGCACACCGACATCCTGAATTCCGGGGGGCGGATTTCGGCGCGGCCGTTGACGAAATCGAGTATTCTCGAAGCCTTGATAGCGTTTGCGGCCCGCAGGGTGGCGGCATTGACCCTGCGGTCGGCCGCCGTGCGTTCAGGAATAAGATAGAGTCTCAGAAACTCATACACNCGCTTTCCTTTGAAATACGTGTCGAGATANAGCGAGCGGCTGCCGTCGGCCAGCGCTTTTGCACGGAGCCTTACGGGCTCTTTAAGTTTTGGTTGAAGATTGACGTTACTCATGTTTGCGGAATTATTATCGAAAAGAGAGTAACAAACCGATAACATTTTCCGAAGACCACTACTGGAATTATAATATTTTTTAATGAAAACAACGAGAAAAATGCAATTTTTAAAACTTTTTTAACTAAATTGTGTTTTTATGTTAAGGACTTGTGCGGTGAGAATCGCACGAATCCTATGCACATATACATATTTACAGGTAAAATTCAACATCAAAAATTAACCATATTGTTATTTAAAATCTTTGGGTAAGAGAAGATTGCGATCCCTGTGCCGGGGTAACACATAATAGCCATAAAGCGCACCGTTACAACGGGTCTCAACCATTCCTCACACAACGACGTCTACAGGTAATTCTTAAACAACAAATAATTAACTATGAGAAAATTGTTTCTTATTATGATGTCACTGATAGCAGTGAGTCTCGGGCTCTCAGCCCAGACCAAGACCTATCATGGCGTCATACTGGACGCGGACAACAACGAGCCGCTAATCGGAGCTACAGTTTTGCCCATCGGAGGAGGCCAGGGTGCCGCGGCCGATGTAGACGGCAACTTCACGCTTAGCGTGCCGGACTACGTGACACAGGCCGAGTTCTCTTATGTGGGATATGCGCCTCAGACACTCCCGCTGACAGACAACATGGTGGTGAAACTGAACACCACCTCCACCGCACTCAACGATGTAGTGGTAGTGGCCTTCGGCACCACGACCAAAGAGGCTTTCACCGGCTCCGCTTCTGTAGTGAACGCCGACGACCTCAAAGCCCGCACCACAGCCAATGTGGCCAATGCCCTCGTGGGCAGCGTGCCCGGCCTTCAGATGCGCTCCACCACCGGCGCTCCCGGCTCTGACGCCGGCGCCATCACCATTCGCGGTATATCTTCAGTATATGCCGACACCAACCCGCTGGTGATCGTGGACGGCGCTCCCTACTCTGAGAGCCTCAGCAATATTTCTCAAGACGACATCGCCTCGATCTCTGTGCTCAAGGATGCCGCATCGGCAGCTCTTTACGGTGCACGTGGCGCTGCGGGCGTGATCATCATCACCACCAAGAAGGGTGCCAACCGTGAGGCCCAGATCAAGGTGAACGCCAAGTGGGGCTCAAACAGCCGCGCCGTGCAGGACTATGACGTGATCACCGATCCGGGCGAATACTACGAGGCATACTACTCCCAGATCTACAACTATAACTTCTACCGTCAGGGCATGACCCCCGAGGAGGCTCACGCCGCATCGAACACCAAGCTGCTCAACATGCTGCAGTATAACGCATATACTGTTCCCGAAGGTGAGTCACTCATCATGATGAACGGCAAGCTGAATCCGAACGCCACACTGGGCCGCTACTATCAGCTCAACGGTGAAAACCGCTATCTGATTCCCGACAATTTCAACGACATCGCCTATCAGAACGGCTTCCGCCAGGAATACAACTTCAGCATCAACGGAGGCACAGACCGCTCCAACTTNTACGCGAGCATGAGCTATCTGGGCGAGGAAGGTATCCTCAAGCCCTCAAACTATGACCGCCTCACCGCTCAGGTGCGTGCCGAATATCAGGCTAAGAAGTGGCTGAAGGTGGGAGCGCGCGTGGCATACACCCACTCCAACACCAAGGGCAACTCCGACATCGACGATGAAAACCTGGGAGCAGGCAACGTGCTCTACTTCACCTCTATGGCAGCACCGATCTTCCCGATGTATGTGCGCACCTACGATGAAGTAGACGGAAAACCCGGCACACCCTACATCATGACCGATAAGAACGGCAATCCGGTCTACGACTTCGGTATCAGCACCTACGTCAACGGCTCTCGCCCCTTCGCCTCTCCGGGTAACGCCATCGGAGCACAGGCGCTCGACAAGGCCGAGACCACCCGCAATGCCCTCAACGCCACATTCAACGCTACGATCGACTTCACCGACTATCTGAAACTCGACGTGCTCAGCAATGTGAACTGGGGTGTGAACCAGTACACTTACTACGGCAGCATCTACAACAACCTCAACACCTCGGTCAATGGTAAGCTCACCAAGAGAGACACCAGCGCGGTGCGCACCAACAACTCCCAGACTCTGACCTTCTACAAGTATTTCGGCGACCACTACCTCAACGTGCTGGCCGGCCATGAATACTACCGTGTGGACACCAACGTGCTTCAGGGCTACGCCGAGGGCGGATTCTCGACCGACATTCTTGAACTCTTCGCTTTCTCGAACCACAACTTCCCGTCGAACACATCCTACAAGGCACGCTACAATGTGGAAGGATGGTTTGGAAGCGCTCAATACAACTTCCGCGAGAAATACTACGCTTCGGCATCCTACCGCCGCGACGCATCTTCACGCTTCGCAAAAGATCACCGCTGGGGTAACTTCTGGAGCGTCGGTGCCGCATGGATGATGTCGAAAGAAAACTTCATGGACAACACCAAAGACTGGCTCGACTACCTGAAAGNGAAATTCAGCATCGGACAGCAGGGTAACGACNACCNCNGTGGAAGCTACTACTGNACCGACAACTACACACTCGTGTCAAGCACCGCGACCACTGTTTCGCCCGTGTTCCGCTCGCTCGGAAATCAGGACATCACCTGGGANACCTCGACCAACCTNAATGCAGGTATCGAATTCGGNCTCTTCAAGAACCGCCTTTTCGGAACGATCGACTTCTACAACAAGAACACGAGCGACCTGCTCTTCTGGATCTCAATCGCTGAATCGATGGGTGCACGTGGCTACTACGGAAACCTCGGTACGATCCGCAACCGCGGCGTGGAGGTCTCGCTCACCGGCATCCCCGTGCAGACGAGAGACTTCGAATGGTCTGTGACTGCCAACCTCACCACCAACAAGACAAAGATTCTCAAGCTGCCCGAGACCAAAACCCGCAACTACGGCGGTTTCTACGAAGACTACCACTGGTTTGAGGAAGGTGGCGAGATGTATAACTACATGACCTACGCCTTCGCAGGCCTTAACGAGCAGGGCGAGGCTCTCTATTACTACGATCCGGCCCTTATCGAGCCCTCCACAGGCGCGATGAATACGGCAAAGCCCGGCTCGCTGAAATCGAAAGACTACGTCACAACCCAGACCACCCAGGCCTCTCGCTATGCCTGCGGCTCGATCCTTCCGAGCGTATATGGCGGTCTCAGCACTTCGGCACGCCTGAAATGGTTTGACTTCACTCTGAATTTTGACTATCAGATCGGCGGCAAGGTGATGGATCTCCGCTACGCGAGCCTGATGGCTCCGGAAGAAAACATCTCAAAAACAACCGCTGTCACCAACATCCACAAGGATTACATAAAGGAATGGAGCCCCAACAACACTACCTCCAACCTGCCCCGCTGGCAACTCGGCGACAGCCAGGGCTACGTGCGCTCCGACCGCTTCCTGACCAATGCCGGATATTTCAACTTCTCATCGTTTATCATAGGCTTCACAGTGCCCAAGTTCTGCAAGGAAATCGAGAAACTGCGCTTCTACTGCTCAGGAGAGAACCTCTGCTTCTGGTCGGCACGCAAGGGTCTTGACCCGCGCTATTCATTCGACGGCAACACCTCGCTCGGAGCATATTCCCCGATGAGAAACGTCTCCGGAGGCGTAGAGATCACTTTCTAATGCAAATGATGATATGAACATCAAAAGAAGAAAAGCAATGAAGAAACTCACATTATATATCGCCGGAGCCGCACTGACATTGTTGCCCACCTCCTGCATTCAGGAATTTCCGGCTCAGCAGAACGGCTATGTCACCACAGACCAGGCTGCCGAAGCGCCAGGAGCATTCGACAACTTCGTTTCCGGCATCACCGACAACAACAACGGTCAGTTCTTTTTCGGAGCCACAGACCACTATGCCAACGACTTCGGCTACGCATCGATGATGCTGCGTCGCGACGTGACCGGCAACGACATCGTGCCCTGGGGAGGCGACACCAACTGGTTCTCCACATGGTATGAGGCCCACTACACACTTGGCCCCACATATCTCAACTGCCAGTATCCCTGGACTTTCTACTACTCGCAGATCAAGGCCTGCAATCAGGTGATTCGTCTGGCCGGCGACGAGCCCGCAGAAGACCAGTATAGCGGCCTCGGCATCGCTTACGCATTGCGCGCCCTCTACTATCTGGAACTGGCACAGACCTTCGCTCCGCGCACTTACTGCACAGACAAAGACGCTCCCACGGTGCCCATCGTGACCGAGAAAACCACCAACGAGGAGTCTTCCGACAATCCCTGCGCCACAAACGAGAAGATGTTTGCCTTCATTCTCACAGACCTCGATCAGGCTGAGAAATATCTCGCCGGCTACGAGCGCCCCGACAAGTATACCCCCGACCTCTCCGTGGCCTACGGCCTCAAGGCAAGGGCTTATCTCGTGATGGGAGAATGGGAAAACGCCAAGACCTACGCCCGCAAGGCCATGGAGGGCTACACAGTGCTGACCGCAGAACAATACACCGACCGCAACAAGGGCTTCAACGACGCCAATTACGGCAACAGCTGGATGTTTGCCCTCCAGACAAAACCGACCGACCCCTGCCAGACCGTAAACGACGGCGACAACAGCTGGGGCACATGGATGATCTGCGAGTTCCCCTCTGACGATACCGGTCTGGGATACTACAACGCCTACGGCGGCAGCCTCATCATAGACCGTCACCTCTACGAGACCGTGCCGGCCACCGACTGCCGCAAGAAGTGCTTCATCGACNTCNCGANCGACGAGCTCGAGACNCAGCAGGAGGTAATCGAAGCACTGAAGGCCTACACCNACGTGCCGGAATACGTCNTCGGCACAGGTCTGGCCAACGATCAGTTCGGAGGTCTGCCGCTGAAGTTCCGCTCAAAAGACGGCAACCATTCCGACCCGCAGTATGTAGGCTGGTGTGTGGACATCCCGTTGATGCGCGTGGAGGAAATGAAGCTCATCGAGGCTGAAGCCGCCGGAATGCTCAACGAGGGCGAGGGAAAGGCACTGCTCGAGCAGTTTGCCAAGACACGCGACCCGGAATACGTCTACGGCACCCACAACGAAGCCTACTACAACACCAAGACTTCAGCTTTCCGGAACGAGATCTGGTGGCAGCGCCGCATAGAGTTCTGGGCCGAGGGCCTCGCCATGTTCGACGTGAAGCGTCTTGAGAAGGGCATCATCAGAAGCTATGTCGGCACCAACCACATAGAAGGCTATCGCTGGAATGTGAACGGAGTGCCCAACTGGATGAACTTCTGCATCATACAGACAGAGACCAACTTCAACAAGGGCATCACCGAGCCCAACCCGGCACCGGTGGCTCCCACAGCTGATTCACCGCTCTATTCATTCTAAACCGCACACTGACAAATGAACTCTATCAAAAAATATATGACCATTCTCGCTGCAATGCCCATGCTTTGGGCATGCAGCGCAGACGAGGGCTCGATGCCGGGCAGCGACCCCGAGGCGGCTGTGACTCTCTACACATACGCACCCACCGACCCCAACAATAACCCCGACAACGACGTTGTGGTGAGGTTTGTGACCAACAATAAGGCCACATCAGTGAAATATCTGCTGGCTCCCANNGCCGNCATCAAGGCTCTCATGGACAACGGAGGCGAGAAGGCACTCATCTCGAAGGTGGNAGCCGACGGAAAAACTGTGGAAGGACTCGGAGCCGACGCATTCGCTGACCTGACTCTGGAAGACATCCACGGCGACTACACCATCGCAGCCGTGGCCAACGGCAACGTACTCGGCAACCGTGTGACTTTCCTGGGTCTCGACTGGGAGCTGGTGAAAGAGGGCACATTCGTCTACGCAAACAAGAATATCTTCTCTGCAGGATACAGGGAGTCGGAAGCATCGCTCGAGGTATGCACCACCGACGAGAATCTCTACCGCATCAAGGACGCTTTCGGCGCAGACACCTCGCTCAAGATGGAACTGCTCGACAAGTTCGGCAAAGACGAGGACGGCAAGTATCAGTATTTCCGTGTGCCCCCGACAAATACGGGCCTCTATGTAGGCGAATCAGGCTACATCTGTGTGAGAGACCTCGGCTACTGGCAGGGTAACTCCGCATTCGTGACCGACTACGGCTATGAAAGCGGACTCTATGAAGACGGCAACGCATTCTTCTGCAGCCAGAGTTCCCTCTCTACCGGCGGCCACCTGGGCTTCGAATACAGTTTCTTCGAGGCTTACGAATAAATTCCACTTACCGAAATATAGAAGGCCGACCCTCACCCCGAGGGCCGGCCTTCTTCCTGTCTCAGAGGAGAGGGAATGAGATATATAAGTCATATATAAATCATATATTGTCGATTATTGGAGAAAGTTTATTATCTTTGCAGAATAATAAATCCCTAAATATGAAACTGCCCCGCGTCAATCTGCTCGTCAAGATCCTCATAGCCATGGCTCTCGGTATAGGAGCCGGATATTGCTTCCCTGAATGGGCCGGAAGAGCCTTCATCACTTTCAATGCAATCTTCAGCCAGTTTCTGGGCTGGCTCATCCNGNTANATGCATCCTCGGCTTCGTGGCTCCGGCCATAGCCGATCTCGGGAAAGACGCCGGGAAGATGCTGGTGTGGACAGCACTTATAGCCTACGCTGCCACGCTTTCCTCGGGCTTCCTCAGCTATGCCGTGGGCGACACGGTGTTTCCCCACATCATACACCCGGGCTCGCTCAAGGGGCTTCACGAGGGCAACGACCTCATACCCTTCTTCTCTATCGAGATACCTCCGCTCATGAGCGTCATGACAGCACTTGTCACCGCTTTTGTAGCCGGTATATGCCTCTCGCGCATGGAGGGAGACACGCTGAAGAAATGCTTCTATGAATTCCGCACCATCGTTGAGATGACCATAGCGAAAGCCATCATTCCCCTGCTTCCGATCTACATCTTCGGCATCTTCCTCAACATGACGGTATCGGGGCAGGTGATGGGAGTGCTCTCGGCCTTCGCCAAGATCATAGGCGTGATCTTCGCCATGCACATAGGGCTGCTTATCTTCCAATACTGCATAGCGGCGCTTTTCGTGAGGCGTAACCCCTTCAGGCTACTGCTCACCATGATGCCGGCCTATTTCACGGCACTCGGCACCCAGTCGTCGGCCGCCACTATTCCGGTCACGCTGCGCCAGGCCATCAAGATGGGAGTTTCTGAAGACGTGGCGGGGTTCGTGATACCACTCTGCGCCACCATCCACATGTCGGGAAGCGTAATGAAGATAGTGGCGTGCGCCATTGCCATCATGATCATGCAGGGCCACGGCTATGAGTTCGGAATGATGGCCGGATTCATCGCAATGCTCGGAATATCGATCGTGGCAGCTCCCGGAGTGCCCGGAGGCGCCATCATGGCCTCGCTCGGAGTGCTCGCCGGGATGCTCGGCTTCACCGAGGGGGATCAGGCGCTGATGATAGCCCTCTACATCGCCATGGACAGCTTCGGCACAGCCTGCAACGTGACCGGCGACGGCTTCATCGCCCTTATCATCGACAAATTTTTCGGACGTCACAAAGCAGAAATATCCTGCCGTTCAGCATCTTGAAAGGTATCTTACAAGAGTGTCGCCACACTCGCCCACGCAGGGCGGGAAAGGGGTGTAGATAAGTTTTTTATTAAAAATCGCAAATTATTGGAGTTTGCATTCGCAAATTTCACAACTTTTTTGTAATTTTACGACTGAATTCATTCCACCCCATAAATGAGCGAAGAAGTGTATCACATACCGGCGTTGCTGCCCCAGACCCTCGAGAGCCTCGACATAAAGCCCGATGGAATATATGTTGACGCCACATTCGGCGGCGGCGGCCACTCGCGCGCCATACTCGGCATGCTCGGCCCCGAGGGGCGGCTGCTGGGATTTGACCAGGACGCGGATGCCCTGGCCAACGCTCCGGCCGACCCGCGCTTCACTTTCGTGAGGAGCAACTTCCGCTTCATACGCAACTTCCTCAGATATCACGGCATCGACCGCGTTGATGGCATTCTGGCCGACCTCGGAGTGTCGTTTCATCACTTCGACGATCCGGAGCGCGGCTTCTCATTCCGCGCCGACGCCCCGCTCGACATGAGAATGAACCGCCGCTCACCGCTCACGGCCGCAAGCCTGCTTGCCGACATGTCAGACCGGGATCTGATCTCGCTGCTGCGCACCTATACCGACATCAAAGACCCCGTAAAGGCAGCCAGGGCTATCATTGCAGCAGGGCGGAAGAGCCCGGTAGAGACTACATTCCAACTGGCCGAGGCCGTGCGCCCGGCCCTCAATCCAAAGAGCGAGAAAAAGGAGATGGCTCAGGTGTTTCAGGCGCTCAGAATCGCGGTCAATTCAGAGATGGAGGCTCTAACCGATCTGCTCACCGCCATGCCGCACGTGCTGAAAGAGGGGGGACGNGCCGTGATTCTGACCTATCACTCGGTGGAAGACAGGATTGTAAAGAANTTCTTCCGCTCCGGAAATGTAGAGGGAAATATTGAGAAAGATTTCTACGGANAGGTAATATGCGACTGGAGGATAATCAACCGCTCTCCCATCACGGCCGACCCTGAGGAAGTGGAGCGNAATCCGCGCANCAGANGCGCCAAACTTCGCGCAGCNGCATTTCTGGGCGGAGAAGAAGCGAAAACGACCAACAGAAAATACTGAATATACAAAGGATGGCAAATACAAGACAGGGGAAAAGGAAACCTGCCGAAAAGAAGGGATTCACCTCAGCGGTGAAGACTTCAATAAAGCAGAACACCGAAAACCTAAAATACGGACGCACCGTATCAATCGACTTTTTCAGACACAACGCCTGGCCTATCATACTCTTCATAGCCGGGCTTATCTCTGTGATGGGCCTGCGCTACCAGACCAAGACAAGAATGGCCGAGATAAAGCAGCTCACACGCGAACTGCAACGGGCCGAAAGCTTCAAGCTGCAGGAGAAAGCCCGCTACATGACACTCATACGCGAGACGGAACTGACCCGGCTCACAACCGAAAAGCATCTCGGACTCAAATATCAGGAAGAACCACCGGTGGCCATCGAATACGACGCCGACGCTATCTCCGGCAAATAAACTCCGCACGAAATGGCAAAGAAAGGAAATAAATCTACTGTCTTCAACCGCTACGGGATGATAGTCGCCCTCTTCTTCCTGATGGCGGGGGCCATCGTATTCGTGATGTTCCGCACCACCGTGATCGAAGCCGACGCATGGAATGAACGCGCCCGCAAGCAGCTCTCGCGCATCGACACCATCGCTCCGGAGCGGGGAAGCATCCTGGCCTCAAACGGCAACATCCTCGCCTGCAACGTAAAGGTATGCGACATAAAGATCGACATGCGCCATAATAAAATCAAGAAAATGGCGCCTGCAAAGCTCGAAGCCAAACTCGACTCGCTGGCCGACACTCTCGACATGCTCTATCCACGCTTCGACCCCCTGAAGGCTGACGCAGCCACAAGAAAGGCCAAATCGTGGCGCAAACGCCTGCGTGAAGAACTGGAAAAAGACCCCGACAAACGTACACGCTCACTCACCATAGCCCGAAACCGACCGCTCGAGGAATTCGACTCGGCCCGGAAACTCGTCTTCATACGCGACTTCAAGGGTGCCGGCTTCAGATGCCCACTCTATAAGGAGGAACACTCGCGCCGCATTTATCCCTACGGAAAGATGGCCAACCGAAGCATAGGGCGCGTGCACGAAGTGGTGCGCGACTCAACCAAGCTGAAAGGGGAGATCCACGGATATTCCGGACTTNAGAANGACCTCGACTCTATGCTCTACGGCAAGCCGGGCNTCGCCNNGCAAGTGCCTCTCACGAAGGGCTACGGCAACTGGATCACCACTCCCCCGACACGGGGCTACGACCTGCTCACCACCATCGACATCGACCTTCAGGACATAGTGGAGGAAAGCCTGCAGAACATCTGCTCGGAGACGGGCAGCGAATGGGGCACGGCAATCCTCATGGAAGTCNCCACCGGAGAGATAAAGGCCCTCTCGAGCANAGAGCGCCTCGAAGACAACNCCTACGGAGAAGCCCGCANCAGGGCANTGCTCCCCTACGAGNCGGGCTCGGTGATAAAGCCTATATCGCTGATGATAGCCTTTGAAGACGGACTCGTGAAAAGCGTGAACCAGACCGTAGACTGCTCACCTTTCCAGAAGACCCACGATCCGCACGCCCCTACCGTGAAGACAATGAAGCAGGTGATAGAGATGTCGAGCAATACCGGCATAGCCCGCATCATATTCCAGAAATATGCCGCCGACCCGGCCCGTTATCACGACAGGCTGGCCTCAATCGGATTCTTCGACCGCATCAATTCCGGAATCGCCGGAGAGCAGATTCCTCTGGTGAGGAAACTTCTGCCCACCGACAATCAGGGGCGCAAGATCTCAATGGTGTCGCGGCATCTCGACCTCGCGCGCCAGGCCTACGGCTACAACACCATGGTGCCTCCCCTCTACACGCTGGCCTACTACAACGCCATAGCCAACGGCGGCCGCCTTGTGCGTCCGCATCTCGTGCGCGCCCTTCGCTCAGAGAAGGGCGACTCGGTGATTCCGATAAGCTATATCCGCGACCGCATCTGCTCGCCCGAGACAGCCGAGAAGGTGAAGCAGTGCATCCACGAAGTGGTGTGGGGCGATCACGGCACCGCCCGCCTTGTCAGGGACGACCGCGTGAAGATAGTAGGAAAAACCGGTACGGCATATCCGGTGGAAAAAGGACAATACAACACCGCGAAGCGCCGCTTCGCATTTGCCGGATTCTTTCCCTACGAGACTCCCAAATACAGCTGCATGGTGCTCATCCAGGGCATGGCCGGCCTCAGTGCCAACCGCACGTCGGGGCAAGTGATGAAGCAGATCGCCCTCAAAATGCACGCCCGCGGAATGCTGACCGACACGCCGCGCCTCACGGCGGCAGCGAAGGGTGAAAGCCCTACTGTGGCGGCCGCACACGGAAAGGTGCAGGAGGAAATAGCCCAGACCATAGGCCACACCGTGAGGAAAACCACCCCACGCAAAGAATATCCGGCCGGGAAGGTGCCCGACGTCACAGGGTTTGACCTCCGCTCGGCTGTAGACATGCTCGAGAGCCGAGGCCTGAACGTGAAGGTGAGGGGTGCCGGCAAGGTAGTGGGCCAGTCTGTGAGCCCGGGCACCAAAGCACAGCGCGGCACAAACATCACAATAACTCTCGCCATCTGACCGCAATCATGAAAGACAACAAAAATAACGACTACATACAATGACAACCAAACTATCCACCCTCCTAAAGGACATCGAGCCTCTCGAAACTGTGGGAGACCTCGACAAAAATATCGTGGCGCTCGAAAGCGACTCGCGCCGGGTCAGGAAAGAGGCTATGTTCGTGGCGGTGAGAGGCGTCACCACCGACGGCCATAAATATATCCCCGTAGTGGCATCGGCACATGTGGGAGCCATCGTCTGCGAGACGATGCCGGCACAGTTCGAGCCCGGAATCACCTACATCCGCGTGGCAGACTCCGCAGATGCCCTCGGACGCCTTGCCTCGGCTTTCTACGGACATCCTTCGCGCCGGTTGAAACTCGTGGGAGTCACCGGCACCAACGGAAAGACCACCACAGCTACGCTCCTCTACGAGATGGCGCGCCTCGAAGGGTATGAGGCGGGTCTGATATCNACGGTNTGCNACTATGTGGGCACCCGCGCCATACCCACCACCCACACCACTCCCGACCCCATCACCCTCAACGGACTGCTGGCCGAGATGGTGGATGCCGGATGTGAATATGCCTTCATGGAGGTGTCGAGCCATGCCGCGCAGCAGANGCGCATAGNGGGCCNGCATTNCACCGGAGGTATCTTCTCAAATCTNNCCCGCGACCACCTCGACTATCACGGCTCGGTGGAGAACTACATGAACGCCAAGAAGGCATTCTTCGACATGCTCCCCTCTTCGGCCTTCGCACTGGTGAACGCCGACGACAAATCCGGCCTATACATGCTCCAGAACACCAAGGCCGCTAAATATACCTATTCGCTCCGCAGCGACGCCGACTTCAGGGGCCGCGTGCTGGAAAGCCGGCTCGACGGCACTCTCCTTTCCATCAACGGCCAGGAGGTGGAGGTGCAGTTCACCGGAAGGTTTAACGCTTATAATCTTACGGCCGTCTACGGCGCAGCGGTGCTCTCAGGGCTTCCGAAAGATGAAGTTCTCGTGAACATGAGCCGTCTTGTGCCGGTGGCCGGACGATTCCAGACATTCCGCGGCGGCGACGGCGTCACGGCCATCGTGGACTATGCCCACACGCCCGACGCCCTTGTAAATGTGCTCGACACCATCCGCGACGTGCTCGGCGACTCAGGCTTCATCTGCACAGTGGTGGGAGCCGGCGGCAACCGCGACCACGGCAAGCGCCCCATGATGGCTCAGGAAGCAGCATGCCGCTCAGACAGGCTCATACTGACTTCCGACAATCCCCGCGATGAAAAGCCGGAAGATATCATAGCCGACATGAAAGCCGGACTGAGCGCGGAAGAGTTGCGCCGCACACTCTGCATCACCGACCGCCGCGAGGCCATAAAGGCTGCTCTATCCACCTGTCCCCACGGAGGCGTGGTGCTTATTGCAGGAAAGGGACATGAACCTTATCAGGAGGTGAAAGGCGTGCGCCATCATTTCGATGACCGCGAGGAAGTGACCGAATTTTTCAACCAACAGTAATACACTCTTCAAAATATAGAAGAAATGTTCTATACCATTTTCGATTACCTACAGCAGACCGACACCTTCGACTTCCCCGGGCGCCATCTGATGACCTATATCTCATTTCGCGCCGCAATAGCCTTTGCCCTCTCCCTGGTGATAGCGCTCGTGTTCGGCCGCCGCATCATCGACCGCCTGCAGCGCATGCAGGTGGGAGAAGTGGTGCGAAATCTGGGCCTCGAGGGGCAGATGAGCAAGACCGGAACGCCCACCATGGGCGGCATCATCATCATCATCTCCATCCTGATTCCCTGCCTTCTTCTCGGCAACCTCACTAATATCTACATGCTTCTCATGCTCGTGGCCACGGTGTGGACAGGAGCGATAGGATTTCTCGATGACTTCCGCAAGATAAAATATCACAATAAAGACGGCCTCAAGGGTAAATACAAGATCATCGGCCAGGTAGGTCTCGGACTGATCGTGGGCCTCACCATGTGGTTCTCGCCTCAGGTGGTGATGAGCAATCAGCCCATGTCGACAGAGAAGGAAGCCGCGTCGCAGCTTGCACAGGCTGAATTTATCCCGGGCGACGGCCCTACGGTGGTCATAGCCTCGAGCACCTACGACCCGACTGACAGGGAAAGCGCTGTGCACCCCGTAAAAGTCTACAAGACTCCCGAGACCACCATTCCTTTCGTGAAGAACAACAACTTCAACTNTCAGTGGCTCACGTCGTGGATTCCCGGCGATGAGGCTGCCGCCACCGCCGGCTGGATACTCTTCGTGATAGTGGTCATCTTCGTAGTGACTGCCGTCAGCAACGGCGCCAATCTCACCGACGGCCTCGACGGACTCTGCGCCGGCACATCGGCCATAATCGGCACCGCCCTCGCCGTGATGGCATATTTGGGAGGCAACGTGATATATTCGGGTTATCTCGACATAATGTATATACCCGGCTCTGAGGAGCTCGTGGTCTATGCAGGTGCGTTTATCGGGGCCCTCGTAGGCTTCCTGTGGTATAACGCATTCCCGGCACAGGTATTCATGGGCGACACCGGCTCACTCATGCTGGGCGGCATTCTCGCGGTGTTCGCCATCCTGATAAGGAAGGAGCTCCTGATTCCGCTTCTCTGCCTCATCTTCTTCATCGAAGATCTCTCGGTGGTGGTGCAGGTGGCTTATTTCAAGGCCACAAAGAAGAAATACGGGGCCGGACGGCGCATCTTCAAGATGACACCGCTCCATCATCACTTCCAGAAGGCCGGCGACCCTTCCATCAAATGCCTTCTCAACTTCCCTGCAGCCCCAATCCCGGAATCGAAGATAGTGGTGCGCTTCTGGATCATCGGCATCCTGCTGGCAGCCCTCACTTTCGTCACTTTAAAGATACGCTAACACAAGCATTCAGACANGAAAGATATAAAAGACTTCANNGATAAATCNCTCATCGTGNTCGNAGCCGGAGAAANCGGCGTGGGCGCAGCCGTGCTCGGCGNCAGCCTCGGGATGCGCGTGCTCGTCANCGACANCGNCACCGTGCCCGACAAATACCGCTCACAGCTGCTGCGACGCGGCATTCCCTTTGAGGAGAACGGACATTCCCGCTCGCGCGTGCTGGCGGCAGACTACATAGTGAAAAGCCCCGGCATCCCACCCACTGCTCCTATGGTGAAGGAAGCCGCCGACGCCGGCATTCCCATCCTCTCGGAGATAGAATTTGCAGGGTGGTTCACCGACTCCAAAATGGTCTGCATCACCGGCTCCAACGGAAAGACAACCACAACACTGCTCACCTATCATATCCTGAAGAAAGCGGGCCTCAACGTGGGTCTGGCCGGCAATGTGGGCAAGAGCCTCGCGCTGCAGGTGGCCGAGGAGCCGCACGATATCTACGTGATCGAGCTTTCAAGTTTCCAGCTTGAGAATATGTATGAGTTCAAGGCCAACATAGCCGTGATGCTCAATATCACGCCCGACCATCTCGACCGCTACGACCACAAGATGGAGAACTATGCGCGCGCCAAGTTCAGGATCACACGCAATCAGGAGGCCGACGACTTCTTCATCTACTGGCTCGGCGACCCGATAGTCTCGGCCCAGGTGAAGGCGCTTCAGACCGAAGCCCGGCTCATGCCCTTCTCCGACACGCGCGAAGACGGCTCTGTGGCATGGGAAGATGAAGACGGAGTGGTGCATTTCGATATCCCCGGCTCCGTATGGGACATACCCCGCGACCGCATTTCGCTGCCCGGACGCCATAACCTCTACAATTCCATGGCGGCCGGCATATCGGCCACGTTGCTCGATATCAAGAGCGACACCATCCGCGAGGCTCTCGGCGACTTCGAGGCTGTGGAGCACAGACTTGAATTCGTGCGCGACCTTAACGGCGTGAGGTGGGTCAATGACTCGAAGGCCACCAATGTCAATTCCACATGGTATGCCCTCGACAGCATGCGCACGCCTGTGGTGCTGATTCTCGGCGGCAAAGATAAGGGAAATGACTACTCCGAGATTCTTCCGCTCGTGAGGGAGAAAGTTAAGGCCATCGTGTGCATGGGCAAGGACAATGCAAAGATTCTCGACTTCTTCGGAGCCGAGGACGTGCAGATGCGCGACTGCCACTCACTGGCCGAGGCTGTGGAGGCCTGCGCCGAGCTCGCCTCGGAAGGCGACACGGTGCTTCTGTCGCCATGCTGCGCCAGCTTCGACCTCTTCTCAAGCTATGAGGACAGAGGCCGGAAATTCAAAGATGCCGTGCGCGCCCTCGACGGCGAATGAGGCAACTTTAAACCCTGACAATGTGAATTAGGAAAGATGAGCCAGTCAAAACAGAACACTTCCGCATCGGGAGGCATCTACATACGCGAGACAATCGGGGGAGTACCCACCGAAAAGCCTTCGGCACCCCGCAGGTCGTCGCGACGCGGGGCTGACGCCGCGAAGCCGGCCCGCAAGAGCGACCCCTACATCTGGGGCACATACATACTTCTCGTCATCGTGTCGATAATCGAGCTCTACAGCGCATCGGCCACTGAAGTCGTGGGCACCAACGTCTACGGCCCGCTGATTCGCCACTGCCTCTTTCTCGGCATCGGCTTCGCGCTGCTCTATCTGCTGCAGAGAATGCACTACGGCTATATAGCGCGCTTCGCAGTGCCGATAGGCCTGCTGTCGCTTGGCGCGCTGCNCANNTCCACCTTTGCCGGCGTGGAGATCAACGGCGCACAGCGCGCCTTCATGATAGGCCCCTTCACCGTGCAGCCGCCCGAGATTGTGAAACTCACAGTCATCATCTGGCTTGCGGCTATTCTGGCAAAGAGCCAGAAGCGGCACGATGTGGCCACATGGGGCATCGTATATTCAGCCATCGTTGTGGCGCTATTCGGCGGCCTGCTGGCACTCAACGGACTCACAAACACGCTGCTCGTGATGGTGGTGAGCGTCTCGATGTTTCTCATCTGCGGCATTCCTTTCAAGAAAATCGGCATCGTAATTGGCGTCTACGGAGTGCTTTTCGGAATGTTTTATGTCACCACGAAAATGATGCGGTCTTCCACGGAATTCGACACCGTAGGGCAGACCGAGGTTGTGGCCAATAACGGCTCGGGCGACCACTCTCTCGGCTCCAAGACTCAGGTGAACCGCATACTGCGCCATTTTGAGGGAGTGCATCCCGACGACCCCCTGACCGATGAGAACCGCCAGGTAATCATGTCGAAACTGGCCCAGGCCCGCGGCGGTCTGGTAGGCTCCGGTTTCGGCAACTCACGCGAAAGTGTGCGTCTGCCGCTCGCCTTCTCCGATTACATCTACAGCATCGTGATTGAGGAAAGCGGCCTTATCGGGGGCATATTCCTTATGGCCCTCTATCTTTTCCTTCTCGGCAGGGCCGGATTCGTGGCCTATAACGTGAACAGGGCGCTGCCCGCATTCCTGATTCTCGGATGCGCCATCCTCATAGTGTTTCAGGCGCTCGTGCACATGGCCATCGTGACAGGGCTCTTCCCCGTTTCCGGGCAGCCGCTTCCCCTCATCTCGAAAGGAGGCACTTCCGTGATAGTGATGAGCGCGGCCATCGGCATAATGCTCTCNGTGTCGNGCCACGCCACCCGACAGAACGAGGGCAAGACGGCCCTCGACTCTGACGAAGCGCGCCATCTGGGCGACTCAATGGGCGCTATCAACGCTTCGGCGGAGAAATGATGACTGCAGGCGCAGCCGACTCACGCGGGCTGCGCCGCAAACCGAAGATTTAGACTGACTATTCATAACCATGAAAAAAGAAAAATACAGAATACTCATAAGCGGAGGAGGCACCGGCGGACACATCTTTCCCGCCCTCAGCATCGCCAACGCCCTGAAACAACGGCTCGATGCCGAGATACTCTTCGTGGGTGCCGACAACCGCATGGAGATGGAGAAAGTGCCGGCGGCCGGATATCCCATCAAAGGCCTCCCGGTGGCCGGTTTCAACCGGCGCAACCTGCTGAAAAACTTCGGCGTATTGCTCAAACTGAGGAAGTCGATCTCGATGGCCCGCGACATAGTGAAGGAGTTCAGGCCCGATATTGCCATCGGCGTGGGTGGATACTGCTCCGGCCCCACTCTGAAGGCAGCTCAGAGGGCAGGTGTGCCAACGCTGCTTCAGGAGCAGAACTCATACGCCGGAGTCACCAACAAGCTTCTGGCAAAGAAGGCAGAGAAGATATGCGTGGCATATCCCGATCTCGAGAGATTCTTCCCTGCCGGCAAAATCGTGATGACAGGCAATCCGGTCAGGAAAGACCTCCTCGCCAATACCATTTCACCCGATAAGGCTAAGGAGAGATTCGGCCTGAATCCGAAACTCCCCACGGTGCTCGTGGTGGGTGGAAGCCTCGGAGCCCTCACCCTCAACGAGAGCCTCGAAGCCAACATCAGGATGCTCAACAGCCATGGCATACAGGTGATATGGCAAACCGGAAAGAATTTCGGCGACCGCGCTGCCGCAGCCGCCAAAGGCCTGAGCGGAGTGGTGGTGACGAAATTCATCTCCGACATGGCTTCGGCATACGCCGCCGCCGACCTTGTGGTGTCGAGAGCCGGAGCCGGGTCGATAAGCGAGCTTGAACTTCTCGGAAAGCCGGTGGTGCTCGTGCCGAGCCCCAATGTGGCCGAAGACCACCAGACGAAAAACGCCCGCGCACTCTCCGACAAGGGGGCAGCCGTGCTCATTCCCGATGCCGAGGCCCGTACGCGCCTCGCCGACGAGATTGTGGCGCTCCTCTCCGATCCTGAGAAGCTGGCAGCGATGAGCAGTGAAATCAGAAAACTCGCCCTTCCTGATTCTGACGAAAAGATTGTGGACGAGGTAGTGAAAATACTTGAACGATGAATATTCCCGAAAACATTTATTTCGTAGGAGCCGGAGGAATAGGCATGGCCAATCTGGTGAGATATTTCCTCACCAAGGGTTGCCGCGTGGCCGGCTACGACCGCACCTCTACCCTGCTGACCGATGCCCTCCGCGAAGAAGGCGCGGAGATAGTCTTCGACGACGATCCCACCCTCATTCCGGCCGAAATGCTCCGTCCTGAGAGCACTATGGCCGTATATACGCCGGCCCTGGGAGACGACAACCGCATTCTCGGCGCGCTCCGCGCTGCCGGGGTGACACCCGTGAAGCGCGCGGCGATGCTCGGTATGATCACTGCTCACACCGACGCCATCTGCGTGGCCGGATCTCACGGAAAGACCACCACTTCGTCAATGACGGCATGGATCTTAGAGCAGACTCCGGGCGGCTGCAACGCTTTCCTCGGAGGAATTCTGCGAAATACCGACAGCAACCTCATGCTCTCGCGCGGCAGCAACTTCTCGGTGATCGAGGCTGATGAATACGACCGATCTTTCCATCAGCTCCGGCCCTGGCTCGCCGTGGTGACCTCGACCGACCCCGACCATCTCGACATTTACGGCGACGAAGAGGGATATCTCGAGGGCTTCGCCCATTTCACGTCGCTAATCCGCCCCGACGGATGGCTGATCATGCACACCGGACTCAAACTGAAGCCCCGTGTGGCCGACACCGTGAAAGTGGAGACCTACAGCAACCACCTTTCGGAAGAGAGGGGGGACTGGTATGCCAACAACCAGCGCTGGGGCACCGGCACCCTCACCATCGACATCCATGGCCCTGAGGCCCATATCAGGGATATAAGCCTAGGTGTGCCGGTGGAGATCAACATCGACAACTCAGTGGCAGCCGCAGCCGCGGCATGGCACGCCGGCGCTACCGAAGAAGATATCAGGCGCGGCCTGTCAACATTCAAGGGGGCCGAGAGGCGCTTCCATATATGGCTCGACGGCACCCAGCCCGGCTCCACAGTGGTGATCGACGACTACGCGCACTCTCCGGCCGAGGTGAAGGCATCGATAAGGTCTGTCAAGAAACTTTATCCGGGAAAGAAACTGGCGGTGGTGTTCCAGCCTCACCTCTACACCCGCACCCGCGATTTCGCACCTGAATTTGCCGAAGCCCTCTCCGGGGCCGACCAGGTGATCATGACCGAGATCTATCCCGCAAGGGAACTTCCCATACCGGGTGTGGACTCCAGAATGGTGCTCGATGATGTGAAATGCGAAAATAAAGTATTTTGTGAGCGAAAAAATTTGCTTAATTACATAAAAAATCGTAATTTTGACATTGTTATGACTCTCGGCGCGGCTGATCTCAACGTCCTGCTGCCCGACATTTGTCGTATAGTGACACCAAACACTTAATTCTCAATAAATTACACCCGACATGGCAGATACCGGAAAGAAGCAGGTCTGGAAGACGGCGGCGAAGGCAGTGATATGCCTGGCGCTGCTGTGCTACGTGGCGCTTGCATTCGCCTACGCCCGGAACGACCACAGCAGCCGCATCTGCCACGACATAGACCTGCNCATTGNAGGAAANNCNCTCCCCGACAGCANACTGCGTCAGGGTGTGAAGGCTCAACTGGCAAAATACAAAGCCCCCGCTGTGGGCGCTCCCATAGGGAAGATCAATCTTCAGAAACTGGAAAACTATCTGGGGCATTTCTCCAACTTCGAGTCTGTGGAATGCTCATTCAATCCGGACAACAGGCTACGCATCACGATAGAACCGATACGTCCGGAGGTGAGGGTGTTTGTGGAGAATGGCAGGAGCTACTACGTGAACCGCGCCGGAAAGCGCATAGAGGCCGACGCGGAGTTTTTCATCGACGTGCCGGTGCTTCTGGTGTCGGCCAAGACCGAGAAATATCTCCCCTCGGCTCTGGCAGTGATCAGATACGCAGCCGCCGACAAGGAACTGAACCGCCTCATCTCCGCCTACAAGATCGACGGCCCCAACGACATCATCATGCTCCCCCGCATCCAGGGCCACGTGGTGAACTTCGGCGACTCGACGCGCCTGGAGGAGAAACGCGCGGCACTCCTGACAGCCTACCGCCGCATCCTGCCCGTAAAGGGCTGGAACAGATACGACACAATATCCGTCAAATTCAGCAGCCAGATAGTGGCAAGCCGCCGAGACAAGGCTATCTCAAACCACGGCTCGGTTGACGACGACGGAATAGACCTCGAAGAAGCTACCCTCCCGGAAGTGGCCGACATCAACACCAAGACTTCAGCAGATTCCAACCGATAAGAGAACATGAAAAAAGAGACATACATAGCAGCGCTTGAGATCAGCAGCTCCAAAGTGATCGGGGCTGTCGGAATCATCGGTTCGAGCGGACAGATTCACATCATCGCCGCCGAGCAGGAGAAATATACCGACACCGTTAGATACGGTCAGGTGCAGAACACAGAGGAGACCTACGAACTCACCAACTACGTGCTGGAGCGCCTCGAGAGGCGCCCCGACATCTCGCCGCGCGAAATCTCGGGAGTGTATGCCGGCATCTCGGGCCGCTCGCTCAAGAGCATACCTGTCGATNTCTCNCTCAGTCTNCCCGACNACACGGAAATCTCTGAAAATATCGTGGAACNCCTGAAAAAGGAAGCGCNCGAAGNCGAAATNGAGNGTTCTCTCGAGATTATTGNCGCAGTGCCGAGAATATTCCACATCGGAAAGACCGACACGCAGCGCCCTATCGGAAGCATCGCCAACGGCATATCGGCAACTTACGACCTCATAGTGGCCCGCCCCGCGCTTCAGAACAATCTGCGCCGCGTGATAGCCGACAAGCTCGGTCTTGAACTGAAAGGAATCGTAGTGACGCCGCTCGCCACCGGAGCCATAGCGCTCACGGAGCAGGAGAAGAAACTCGGCTGCATGCTCGTAGACATAGGGGCTGAGACCACCACCGTCACTATCTACACACGCGGCAATCTCGCCTATTTCGCTACTATTCCACTCGGCGGACGCAACATCACGCGCGACCTCACATCGCTCAACGAGCTTGAGGAGAAAGCCGAGGAACTGAAACTCTCCGTCGGAAACGCCATAGCGCCGACCATTCCCTCGCAGGTGCAGGTTGGACGCCACAAGCAGAGCGACATCAGCAACCTCGTGGTGGCACGCGCCGAGGAGATCGCCGCCAACATAGTGGAGCAGATTCATTACGCCGGGCTATCGGAGAAAGACATCCCGGAGGGAATAGTGCTTTGCGGAGGGGGTTCGCGTCTCAACGGAATGGTGGAGCTCCTCGTGAAATTCTCCGGGCTGAAGGTGAGGATGGCATCGCTCCCCTCATTCATCCATCTTGAAGACGCTCGGACTCAAGGGCTCGAGATGCTTCAGGTAGCGGCCATCATCCACGCGGCTGCACAGAAGAACGCATCAGACTGCCTAATGATACCCGAGCCCGAGACCCCTGCAGAAGTTCCCGACTCAACTACAACCGCACACGTCCAGACTGAGCCTGCAGCAGAGAGAGAGACCAAACAGAAAAAACCTTCTTTCTTCACCCGCCTCGGGAGCACTTTCGGAAAGATGTTCACTCCCATCGGCGACGACGATGAGGGCGAAGAACTCAACTGACATTATCTCAACTACCACATTTGCAACTTATGGAAGATTATATCGACGATCTTGAAAACTCGACTGAATTTACCGACGACGCCGTCAACGCAATCATCAAGGTGATCGGCGTGGGTGGTGGCGGAGATAACGCGGTCAATTATATGTATCGCCAGAACATACCTAACGTAAACTTCGTGGTGTGCAACACCGATGAGCAGGCCCTGAAGATGTCGCCCGTTCCCAACCAGCTGATACTGGGCTGGGGCGTGACCCACGGCCGCGGTGCCGGCAACGACCCCGAAAAGGGGCGGCAGTGTGCCGAGGCCTCGGCCGAGCAGATCAAGGCGCTCTATGACAAGAATACGGAAATGGTATTCATCACCGCCGGAATGGGCGGTGGCACCGGAACGGGAGCCGCACCCGTAGTGGCGCGCCTCGCCAAGGAAGCCGGAAAACTCACCATCGGCATCGTGACGATTCCCTTCATGTTTGAAGGAAAGAAGAAAATTGTGAAGGCTATCGAGGGCGCAACCGAGATGCAGAAGCACGTAGATGCCCTTCTCATCATCAACAACGAGAACCTCATCGACATCTATCCTGACCTGAACTTCTTCAACGCATTCGAGAAAGCAGACGACACACTCGCCAACGCCGCGCGATCCATCTCGGAGATCATCAGCGAGGAGTGCTACATCAACGTGGACTTCGAGGATGTGAAGACCACCCTGCGCGATTCGCGCACGGCAATCATCTCCACAGCATACGGCGAAGGGGAAAACAGAATCTGGAACACGATTCAGAGCGCCCTGAGGTCGCCTCTGATGAAAAAGCACGATATCAACACCAGCCAACGCCTGCTATTCAAGTTCTCGTGCCATAAAAACAGCGACAAACCCATCACCACCACGGAAATAACCCAGATAAGGGAATTCACATCGAAACTTTCCGATACTATCGACGTGAAATGGGGTATCGCCGACAATCCGGAACTCGGCGACAAGGTGAAGGTGACAATCCTTGCATCCGGTTTCGATCTCACCCTCACCGACAGCAAGGAAAAGGGTGAAAACAACAAGCAGGATGAAAAGCTCGTGATATTCGGCACCGGACACGACGATCCGGCTGTGGAGGCTCAGCGTTCGGCAGAGGTAGACAAGCAGATAGCCGAAGTCTACGGCATCGACAAACTGAAGCAGCAGATACGCGAGGTGAACCGCGCCAAATATGCCGTGCTCGAGCCTTCGCAGTTCGACAACCACGAGGTGGTGGCTCTGCTCGAGAGAATCCCCACTTTCAAGAGAAGCCCGCAAGTCCTCGACGAACTCCGCAAGATCTCCGACGGCAAGGAGCAGCGCCCCACTCCCCAGCCTGCGCGCGCTGCCCAGAAAGAAAAACCTAATTCAAACATAATCAATTTCTAAAAATATTCACGCCCTGACAGGGTGGCAACGAGAATATGGATAAATTTCAAATGGTAGCGAAGACGTTTCAGGGTCTGGAAGAGGTGCTACGCGATGAATTAATCGACCTGGGCGCTGAAAACATCGAGATAGGAAAGAGAATGGTGCAGTTTGAAGGCGATCTCGCCCTCATGTATAAGGCCAATATATGCTGCCGCACCGCACTGCGCATACTGAAACCTATCGTGAAGTTCACAGCCTCCAACCCCGATGAGCTCTATGATGCCGTCAGAGAGATAGACTGGGAGAAATACATGACTCCCGACTCCACTTTCTCGATCGACTCCACAGTGACGAGCGCCGACTTCACTCATTCACGCTTCGTGACCTATCGCGTGAAGGATGGCATCGCAGACCATTTCAATGACATCTGCGGCCGCCGCCCCTCCATCCGCCTTCAGGATGCCGACGTGGAGCTGAACGTGCATATTTCAGACAATCGCGTCACAATCTCACTCGACTCAAGCGGCGAGCCCCTTTCAAAACGCGGCTATAAGGTGGAGAATACCGAGGCGCCCATCAATGAAGTGCTTGCTGCAGGCATCCTGCTGCTGACGGGCTGGAAAGGGGAGTGCCCCCTGGCCGACCCGATGTGCGGCTCCGGCACTTTCCTCATCGAGGCCGCGCTGATAGCCGCCAACATCAATCCGGGCATCTACCGCGAGAAGTTCGCTTTTGAGAAATGGGAAGATTTCGACGCCGACCTCTTTGAGGAGATTTATAATGACGACAGCGGCGAGCGTGAGATTGACTATCCGCTCATCTACGGCGGCGACAAAGACCCTGAGGCTGTCAGGATAGCCCGCAGCAACGTCAGGAACGCCAAAGTGGAGAAGATGGTGGAACTATACTGCCGCGACCTTCAGGAATGGGACGAAAACGGACGTGAGGGCATACTCGTGACCAATCCTCCCTACGGAGTCAGACTCAACCCGCAGAGCATGACGGCAAAAGCATTCTACCGCACTCTCGGAACCTGCCTGAAAGAGAACTTCCAGAACTGGGATGCATGGATCATCGGCCTCGCCGATGGATTTATGCAGGACATCGGCCTGAAGCCTTCCACGAAATATCCTCTCATGAACGGCGGCCTTGAATGCACTCTCAACGAATATGTGATGTTTAAGGGCGAATACCGCGAATTTCGTGCAGAAGGGGGCGTGGTGAAGCATCAGCCGCGTCAGGCAGCTCCTAAGATGAAGCGTATGTCTGACCGCGAATGGGAAGACGAAGCCAAGCGATTCGACGGCAAGAGCCGCAAGAAAGAATTCGACCGCAACGCCAAACCGCGACGCGACGATAAGCCGTTCAGAAGCGACAGGCCGCAACGCGACGACAAGCCCTTCAGAAGCGACAGGCCGAGACGCGACGACAAGCCCTTCAGAAGTGACAGACCGAGACGCGACGACAAGCCCTTCAGAAGCGATAGACCGCAACGTGACGATAAGCCTTTCAGAAATGACAGACCGCGACGCGACGATAAGCCGTTCAGAAGCGATAGACCGCAACGCGACGACAAGCCCTTCAGAAGTGACAGGCCGAGACGCGACGATAAGTCTTTCAGAAGCGACAGACCGAGGCGTGACGATGGCCCCAGACAGATACTCGACCGCGGCCCAAGACTGACAGACTTCGTAGAGACACGCGCTCCCGGCAAAATGCGCGCACGCAAGAATGCAAAGCGTTTTTCCTCAAACGATTATGATGAATGAACAGTAGTAAGGAAGACGAAAACTACTCCGCAGCCGGCCCGGGATCGGTAGCGGGAAGCTGGATCGTGGCGCTTCTTATGATTGCCGCGACAGCCTTCCTCATCCCACCTCTCACTCCGGAGGCGGAGTTCGGACTCCTTTTCTCCTTCCCGTCGGTATGGATGCCTCACGAGTATTCCATACTTGCAAACACTGTCCTGATAGCTGCGGCTGTGATCGTAGCAGGCCTGCTCAATAAGAAATATTCGTTCGTCAGGAGTTCGGATCCGATTCTCCCTACGGCCATGACCGTGATTCTGGCCTCCAATCCGGTCAATACATCCTATCTGGGGTCGCCGGTGTTCATGCTCATAGTGAACCTTATATGCCTCGACATCATCATGAGGTCGTACCACAGCCAGAATGCCACCACCTCACTCTTCGCAATAGCCACGTGGCTCTCTTTCGGCTCGATGGTGCAGTATGCATTTCTGCTCATGATGCTTGTCTATCCGGTGATGGCCATCATGATCAAGGCTTTCCGCATAAAGGAGGTTAACTTAGAAATAATGAAA
>WFLX010090015.1_pt1 | contig 44363 bp, 32 predicted proteins | sample 4967041 | NCBI WGS metagenome assembly WFLX01 (sample SAMN12857096, study PRJNA449069) | gut metagenome | isolation source: stool from male and female vole | host: Microtus ochrogaster | place: USA:Florida | collected 2017
TGATTGCAAGTTCAAAGCCATTATCCCAAGTCCAAACATTGTTAGCCGTACCTTGGTCGGTGAAAGTGTCAAAATCTTTGTGAGAAAGGGCGCCATCACTGTAAGCAAGAGTCACAGTTTGTTCGTCGGTAACTCCGTCAGCTTTTGCACTGAAAGAAACAGTCATTGCTGCAACAGCAATAAGGGTAAAAATTTTTTTCATGTAAGTGAGTTTAGTTAAATAATTGGTATTAAAAAGTACGCAAATGTATGTAATATTTTTTAATTGCACAAGATATTTAACAAAATAAAATGTGAAAACGCTTAAAAATACTGAAGATACAGGAAATCATGCGACGCTATTCAAATCGCACCAAGTGAGCTGTCAATAAAACAGTGTTACAGAAAATGTAGGGACATCGCGTGCGATGTCGCCGGATGGATTGACGGTTGCAATCATGGTAATACGATGTGGACATGGCGCGCCATGTCCCTACTGCTGAGGTTGGCGCGCCAAGTTGATCGACGACCAAAAGTATTGAGTGCATCGGTCGCCGTAGAGGGCTATTGCTGCCGGGTGGGGCGAGGGAGCGTGCGGATTTTTTCGATAGCCATGATCATCGCTGTCATTGAAGCGCGGATGATGACCCTCTGGCGGTTGCCGGGAAAATGATGGGTGAAGGAAAATGTTTCGCCGGGAATCTTAACGGCTATGCACACTGTCCCTACGGGCTTGCCTTCGGTGGCTCCGCCGGGTCCCGCTATGCCTGAAGTGGCTATAGCGCAATCGGTTGCAAGCGCTTTGCAAGCTCCCTGAACCATCTCTTCCACCACGGGAATGCTGACGGCTCCGTGATTGTCGAGCGACTCGGCGCTGACTCCGAGGATGTTTCGCTTCACTTCGTTGGAATAGGCTACAACGCCCCCGTTGAATGCGTTTGAACTTCCGGGAACCGAGGTGATCAGATGGGCTATATTACCGCCGGTGCAGCTTTCGGCTGTGGCAATGGTGAGCCGCCGCTCGATCAGTTCCTTGAGGAGAATCTCTTCTATGGGCATGTCGGCGTCGCAGAGCACGTGGTCGCCGAGCATGGCGCAGAGCGAGGAGTGGTAGCGGTTTATTTCGGCGATAAGCATGTCACGGTCGGGCGAGGCTCCGTCAATGCGCAGTCTCACCAGTCCAGGCTTGGGCAGANAGGCGAGATGTAGGTAGGGTGGCAGGGAGTTTTCCCACTCCTCGATAGTCATGGCGAGTAGCGACTCGCTGTAGCCCACGACCATGACCGTTCGATGCTCGTAGTAGATTTTCGACGGGAATCGCTCCACGAGCTGCGGGATGACCCGGCGGTCGAGCATCTCGCGGGTTTCAAACGGAACGCCGGGGAGGGTGACGAGCACTTTTCCGTCGCGTTCAAACCACATGATTGGGGCGGTGCCCACTTCGTTCTGGATTATGCGGCATGAGGATGGAACGAGTGCCTGTCGCGCCGTGAGGTCGTTGAGTTTCAGTCCGCGTCGCTCTACCACGCGCTTCACGTTGTCGAGCACGGAATCGTCAAGCACAAGTTCTCCGCCGAAGTAGTCGCAAAGAGTCTGCTTGGTGATGTCGTCTTTGGTCGGTCCGAGTCCGCCGGTGGTAAGAACCACGTCGCTCGACTCGAAAGCTCGGTCGATGGCGCGTGTTATCTGCTCGGCGTTGTCGTCGACTATCTGAATGTCGGCTACCTGCCATCCAAGTGGGTCAAGGCGGCGGGAGATGTCAGATGAATTGGTATCGATAACCTGTCCTAAAAGCAGTTCTTTGCCTATTACTACGATTGATACTTGCATGGCGATGGAAAGAAGTTAGATGGTGACACGCGCGTAGGGGGCTTCGTCGAGCGCGCAGAAATCCTGGTTGAGATACTTGAAATAGCCGGCGATCGCCACCATGGCGGCGTTGTCGGTGGTGAACGCTCTTTCGGGGATGAATGCGTTGAGCGAATTTTTACGGCAATACTCGGCGACGGCGTCGCGCACTCCCGAGTTAGCCGATACTCCGCCGCCTATCGCGACAGTCGACACTCCGGTGAGCTTCACCGCTTTTTTCAGCTTGTCGAGGAGAATCTCGATGATGGTGCGCTGGAGCGATGCCGCAAGGTCGGCTTTGTTGTGTTCGATAAAATCGGGGTNGGTCTTGAGATTGTCGCGCAGNGTGTAGAGAAACGAGGTTTTGAGTCCGCTGAAACTGTAGTCGAGCCCGGGAATGTGGGGCTTTGAAAATTTGAATTTCAAGGGGTCGCCCTGGGCTGCAAGCCGGTCGATGTGGGGACCTCCCGGATAGGGGAGACCCATGACCTTCGCGCACTTGTCGAAGGCTTCGCCGGCGGCATCGTCAATGGTTTTTCCGATCACTTCCATGTCGTAGGGGCTCTTGACATGGATGAGCTGCGAGTTTCCGCCCGATATGAGCAGGCACAGGTAGGGAAATTCAGGCACCGCGTCGGTCTCCTCCTTTTTCACGAAATGGGACAGGACATGACCGTGGAGGTGGTTGACATCGACAAGAGGGATGTCGAGCCCNAGTGACATCCCTTTGGCAAAGGAGGCGCCGACCAGTAGCGAGCCGAGCAGTCCCGGACCGCGGGTGAAGGCGATTGCCGAAAGCTGTGACTTGTCGATTCCCGCGCGCTTGATGGCGGTATCGACCACCGGCACGATGTTTTGCTGATGGGCTCGCGAGGCGAGCTCGGGCACCACGCCGCCATACTCCTCATGCACTTTCTGGCTTGCAATTACGTTGCTCAATAGCAAGCCGTCCTTTATCACGGCAGCCGAGGTGTCGTCGCAGGAAGATTCGATTCCCAATATTATTGTACTCATGAAGTCATATTTTAGAGCGCAAACTTAGCCAGAATTTTTGAAACAAGTGTCGGCAAGGCGAAAAAAATGCTTAATTTTGCACTAATATTATGACGAAAATCTACAACATATTCAGGGCTTTGTTGGTGACAGTTCTCGCATTGGCGATAATCGGTCCGCTGGTACTGTATATCGTGTTGTCGGTGAGCGGGGTGCAGCGTGCGGCGGGAAATGTAGCCGAGCGGGAGCTGAGCAAGCTGCTCGGAGCCGAAGTGAAAATCGGCGACGTGGATTTTTCGCCGTTCAACAAGCTGACGCTTAAAGATGTCATAGTGAAGGACTCGCTCAATGACACGATCATGAGAGTAGAGCGGCTTGGCGCGGGAGTGGTGATGTCGAAACTGATTGTGCAGCGCCGGCTCATATTTTCTTATGCCGAAGTGCTCGGACTGGAGGCGAGGCTGTGGCGCGATTCTACCGGCGCTCCTCTAAATATTCAGCCTATAATCGACCGGCTTTCATCGAAGGACGATAATAAACCGCCTGCGGAATTTGATTTGAGAATCAACAATATCGTGATTCGCAACGCTGACATAAAATATGACGTGCTGTCAGAGCCTCGTCTCGCTCAATTTGACAAGAATCATATCGCCATAAGCGAGCTCAAGGCTGACATCTTGCTGCCGAGGATAAAGAACGACTGTTATCTCATCGACTTGAAACGCCTTGCCCTGAAAGAGCGCTCGGGACTGACGGTGGAGTCGCTCAGCGGGAATTTTACAGTGACCGACACTCTTCTCTCTGCCGAAAATTTCGATTTGAAACTTTCGGAGTCAAGAATAAAATTGGGACCGATAGCCCTCCGATGCAGCGCGTTGAAGAATCTCGGCAATGAGATTTTCGACATCCCGATAGATATTGAGATATTGCCGCCGAGCTGCGTGGCGACCGCTGACGCAGCCGCTTTCGTTCCGAAACTTCGCGGACAAAATCTTAAGCTCAATCTGGCATGCCGGGCGACGGGCGCGATTTCCGACATGGAGGTGAGTTCGTTTCACGCCGCCGCTTCAGGAGGTGGGCTGGAACTGGCTCTTAGCGGGCGGGTGAAGGGATTGCCCGATGTGAAAAATCTTGAAGCGAAATTGCCTGAAATGGAACTGTCGGCTACTTCCGAACGCTACTTCAATCTGCTTAAAGGGTTTATGGGCGACAATCACGGCGCNCTTGAAATGATATCGCGNGTCGGCGANTTGCACTATGCCGGAGCGATTGAAGGGAAAACGGATGCTGCCGTTTGCGACGGGCATCTTGTCACTTCGATAGGCTCCGTGGATATCGACGCTGAATATCGGCGTGATTCGATCCGCTCGATCCATCACCTTGCCGGAAATGTGAAGATTGATTCTTTTGACCTCGGGCGATTGCTCGATAAGAAGGATTTCGGATTGGTGTCGGCTGATATCGATGCCGATGCGAGGTTGAGAGGAAAGGATGTGTCGGGCGACTTCGATGTGACGCTTGANCGGTTTGATTACAAAGGCTATGATTACAGGCTCGCCTCTTTCTCGGGACGAGTGGATAAGCGCCGCATGGACGGAACCATTGAAATGGATGACGAGAATGTGAGACTCAGTCTCGCCGGCTGGGCTGACTTCTCGGACGGAATGCTGACTTGCGACTTGAACGGCNGGCTTAAGGACTTTAANCCTTANGCCCTGAATCTCACCAAGTCTTATCAAGGTTATTCGCTCTCTTCCGACATCGACGTGAGCATCAAGGGGAAGACACCGGAGACTGCCGACGGAAAAGCCGAGCTGACGCGCCTTGATTTCAGAAATGCCGAGGGCGACGGCATAGGGATGGACCACGTCACTCTTCTCGCATCAGGCTCTACGAGCACGCAGTTCATAGTCCTNCGATCGGATATTTTNGAGGGNCAGCTTTCGGGGCATTACCGGTTTAAGGATATCGTGCCGGCAGGGAGGCAATTGCTTTCGGGGGTATTCCCGTCGCTGATTGCGCCCGTCGCAAACCGCAGGGCGATTCCCGGGGAGGAGCAATGTGACCTGAAATTGAATTTTGAGTTGAGGGAGAATGACCGCACTAACCGGTGGCTCGAGTTCTTTAAATCGCCCGTGACGCTTCTTCATCCGGTGACAATCGAGAGCTCGCTCAACATGGCTACGTGCGACATGAGGCTTGCTGTCGATGCTCCTTACCTGCTGAAAAAGGATAAATTTATCGATAACACTTCGCTGCAAGTGAACGTGGACGGGGAGGACAGCACCGCCTATGTTTTCTTTACAACCCTCTATCCCACGAAAGAGGGGGCGGCGACGATTTCACTAACCGCCCACGGAAAAAATGATTTCCTTGACTCGGATATAGCATGGGAAATTGACCGTAAACGCCGTTTTGACGGGCAGATAGGCTTGGCTACACGATTTGAAAAATGCAAGTTTGGTGGAATCGATGTCAATTTAGGAATAAAGGAGAGCGAGTTTGTGATCAACGACACGACATGGGTGGTTAAGCCTGCGTCGATCGACATGGCGCATGGGCGGATCGCAGTGAATGATATCGACGTGGGGCGTCAGGGACAGTTTGTCAAGATTGCCGGAGTGGTGTCGGACAATCCCGACGACGTGCTTACGCTTAAACTGCACGACATGAGTCTGGACTATGTGTTTGAGACGCTTGCGATCAGCAATGTGGATTTCGGCGGGACAGCTACGGGCGATTTNTATGCCCGCAACCTGTTGGCAAAGGAGCCGCGGCTTGACACTCCAAACCTCCATGTGAAGCAATTGCGCTACAACAAGTCGTTGCTTGGCGACGCCGATATNGTGAGCCGCTGGGACAACGAGCAGAAAGGGGTGACGATAGATGCCGATATTCTTCAGGAAAATGGCAGACGGTCGACGGTGAACGGAATAATCTATCCCATAGCCGAGGCTCTTGACTTCAGGTTTAACGCCGATCGGCTCAATGTGGGCTTCATGCGTCCTTATATGGAGGCNTTCACTTCGTCGATCGAAGGGTATGCTTCGGGACAGGCAAGGCTGTTTGGCACGTTCAAGTACATCGATATGACCGGTGATATTTATGCCGAGGACCTGAAGATGAAACTTGATATNACGAATACNTATTACACNACCACCGACTCGATTCATCTCACTCCGGGACGCATATCATTCGGCAACGTGAATCTATATGACGAGCTGGGAAATAAAGCCAAGCTTGACGGATGGGTGACTCACAAGTGTTTCAAAGAGCCTGAATTTGAGTTCAGGATATCGCAGGCGCGTAATTTCCTCTGTTTCGATGTCAATGAAAAAATCAACCCGGTGTGGTTTGGCAAAATATTCTGCAACGGAATGGCTCTTATAAAAGGCGTGCCGGGTTTCATCGATGTCAATGTTGATATTTCTACCGCTCCCAAGTCGGAGTTTACGTTTGTGCTTTCNGACACGGAGGCTGCCGACGAATACACATTNATGACCTTCAATGACCGTGACGCGATGAAGGGCGAGTTGCTTCTGGCTNTCGAAGACCCGCGCGNTGCGTCGATCAAGCGCCTTAAAGAGCATTATGAGAAGTTGAGGCAGGAGGAGGACAATCCGTCGGTCTACAGGGTTAATCTGCAAGTGGAGGCTAACCCCAACGGCGAGATGATACTGGTGATGGATCCCGACGGCGGNGACAGGATGAAAGCGCGNGGCAACGGCAACCTTCGAATCGANTATAACTCAGCCGACGACGAGATGCTGATGTATGGCACCTACACGCTCACTCANGGTAGCTACAACTTCACGCTTCAGGATATCATCATCAAGGATTTCACCATCAAGCCCGGAAGCTCGATTGCGTTCCGAGGGGATCCGCTCGACGCTGTGCTCGACATTCAGGCGATATATTCGGTCAATGCCAATTTGAGCGATCTTGACGAGTCGTTCCTGCAGGACCGTGAGCTTACCCGCACCAACGTGCCGGTGCATGCGCTGCTGAAAGTGTCGGGCGACATGCAGCAACCCGATATAAATTTCGATCTCGAATTTCCCACTCTCACCCAGGACACCTATCGCAAGGTGAAGAGTATAGTGAGCACCGAGGAGATGATGAACCGCCAGATAATCTATCTGCTCGCTCTTAACCGTTTCTATACGCCCGACTACATGGCGTCTACCACCAAGGGGAATGAACTGGTGTCGGTGGCTTCATCGACTATATCGTCGCAGTTGACTTCGATGCTGGGGCAGTTGAGCGACAATTGGACCATCGCGCCTAATATACGCAGCGACCGCGGCGATTTCAGCGACATGGAGGTGGATCTCGCCCTTTCGAGCTATCTGCTTGACAACCGGTTGCTCTTCAACGGCAATTTCGGCTATCGCGACAACGCCATGAACAATAANTCGTTNATAGGCGACTTNGACCTTGAATATCTTCTGAATAAGTCGGGGAATATAAGACTGAAGGCTTATAACCGCTACAATGATCAGAACTATTATCTGCGTTCGGCTCAGACGACTCAGGGAGTCGGAGTGGTTTTCAAAAGGGACTTCGACGACATTTTCTCATTCTGGCGGCGTATGTGGCATAAAGACAAGAAGAAGGATGGGGATAAAAAGAGTCAAGACTCTTCATCAGCCGGCGATGGGGCGGAAAAAGAGCCTTGACGGTATGTAATGCAGAAGCCGGAGCTCAAAGTTAGAGTTTTTCTTCGTCGAGCTTGTCCTCCTGGTCAAGTTGGTAATAGCGAGCCAAAAGGGCGATGAAGCGTGAAATTTGGTTCAATGCCGTGGTTGTCTCCTTCGATATTTCCTGACCCTTGAGTTTCAGCATCAAAGCTCCGTAGAGCGCTGTGAAGCAAGTCTCGATTTCATCAGTCTTGGTGTCGCCCTGCTTTGAGCGGAGCTCCACGATGTAGGGGAGGGTCTTGTAGAATTCGGCGGCATATTCAGGATGCTTTGGATCCTTGAGCAGCCGCAGATGAAGATCGTCGAGCTGGATAATCACGTTTTTGTTGAGCTGCAAATGTCCTTTCTCGGCGACATCCTCTCGGCGCATCATGTCGATGAGCGACTCATACCATTCAGCCATCTCCTTGTATTGTTCCTCCGAGAGAGTGAACTTGTCGATCACATTTGCCTTGATTTTGTCAAGGTCCATTCCGTTTGCGCGGATTATATCTTCGATTTGCCACATATATAGCAGATATTCCGCAATGTTTTCTTTACGTTTTTGTGAAGCTATATACATAATTCAAATTTCATTTTTTGAAGTAGAAATCGAGTACGTCGCGGGCAGCGGTGAAAGAGCTCTGCTGATTGTTGAGCACTTTTATTTCCTTTTCCTGCAACAGCTTTTCCACTTCGGGGTTAGAGTAAAAATGTTGGCGAAGTTTCTCATTGATTGTTTCATACATCCAGTAGCGTGCCTGTTCCTGACGCTTGATGTCGAAATAGCCGTTCTCTTTAACGAACTTGAAGTAGCGGTCGATCATGTCCCACACTTCGGGTACACCTATATTATAATAGCCCGAATAGCACAATACTTCGGGTTGCCATCCCGACGCTGTGGGCGGGAAGAGGTGCAACGCGCTTCGGAACTGGGCTTGCGCAAGCCGCGCACGGTCGATGTTGTCGCCGTCAGCTTTATTGATCACGATGCCGTCAGCCATCTCCATGATGCCTCGTTTTATTCCCTGCAGTTCGTCGCCTGTGCCGGCAAGCTGGATGAGCAGGAAGAAATCGACCATTGAATGTACGGCTGTCTCGCTTTGCCCCACGCCCACGGTTTCTACAAAGATGTTGTTGTAGCCGGCGGCTTCGCAAAGCACGATGGTTTCTCTGGTTTTNCGCGCCACTCCTCCAAGNCTTCCTGCCGACGGGCTGGGGCGGATGAATGCCGAGGGGTGGACGGCGAGTTGTTCCATGCGGGTCTTGTCGCCGAGGATTGAGCCTTTGGTGCGTTCGCTTGACGGGTCGATGGCGAGAACGGCAAGTTTACCTCCATCTTTAAGTATGTGGAGTCCGAACACATCGATTGATGTCGATTTGCCGGCTCCCGGCACTCCGGTGATTCCGATGCGTCGGGAGTTGCCTGAATAAGGCAGGCATTTTTCAATCACTTCCTGAGCGATGGCTTGATGATCGGGCGATAGGCTTTCCACCAGTGTGACGGCGCGGCTCAACACCGTTACGTCGCCTTTGAGAATCCCTTCAACCAGTTCTGAGGCTGAGGGGAGTGGACGGCGTTTGCGCGGTTTCAGGTAGGGGTTGACAACAGGAGGTTGCTTAACTCCGCTGTTGACGGTGAGCCCTATGTATTGCTCGTCATTTTCTATGTGGTGGTGATGGTCGTCGTGACAGTTGAAATCTTCCATTTCGTTTATTTAATATATTCGCCGGTGACACGGATGTTTGTCACGGGACGGTCAGGGTCATTGGTTATTAACACGATTCGCGCGTTCAGCATTTTTTCAGCGCTTTTTGACGTGTCGGCTTTTATCTCAAGAGTGGCGTTGCTTCCTCCCTTAATTTTGTTTTTTGATATTTTCACCGTCACGCATGGATCGGAAGAGGATACCTTGCGTATGATAAGCTCGTTCTTTCCGAAATTGTCGATAGTGATTTCAGCTGAGCGCTTTTCGCCTTTGGTCATCTCACCGAAATCGACTGATGAGGATGACAGAGCGATGTCGGGAGCTTTCTCTATCTCGGCTTTTGTCATTTTTGAGAAATCCTCGTTGACGATAGCGGTCACGTCGACTGTGTGTGATGTGCCGTCGGGAGTATCGGAAATAATTGTAGCCTCATGGGTGGTGAGTCCCCAATCGGTTTCTCCGCCGGTGTTATAGAATAGCGTGAATGTCACCTGTTCGCCCGGAGGCACTANCGCCGGTTCGATTTGAGCGGTGATGTAGCGNGGCAGTCCTTTGACAGCCGGACGCAAGGTGTCGGCGCTCTGGTTATAGCCCTCCAGAAATGCTGTCTTGGTCCTTCCTTTCAGTATTTCGCCGAAGGGGATGATGTCGCGACGCAATTTGAGCTTGCCCACTTCTATGGGGAAACGGGCGCGAAGAGTGTTGGACGCGCCAATTACAACTCCGGTTATCTCAAGCACAGTCTGGCGGGGAGTGGTGTTGGTCTCCACCTTTACTTTTTTGTCAAACTTGCCGGGGCGNCCGGTCGGGTCATATACCACTTTTATCACGGCGGTGTCGCCGGGAGCTATCGGCTCCTTAGTGTAGGAGGGGATGGTACAGCCACATGACGCTCTTGCGGCGAATATCATCAGGGGCTCGTCGCCGGTGTTGACAAGGCGGAAATCGGTGCTTACCCGTCCCATGTCTTCGTCAAACGCGCCAAAGTCGTGGGAGGTTTCAAGCCATTTTGCCGATACCACGGCATCGGCATGTATAGCGGAAATTGCCAGCAATGCAGCTGCGGCAAATAATTCAAGCGTTTTCATTGTCGATTATTTGGATGACGGAATAACGACCCCTTTTATCTTCAAAGTAGTTCGCGGAGAGGAGGCGTTGGATTTCACCTGAATGCTTTTTTCAAATTCTCCGGGACGACCTTTGGGATCATAGCNCACTTTCACCACGGCTGTTTTGCCGGGCATGATGGGCTCTTTCGGGATTTCTGGGACGGTGCATCCGCATGACGCTCTTGCCGACTTGATGACGAGCGGCGCCTTGCCGGTGTTTTTTACCACAAACTCATGTGACACTATGCCTCCGTTTTCCTTGACGTTGCCGAAGTCATAAACCGGATCGGTAAACACTATCTTGGAATTGCTGCCGGCAAATGCGACAAGGCTCAGCATAGCTATAAAAAGCGAAAAAATGGTTCTTTTCATTTTCATCTCCTTAGTTTCGTAGTTTATGTATATAACGTAAAGTTAACAACTATGAATTTCGGAACGCTTCAAATAAAGGTTAATTTAAGTTAATCGACTGTCACTTTCGATTTTTCAATGCCGAGCCCGAAGAGCGCGTAGTCGTAAAAAACGGGATCGTCGGGACGCATGGTTTTCAATGCGTCGGTCACCTCGATTACAGATTTCTTGTCATTAGCCTTGCGGGTGAGCAATCCCAATTCCCGGGCGGTGTTGCCAACGTGTACATCAAGCGGAATGTAGAGCTGTGACGGTTTTATCACATCCCACACTCCGAGGTCGACGATGCCGTCATTTCTTACGAGCCATCTCAGAGCCATGTTGACGCGCTTCAGCGCTGTGGCGTCGAGATTCCCCGGAAGGCATCGCGAATCTTCACATCCGTTAGCGTTGAGGAGCTCGCGGTTTAGCCCTTCCACCAGTTTCCATGCAGGAAATTCCGACTTGTCGATCCCTTCGGCGGCGGCAAAATCAGCGAGACTGTCATGACGCGAATAGATTGCGTTGAGCCCGCGAAGAAAATGGCGGAAGTTTTTTGCGAAAAAAGTGCGGTGGATGTTCATGTCGGGCAGCTCTTCATAACCCTTGTCCATCACATAGCTGTAGGGGGAGTTATCCATCAAGGCGAGCATCTTGTTGCAGTTTCCGCATATCATCTTGCGATTGCCCCATGAGATGGTGGCGCATAACAGCGATGCGATTTCGATGTCGCGTAAGTCGGTGAAACGTCTCGGGAACTGAACCGGATCATTGGTTATGAAGTCAGGATTATTGATGCGTGTAGCTTCATAGTCTAGAAGCTCTTTCAAATCATTATGCGTCATGGCGTAGTTAGATTAAATATTTACGGCGTGCCGTAAATGCTTCGGATCAATCCGAGATCCGCATTTCGACCCGCCGTTAATATCGTGTTTATAATCGGGAAACAGGGATTATTCTTCGCTGTCGTCCTCTTTCATGTTGTGGAACACGTTCTGTACATCCTCGTCTTCCTCAAATTTTTCAAGAAGTTTTTCAATCTGAGCACGCTGTTCAGCGTTCACTTCTTTAAGATCGTTGGGGATGCGTTCAAATTCAGCGCTGATGATTTCGATGCCGTTCTCCTCAAGATGTTTCTGGATGTTGGCAAATTCTTCAAACGCGCCGTAGAGTACGATTTCCTCTTCGTCGGCTTCAACTTCGTCTACACCGTAGTCGATGAGTTCAAGTTCAAGATCTTCAACCGACATTCCTTCGGTGGGTTTGATTTTGAACACGCTCTTGTGGTCGAAAAGGAATGAAAGCGAACCCTGGGTTCCAAGTGTGCCGCCGTGTTTATTGAAATAGGAGCGCACGTTTGCCACGGTGCGAGTGTTGTTGTCGGTAGCTGCTTCGACTACGATTGCGATTCCATAAGGACCATATCCTTCATATACGATTTCCTTGTAGTCGCTTGAATCTTTATCTGTNGCTTTTTTGATTGCGCGTTCAACAGTGTCTTTAGGCATGTTTGCCGCCTTGGCATTCTGCATCAATACGCGCAGGCGGGGGTTGGTCGAAGGATCAGGACCGCCGGCTTTAGCGGCAATTGTGATTTCCTTACCAATGCGGGTGAATGTGCGCGACATGTTACCCCAGCGTTTAAGTTTTCTGGCTTTGCGGTATTCAAAAGCTCTTCCCATAGTGTAACTTTATGTTTTATCTATTGATTGTTTCGTTTATCTCAGTGTGGCGCCAAGCTGTTTTTGCAGATTGGTGATTATTTTCGACATGACGGCTTCGATCTGCTTGTCCTGAAGTGTCTTTTCGTCGTCCTGCAGAGTGAGGGAGATAGCATAGCTCTTTTTACCCGGTTCAAGACCTTCTCCGGTATAGACATCAAATAGCTCGACGTTCTTGAGCAGTTTACGCTCGCTGTCCTTCACGACTTTTTCAACCTGAGCGAAGCTGACGCCATCGTCGATGAGGAGCGCCAAATCGCGTTTCACGGGCTGAGTCTTAGGCAGCGGCGCGTAGAGCACTTTTTTCTTGATTGACAGATTGACAAGCGCGCGCCAGTCAAGTTCGGCATAAATGACCTCCTGCTTGATGTCGCATTTCTTAAGCAGCGATTTTTTGAGAATGCCCATTGTGCCGAGAGATTTTCCCGAACGGGTGCTGATAGCCACACATCCCGAGTAGAGCGGATCCACTGCAACGGCAAGGCTTATTTCCTTATCGGAGATGCCCAGTTTTTCAAATATGTTGGCTACGATTGCTTTCATGTCGTAGAATGACGCTTTTTCTTCTTTGCGAGCCCAGTTGCCGGTGCGTATATTTCCGGTGAGCCACAGTGCGAGACGTTCCGATTCCGAGAATGGAGCTATCGGATTTTCNGCAGTCACCTCCACGGTGAGGTCTCGGCTGTAAACATTTCCGAACTCATAAAGCATAAGATCGCTATCGCGGCGGTTTATATTGTGGCATATTGACTCAAGCCCGCCAAATAGAAGCGTCATGCGCATCACGTTGAGGTCGTTGCTCAGTGGATTGAGCAGTTTAACCGGTGAATGCTTTTCATCGGTAAGCCCCTCATAATAGGCTTCAGCGGTGAGGGAGTTGTTGAGAATTTCGTTGAATCCTATTGCCGAAAGCTGGTTGCTTATCATTTCGCGCAATTCGTTGCTACGGTCGGTGAATCCTTTGTAAGAAAGACTCGACTGCACTGTTGAATTGATATCCACATTATTGTAGCCGTAAATGCGGAGCACATCCTCAACCACGTCGCAGGGACGTTTCACGTCAACTCGATAAGTGGGCACGAGAAGATCGATAGCGCCGTCATGGCGACCGGTGATTTCCATTTCGAGCGACTTAACGATTGAATCGACAGTGTCCTGAGGAATCTCTTTGCCGACGAGATTGTTCAGGTATTCGTAGCTCAATGTTACCGGGAACGGCTTGATCGGCTCAGGATAGAGGTCGATCACGTCGCCGCATATCTCACCGCCGGCAAGCTCCTTTATCATGAGGGCTGCAAGTTTAAGGCAGTAGAGGGTGGCGTTGGGGTCGGTGCCGCGTTCGTAACGGAATGAAGCGTCGGTGTTCAGTCCATGGCGACGGGCGGTTTTTCTTATTGAAGTGGGATTGAAATAGGCGCTTTCAAGGAATACGGAGGTGGTATTGTCGGTCACACCCGAGTCAAGACCTCCGAAAACGCCGGCGATGCACATAGGCTTTTCTGCATCGCATATCATCAAGTCTCGCGAGTCAAGTTTACGCTCCACGTCGTCAAGAGTTGTGAAAGGAGTGCCTTCCGCGCAATGTCTCACCACCACTTTTCCGCCTCCAATCTTGTCGGCGTCAAAACTGTGGAGCGGTTGCCCCATCCCAAGCAATATATAGTTGGTTATATCGACCACGTTGTTGATGGGGCGCTGACCGATGGTGTTAAGATAATTTTTCAGCCATTCAGGGCTCTCGGCAACTTTAATGCCTCGGATGGTGACTCCCGAGTAGCGGGGACATGCATTGAAATCCTCAACCTCTACCGATATTGCTCCGTCAGGCTTGTCGCTCTTGAACGAGCTTACGTCGGGACGATGAAGCTTCGCTGCGTCGGCATGACATGCGAGCCATGCTGAAAGATCGCGAGCCACGCCATAGTGAGATGCGGCATCAACACGGTTGGGGGTGAGGTCGACCTCAATCATGTAGTCGCTCTTCAGGTCGTAGAAGTCGGCTGCGGGAGTGCCGGGAGCGACTTCACGGTCAATCACGATTATTCCGTCATGGGAAGCGCCCACGCCGATTTCATCTTCAGCACAGATCATTCCGAATGATTCAACGCCGCGTATTTTTGATTTCTTGATTTGGAATTCCTTGTCGCCGTCATACAGGGTAGTGCCCACGGTAGCTACGACAACCGTTTGCCCGGCTGCGACATTAGGCGCTCCGCACACAATCTGAGTCGGCTCGCCGTTGCCCAGGTCCACTGTGGTTATGTGAAGGTGGTCACTATTGGGATGCTCTTCACAGGTGAGAACCTTTCCTATTACAATTCCTTTGAGACCGCCTCGTATCGACTCGACTTCCTCGACGGTGCCCACTTCAAGTCCTATTGAAGTAAGCGCTTCAGCGACTTCTTCGGGGGTAAGTGAGAAATTAAGGTATTCCTTTAACCAGTTATATGAGATATTCATTGCTTAAAATGCTCTGTATGGGACATTTCGCTGTCCCAATGTTAATTCGTGCAAATTTACAAAAAAATCTCCATTCAACAAAATCAAGATAAAGTGTTTGCAAAACGGCAAATAGTCATTATTTTTGCAATAAAGTTTAATGCCTAAAATATTGCAAATTATGCTTCGTAACCTGTTGGTTTGCGCCGGGATGTTATTAGCTATGACATTGGGCGCTCAGTGCAAAGACGGCGCATGTTCCCATCGCGCCTGGATGGACAGTAACGTGTGGAACAACGGATGGAATGTCGCCGCGCATTCCTCGATAAACGCCAAGGAATTTCATGAACAATATGAGAAAAACAAGGAGGTGTGGGACGCCATGTTTTCCTACCTCGCTAAGATTGATCTCGACACATTGTCGTTGGGACGCATCGATATCGTTCCCGGAAGATGCTATATAAAGATGAGCGAATATGTGCCTCGTGAATCCGACAAGGTGAACATCGAGCAGCACCATGACTGGATCGATCTCCAGTACACTTTGAGCGGAAACGAAAAAATGGGTTATGCCAAGGACGTAACCGTGAAACATGAATATAATCCTAAAAAGGATGTGGCTCATTTCAATTCCGACAACGTCACTTATTATAAGGCGGGACCTGAAGCGTTTTATCTGTTTTTCCCCACCGACTATCACCAGCCGTCGGTGATTGATGGCGAGCCTGTCACAAGCCGTAAACTGGTTTGCAAAATCGAATATATTCATTAAATTCATAGTGCGGCATAGCCGTGGATTCAATGCCGAAATCGAATATCATGAATTTTAGAACATATTTTTTCTCCTGCATGGCGTTGGTCGGGAGCCTTCAGGCATTGTCGGCTTCTAAAACCTTGCAGGTTGATGCCGGCAAAATCGGAGCCGAGATTCAGCCCACGATGTACGGACTATTCTTTGAGGATATAAATTATGGAGCTGACGGCGGCTTGTATGCCGAAAAAATAAAGAATCGTTCATTTGAGTTCCCTCAGAATCTTGCCGGCTGGACTGCGTTCGGCAACGTGGAGCTGAAGGATGACGGACCATTTGAACGCAATCCTCATTATGTGTCACTCTCATCGGCAGGTCACAATGACAAGCATACCGGTCTCGACAATGAAGGATTCTTTGGTGTTTCCTGCGTGAAAGGGGAGCGTTATCGATTTTCCGTGTGGGCTCGCAGTCCCAAGGGGGCGAGACTTGATGTGCAGCTTGTCGATTCTGCGTCATTCATAGTCGCTAAAGGGGAGCTGCGCGTGGAGTCGGCTGACTGGAAAAAATATTCTCTTGAATTGATTCCCTCCAAGACTGTGAGCAAGGGACGGCTGCGGCTGTTTTTAGGCAAGCCTGATGACACAGTCCTTGATCTTGAGCATATCTCGCTTTTCCCGGTCGACACTTGGCACGGACATGAGAACGGACTGCGCAAGGATCTCGCAGAGGCGCTTGCCGATATTCATCCCGGGGTGTTCCGCTTTCCGGGGGGATGTATTGTTGAGGGGACGCAACTCTCCAGTCGCTATCAATGGAAAAACACGGTTGGACCGGTGGAAAACCGACCGCTTAATGAAAACCGGTGGCACTATACTTTCCGTGACCGTTTTTTCCCCGACTATTATCAAAGCAACGGACTTGGCTTCTATGAATATTTCTTGCTCGCTGAAGAGATGGGTGCCGCGCCGCTTCCGGTGTTGAACGTGGGCATGGCGTGTCAATACCAGAATAAGAATCTTGACGCTCATGTCCCTGTCGACAGTCTTGATGAATATATCCAGGACGCAATCGACTTGGTGGAGTTTGCGAATGGAGCGGCTTACACCAAGTGGGGACGGGTCCGTGTCGAGATGGGACATCCTGAGCCCTTCGGGTTAAAATATCTTGCGATCGGTAATGAACAGTGGGGTCCCGAGTATGTTGAACGTCTTGTTCCGTTCATCAAGGCTCTAAGGGAGTCTTGTCCTGATATTCAGATTGTGGGCTCGGCGGGACCCTCCCCGTCGGGAGATAAATTCGATTATCTGTGGAAGGAGATGCGGCGTGTAGGCGTGGATCTTGTCGATGAGCATTATTATCGTGACGAAGACTGGTTCATGGAGAATGCCGCTCGATACGACAGCTATCCTCGGAAGGGAGCGAAAGTCTTTGCCGGAGAATATGCGTGTCACCCCAAGGGGCGAAAGTACAATTCCTATGACGCAGCGATTCATGAAGCGGCATTCATGACCGGTCTTGAGCGGAATGCCGACGTGGTCTACATGGCTACCTACGCTCCGCTGTTGGCTCATCACGAGGGATGGCAATGGCGCCCCGACATGATATGGTTTGATAATCTCTCGAGCAATCTCACTTCGAGCTATCATGTCCAAAAGCTCTACTCCCATAACCGTGGAAGCAACGTGCTGCCTGTGACATCTTCCGGCACGGCGCTGACAGGGCAGGACGGATTGTATGCTTCGGGAGTTTATGACGCGCGGCAACATGCCTATGTCGTGAAAATGGTGAACCTTTCCGACACGATCAAGGATGTCGACATCGTTGTGAATGGATTGCCTAAGAAAGCTGAAATAAAGCGCTTGAACGTGACGGTGATGACCCCGTCGTCGATGGAGCCCGATTGTGATGAGTCTTTAATTGAAACAAAAGAGATGGCAGCAAATGAAGTTACTAAAAAAGGCTCCTTCACTCAACCACTTGTCCTTTCGCCTAAATCGTTCACCATTGTGAGGTTTGAAACCAACTGACCCTGAAAGTCATAAAAATATAGAATCAGCCATTCAGCTTGATGCCGAATGGCTGATTCTATATTTAGCCGAAATTGTAATTCGGAGTAATGCTGATGTTTAAATCTTCTCAAGGATGAGTGAAGCGCTGTTCCAGTCGGAAGCGGTGTCGAGTATTTCAAGAAGAGAATTCCATTCCGGCGCTTTTAATGTGGGCTGGGAATATTCTTTATTTACCGTGATTGAAATTTTGCCGTCGGAAGATGAGGCTTTGACCATGAATTCTCCAGCCTTGTTGCTGATTGAGCGGTTAAGAGCCGACAATGATTTCTCATTGACCTTATATCCGTTAGGAATGTCAAGATTTATTACCGTCGTGTATCGGCGCGGCGTAGTCATTGTAACGTCATCATTGCGTTGCCTGTCGGCTGGTTGCAGCTTGATTTGCTCGCTAAGCAGATTGCCGATGGCGACGATGATGTTTTTGCCGGCGCGTTTCACATAATTATCCATTGAATAGTCGAGGTCGTAGATTAATTCGGGGTGTTCGGGGTCAATTCCTATGCTTGTGATTTTACCGGAGTTGAATCGCGCGGGCGCGGTTCCATGATAAGCCTCGACTTCACTCTTAAATTCCTCGGTCTGTTGAGCTTGTTGTTCTTCATAACGAGCTTCACGGTCGGCGGTTTGTTTCTTTTTCTCTTTTACGACGGGATTTAATCCGTAGCGGTTGAGCCAGTCGGTNTATCCGTTGTCGATATCTTCCNACGACATCAGCGAGAGCGCTCCGGTTTTGNTTATTCNNCGATAAGAGTCGTTGCGCTTTATGTTTAAGGCAAGTCCGTCGATTTCGGCATTTATAGTGGTGAGATTGGTGTTATCGTCGATAGAACTTACCGGTATTGTGAAAAATGTTGTTCCCGGCTCTTTTTTCCGGTCTTTCTTTTTTCTCCACAGAGTGGCTTTAGCTCCTTGGACTGAAGGGCTCAACTCCGACGGAGCAATGATGAATGCTTCAGAGCTTTGAGGGAAATAATATCTTGGAGTGTCACCTTCAAGCATAATGAAAAAACGGGTGTTGGTCAAGTTTATCACCTGATCCAGCGGCTCGCCATAGCTGACATCCGAGAGCCCAAGGTTCACCGGAAGTTTCAACTTCTTGGCGATTGAGTAGAACATCTTTGCGAAACCATATACGTTCATTTCGTCCCTCAATCCAACATATTCATACATGACCAGATTATAAAGGTAGTCGGCAGCCTGTTGGTTGGTGATGGTGCCGTTCTTCAGCATCTTTTCAAGTTCCTTAAGTACTTTTCCTCCGTCTTTAATCTCTTTCTTAAGAAGGTCGGTATATGCGGGAATTCCGTTTTCAGCCCACCAGTCGTCGAGATCCCAGCGGTCTTCGATGATTATGTCGCATGAGGGATTGGCTTGCAGCCCGTCTTTACGAGCGCTTTTGGGCGTGAAAACTTCGCTGTTCCGTCGGTTGAACACATACATTTTTATCATTGGCGACTGACGGATGGAGTTGTACCATCTACGCGGTTCTTTTCCGGAAATGTCGCTCGTCTCAAGATCGAGAACGTAGTTGCCGTCATCGTCGCGGCTTATGTTGAAGTCGGGAGCGCCGTTGAGAGTGCGGTACTGCGTTGTGAGATTATCGTCAATCGTGCAATGGATTTTGTAGTTCAGGATGGGCGAAGTGTCTTTTAAATAGAAAGCCACAGGATCGGGATGGGTGTTCTGCATTTTCGATTCGGTGTAGAAGAACAGATCGATGTCATCGCCGATTTCAAGTCCCGGAATTGCCAGCTTACGGCTTTTACGTTCGCCGTTTTTGCCTTCGCTCACTTCATAGAACTCGGAGGTGTCTACATCGCGTATTGTACCGTCGGGTTTTATAATTCTCACTCCCATGGCTCTTTTCTTCTTGGCATAGCCCTTGAAAAACGAGCGTTTGCTATCGGTTCCGAAGTCAAATTCGGAATATTTCTCCAATGCCGCTTTGTCATTGATATGGATAAGCATACGCGTGAGCTGTTCAAATTCCACTTTTGCTCGACGTGCCACCATCGGTAACATCATGAAGCCGGGCTCAACGCCTACTCCGGTTTTCTTTTTGGCATTGATTTCTTCATACACCGCTTTTATTACAGCCGATTCATTGCGGTATTTTTCAGGAATCTCCTTCGTGTTGAACGATGGTAGGTCCATGGAGTATACTTCAGCCTTGATGGTGTCGGCAAATGCTCGATACTTTTCTGTGTCGTCGGCAAAAAGCGAAGCGTAGCATGTTGTAAGCGATACAAAAAATAGGATTAGTTTTCTCATGTAAAATTATTTATTTGTGATTTTCGTTGATTAGTTCTATCTGGTTATTGCAATGATTGTTCCATTCTGAGATTAAGCGGTTCCACGCCGGAATGTCGGCAAGCGCAATGCGGCGCGATTTGATTTCGACGGTCTTTGTCATGGCTACAGAGTTGCCCTCCGTNGAAAACTNGCAGCTTAAAATTGNCTGNGGANATGANGCTTGNNAGTNGGAGGNNAGTANCGNNTTATACCCTTGCGGNANGGNGAGTTTGCTNTTGCGGATGATTTTTCCCGTCAGCGGCAACATGTAATCGGAACGCCGGTCGGTGGTGTCGATGCGTTCCGTCCATCGTTCATTGGACGTATTGAGGTCGATATAAAAGCATCCTTCTACATCGCTGACGGCGGCATCGTTGATGAGCGGCGCGTCCAAAGTTATCAATCCCTGTGTCGAAAGATTCATGACAATACTGTCGGCAGGAATTTTTGAACTGTTGGATGGGAGCAGATTCTGTGCGAGCACGCCGTCAAGCCGTTCACTTGGAACTTGTGAAACCGCCGAATAGAACCACTCAGCCATGTCTTCGGTGAGTTTCCTGTTCACTCTTCCGGTCAATATCCCGTTATCCAAAGTATAGTCATAGGTTATTATATCGTCGGAAGTGATTGGAGATGATTCGGGGATAAGAACCATTTCGTATGCCTCGCCGGTGAACATCATCGCATCTTTTCCACGTATCCACTCAGGAATGTGATTTGCTGAGATATGCTCATGAGTGGGGTCAAGAAAGAGTTTCCTGTCGTTGTCAGGCACGATACATATCATGTGATCTGCCGCAGCGAGTGACGGATTCTCAGAAATCAGCCATGGAATTGAATTGGTCCCTACCGTGGCTATATGCGCCTCTATTCCTGCGCGATTCAGTAGAGTGGCAAGCAACAATGACATGCTTTTGCAATCGCCATACCGCTTTTTGAGTGTTTCCCCGGGAGTCTCGGGGCGAAAAGCTGCTTCGCCCTCTTCGTAGGCTACATAACGTATTGATTGCTGGACGAAACGATATAGTGNGNCTATTGAGTCATTCTTGCNTTTAGNGTCGNCAANNAGATTTTNCAAGATATTTTCTGATTCGGCGATAACAGTGTCAACGTCAACGATATTTTTGTGATAGCGATAGAGGGAATCAGTGTCGGGAAAGTAGCCTTTGATACTTATGTAAGGTAGATGGACAAGTGGTTTCGGAGATTGCGGGTCGGAAGGCTCTTTTGGCAGTTTTGAGATGGTATAGGTTATATGCCGCAAGCCGTCGCTGCCAATATTTTCCTCGCGAGAAATCCCTGTTTCAGGAAAATTCTTGTCAATAAGTTCAATGCCGTTTAATGATGCCGGAATTGTGAATGTGACAGTGCCGTTAAGGATAGGATATTCGTTAGGGAAAAATACACCTGTAAAATGGGCTGCATCGGTGAATGTGCGTTTGAATTCAGCTTTTCCTTTTTTGTCTTTCCCGCTAAGGAAGATGTTGAAGAAGCACACTTTGCTGTCATCATGGAACACATTTGGAGGATTTGCGTTGCGGTACTGCGCTTTTCCTCCCGATGCTTTGTCCAGTTTTATTATATTATTATAAAATATGTGGGGCTGTACGGTTTCGGAATGGCGTGTCGNCTGATATTCGNTTTNTCGTGAATGAANCACCTCGTTGCGCTTGTCANTGAATGTGTATTCATCGTTAAGCNATGTAATGANTACGTTTTCATCGGGGCGTTTGGCTTCGAGAGCTGACGTATAAAAGGTAAGTATTGATATAAGAGTTATTAAATTGCGTAGTGTCATAATCATTGTGATTAAATTCCAACTATGCAAATTTAGACAATAGTATTGGGAATAAGCGTGATTCAAATCACACTTATTTCAGCATGCGCTTTCTCATCCGAGAAAAGTGCTCGCGGGTGATGCCTAAATAGGATGCGATCACTTTCATGGGCACTCGTTGAAGAATGTCGGGCATTCTTTGGAGCAATTCGGTATAACGCATTTCAGGAGAGTCGCATCGGAAAGAGAAGCCTCGGGTCATTAAACCGAATGCAATTGCATAGTATAGATTTTGAAGTGTGTTTTCCGGCAGAGTTGATTTCATATAATTCATGAGAGCGTCATATTTCGTCGCAATTATCTGTGACGTGCAAAGCGCTTGGATGTCAAAAGCCGAGCGCAGCCCGGGCATAGATATGAAGTTGCTGAGAAATTCGTTTTTTGTTGCAAGTGAAATGATTTGATTTTCACCTCTACAGTCAATGTGCATATATCCGAAATAGCCGTCGATTATTATGCCTACCTCTTTAACGGAATCTCCGGCACGGATTAGATATTCCCCCTTCTTCATCTCCCGCGTTTCACCTTCTCGCAAAATATATTCCCGAATCGGATTAAGATCTATTATGTCGTAAGTTTTGAGGTCAGCCATGTGTAGTGGTATTAGGATTGCAAATATAACCGATTATGACGTAAAAGAAAAACCTTGGCGGCATTTTAATGATTCTTATAAAGTTTGATACAATAGTGACAGGAATTTAGCTTTGTAGCGGGTAAATTTGGGTGTCTAATTAAAATCAGAAAAGATGACTTATCGTAAGACAAATTTATTGCCGCATTGTTTGCTATTGACTCTTCTGTCCGTTTTTACGTTCAGTGGCGTTGTCAGGGCTCAAGAGATGAATGAGATGTGGGGAAAACAGAGTGACAAAACCCGATTGGGAACAAGCGATAGCGAATCCGTGAAATTATTTCGCGACGGCAACTACGGGCTGTTCTTGCATTGGGGGCTCTATTCGCATCTCGCCGGAAAGTGGAATGGAAAAACATATTATGGTATAGGGGAATGGATAATGCATCCGTCGATGGCGGGGATTCCTGTTGATGAATATATGGCAAGCGCGGCGACATTCAATCCTGTGAATTTTGATGCTGAAAAAATTGTGAAGCTTGCGCGCGACGCCGGCATGAAGTATATTATTCTAACCGCTAAACATCATGAAGGTTTCGCCATGTTTCATTCTGAAGCCGACTCATTCAATATTGTAGATGCTACGCCTTTCGACCGTGACCCTCTTCTCGAACTTAGCAGGGAATGTCAGCGGCAGGGTGTCGGTCTCGGCTTTTATTATTCTCAGTCTCAGGACTGGACAGCACCAGGTGCGGTAAAAGGACCGAAAACCGACAAGAAAGGCAATCCGGTGAGCTTCGACGATTATTTTTATCGGAAATGTCTGCCTCAGGTTACGGAATTGTGTACGAAATATGGTCCCATAAGCCTCATCTGGTTTGACACCCCCGGAAATATAAGTATGGATCAGGTGATGGAATTGTATAACACAGTTAAGAAATATCAGCCCGATGCTTTGATTTCGGGCAGAATTGGTCATAATATGGGCGATTACCGCACTCTCGGCGACATGGAAATTCCGTCGGCGAATGCTGAGGGGCTATGGGAAGCGTGTGACGTGATAAATGACACTTGGGGATACAATTGGTATGATAAGAACTGGAAGACTCCCAAAGAGGTTGTCACGAATCTGCTTTCTACAGTGGCGCGTGGAGGAACTTATCTTCTGAATGTGGGACCTGCGGGCGACGGTTCGATGCCTGAAGAAGCGGTATACTCGTTGAAAAAAGCCGGCGAGTGGATAAAGCGTTATCCTCAGGTCGTTTACGGGGTAGACGGTTCGCCATGGGGAAAAGCGTTGCCTTGGGGCGATGCGGTGGTTGCCGACAGCGCAATGTATCTTCTCGTCTTTGATATGCCTGTCGATAATACTTTATATATGCACGGATTTAAAACTCCTATCAAAGGCATGAGTCTGCTTGACGGTGACAAATCCGTTCCCGTGACATGGAATGTGGAGGGTGACTGGCTGGCGGTAAAAGTTCCTGCCGATTTACGCAGCGATGATTATGTAAACGTGATACAAGTGGATCTTGGCGAGGGTGAAGCGAAAGCCGACACGACGCTGTTCTTATCGCCAAACACACCCGTGAAATATGGAGTGGAATTTGCCAATTGTTCCGATAGCAATTTCGGCTACCACAATTGGAAAGAAAAATTTGGAGAATGGAAGCATGCCCACTTTATCAATAAGTGGGGCGATGAGGGTAAAAGCACGTGGCAAGTCGAGGTGATGGAGCCGGGATACTATCAGGTAGATCTCGAATACTCAGGCGAGAAGCGGGTTGTTTGGCGAGTGTCGCTTAACGATGGTTCCACCTCCATTCAGAATCAGCAGGGCGCCCTTCCTGCATATATGGTCAAGCCGATAGGGTGGATATATCTTCCTGCGGGACGACAGTCCGTGTCAGTCGAACTTGTGGAAGGCAACCGTGATATTACCGCGCTGCGTTCAATCCGTTTTACTCCTGTGCGATGAATCTTCGTAGTATATTTGTAGCAATATCGTGGGCGCTACTTGCCTTTTCTGCACAAGGGGTTGCGAGAGACTCCCTTTGGGTGATGGACATGGTGCATCATAATCCTATGGACACTCCGTTTAAAAGCGAGTTCTGCCATCCTGAAAAGCTTGCCTCTTTAGGCATGGACGCAATGGTGATAAACGAGTTCAAGTTTCCCCACTGTGCAGTTACGTTCGACTCGCTCGACAAGAGTATATCGCCTGTTGGAAGCGATGAACGCGCATGGGCTGAAGAGCTTGCCGAAGAAATAAATAACCGGATTGATGAGTGTCACAAGAATGGATTGGAGGCGTTCTTTTTTACCGACATAATAGTGTTGCCTAAACGCCTTGTGGAATTGTATCGTAATGAGATTTGCGATGAAAACGGGAACATTTCTTTTAAGCGCCCTTTCACGTGGACGGTTCATAAAATAATGCTCGATGAGCTATTCAATCGGTTTCCCGACATGGATGGGCTCGTGATAAGAACCGGTGAGACCTACACTCACAATATTCCGTATCATTGCGGCAATGGTCCGGTTGACTATAAAAATGATTATGACGGAAGTATCGCCGTCCATGCGGGACTGCTCAACATGCTTCGTGAAGAGGTGTGTGTTAAACGCAATAAGAAAATTGTGTACAGGACATGGGATTTCGGCTACTTCCACACTCGTCCTGAATATTATATGGCGGTAACTTCGCAAGTCGAGCCCCACCCCGGACTTTATATTGCGATTAAGCACACTAATGGCGATTATTTCAGGACCTATCCTTTTAATAAAACAATAACTCTCGGCAACCACAAGCAGATTGTTGAAGTGCAATGTCAGCGCGAATATGAAGGTAAGGGTGCCTATCCCAATTATATTGCACGGTCTGTGATAAATGGATTTGAGGAAACGAAAGATGACCCGGCTCCTCGTTGCCTGAACGACATTAAGGATCATCCGCTTTATGCCGGTATATGGACATGGTCGAGAGGGGGAGGATGGTATGGTCCCTATTTGCAAAACGAGCTTTGGTGTGATCTTAACGCATACGTGTTGTCGCAATGGGGGCATAATCCGGATAGGAGTGAGGCTGAGATATTTGAAGAGTATGCGGCATTGATCGGAATTTCCCCCGAAACACAGGAGCACTTTCGGCGCATGTGCGTCTTGACACCCGATGCTATTATTCGTGGACGAGGCTCGCTTCTTCACGAAGTGAGTGTCACATGGACCCGTGACCATTATCTCGGCGGAGAAAAACAGCTGCAACGTGCTTTCAGGGATATAGTTGCAAAGAATATTGTCGACGAGTCTATTGAAGAAATGAGGCAATCGACAGCCATCTGGGAAGAAATCGATTCGCTGGCAGGCATCGTGAGGTGTTCCGATCCAGCAGTCGGCAGCTATATATCCACATCGGCGCGTTATGGACTGTTGCTTCACAAGATAATGTATAATGGCTTTGCCGTGATGATGAAAGGATATGTTGGCGATAAAACCGGAAATTATGATTTCGACGGCATAAAGGAGGCTATCAACCGTTATGATGAGGCTTGGGCTGCTTATCGTCGTCTCAAGGAGGAGAGGGCGGACTGTGCCACTCTTTACCATGACCGTTATGTTCAGTTCAATGCCGGGGGCGTAAGAAACAAAATAGAGTTTGCCGACGGCATGGGCGCAGGAGTCGACAGATACAGGATGATGTTAAGGAACCGGTGAGGTTCCTGCCGGATTAAAAGAGAGGAGGAATCCACGGAAAGCGGACTCCTCCTTTTGATATTATATAGTAATAAAGGTTTAAATTAGATGTGTGTATTGATGAGGTGACGATTAATCTTCGGCTGGCGGAAGAGCGAGCTCGTCGTCTGATTCGTCATACTCGGGAAGTTCCTTGATTTCCTCACCTTCGGGAAGTTCTTTAACTGATTCCAGCTCGTCAACGCTGGTTTTGAATTTATCGTTAGCCATAGTCGTGGTGTTTTATGTTTTCATGTCTTTAAAACATTCGGGCAGACGTTAAAGTTTGGTGGTGCGGGGCAATTAACATTTGTAATTAGAAAAGATTCACGTTTTAGCGCAAGTTTTTGCTTGCGTGATTGTGCTAATATTGACGAAAGTAGCGGTTTTTTAGCTAAATTTGCAGTCCTAAAACGGTATTTTGAAGTGATATATCCTGATTCATTTGAACATAAGATAGGTTTTTCGGCATTTCGCGACATGCTGAAAGAGTCATGCATCTCCGGACTTGGACGTGAGCGATGTGACACGATGTGTTTCTCTTCCGATTTCAAAGTGGTGGAGGAGAAGCTCAATTCCACTGCCGAAATGGTGGCGATCATGAATAGCGGTGAGGATTTTCCGCTCGACGGATTTCTTGATGTCACTCAACAGCTCGATGCGGCGGCTATTCCGGGAACATTTTTGCCCGCAGGAGATTTTGCGAGGTTGAGGAAGTCGCTGTTGGTTATTGTGGGAATGTCGTCTTTCTTCAATTCAAAACGTCATGAAGATGGATCTGAATATCCTTGGCTCGACCGTCTTGCCATGCTCCTTGAGCCGTTTCCCTTGACCGTTAAGTCGATCGACCGCATTGTCGATATGCACGGCGAGGTTAAGGACTCGGCGTCGCCCGAGCTTGCCGACATTCGCCATCGTCTTGCCTCTACGGTGAACTCTATTAACTCCACGATGCGTCGGGTGATGTCGTCGGCGGTACAGGCTGGCTATATCGATAATGACACGGCGCCGTCCATGCGTGACGGGCGACTTGTCATTCCCGTGGCGCCGATGCACAAACGCAAGATAAGCGGAATTGTCCATGACGAGTCCGCATCGGGAAAAACCGTCTATATCGAACCTGCTGAAATCGTTGAGGCAAACAACCGCATTCGCGAGCTACGCATGGAGGAGCGTCATGAGATAGTGAGAATCCTCACTCTGCTCACTGATGAACTTCGTCCCGACATTGATGCGATTCGCCGCAGCATGGAAGTCATTGGCGAGTTCGATTTCATAAGGGCTAAAGCCCGGTTTGCCATCGAGATTGACGGAAGAATGCCCGTTATATCCGATAAGCCGGAAATGGAATGGTTTCATGCCGTCCATCCCGGGCTGTTGCTGTCGCTTCGCCGTCAGGGCAAGGAGGTGGTGCCTCTCGACATAACTTTGACTCCGAAGGACCGCATCCTCATTATTTCGGGTCCTAATGCGGGAGGTAAATCCGTGTGCCTTAAAACGGTGGGAGTGGTGCAATATATGCTCCAGTGCGGACTCCTTCCCGCAGTTTATGAAAATTCCCGCTTNGGNATGTTCGACGATNTTTTTGTNGACATCGGCGATGATCAGTCGCTTGAAGATGACCTCAGTACCTATAGCTCTCACCTCCGCAACATGAAACTCTTTTTGCAGCGCGGCAGGGAAACGTCNCTGGTGCTCATCGACGAGTTTGGCGGCGGAACAGAACCTCAGATCGGCGGCGCTATAGCCCAAGCCATTCTTAAGCGGTTCAACGAGCAGCGTATGTGGGGAGTCATCACTACCCACTATCAGAATTTGAAGCAGTTTGCCGAGGACACCGACGGGCTCATAAACGGCTCCATGCTTTATGACCGTCACCTCATGCAGCCCATGTTCAAGTTGTCAATCGGTAACCCCGGAAGTTCCTTTGCTGTGGAGATTGCCCGTAAAATAGGGTTGCCCGAAGGCATAATTTCCGATGCTGAAGAAATCGTTGGCAGTGATTATATAAACATGGATAAATATCTCCTCGATATAGCGCGCGACAAGCGCTATTGGGAGAATAAGCGTCTTGCGATAAGGCAAAAAGAGAAGAAACTTGAAAATAATCTCGCTCGTTACGAAGAGGAGGCGACTCAGCTTCGCGAAAACAGGCGTGTNATTATAAATGAAGCCAAGGAGGAGGCGCGCAGNATTCTCGAAGGAAGCAATGCNGTGATCGAGCGCACNATTCACGACATAAAGAAGGCGCAGGCNGAAAAGGACAAGACACTCGAAGCGCGCCGGAAACTTGCTCAGGAGAAGCAGCGGTTGGCGAGCGAGCGCGACCGGGAGCATCCGCTTTTGCAAAAGGCGCCTAAGTCTAAGAAGCCGGCAAAGGTGAAAGAACCTTTGAATGAACGTCCCGTGGCGGTGGGCGACAATGTGAAGCTCGACGGGCAGGGAGAGCCCGGAAAAGTGTTACGCATCGAAGGGAAGAATGCTGTCGTGGCGTTTGGAATGCTGGAGACTACCGTAAAACTTGATCGCTTGAAACTCACCATCGCAAAACCGCGCACAGGCGCGTCGCAATCAGCGCCGACCGGTGGCGCGCTTTCCGATTCGCAGCGTGAACGNCAGCTCAGTTTCAACCGTGAAATAGACTTGCGAGGCATGAGAGTGGATGAAGCGGTCCAGGCGTTGACCTACTATATAGATGACGCTATACGCTTTAATGCGTCCACGGTCAGAATCCTGCACGGCACCGGAACCGGCGCGCTCCGTCAGTATCTCCGCCAGTATCTCGACACCGTACCGGGGGTGAAAAGCTACCGTGACGAGCATGTTCAGTTTGGCGGTGCGGGGATAACGGTTGTTGAGTTTGATTGAGTGTAGCTTTATTTGTCGTTCTGATAGCCTCGATTGTTGGGATATCCGTGATAAAATGCTATCTTTGTGTATTGAATTTTTACACTTGTATTTGAATTGGCATTTTTAATCCGGTATTATTTTCACGATGAATAAAAAACGACAATCTTTTGTAGCCGGGCTGCTCGTCTGCCTGGCTTCGGGAGCGTTTGCTCAGCCCGCGTCCATTTATCATAAGGGATGGATCGATTTCAATAAAAACGGGGTAAAGGATATATACGAAGACCCGGCTCAGCCTATCGACAAGAGGGTCGACGACCTGTTGTCGCGCATGACTCTTGAAGAGAAAAGCTGCCAGCTTGCTACGCTTTACGGATACGGACGTGTATTAAAAGACTCTCTGCCGGTCCCGGGTTGGAAAAATGAGATTTGGAAAGACGGAATCGCCAATATCGACGAGCAGCTCAACGGAGTGGGGCGCGGCGCTCCGAAAGTCAGGAATCTCATATTCCCGTTTTCCAATCATGTCGACGCGCTCAATAAGACTCAGCAATGGTTTGTCGAAGAGACGCGCCTTGGCATCCCTGTGGAATTTTCCAATGAAGGCATCCATGGACTGAATCACACTCTTGCCACGCCCTTGCCCGCGCCGATAGCGATTGGTAGCACGTGGAACCGTGACCTTGTGAGACGTGCCGGCGAGATTGCCGGGCGCGAGGCGTGCTTGCTGGGCTATCACAGCGTCTATGCGCCGATCCTTGACGTTGCCCGCGATCCTCGATGGGGACGAGCGTTGGAATGTTACGGCGAGGACCCGTTTATCGTTTCTGAACTCGGATGCGAGATGGTCAATGGCATCCAGAGCAACGGAATCGGTTCTACGTTGAAGCATTTTGCCGTCTACGGAGTGCCTAAGGGCGGGCGTGACGGTCGCTGCCGCACCGATCCTCACGTGACTCCGCGTGAACTTCACGAGATTCATCTGTTTCCATTCAAGCGGGTCATTCAGCGGGCGCGGCCGTGGGGAGTGATGAGCAGTTACAATGATTGGAACGGCGAACCGATTTCGGCGAGCCACTATTTCTTGACCGAACTTCTGCGAGGCGAATACGGTTTCGACGGCTACGTTGTGAGCGACAGCGAGGCGGTTGAATTTATCCATTCAAAGCATCAGGTGGCTGATACCTATGAGGACGCCGTGCGTCAGGCTCTGGAAGCGGGATTGAACGTGCGCACTCATTTCACGGCGCCGTCTAAATTCATTCTGCCGGTCAGGAAACTCGTCGAAGAAAATAAATTGTCGATGGAGACTGTCGATAAGCGAGTGAGGGATGTATTGCGGGTAAAGTTCCGCATGGGATTGTTCGATAATCCTTACACCGGAAATGCAGCCGATGCCGACAAAGAGGTCGGAGCCGGTAAGCACGTGGATTTTGTGAAAGACATGCAGCGCCAGTCGTTTGTGTTGCTTAAAAATGACAATAATCTCCTGCCGCTTGATAAAAACCGGTTGCGCAAAGTTCTTGTGACCGGTCCGCTTGCCGATGAGGACAATTTCATGCTGAGCCGCTATGGTCCTAACGGACTGCCTACCGTCACCGTCCTTGCGGGACTGCGTGAATATTTGAAAGGGATTTCCGAAGTCAGCTATGAGAAAGGATGTGACATCGTGGATGCCGGTTGGCCTGCAAGCGAATTGATGCCTGTGGAGCTAACTGCCGATGAAGAGAAGATGATGGCGGCTGCTGTCAAGGGGGCTGAGGATGCCGATGTCATAATTGCCGTGATGGGCGAAGACGAGTATCGGGTAGGGGAGGCGCGTTCGCGCACCTCGCTTGAGTTGCCGGGACATCAGCGCAGATTCCTTCAGGAACTTCATGCCACCGGAAAACCGATTGTGCTTGTGCTGATCAACGGACAGCCGTTGACTGTCAATTGGGAGGATGCAAAGCTTCCTGCTATACTTGAAACATGGTTCCCGTCCTATCTCGGAGGCGAGGTGATTGCTGAAACTCTCTTTGGCGACCATAATCCTTCGGGAAAACTGACCGTTACGTTTCCTAAATCGGTGGGACAGATTGAATATAATTTCCCGTTCAAGAAAGGGTCCCATGGCAAGCAATCGAAAAGCGGTCCTAACGGCAGCGGCACAACCCGGGTGATCGGGGCACTGTATCCTTTCGGACATGGATTGAGCTACACCACCTTTGATTATTCCAATCTTAAGGTAGAGGCTCCCGCTCAAGGGACACAGGGTGAAGTCAAAATTTCAGTCGACGTGACCAACACGGGCGAANGTGCCGGAGAAGAAGTGGCGCAGCTCTATATAAGGGACGTGTATAGTTCGGTTGTGACCTATGATTCCCAGTTGCGCGGATTTGAGAAAGTCGCTTTGAATCCCGGAGAGACTAAAACGGTGAATTTCGTTCTGAAACCCGAGGACCTTGAACTGCTCGACAAGAACATGAACTGGACGGTTGAGCCGGGAGAGTTTGAAGTCATGATCGGGGCAAGTTCCGAAGATATAAGATTGAAACAGAGTTTTGAATTGAAAAACTAACTGACGCATATAAACACAGACAAGGCTGCGGATTCCGCAGCCTTGTCTGTGTTTATTAAGTAGTGGAAAAATCTATTACTTTTCTTCGGGCGTGGTTTCCTCCTCAGCCTTGTCTTCTTCAGAAGATCTTNTCCTTGAACTCGGTGATTCCGGCTGCGAGAAGTTGGTTATACCATGCGAAGAGTTTTTTGATGTCGGCGGTATACACTCTGTCTTCGTCAAAGTCGGGAAGCACCTCTTTGAAGAACGCGCGAACCTCGCTGTCGTCTTTGAATGACTTTACGTCAACAGGCTTGCCTGCGGTTTTCTCTTTAAGCGCTTCAAGCACGTTGCCCAGAGGAACGTCATCTTCCACGGTATACATTGCGATGTCGCCAAGTGAGATCACTTTGTCATGAGCGTAGGCAGGGATGCGCTTCTTGTCGGCAAGAGCTTCTACGATAAGCATGTTTTTTCCCTGACGCACCAGTTTATATAGTCCCGGCTTTNCTNAAATTGCTAAAATAGNTTTTAACATGATAAGTTTATCTAATGATTTAAAATTTCACGGNGACAAAGGTACGATTTTTGCAGATATATNGCTAACTTTGTCCTCCTAAAAAAGATAATTTCTCTCATTCACTTAAAATTATGTTGAAATTTTTAGTGTGTTTGCTGCAACTCATAATTTCTCCGGCTAAAGGTTGGGAGGCTATTGCCGACGAGGATATTGACCCTCGCCGTCTATGCTCCGAGGGCTTTTATCCGTTCATTGGCGTTGTGGCATGCACTGTGTTCATTCAATATTTTTATAATACCGATCTCGGTGTGGCATGGTTGCTCCAGAAGGCGGTCATCACCTTTATACAGTATTTCATCACCTACTTTCTTGCATCGTTCATCTTCTCCCTTTTTATTTCTAAAATTGTTGACGGCGGGGAGGCTGATGAGAAGCGTTATCACACGTTTATCATCTACAATCTCGCTCTCCTTGGTCTTTTTTGCATGATAAGCAATTGCTTGCCTGTGGAAATTTCCATATTCCAGTTCCTGCCGTTTTTCGATATATTTATAATTTGGTTTGGCATACCCTATCTCTCCATCGCCGACAATAAGAAGGTGATTTTTCTCATTTTAAGCGTTGTCGCCATCATGGCTCCGCCCTATATCTTGGGACATCTCCTTGACAGTATGCNGNNGTCNATGNCTGATAACAACNTGNTATCATAGCTATGNCTCAGAAAGATANTAATATAAAAAACAGGCNAGCNACCTTTGACTACGCTATTTCCGAGACATTCACCGCCGGGATTGTGTTGACCGGAACAGAAATAAAGTCTATCAGGCAGGGCAAAGCGAGTCTTGTCGACACGTTCTGCTATGTTGCCAATGGCGAGGTGTGGATTAAAAACATGTATATTGCCGAATATTTCTACGGCACCTACAATAATCACGCCGAGCGCCGTGACCGCAAACTGCTCCTTAACAAGAAAGAGATCGCGCGTCTTGAGAAGAATGGTAAGGAGTCGGGATTTACTATCGTCCCCATGCGCTTGTTCATCAATGACCGCGGGCTTGCCAAGATTGTTATAGGCATAGGTCGGGGTAAGAAAGAGTATGACAAGCGTCAGTCTATAAAGGAGCGTGAGGATAAACGCTCTATAGCGCGCATGTTTGAGAAGTGACGATGTCCTCGCATTCAGTGAGATATTATAACATGGATGTGGTGAGATATATTCTCAGCACTCTTGTCTATTCCAATCATTTCTTCTATCTCACCGGCACCGGAATTGCCGGCACGATTCAGGGAGGCGTGCAGCCCGCATTTTTTGCATTAAGCGGTTTTCTTGTCTACCATTCTTTTGAAAAATGTGCCTCGGTAAAAGAGTTTATCGCCAAAAGAATGATAAGGCTTATGCCGTTATATTGGTTTGTCGTGTTCGCATTTGCGATAGCGCTATCATGCGTGAGCACCCTTGGAGTCATTGATTATTTTCTCTGTCCCCAATTTTGGAAATACATTCTGGCAAACACTTTCACGCTTAATTTCATCGCTCCGTCTCTCCCGGGCGTGTTCGACGCACCCCAAATGGTGTCGGCGTCGGTCAACGGCGCGTTGTGGACAATGAAAGTCGAGATTCTCCTCACCTGCACCTATCCGCTTGTCGATTGGCTGATGAAGAGATATTGGGCAAAGCGCAATTTCGTCCTCGGAATAGTGATTTTCATCTCGATGTGCTACACAATGTGCATGTTGTCCATGCTCGACATAACCGGTGATCCGCGATACGAAATGCTCGTTCGCCAGTTCGTGGGACAGCTCTATGTGTTCTATATCGGAGTGTTGATTTACTTGAATCTCGAATCATTCATGAAATTCAAGTGGGAAATATTCTTTACGGTCTTGCTCCTTGCTGTAGCCAACCTGTTTCTCCTGAACGGGAATCTCGTGTTGCGGTTCGTGTTGCTGGCGGTGGGAGTGGTGTGGCTTTCCATTGTAGGTAATTGGGGCGCGCGGCTCGCTCACAGTGACAACCTTTCCTATGGTATCTACCTGTGTCATTATCCGTTGATTAACCTTGCCGTGTACTTTGGTTTACACGAGTTCATGTCACTGCCGGTATTGTTCGTCGTGATTTTTGCCGTGGTGATAGCCGTTGCGCGGGCGCTTGTTCCGCCGGCAAACCGTTTTTCNCGTTACCTCACGGTGAAATATAATAATTCTGCTAACATTAATCATGAATACCGCAGTTAGACTTTTTCGGTTTAGAGCGGCATCCTTTAGTGTGGTAATGTTGCTTTCGCTTCTCATCTATGGATGCGTTCCGTCCGAAGGATGGGGGAGAGGTAAATCCGTCTATTATTGGCGCACGGTATTAAAACTGAGTGATGCAGAGCGGTCATTTCTGAAAGATAACGACATTGCGACGGTCTATCTCCATCTTTTTGATGTGCGTGATGTCGATGGTGAGCTCATGCCGTCGTCCACCCTGCTGTTCCGTGATTCGATTCCGTCAGGGATCCGTGTTGTGCCTGTTGTGTTCATTGAGCCTTCAGCGTTAAGTGGAACCGCTTCGATCGATTCACTTGCCGCCCGTGTGGTGAAACGTGTCGATGAAATTCTCGTGAGTAATGGTTATGGAACGCCCAACGAGCTTCAGATCGATTTTGATTGGACTCACTCTAACAGGGACCGTTATTTTGAAATCCTTGAATCGGCGCGGCAGATAATGCATTCTCGTGACGGGCGCCTTTCAACCACCGTCAGGCTGCATCAGTTGACCGATAAGCTCCCGCCGGTGGACTACGGGGTCCTCATGATGTACAATGTGGGCAATATAACTGACATTAAAGAGAAAAATTCAATCCTGGCAAGGAATACGATACAGCCTTATATGAGGGCGCTGAGCCGTTATGAACTGCCGCTTGTCACCGCTTTGCCTCTCTACAGCTGGAACATCGTGTTTTCAGGTGGCGATTTCAAGGCTATAGCTCATTCCGTAAATCCCAAAGACACGACTATGTTTCTCCCGGNCGATTCGGGATTGTACAGGTGCTTAAAATATGCTCCGCTTGCCATGGCTGGCAGTCATGACGGTAGTGGCGGCAGACTGTATCCCGGTGACATCTTGAGGCATGAATTCGTTTCGCCCGATGTGCTCGTCGGAGTGTTGGACGACGTTAGGCGTGCCAACAGCCTGGCTGCCGGTTCCGTCATCCTCTATCATCTTGATGAAAAATCCTTAAAACAATATGATCCTGAATTTTTGCAAACCCTTCTTGACGGCGGTTGCTGTCATTAGCGTGTCTATATTTTCGGCTGCTGATGCCGACGCATGTGGCTGGGAACCTATTCATAGTCCATCGCGTTATCCGGCATTTNTGTTTGTCAACACTCCGGCGGTCAAGCCTGTCGACAGTAATTTGAATCAAGANACTCTCGATTTCTGGCATAATTACACTGATGGAAACGTGACAATGCCGGAAATTGAGGAATTTATGAACAACGCGACTTATTCCGAGGTGATGAGNGGTAAAGTCGNTANTCCGTTTTTCAAATATCTCGTTGNTAAAAATGACACTGCCGCCATTNGCTTTCTCGCTGAAAGCCTTCGTTTCAATGAAGCGCGGAAAAGTTATGCTGCCGATTCTTGGGAATATCATAACCCTGCCGATTCGAATCTTTCCGAAATAGTGGACGGAATTAAAATCCCCTCGGCGAAGAATCCCATGTTTGAGCGTTACGTGTTTCTTGACGTTCGCGCCAATGCTGCGTTGCATCGTTATGACANGGTTATCGAACTGTGGAACCGTTATAGCGGAATGATAAAAAATGAATCGTTGCGAGAGCGATTGTTGGGCTATCTCGGCGGAGCCTATTATCANACCCATAAGTATGTGGAGGCAATATCGATATTTTCAAAAAACGGTGACGCTAACAGNCTTAACTGGTGCCTTGCNCGTCTTGTGGGCTCTGACAACATGCTTGAGCTGTTCAAAGAAGATCCCAATTCCGATGCCGTCTACTATGTGCTGCAGGATTATGTCAACTATCTGTGGCTTCTGAAACTTAATAATGTAAATGAGTGGAATTTCGCATTTCCGGGAAATCCTTATCGAAATGGAGATTATGACGGCGACGGCGATTTGACTCGGGAGTGCGAGCGATTGATCGGTGTTGCCGATATTGCTCTTGCCGACAGCCGCGTGGAGTATCCCGCAGTATGGGCTGCCGCTAAAGCGTTTGCGTTGAATCTGCTTGATAAAGGTGCTGATGCAAAAAAGGTGATAAAACAAGCTGCGGCATTGAAAGCGACTGAAGCGATGAAGTGCAATCTTTCCCGTGTGGAGTTTTGGATTGACTTCTCTAATTACAGGGAAGGGGAGGATTCCGCCACTCTTGCCGAGCGTTACAATACTCTCTACGTCAAGGCTCAGTCTCAGGCTCCGATAGTTGCAAATCTGGGATATAACCAATTTTATTCCTATCCTCAGGATATCGCCGACTATGTATTTCTTGCCGATTTCATGGTCCCTTACGCTACCCTTATGTATCGGGATTCAGGGCTTTACTATAGGGCGCTTGCGATGATGAGCGGGGTGAAGGCGATGAACTCCAAGCAGGATTATTCTGCATTTGAACCGTCGCGCCTTTCTACTTCCGATTTGCAATATAACGGGATGGCGATGATGGTTGAGTGTCTTGACAACCGTGATAGGTTGCCGGCAATCGACAAGGCGATATTTTCGAGCGGGGCGGTTGACGTGAATCCATTTTATGATGCTCTGGGGCGCATTGAATTGTCGAAAGGAGAGTATGGCAAAGCTGCCGAATATTTTGATCGGCTCGACCNTTATTGGATAGGGCGNCAAGGTTACTTTGCNTATCTTCAAACNCGCTATGACAAGCCGNCGAAGCCATTTCAGCGTGTGTNGCGCGGATGGGAATNGATCGACTCCCTTTCGCTGATCGATACTGATAATTACCGTGCCGATTACGCCAGGAAATTACAGGGGCTCAAGCTGAACTACGATGCCGCGCGGGGACACGAGAAAGCGATTGCGGGCTATGAATATTCCGCCGCTCTATTTCAAGCGTCGGCTCAAGGCGACTTGTGGGCTATATCAAACAATCTATGGAGCACGGGCATGCAGGTGGACTCCTTATCGCAACGTGCTGTAGAAGTCCTTCTGGATTCGGAAAAATTTGCCGACGATGTCAATGTGAAGGCGCGGATTCTGTTTGCCATTGCCTCGATTCAATCGGGCGATGATGCTCCGTCGCTCATTTGGATGCGGGGCGGTGCCGATAAATGGAATTGGACCACCTTTTCTTCAATCCAGCTTAATGCTTATGCCGAGCTTGCTCGGATTTACAACAAGATTGACGACGCGCGTATAAAAAGTTGCGATATCCTCTCGTCCTATATGACAGAAAAGCGCGNCCGNTGATGGCGCGCTNTTCCGATATGCCGTANGGTCTTTTTCNGNTACTGTTTTGCGTAGAATGCGAGAATGCGGGTGCGCAGAATCAGCTCGTAGCGGGCTTGAATGCGGTCGGCTGTCGCTTTAAGCGCTCTTGCCTTCGACTGCTCGTATTCAGTCGGCGTGGCTCGTCCCAGATTGTATTTTTCTTGCATTGCCTTGAATGCTTCATTTGCCGTCTCGTCGGCTGTAAGGCTCGCTTTCAGCTTGTTCTTGGCTCCGTCAGCTTGATAGTAAGCCTGTTGGATAGCCTTGAAAACACGTTGGCGTGCGTCGTCATAATTTAGCATGGCTGTCACTTTCTGAACCTTCGCGCGGCGCACTGAGTTGCGTGTCGAAAGCGCGTCGAAAATCGGTATATTCAATGAAAATCCGAAATAAGTGCTGTAATTGTTCTTCATCTGCCTGCCAAATGACGGATTGTCAGTGTCAGAGATACGGTAGTAGCTGCTCCCTACTCCGGCATTAAACGAAAGCGTAGGCAGATACCCACTGTGAGCCAGCTCGATGTTACGGTCGGCGGCAGTGATGTTTTTCCGGGCTGCGATAAGCGAGTGATTGTGTTGCAGAGCGGCGTTATATACCTCCTCGGGCGACATGATCATCAGTTCGTTGTCATTAATCGGTTCGATGTCAAAGTTCTCGATGTCTCCCAGCTCCAGCAGTTGCGACAGGTCGACAAGCGCAAGGGCTACGTCATTGGCTGTTTGCGACTGGTTCAGTTCATCCTGAGCAAGTTGTGATTTGGCTTCCAGCATATCGATTTCCGGAATCTTTCCTGCTTCAAGGAGAGCGTTGCGGTTCTCAAGCTCGTGTTTTGACAGGTCAACCTGATACATCGCCACGTTGTTAAGTTCCTTGCAATACAGCACTTGGAGGTAGGCGCCGATAACATTGAGCGTTATGTCGTCCTTTGCCGCCTCATATTGTTCCATGACGGCTGAGAGATTGGCGTTGGCAAGTTTTACCCGCCGTGTTGTCGCCATTCCTGAAAACAATGGAAGATTCAGCGACGCTCCCCATTGAAGATTGGATGTGTTGCGGTCGGCGTAGGTGTTTTCGGCGGTAAGTCCTCGACCAAGGTTCCATGACTGGGAAACATTTGCCGAAACGGTTGGAAGGTATCGGGATTTAGCGTCGGTCACGTCAAGCTCCGATGAATTGACGTCGGCNCGGCGCAGCTTCACNGTGATATTATTCTCTATCGCATAGTCGATGCATTTCTCCAGAGACCATGTTTCTGCGTTGGCGCATAGCGAGCACAGCGCCAAGACTGACAANAGNATATGTTTCATGACTTATGGCTGGCAGTGGTTAGTTGATCTTTTCATTCGCGCGGACTTTGTCATCTGCTGATATTCCCGATTTGATATGGATGTTCACACCGTCCGACAATCCTGTTTCCACAGCCCGTCTTTCCCATTTCTGAGCNGGTTCCTCGGCTGTCAGGATATAAACGAAAGTGCTGTCGCCCANCCNTTCGANCACGCTTTCGGGCANAGAGAGGACGTTGTCGGCTTTTTCAAGGCANATCGNTGCGTTGGCGCTGTAGCCTGCGCGCAGCTGAACTCCTTCGGGCACGTTAAGAGCCGCTTTCATCTCAAAGGTGTTCGACCCGTTGTCTTCGGTGCTCTTCGGCGCGATATACTCTATCATCGCGCTGGGATTCACTTCGGGAAGCGCTCCGATGGAAATTTCGGTGTCCATGCCTGTTCTCAGCAATCCCACTTCGGTTTCATCGACTTTACCTTTGAAAATAAGGTTTGACATGTCGGCGATTTTAGCCACTGTGGTACCGTCGTTCATCGTGTTTGCCTGAATGACCGATGATCCCACTTTGACGGGAACTTCGAGTATAAGCCCTGTGATAGTGGCTCTCACAAGAGTGTTGCTCTGCTGAGCGTTGATGCTCGAAATTCCGTCGCGAACGATTGAGAGAGCGTCGACTGCCGCCGCATACTCGGCTTCCGCTTTTTTGAATGCCACTTCCGACTGTTCAAACTCCTCGCGGCTTGCGAATTTCTTTTCATAGAGCGACTTGGTGCGTTCAAACTCNTTTTTAGCCTNNAAGCGTGAAATGTCGGCTACTTCCACTCGGTTTTGNGCTGCCGACAATTGTGACTCCTCTGGTATAACCTTGATTTTTGCAATGATGTCGCCTTCGGTCACCTGATCGCCGGGCTCTACATTTATTTCTGAAATGATGCCTGAAATCTGGGGTTTGATTTNAATTTCATCGCGCGGCTCGATGGTGCCTGTCAGCANGCTGTTGCGTTCGATNNTGCGTAACTCCGGNTTGACTGTTTCATACACCGTCTCTTTGGAACGGGAGTTATAGAACAAGTAGACAAATGTTCCGATAAACAAGATTGCCACAATGGACCAGATGATGACTTTGAATACCTTTTTCATCGTTTTATGAGTATGTTTTAGTTTATTATTTATCGTTGAGCGCTTCGATGGGTTTTATGCGCATCGCTTTAAGCGCGGGGATGATTCCGGCGGCAGTGCCGAGCGTCAGGAATGTGACAAGGATGATGATTGCATGATGGAACGATAGCTGAAACCTCGGGACATCGTTGTTCACCGTGGTGCCCGACGCTACCATCGACAGCACAATCACTGCGAAGCATATTCCGGCAATTCCTGCGATTGTCGTGAGAACGACGCTTTCCGACAATATCTGCACGATTATGTCGCGCGGTTTAGCTCCGAGAGCCCGCCTGATGCCTATTTCCTGGGTGCGTTCCTTGACTATGATCCACATTATGTTGCCCACGCCGATAATACCGGCGAGCAGAGAGCTGAATCCCACGAACAGCACAAGCACGTCGACGCCNGTGAACATGTTGTCGACAGTTTCAAATTGTTCCGACACATCCCAGTATTGAATTGCCTGTTGATCTTCAGGATGAATAGGGTGGTTGGAGCGAATGATGCGTTGCACCCTCGGCTTTATATCGGCGGGAGTGTGTCCTTGCTTTACGGTGAGCATAATGTCGTCGATATCCAGTCCCGTGTTGTAGGCTTGACGCATTGTCGAGAGCGGAATGGTGAACATTTCGTCCATCTTGCCGTTTATCTGCACTTCCGAAAGCTGCCCTGCAACTCCCACTATGCGGTAATATATATTGTCAAGTGAAATGAATTTGCCTATTGGCGACTCGTTGCCGAATATCTCGTCGGCGATGGCTTTCCCGATCACACACACTTTCTTCATGTTGCGCTCGTCGGAGTCGTTGATGAATCGTCCCTCATACATGACGGGAGCGAAAATCTTGGGAAATTGGCTCTCTACCCCCTGCACGCGGGTGGCTTTGGAGTGTTTGCCATATACTGCGGTGGTCGACCGGCTCGACACTCCCGACATCGCTTCTATTTCCGGGATGCGTCTTTGCATGTTGTCGACATCGGTTTGTGTGAGTGACCAGTTCATCCCCTTGGCGTAACCTTTATAAGGCATGCTGGTGCGATTGCTGAAAACCAGAGCCATGTTGGTCGACAGTCCGGCGAAGTTTCGGCGCAGAATGTCTTGAAGCCCCTGCGCGCCGCCCCACAGCATCGAGAGCATTGCCGTGCCCCAGAAGATGCCGAATGCCGTCAGGAAAGTGCGGGTCTTGTTTCGGCTGAGTGTCGCCGAAATCTCTTTCCAGCTGTCAATGTCAAAAATTGGATTTTTCATTTTGAAAGCTTATTCAGTTCTTAATGCCTCGACCGGTTTTATCTTTAATGCTCTAAGCGCGGGAAANAGTCCTGCAAGCGCGCCTGCNATTATGAGCACTATCGTCACCTCGATGGCGATGGATACGTCGACNGTGGGATTCTTTATGAAATCCGTGTTGCCGAACGCTTTGTCGAGCACCGTCGTGCCGATGGTCCCCATTATGATTCCTATGTAGCCGAAGATGGTTGTCAACGCCACGCTCTCGACAATAACCTGAGTGAGGATGCTGCGCGGTTTCGCTCCGATGGCGCGGCGTATCCCTATCTCATGGGTGCGTTCGCGAACAGAGACAAACATGATGTTGCTCACGCCCACTATTCCCGTGATGAGAGTGAGCATNCCGATAACCCACATCACCGTGTTGAGTATTCTCATTCCCTCTTGTCCTGAAAGATAGTTGGCGAATCGGTTCCATGACCACACGGCGCTTTCATCGTCGGCTGCGTGGCGGTTCACCTTTCCAAGTGTAGCGCGAATGTCGTTTTCAAGCTGCTGTGCCTCGCCTTGCGATGACAGCTGTGTTGTGGTCACTCTTATAGTGCTGAGTTTGTCGGAATAAGCGTTGAGCGCCTTGGCGGTAGTGTAAGGAATATAGATGGTGCTTTGCCAACGATGGTCATAAATGCCTACCACAGTGAACGAAAGCCCGCTCATGTTTGCGATTTTTCCTATCGCTTCCTCAGGCTTGTCAAAAAGTATCTCGGCGGTTTTCTTGTCCATGACCATTACTTTGCGTTGCTTGGCGAGATCATTTTCGTTGATGAAGCGACCGTACATCATCTTCTTCTGCTCCTGGGCTTCAGGGTAAACGCCCGTGTAGTTTTTCGTCACATAGTCTTTGCTCGTTGATATCGTGGTGGAATTGGATGTCAGTTCCGGAGCCGCTTCCACGACTCCCGCCTGATTTTCACGCTCAATATCCTTGAGATTCGGTTCCTTCAGGTCGACACGGCGCCCCTCTTTAAGTCCGTGGTAAGCCTTTGACGCTTTTCCGGGCCATAGCTGGATGACGTTGGCGCTTTTGGCGAAATCGCTCGACGAGAAAGAGTTGAGCACCCCTTTAGCCATTCCGAGCAGCATGATGAGCATGAAGATGCCCCATGCCACCGACATTCCCGTCAACAGGGTGCGGAGCTTGTTGGTGCTAAGCGTTTGCCATATTTCTTTTGCAAGATCTATCATTGTCCTATGCTTTGCTTATTGTTGCTGGGAGACGATTTCTTTTCCGTCGGCACCTATTATTCCGTCGGCTATTCTTATTATGCGGTTGGTCTGCGCTCCCACGTTCGGATCGTGAGTCACAATCACGATAGTCATTCCTTCCNCATTAAGTTGACGGAACACCTTCATTNCTTCTACCGAGGTTTTGCTGTCGAGCGCTCCTGTAGGCTCGTCGGCNNGAATTATTGNCGGATTGGTNATNAGCGCCCTGGCTATCGCCACCCTCTGTTTTTGTCCTCCCGAAAGTTCGCTTGGAAGATGGTGAGCCCACTCTTTAAGCCCCATTCGTTCAAGCTGTTCAAGAGCGAGTTTGTTGCGCTTTTTGCGCGACACCCCTTGATAGAAGAGGGGGAGAGCCACGTTTTCCACCGCGTCTTTATAATTGATGAGGTTAAATGACTGAAACACGAAGCCTATCAGCTTATTGCGCAATTCAGCCGCCCTGTTCTCGCTCAAATCCTTGATTTCGGTGCCGTCAAGGATATACTCTCCGGTGTCATAATTGTCAAGAATACCCAGGATATTCAGCAGTGTGGACTTTCCCGAGCCCGACGCGCCCATGATTGAAACGAGTTCGCCTCTGGCTATGTCGAGATTTATTCCTTTGAGCACGTGTAGCGGAACAGCCCCCGGATAGGTCTTGTTTATGTCACTGAGATGAATCATTATATCGTTCTTTTCCATCGCTTTTTTTCTGTTAGATGCGCATGGGCGCTAAAAAGTTGCTTATACTTGAAATTTATTATCTCTTCATTCCGAAACTGTAGCCCAGTCCGAGCATGAGATTATTGGGCTCATGGAACGCATTGAGCTGATAACCAATGTTTAAATATCCGTTTTTCCAAAGGTAGGTTTTCAGCGTGAGCGTCTGATAAAAAATGTCGGTATCCTTCCCTTTGCATATTATATTTCGCCCTATTCCTATGTTTATCGAGAAAATCGGCATCACCAGTTCGGCGCGCAATGACATTCCGACGGCTATCTGCTCCTTGAGCGGCGGACGATAGAATCTCATGTTGTCATCAGGCGTTCCTTCGACACGGTGGGAAAGGATGTTGGCGCTCTCGTCATACTGAGTGTCGAGCGACACCCCCGCTCTGAAATAGCGGTTGAAGCCATACATCGGCGCGAAATTTACGCCCAGCACCCCGAATAGTCCCCGGGCATAGAGATAGTCGTGAGAGGCGCTCTGAGAAATTAGCCTTAAACTCTTCTAATTCAGCAAGTTTGGCACGAGCTTCTTCCAATTGTTTTTTCTTAGTTGAAAGCTCCGCTTCCATTGGAGCTTGTTTTTGGATAAGCTTAGTTTCCTTATCTTGCTCTGCTTCAAGCTCTTTTCTCAAATTATTACGGCGCTCAATATGTTTTTCGGCAGTTTCGTTCAAGCCTGACATATCTTCAAGAATCTTATGAAGGATTTTCTTTTGCTCTTCAATATTAGCTTCAATCCCCTTGATATTCTCTTGAGTCATTGAGATTTTAAGCTCTGATTCCTTAATCTTACCTTGCTGGGTTTCAATACCGTTTTTAGTATTCTCAATAGTTTTTAAGTTATCTTGAATTTGTTTATCAGCATAAGTAATCGAAGATTCTTTTCTTGAAATTGAACCTTTGATTTCTTCCGCTTTTTGTTTAAGTTCAAGCTGGTGAGTTTCCCCTTTTTCTTTGATTGTAGCGGAAATTTCTTCATACTTTTCGCGAATAAGTTTCAACCTTTCGTCAATATCTTTTGATTTAAGTTCTTCTTCTTTTTTCTTTTTAGTGAACTCTAAGATATTTTCATGAGCCTTCTCAAGATTTCTTCTCAAATCAAAAAATTTAACCGTATTAATTTGGCTTTCCAAGCCTGATTTTTCGTCTTTTAATTTTTGGTATTTTAAAGCAACTTCGCGTTCTTCGTTAAGTTTTTCAAGGTTAACATTAAC
>WFLX010372530.1_pt1 | contig 44135 bp, 34 predicted proteins | sample 4967041 | NCBI WGS metagenome assembly WFLX01 (sample SAMN12857096, study PRJNA449069) | gut metagenome | isolation source: stool from male and female vole | host: Microtus ochrogaster | place: USA:Florida | collected 2017
ATTCGCCTGCATAAGTAGCAATGTCATAGTATTGCGCCAGCCAAACCGGTGTGGTGGGTTGCCAAAAACGCTCAAGATAGTATTTGCTGCCATAGAGTGTGGCTTTGTGGCCGTGATTAGTGATAGTGTTGAGGAAAGTCTGGGCAATTTGGTTGAGGGTGCGGAAGCTAATGCCATATTGGTTGAAATCGCCCCAATCTTCCCAGTCAAATACTACGCCGAGCTCGACAGGATAATCCTTGATTTGCTCATGTACCCATTCGGCTTGAGCGCGAGCTTCGTCGGTGTTTTCGGCATAAGAGTAGAAATAGACGCCCACGGGTAGGCCGGCGGCGGTAGCACCGGTGATGTTGGCCTGGAACTTTTGGTCGAGGAAACACTGGTTTTCGTAGCCATAACCCACACGGAGAAAGGCAAACTCTACGCCACTTTGCTTGACGGCGGTCCAGTCGATATCGCCTTGCCAGGAAGAAACGTCGATGCCGATTTTAGTGGTGTTAGTCTTGTGCTGTTGGATGATTTGGGCGATGGGTGTGCCGGGCGTGGGTGAAGTAGGGGTAGAAGTGCCAGAACTGGGGCGTGGTTCGACGACGGTAAGGGTGAAAGGGTGGCTAGTGCTGTTGCCGCTGGCATCGGTGATGCGGTATTCTAGGGCGTAATTCCCTACCTTGTTTATGTCGTATTCGCCAATAATCTCGCGCACGGGGTGGTCGTCGAGGTCGTCACCGCTAAGCATGAGATTGGTGAGGTCGCCTTCGTAGCCACGCGTGACGGTGTAATTACTCTGACTATAAATGCGGGGCGGAGTGACATCGGCCACAGTGATAGTGAAAGTGCTCTTGCGGCGACGGTTTTTGATGTTGACATATTCAAAAGGGCTCGGCGTTGTCAAACAGGGGCTGTATGTCGGATAGACAGCGCCTGAACGATCGGCAATTCCTCACCCGTGTCTTGGTGATGTTGTGGGGAAACTTCTTCCAGTANTTGGCGCGNACNGGCTTGAAATGGTTGTGATACAACACCTCNCCNGCCCCGTTGACCACACANAGCTCCAGTATCTCGCTNGTGGTGCTCGTAAACTCNGTGTCTATGAATATTATCGAATNAGCGTCTTTCATTTCTGNNTGCAAAGGTACAAAATCTTTTCTTANNTAAGNCGGTCATTTTTNTNNCATACACAGNCCTGCNTANATATATAACAACGCGCACCGGCCGATGACCGATGCGCGTTATACAAAAAGACACAATGGAATCAGAGCCGCAGGAACGGACAATTCCTCAGCACCGGACCATGCTTCTTATCCATCATCCATACATTGGTGAAATCCAGGCCTCTGTAGCTGCCCTCATTGAATTTGTCATCGGGGCTCACCGATTTAGACGAGGGCCACGAGCCACCCGTACCGCTGATGTAATAGTTGTCGGAATGGCTGAACGTGGTGCCCGAGGTGTGCGTGCCAATTATGGCATTGCCATCGCCTATCTTACCCTCGTTATAGTTACGTGAGGTGTCGGTGAATCGCGTCACAAAGCCCACGATGCCTCCGGTGTCATCCTTCTGGTCGCCGGGTATGGAGCCGTAATTCGCGCAGTTCCATACATGAGAGGCATCCCCCAGGGCAAGCGAATTCTCCAGATGGCCCACAACGCCACCGATTTTCACTGAGAAGGCTCCGGCGGTCACAGTGCCTGTGTTAGCGCACTCTTCCACCCTTACCGTCAGACCATTCTCGCAACCCGCGCGGCCCACTACGCCGCCTACGATCTTCTGCACGCCCTTCGAGCCCACGGCACCGTTGTTGGCGCAACCGATCACATACACACCGTCGCTATTGAGGGTACCGGCCACGCCGCCCACACTGTTCTTCCCGGAGTTATCATTGCCGGTAATCCTCCCGCCATTGCCGCATCTCTCGATCCATATAGCCTTGAGAGTTCCATACTTCTNGCNATCTTNATNTTGGGCATGAGCCANGACACCNGCCGCATCNAGTNCGNCGGTAATGTCACCTGTATTATAGCAGCTGAGGATATGNAGCGAGTCCCGATCCTTTTGTTTTCCGTCATTCGACACGTAGTAGCCCATTATGCCTCCAAGATTATTGGAGTCGGTGAGCGACGCGTAATTAATACATTTACTTATTTCCAGATTGGCGTTGATGCAGTAACCAACTATGCCGCCCTGAAACTCCTGACACGCCAGACTGCCGTCAAACGCACACTCCGTGATCGTGCCCGCGGCCTTTCCAGCTATTCCGCCGGCTGTCGATGTGTCCGCCGTGGCCTTCGCAGACGTGGCCATTCCGCGGACAGTACCGCTGGCCATCACTCCTATGATACCTCCGGCCTCGGTATGGCCGCTCACCACTCCGCCGAAGGTAAGCGTAAGCTGCGATGCCGCCGGGATCTCAGCCTCAGGGTCGAGATGCATGCCGCCGCTTATCGTCACTCCCGAGCCATAACCCACCAGGCCTCCGGCACACTTATCCGTGGCAGTTACCTTCATCGTCGGCGACGAGAAGTTGAGATGGTCTGCCGAAGCCAATTCCACGCTCTTTGCCGAACCCACGGCACCGCCCACACGGTCGAGACCGCTCACATTCAGCGCGATCTCCACCCGNGAATTCACGTTGATTTTGCCACTATGTCCATCGATATAGCCAATCAGGCCACCTACATTCATATTGCCTGTCACATCAGCCGCAGCAGATGATTTCACTATCAGGCGCGTGCTGTTGTCAGCACCCGTGAACTCCATCACACCGTGCGAGCCCATGTTAATGTAGCCGAATAATCCGCCCACGCTTTCGCCGCCGCTCACCACAGATGTGAGCAGACAGCGCTCCACGGTCACGCGACCCGGCTGACTGCAATACCCGGCCATACCGCCCACGTTGCTGTCACCCTTGACCGGAGCCTTCACCTGATTGTTCACCAGCTTCAGTGTGCCAATATTTGACAGATGACCTACCAGTCCACCCACATTCGTCGCTCCGTGGATGATCTTCACGGTCGCACTCTCGTTATCCACCGAGTGCTGTATCACGGCATCCGAGATGCTCACGGTCTTGTTCGGGGAATGAATCTTGCCCACCAGGCCGCCGACATTATTGGCACCAGCCAACGAGAACACATGGTCGGGAGTGGATACGCCATCGATAGTCACATCTCCACCCTCATGATAGCCCATCAACATTCCCACACATGCGCCCGAGGCAGCATCGGTCGAGATCGTGAGCGAATTCACAGTGATGTTCCTCATCGTCATGTTGTCCTTGGAGTTGCCTGTCAATCCTCCAAGATTGCTTCCCGAGGCGATGATGTTGCCATCCACAGAGATATTCTCCAGCAGGCAATTGCCCGATGCACGCCCCGCGATGAGACCTATATCCGAACAGGCATTGGAAATCAACGCCGACGAGATCACCACATTTGAAATCCTGGCCGAATAGATATCCTTGAACAGGCCCACGCCGCTGTCGGCCTGCGGGTCTGACGCTCCCTGATACACAAGATTGTGCAGACGGTAGCCGCCTCCGTCATAGTTGCCGGAGAATGAAGCCGCCGCCCACATCCTGCCATCTATCACCTGGCTGCGGTGCGGCAGCTCTATCGGACGCGTCTGTCTGAAATAGCGTCCGTAGGCATGAGAGGGGTCTTCGAGCAGATAGGAGAGCATCACCAGGAAATCGCCGGGCGAACTAATGAGATACGGATCCGCCTCGGTGCCAGAGCCCTCGAGGTCACTGTAATCCATATCCTTGCTCTCATCCTCGGTGCCGATATTGTTTACAAACTTTACACGGCGCACGCCAATATCGGGCAAATTCTCGCCATGCAGGCTCACGAAATATATACCGTCGGGGATCACAGTGTCGCCTATGGCCACGCGGCATGTCAGCAGCCGTTTTTTGTCAGCCGAGTTAAACACGATACTGCCCTNGAACTCAAANCTCACCTGATCGCCCGGATTCACCAGCAGGAAGTCTACATTNTCGTTTTTCTCCCAAGGTGTGGAGTTGTGGTCACGCAGATGAAATGTAGTGAACACATTGCCATCTACTTCCTCTAAATTACCGGGATAGGGCTTTGGCTCATCATTGTCAGAGCAGGCGCACATCAGCAGCCCCATAGCCATGGTGAGCGCAACTATCAGTATATTGAATCTTTTCATATCGGTTAATGGAGATAACATGATTTTTCAGGTATGGGGAACGGGTAGCCGGCAGGTATATNCCACACCTTGCCGTCGCCAGCTTCTATTTCAAGCGCAGGGTAGAGGGTAGTGTCGGTCAGACGAGCCGGAGCCACGTACAGGAGATTGCCAGTGGCATACATGAATGTGGGATCATCCGTGGCGTATGCTGTCATGCAACGGTTGAGATGGGTCACCGCAGGCAATATCGGACGTGTCACGGCCGATACGCAGCGTAAGATCTCGGCATGTCTGCCGGCATCGCCGATGAAGATACCGCGGTATCCCTCGGATGTGTCGCTTGTCACCAGACAATCGGTGATCATCACCCCGTCGCACACCAATCCGGCGATCGATGATACAGTGTGCGACATGCTTGAGGTCACCGGTGCAGCGCTCACGCATTGCGAGATCACCACAGCGTTCTTCTCAAACTCGCTGCACGATTTCACCAAGGCGTTCACTCCGCCCACGATCGAGGCGGCAGAGCCCGCGGCCAATATCGGGATAGCCGCGCCGCCGCTGGCCACGGAGCCGGCGATAAACGTTGCCGTGCTCACGGCGATCGCCACACCGCTCACCACCGTATGGGCTATCTCATGAGCCCGGGCTATCTTCTCCAGCTCGCCGGCGCGCTCCTCGCGGGCCTCGTTGATGGCCTCCTGGAATTCGTCGTTCACGCTTTCATCCGCGCACGCGGCCGCCAGCGCCTCCACTGAATTGATATAAGGTGAGAAATCCGTGGTCGGGAACATCGAGATAGTCGGGGTGATGGTGTGGCGCAGAGCCGAGATCTCAGCATCTATCTCAGAGTATGTTTCATTCGTCACCCTCTCCATCGAGGCCTCCAGGGCCTCTTCTGCCTCCGGAGAGATAAGGCCGGGCAAGCCGAAGCCAAACAGGGTGTAGTCAGCGCTGATCAGCGCCAGGTCGGCACCCTTCTCGATCAGCTTGATGGCCACTTCGGCCTCGAAGGCAAGCTCCACNGTCTCTTCCACACCCGCGATAATAGGACCTATGATGCCCATCGCCACTTCGAGCGAACCCACTACACACTCCGCGATATTCGTGGCCGTCCACTCGCGCGGGTCGCCTATCTCGCCCACGACACCTCCGACAGTGGCGTATGCCGGAGCATTGACAGCTCCGAAGTTTGAGCAGTAATGTATCATTGTGTTGTTACCGCCTAATCCCAATATGCCGCCGGCCGTATTGCCCGATATGGTCACCCTGCCCGAATTCTGGCAGTTGGCTATCGAGCCCCATGTGGTCTTGCCCGTGATGCCGCCCACATAGCTGTGACCGTCAACAGCGGCGGTGTTGATCACATTCTCCATCACNCCCACCGATGTGTTGCCGCAGATNCCGCCCACATAGTCNCCGGCCTTTACCNTGCCNGTNTTGTATCCTGATTCCACACCNGCCTGGGCCTCNCCTANNAGGCCNCCGGCCATNCGGCNGCCCTCNACATTACCCTTGTTGGCNCAATGGCGCAGATAGGCCTGGTTGTACACGAANGCCTCGGTGTCGCTGCCCTTGACACGTGTGCTGCCTATCACACCGCCCACNCCCTCGTATCCTTTCACATCNGCGCTGTTGACACACGCCGTGAGCCACGNGAATCCGCTGCCGCCCACGATACCGCCCGTNCCTATNCGCGGCATTGACTTATCGCCGGACATCGAGCCGTTGACCGGCGAGAAATTGCGTGCGCCCACAATCTGCAGCGTGTCGGCAGTGCCTATGATACCGCCGGCTCCGGAATACTGCGAGCTGACAGTAGAGCCGCTGCACTCCACATCCGTGGCAGTGAGCGTGGAATACAAGCCGGCACCGCCCACGATACCGCCTACATTCATGCCTCCGGAGAGTGTCGAAGACTTCACCGAGCATGATGACACAAGACCCGTCGAGTACATGTCCAGAGCGCCGATCAGTCCGCCCACAGCAGCCGATGTCGCCGGACAATCGAGACGGCTATCCTCCGCCTTGCAGTTGGTCACCGACAGCTTGCCGCGCACTGTGCCGCCCGCAGTCAGACCCACACCCACGAGCGTGCCGGTGCCGTACATTCCGCTCACCGTGCAGTTTTTCATATTCACTCCGTCGATTGCAGCGTCTATCGCATAGCCGAACAGTCCTACACCGGCTGAATTAGGACGTTTGATCATCAGATTGCTTATCGAGTGGTCCCCTCCGAGATAGACACCCCTGAAGGGTATATTGGCATCGGATCCGATCGGTATCCAGCCATATTCCAGGTCACAGCTGCGCGACACCGACTTCATGTCGAGATTACGCACCTGACTGAAGTAGGTATCCGGGGTGATGTATGAGTTGCTGTCGTAATCATTGACGGCCATCATCAGATTGAACAGATGCGACGGGCTCGACACGATATACGGGTCATCCTTGGTGCCTCTGCCGGCAAACCCGAGCTCCTTGTCATAGGCATCGATCACCTTGATACCATCGGTAGACACCTCTATGCGGCTACCGAGTCCGAATTCCACATCATCCTCGGTGCTGTCGTCAGGGATAGCGGCCAGCAGCCTGTACGTACCCTCTTTCAGGCCGTGGGAGAGATGCACGTCTGAGCGGCTGCCGTTGCGCACATGTGATGCCGTGCGCTCGAATTCCGTACCGTCCGGTGCCTGTATAAGTATCTTCACTTTGCCTGATTTCAAGCCTTCGGCCTCGCCACCCAGTATAAACTCATAATACGGNCCGGCATAATCGTCGATCAGCGTGCCTGAAGGCACCGACGGTTCATCGCCNGAGCAACCCGNCATCATGACACACCACATCAGGGTGTGCATCNCNANCAGGTATGATATACATCGTTTCATTCAGNAAAAAAGATTGGTTTATTAGTTACAATATATTTCAACGCAAAAATAAGATAATGCCGCAACATACANGCAATTTGACACGCNACAAAAANATCATCACCATGCGACACTTTTAATACATTTAATTATCAATTAATTATCCGCACATTTTCACCCTATGTAAGCCGGTATCATATCCCACCCCTTCATATTATCGGGAAATTTTTCCTATCTTTGCCACAAAGCTAATCAAGTAATATCCATAACATGCGCGCGATAATATCAATCTGCCTCGCCCTGATCATATCCATCGGAGTCAGGGCCCAGATCTTCTACAGAATCACATCTGCCGACANNGACAAGACAAGCTANCTGNTAGGCGACNCACCATCTTGCNCCGNTGNCGCTCCTCNACTCCATCCCGCAGCTGCCATCGGCCCTTGCTTCGGTAGACAGCCTATACGGCGAAATCGATATAGCAGCGCTCTCNGACCCCATGCTGGTACGACACCAGATACAGGCGATGACGGCCCCGCCCGACTCCACGCTCGACAAGCTGCTGTCGCCACAGCAGCTCGATAAGGTCACACTCACGTTCGCCCGATTTACACCGGGGGTTGTCGCGCAGCAACTATGTATGATCAAGCCGGCGGCCCTCGAAAACATGCTCACACAGCTCTTCACGGCAAAGCTCACCGGCAATGTCCCCAGCGAAAGCATCGACATGGCTATGCAGCAGCGCGCAAGCGCCTGTGGCATACCGGTAGCCGGTCTTGAGACTCCGGAGCTGCAGTCCTCGCTTATCTACGATACCCCTCTCAGCCTGCAGGCNCAATCTCTCATGTCGGTGATCGACAATCCTGAAGAAGCGGTGAGAGAGATCGCAGCGCTGTCACAAGCCTACGCCCGACGCGACATGCCGGCCATCAACGAAGCGCTACGTCTGTCGTTCGTCAACGACCCCGACAGCTTCAGACGCCTTGTCACCGACCGTAACGCCAGATGGCTCAACCGCCTCACATCCGCGTTGCCACGTCATTCGCTCATGATAGTAGTGGGCGCAGGCCATCTGCCGGGGCCGGAAGGTCTCATAGCAGGGCTTCGCTCAGCGGGCTATGAAATAGAGCCTCTCTACTGACCCATCAGTCAAGATCGGTGGGGAGCGCATCAAGCTGGCGCATCAGGGTGCGCGCGATGCGGCGGTGACCGGCATTGCCGGGATGCAGCCTGTCGGTATCGACTTTACCCACGTAGGCATCATTGCTCGGCAGGTTGGGATAAATACCGCTCAGCACAAACATATCCACCAGAGGCACGGCCCAATAGCCCGAGGCCTTGCGCAGCACATCCACATAATCCTCGATATACAGACCCAGCTCATTGGCATAATCCTCATCGGGCTGCACATTCTTGCTGCTGAACCTGGCATATCCNCGGTGTATCGGTGTCATTATCACGATCTGCTTGTCGGGATAATTCGATTTCAGGAATTGCATCACACGGTTGATATTACCCGTGAAGGTAGAGTCGTTATATAGCCATTCGCGGTGCTTGCGCTCCACCTGCTGCCCGTTGTAATTCACCGTGGCGGTGCTCTCGCTGAAAAATTCGCCTATAGGCTTGCCGTGATTGTAATCATTTGTGCCGGCCCAGATTATGATCGCATCCACATCGCTGCCCAGCGAATCCTTCATCTCCACGGCCTTCTTGTAAATACCGTCCCACTGATATCCGCTGCGTGCGAATACAAAAGGCTCGATACCCATCTCGGCACGCATCACATCCCAATACTTGGTATCCGCAGCGCTGTTACGGGGGTCAGTCATCGAATCACCTAAAAAGGCCACACGCTTGCCGGCCCACTGCGACTGCGCGGCCGCCATCATGGCCACGGCCATATACATCACGAGTAATAGTTTCTTCATCACAGGTATGATTAAATTTCATGCAAAGTTAAGATTTTTTGATTAACTTTGCCAACAAACANCCCANACATCATGAAAAACAAATTGCCCCGCNTCGGCCTTGTGATGAAATCACTCAATGCCGACTTCTTTAAAGAAATGCAGAAAGGCGCCGAAGACTATGTCANCNCCACCGGTTGCTGCGAACTCATCGCCACCGGCACCGCCACNCAGACNGANATCGAGCGTCAGGTNGCNCTNGTCGACAGCCTCACCGATTCNGGCGTAGACGCCATNGTNNTAGTGCCNATCGACTCNCGCGCNCTGGTNGCCCCCGTAATCNGGGCCNCCGCNNCNGGTNTCACNGTNGTCAATATCGACATNCGTCTCGACGNGGANCTNCTNGCCGACAGCGGCATNGCCGTAGACTTCACCGGGCCCGACAACTACGCGGCCGCACTGGCAGCCGGTGAGCGGCTCGCCACCGACCTCACACCGGGCGACAAGGTAGTGATGATCGAAGGGCTGCGTGTGGCCGACAACGCCCGCCAGCGCAAAGCCGGGTTCGACAAGGCTATCGCCGACCGCGGCCTGATATGCGTGGTCTCGGAGGCCGCCGACTGGGAGACCGACAAAGCCGCCGAAGCATTCAGCCGTATCTATGCCACCCACCCCGACATCAAGGCTGTATTCTGCTGCAACGATGCCATGGCTCTCGGTGTGATAGACGTGCTCAGGAAGGCCGGCCGCCGACCCGGAGAAGTCAAGATAGCCGGATTCGACAATGATGAGGTGATGACACCCCTTATCAATGAAGGCTGGCTCCACACCACAGTCGATGCCTACGGCTCGCGGATGGCAGTCGAGGGCATACGTCACGCCCTGCATCTCCTCGATACCGGGCTCACCCACACAGGTGATCAAGCCACTCCATTCACCGTCATCCCCGCCTGACATACCGCAAAAAAACGGGCATCACCGCTGGCGATGCCCGTTTTATCATATCTTGTCCCGGAGCGGAATCAATCCCTGTGCTCGCGACGGGGAGCGCGGTCGCCGTCACGGCGCGGGCCACGGTCGCCACGGTCACGGCGGGGGCCACGGTCACCACGGTCGCCGCGCGGTCTGCGCTCGGGTTCCACATAGTCGGCCGGTTTCTCCTGCAGCGCACGCATCGACAGACGGTACTTGCCGGTTTTCTTATCCACCTCAAGGAGTTTCACGGTCACTTCCTGACCCTCCTTCAGTCCTGAGTCATCCATAGTAGGCAGACGGTTCCAGGAAATCTCGGAGATATGGAGCAGACCCTCGCGGTGAGGCATGAACTCTACAAACGCGCCGAATTCCATGATTGACTTGATCACGCCGTTGTATACCTTACCCTCTTCAGGCAGAGCCACGATAGCGTTGATCATCTCGAGAGCCTTGTCGATAGATGCCTTGTTGGCGGCGGCAACCTCGATATGGCCGCCCTCAGGTATCTCATCGATAGATACGGTGGCGCCGCTCTCCTCCTGTATGCCCTGGATAATCTTTCCGCCCGGGCCGATGACAGCACCGATAAGCTCCTTGGGAATGAGCATGGTGACGATGCGGGGCACGTGAGGCTTGTAATCCTCGCGCGCAGCCGGGATAGTCTCCTCTATCTTGTCGAGGATGTGCATACGGCCGTCGCGAGCCTGGTTGAGCGCGCGCTCGAGTATCTCGTAAGAGAGACCGTCACACTTGATATCCATCTGTGTGGCGGTGATACCGTCGCGTGTGCCGGTCACCTTGAAGTCCATGTCGCCGAGGTGATCCTCGTCACCGAGGATATCGCTGAGCACGGCATATTTGGGAGAATCGACATCAGTGATGAGACCCATGGCGATACCGCTGACGGGCTTCTTCATCTTCACACCTGCATCGAGCAGAGAGAGTGTGCCGGCGCATACGGTGGCCATCGACGACGATCCGTTGCTCTCCAGTATATCACTTACGATACGTGTCACGTAGGGGAATCCGTCGGGGAGCATACGCTTGAGCGCACGGTGTGCGAGATTGCCGTGGCCTATCTCGCGGCGGCCTACGCCACGCTGGGCCTTGGCCTCGCCTGTCGAATAGGGCGGGAAGTTATAGTGGAGCAGGAATCGCTCGCTGCCCTGCTGCAGCACCTCGTCCACGATCTTCTCGTCGAGCTTGGTGCCGAGGGTCACGGTAGCCAGAGCCTGGGTCTCGCCGCGTGTGAACACAGCCGATCCATGAGGACCGGGCAGGTAATCCACCTCACACCAGATGGGACGTATCTCAGTGGTCTTGCGGCCATCGAGACGCACACCCTCGTCGAGGATACAGCGGCGCACGGCCTCGCGCTCCACATCGTGATAATATCTCTTCACCAGAGGAGTCTTCTCTTCGCGCTCCTCCTCGGGGAGCGATTCGATATACTCGCGGCAGATGGCGTCGAAGCTGTCCTGGCGCCAGTGCTTGTCGGCGCTGCCGGCCTTGGCTATGGCGTATGCCTTGTCATAGCACTTGTCGTGTACATCCTTGCGCAGATCCTCATCGTTGATTTCATGACAGTATTCACGCTTTACGGTAGCGCCGACTGCCTCGGCGAGCTCGTTCTGAGCCACGCACATGGTCTTGATAGCGGCATGGGCCTGACGCAGAGCCTCCAGAAGGTCAGCTTCGGATACCTCGTTCATCTCGCCCTCCACCATCATGATATTGTCGTAGGTAGCACCTACCATCAGCTCAAGATCAGCCTTCTCAAGCTGGTCGGCGGTGGGATTGATCACATATTCGCCATTGACACGGGCCACGCGGCACTCGCCGATCGGGCCGTTGAAGGGAATATCGCTCACTGCGATTGCCGCTGAGGCGGCGAGGCCGGCAAGAGCATCGGGCATGTCGACACCGTCGGCTGAGAACATGGTGACATGCACGAATGTATCGGCATGGTAGTTATCGGGGAAGAGAGGACGCAACACGCGGTCTACAAGGCGGGCGGTAAGTATCTCGTAGTCGCTCGCACGGCCCTCACGCTTGAGGAATCCACCGGGAAAACGACCTGCTGACGAAAATTTCTCCTTATACTCTACCTGGAGGGGCATGAAATCCACGCCTTCTCCGGCCTCTTTGGCTGACACAACCGTGGCAAGCAGCATCGTATTGCCCATGCGCAGCTCAACCGCACCATCGGCCTGCTTTGCCAATTTTCCGGTCTCGAGAGTGATTGTGCGACCGTCAGGCAAGACGATGGTTTTCTTGACTACATTCATAAAAATCTATTTCTTCTAAAAAATTACTTCGTAAAAACGTGCAAAGTTACTAATTTATTTTGTAAGCTGTTAATAGTTTTTATTAACTATTCTAAATTTTTTGGCAATTTGCTAAAAAAAGCGAGGCCGGGAGGATTATTTGCCGGCCTCGTATTATCAAAAAATGCTGAGCTCGCATCTCAATTATTTAAATCGGCAGCTGTGATACTGACATCAAATGACGCGCCAGAGCCCGATGTGTAACGCTGCAGGATGCCCAGACCGGATTCCTTGCAGTAGGCTATCACCTGTTTCATCGTCGGGTCTTGGGTCGAGCTGAACTCGGCTACCATGGTGTCATGCAGAATATCCTTCATAGGCTCGAGATTACCGTACATCTCGTCGGAGATGGTGTAAACAAACATCAGGGTACTGTCACCCATGGTTACCGATGTCAACGTGCAGCCATCGCACACATCCACCGGGCAGCTTTGGTTCATCTTCTCCACCACCGGAGACACACTCTCGCAGTAGGCCGAGACAGCCATCAGCGACATTGCCAGGATTGATAATATTTTTCTCATAACAAATAGTTTTTTTTAATCATTTCAGATAATCAGCCGGATCGATCTCGATCGTGAATGTCTCGCCGGTGCCGTCGGCGAGCACGTATTTCATCGTGGCTCCGGCATCGCGGCAAGTCTCAAGCTCGGCGCGTACATCAGGCGAATCACTGCCGGCGATAGCATCGGACACCAGTTTGCGCGCCACCTCGGCATTATCCTTGAGCGCCTTTACCGAAAGCCCGTCATCCACCTTCACATCGTACACCACGTAGCTGCCGCTGCGGCTCACCTTCTCCACGGCGATTGCGTCGTTGATCTCTATCGGGCAAGCGGCGTTAGTATCATCCACCAGTCGGTCGAGCTTGCGCTCCTGCTCGCCACCGCAGCCGGCCGCCACGAGAGCCATAGCCAGCGCCGGGATTAAACATCTGATATTCATAGAGCGATTCATACTGATATTACTTTTCTTTCTCAAGTATCTTCATAGCCTGCTGAAACACAGGATTGAGCGGATTGGTGGCACGGATATATATACCGTCGGCAAACAGGTCACGCGCCAGCAGACCGCGTATCACAGCCTTGATCATTGGCAGCGACCGCTCATATTGCTCGCGGTTCATCGCCACGCCCTGAGCCTCGCCTTCGGCTACGAGTGCGTCAAGCATCCTATCATCCACATCGAATCCGTTGACAAATGCCTCCTCGCTGCCATATCTGGCCTGCAGCTCTCCGCGGTGGGCGTCGAGATAATTGAGCACGAAGGGATTGAGCACGTTCTTGGCGATAAGGTCGCGGTAATAATTCGAGTTGTACGTAGTGTCGAGAGGCACGAATACATCGGGCATGATACCTCCCCCGCCATACACCTCGCGATGTTTCTTGAGCGTGGTATAAGTCTTTGATTTGTCAAGCTGCACGCTGTCGGCGCTCCACAGCTCGCCGCTCTCATAGCGGTCGATGATATCGCGGGCGTATTCCTCGCTGTGCCCTTTGTCGTAATGCTTCTGTATCGAGCGGCCCGACGGTGTGTAATACCGCGACACGGTAAGACGCATCATGGAGCCGTCGGGAAACGGCATCGGCCGCTGCACCAGCCCCTTGCCGTAGGTGCGCCGCCCTACGATGGTCGCACGGTCATTATCCTGCAGCGCGCCCGACACGATCTCTGAGGCCGAAGCCGAATACTGGTTCACCATCACCACCAGCGGGCCGNTNAACAGCGGCTTTGAAGNCTGCACATTATAGTACCATNGCTGGGAGGCACGCCCGGCGGTNTACACNACCGNATCATCCTTTTCGAGAAAGAGCGAAGCGATCTCCACCGCCGAATTCATATATCCCCCGCCATTGTCCTCGAGGTCGAGTATCAGCTTGGTCATACCCTGCGCCTTGAGCTTCTTTATGGCATCGGCCACCTCCTTGCCCGAGTCCTCGGCAAAGCGGGTGAGGCTGATAAAGCCGATCTCCGGAGTCACCATATAGGCGGCATCCACGCTGTTGATGGGTATGTCGTCACGCTCCAGTATGAAATCAATAAGCTCGGGAGAATTGCCACGCTTTACCGACAGCTTCACCTTGGAGCCCTTGGGCCCGCGCAGCGATTTCATTATGGCCGAGTTAGGCAGCTTACGGCCGGCCAGCAGGGTATCGTCGGCCATCACGATGCGGTCACCCGGGCGGATACCCACCTTCTCCGAGGGGCCGCCGGCTATCACCTGCACCACATATACCGTGTCGGTCGACATATTGAATTGTATGCCTATACCGGAGAATTTGCCTTCGAGCGGCTCGCTGAGGGCTTTTGTCTCTTCTGCATTGGAGTACGCTGAATGAGGGTCGAGAGTGCGGAGCATCGCCGTGATGGCCTCCTCTACCAGTGAATCGCCATTGACATCATCCACATAATACCTCTCTATCATCATCTCGGCCAGCCGCAGCTTGTCGACAGGCAGCAGCTCGGGGCGCTCGTCAGTCTGATCGCCTTGTTGCAATGTCTGCTGTGAAAATGCCACAAGCGACACCGTCACCACGGCGCACGCCAATACAAATATCTTTTTTATACTCATGTCAGTTATCTGCTAAATTTCAGTAAGAATAAGTTATGGTCATCAGCTTATCGATGATACCGGTAGTTAGACTATGCCACACACGGGATAGTTTAATCACGGGAGTGAAAATCGGCCGGGGGCAGCAGATTGTCCACTTCGCGCCCGTAGCTCATGAGCTCGCGCACCAGCGACGACGATATCCATGAATATTCGGGCGATGAATACATCAATACGGTATCGATGCCTCCGATGCGGAGATTGGCGTCGGCCAGGTCGCGCTCATATTCAAAATCCTTGACCGACCGCACGCCGCGCAGCAGCGCGGCGGCTCCGTGCTCTCGCGCGAAATCCACGGTGAGGCCGGCCCATGCGGCCACCTCCACCCTGGGCTCGCCACGGTAGACGCTGCGTATGGTCTCCACCCTCTCGGCGGCTGTGCCCGTGTGTCCCGACTTGCCGGCGTTGACACCAACGCACACCACTACCTTGTCAAACAGGGCGAGCGCCCTCACCACTAAGTCATGGTGACCGATAGTAAAGGGATCGAACGACCCGGCGAACACCACCGTACGCACGGCTCCGTCACAAGATTTCCGAGTCATCCTCCACCACAAGATTATCGATGATGAAATTCTGTCGCTCCATCGTGTTCTTGCCCATATAGAATTCCATGAGGGCCGACACATGGTCTTCCTTNCGCANCGTCACCGGATCNAGACGTATGTTNGGTCCGATNAACTCCCTGAATTCATCCGGCGAGATCTCNCCGAGACCCTTGAATCGGGTTATCTCGGCATCNTCGCCGAAATGCGCTATGGCCTTCAGNCGCTCTTCGTCNCTNTAGCANTANTACACCTCNNCGCCTGTCTTCTTGCGCCGGCTCTGGGCTTTGCGAGACCTTACCCTGAACAGAGGTGTCTGCAACACATACACATGCCCCATCTTGATGAGGTCGGGAAAGAATTGCAGGAAGAAAGTGATCAGCAGCAGGCGTATGTGCATACCGTCGACATCGGCATCCGTGGCGATGATCACCTTATTGTATCGCAGCCCCTCGATACCGCCCTCGATATTCAGGGCCGCCTGAAGCAAATTGAATTCCTCGTTGACATACAGCTCCTTCTGCGTCAGTCCGTAGGCGTTGAGGGGCTTGCCGCGCAGCGAGAACACCGCCTGTGTGCGCACATCGCGTATCTTGGTGATCGACCCGGCCGCCGAGTCACCCTCGGTGATGAATATCGACGATGCCTCGCGCACGTCCTCTCCGCCGCGTGGATCGTTGAGATGCACGGTGCAGTCCAGCAGCTTGCGGTTATGCAGGTTCACCTTCTTGGCCTTCTCACGGGCGAGTTTGGTGATGCCCGACATAGCCTTGCGCGCGCGCTCGCTCTCCTGCACCTTGTGCAGTATCACATCGGCTACCTCCAGGTTGCGGTGCAGGTAATTGTCGAGCTCACGCTTGATGAAATCACCCACAAATTTGGCTATCGACACCCCGTCGCCCATCTCGCGCGAGTTGAGCTTGACCTTGGTCTGCGACTCAAACACCGGCTCCTGCANCTTGACGGCTATCNCAGCCACCATACCCGAGCNGANATCNGCGTNTTCGAAATTCTTGCCGAAATATTCCTTGATCGTGCGCGACACACTCTCCTTGAAGGCCGCCAGGTGGGTACCGCCCTGCACGGTGTTCTGGCCGTTGACAAACGAATAAAACTCCTCGCCAAACTGCTTGACATGTGTCAAGGCCACCTCTATATCATCGCCCGTGAGATGGATTATGGGATACAGCGGATCCTTGTCGAGATTCTCCTTCAGCAGGTCGAGCAGGCCGTGGCGCGAGATATAGCGCCGTCCGTTATAGATGAAGGCAAGTCCTGTGTTGAGAAACGAGAAATTCTTAAGCATACTCTCCACATAATCGCCACGGTAGGCGTAGTTAGGGAATATCTCGCTGTCGGGCGTAAACTTCACGAGTGTGCCGTTGGGCTCGTCTGTGGCCTCCAACGGCAGATCCTCGACAATCTCGCCACGGCTGAACCTCACCGTCTTGGCCTGTCCGTCGCGCACAGATGTGATCTCAAACGATGTGGACAGCGCGTTCACGGCCTTGAGGCCGACACCGTTGAGACCCACCGACTTCTTGAAAGCCGATGAGTCGAACTTCCCGCTGGTGTTCATCGTCGACACCGCCTTGAGCACACTGCCCAGAGGGATACCGCGGCCGTAGTCGCGCACGCTCACCGAGCCCTCCTCGGTGATGTCGATCACCACCTGCTTGCCATAGCCCATGGCGTATTCGTCGATTGAATTGTCGATCACCTCCTTGAGCAGCACGTAGATACCGTCGCCGAAATGCGAGCCGTCGCCCACGTTGCCTATATACATGCCGGGGCGTCTCCTTATATGCGTGCGCCAGTCAAGTGTCGTTATATTTGATTCGATGTAGCCGGGCACCTGCTCATCCTGGGCCCGGTTGGTAGTCTCGTCGGTCATATCACTGTTGTTTCTTTCGTCAATGCTGAGGGCGGTCTGCGCCATAAAGCACACAAAGTTACGAATTTTCTTTAAAATTGTAAGAATTTTTCGATTTTGTTGTATCTTTGCACTCGTGACACCCTCATTTTTACCGCTCCGATGCAACACCTTAAGCGCAATATACATGGTCTGGCAGCACTGTCCCCGCTGATTGTGTTTCTATGCCTTTATCTGGTCACATCCCTGGCGGTGGGCGACTTCTACAAGATGCCCATCACCGTGGCCTTTCTTGCCTCGTCGGTATATGCCCTGGCCATCACTCCGGGCATGACGGTGCGCAAACGCATCGACCTGTATTCACGTGGTGCCTCTGATTCAAACATCATGCTCATGATCTGGATCTTCGTCCTTGCCGGCGCCTTTGCCAGGAGCGCGGGCGCCATGGGGGCGATCGAGGCCACGGTCAATCTCACAATGCGCCTGCTGCCCGACGGGCTGCTCAATGCCGGGCTGTTCGTGGCGGCCTGCTTCATCTCCCTCTCCATAGGCACATCCGTAGGCACGATAGTGGCCCTGGTGCCCGTGGCGGCGGGCATCTCCCAGGCCACCGGCACCGACACGGCCTTTGTCACCGCCATTGTGGTAGGCGGAGCCTTCTTCGGCGACAACCTGTCGTTTATCTCCGACACCACAATAGCTGCCACACGTACACAGGGATGCAGCATGTCCGATAAATTCAAGACCAACCTGCACATAGTGCTGCCGGCCGCCATCGTCACATTGATATTCTATCTGGCCGACAGCTACGGCGACATGCCCCCCGTAATCGCTGATGAAGGCATAGATTATATTAAGGTCATCCCATATTTTCTGGTGCTCGTATGCGCTATCATCGGTCTCAACGTATCGCTGGTGCTCACCATCGGCATATTGTCGGTAGGCCTCACAGGCCTCGCCACAGGCAGTATCGGCGGATATTTCGGCTGGGTGGAGGCTATGGGCGAAGGCATAGCCGGAATGGGTGACCTGATAATAATCACCCTGATGGCTGGCGGTATGCTGGAGGTGATACGCCACAACGGCGGCATCGACTACATACTCCGCGCCATCACACGCCACATACATGGCCGTCGCGGTGCCGAGCTATCGATAGCCGCCCTGGTGAGCATCGCCAATATCTGCACCGCCAACAATACCATAGCCATCATCACCGTAGGCAGCCTGTCGGCCGACATCGCGCGTAAATACGGTGTTGACCCGCGCAAGAGCGCCAGCATACTCGACACATTCTCTTGCGTGGTGCAGGGCATGCTGCCCTACGGTGCCCAGCTGCTCATGGCCGCCGGTCTGGCCGGTGTATCTCCCGTCGAAATAATCAAATATCTATATTATCCAATGGCCGTGTTTGTGGCCGCCCTGCTCGGCATAGCAATCAAAAACCGCCGCAGGCAGCACGCATAGCCACAATTAAACCCTATTCATCATGAAGAAAATCACTAATCTGATCGCAGCCACGTTGTGTATCCTCATGGCCTCGCTGTGCGCGTGCTCGTCAGGCAACGACGACATGTATCAATTCGTAAGTGGCGACAACGCGATTATCCTCGCCCTATCTCCCGAGCAGATAATCAAGAATGCCGGATTCACAGCCGGTCCCGACGGCCTGAAGGCTCCGGAGGGATTCGAGCGCATTACCGGCAATAATGAACTGATCAACACCCTTCTTAAAATCAAGGGCATCGATGCCTCTAACGTGATATTCACCACCGATATCGCCAATAACGACCTTGCCGATGCTGTCATGGTGGCTCGTGTCACTGACAAGGCCGAGGTCACTAAATTTCTTGAAAGCGAGCAGTATACCAAGGGGGCGGAGGCCGACGGTTATGACATCTACCAGATCAACGCCACTGCCCTCATGCTCAGCGACGAGCTGCTCGTGATGCTTGAGAAGACTTCAGCCGAAGAAGCTGCCGNCAAGCTCTCAGCCNTCAGGGACAAAGNCGCTCAACAGTCANTCAAAGACTGGCAGAAAGATGTGCTCAACGGCAACGGCACACTCCGCCTCATCACCAAGACCAGCAAACTGCAGATGGCTGACACCGGCCTCAATATCGCTCAGCTGACATCAAAGTTAAGTGAGAAATTATATGGTGTCAATCTCTCCGAACTTTACTCCGTGACCACAGCCACACTCAAAGGCAACGCGCTTGAGGGTGAGGGCAAGGTATGTGACTCCAACGGCAAAGAGCTCAAGATTGTGGTTGACTGCCCGAAGATCGACACCTCCCTGCTCAAATACTGCCATGCCGGCGACCAGATGNTNTTCATGACATCGNCNGCAGGATTGGTTGACTGGAGCGANNTNCTCACCGAGCTNCTGGGCAGCCGCTCACAGGCCNCANTNATCGNCAANGTCCTNGCCGACATCGACGGCACAGTNATGATTTCTGNCGGNNTNNCAGANATCAANNAGGTNATGNGCTCNGCNCAGGGATTCCAGCTCACAGCCGCNGTGCAATTCAAAGACGCNAAGAAATANGCCGANCAGATCGAGATGCTCACTCGCAACCAGACCACATCATACGGCGACGTGAAGACAGTGAAGATGCCCGGACTCCCCGAGATATCCTACACAGTCAAGGACAAGACTATCGTGATGTCTGTCGGCGCACCCCTCACCGATGAAGGCTCCAAGGTATTCAAGGGCAACGACTTCTCAGGCAAGATCTATGCATTTGAGCTGCGTGTGCCCGCCGACAGCCCCAATGTCACAGCCACACCGCTGCCATTCAGCCCCCACATCTCCGCTACAGCAGACACCAAGACCAGCCAGTACAGCCTCAAGCTCGAAGGCTCTGACACTCCCCTGCTTGAGCAGCTCATCAAGTACGCTTCACAGATTTGATTCCTCGATGGAAATTAACTCGATACATCTGCACGACGCATTACCAAAAGTATTCACCGGAGCCGAAAAAGAGGCTCCGGTGAGCTTGTCTGAGGTCTGGCTCCACGATCTCTCATTCAGACGCGGAGAGTGCTACCTGATCGAAGCCGAGTCAGGCACCGGCAAATCATCGCTATGCAGCTTTATCTACGGCAACCGCGACGACTACTCAGGCCACATCTACTTCAACGACACCGACCTGCGGTCGCTCTCCATCGCCGACTGGTGTGAGGTGCGCCGACGCTCACTCGCACTGCTCCCCCAGGACATGAGGCTGTTTCCGCAGCTCACGGCTCTCGAGAACGTACAGATCAAGAACCGCCTCACGGGTTGTCTCTCAGACACCGAGATAGCCGACATGTTTGAGAGACTTGAGATTCCGTCCAAGATGCACTCGCCCGCCCGCCTGCTGTCGATCGGGCAGCAACAGCGCGTGGCCATCATCAGGGCCCTCGCACAGCCTTTCTCATTCATAATCCTCGACGAGCCCGTAAGCCACCTCGACACACGCAACAACAAGACAGTGGCCGCCCTGATACTTGAGCACGCACGCCGGCGAGGGGCCGGCATAATCACCACATCCGTGGAGCAATCCCCTCCTCATCGAGTCACCCATCAACCGCATATCGCTATGATCTGGAAATTACTACGCAAGAATATCAGTGTGGGCCAGATATCAGGCTACGCCCTCGCCAANCTCATAGGTCTGGTAATCGTGCTNTCNGCCATAAGNTTTCANGGCGATGTCAGCNCNGCCATCAACGGCNCTGACGACNCCAAGAGCCTNATNCCCGACGACTATATGGTGATCTCCAANCCNGTGTCGATGNTCAANACCTTAGGNGCNGCTTCCACAGGATTCTNCGAGTCAGAAATCGANGATNTCAAAAAGCAGCCGTGGACACGTGATGTCGGTGCGTTNTCNTCNGCCGACTTCAANGTGAGCGCCAGCATCGACTTCAGCGGCCGCGGCATGTCCACATTCCTTTTCATGGAGTCGATTCCCGATTCATTCGTCGATGCCAAAAACGAGCACTGGAGGTTTGATCCCGCTGGCGGCAACGCCGACCAAGTGCCCATCATCATCTCCAAGGACTATCTCGCGCTATACAACTTCGGTTTCGCCACCAGCCGCGGACTTCCACAACTCAGCGAAGGCCTGATATCCAAGGTTCCCATCATCCTACAGCTCTCAGGCAACGGACACACCGAGACCTTCAGAGGCCGTATCGTGGGATTCTCATCAAGGCTCAACACCATAGCCGTGCCCGAGAGCTTCCTGTCGTGGGCCAACTCGCGCTATTCCGACAAGACCCCCGGTGCTCCATCGCGTCTCATTCTCAAGGTGAGCAATCCGGGCGATCCGGCCATCAACAATTACATGACAAGCCGGGGCTATGAGGTAGCCGGCGACAAGGCCGACACCGGCAGGGCCTCTTTCTTCCTCACCCTGCTCACATCCATCATAATAGCCGTAGGTGCGATAATATCAGCCCTCGCGCTGTTCATCCTGATGCTCAGTATATTCCTGCTGCTGCAGAAAAACCGCCAGATCATCAGCGACCTCCTGCTCTTAGGCTACTCGCCGTCACAGGTATCCGCCACCTACTGCAAGCTCATAGGCATCATCAACGCGGGCGTGCTTGTGGCCGCCATCGCCGCCATGTTCGGAGCATCGGCCTATTGGGAGACCCGACTGGCCGTTATCGACCTGACACCCTCATCCCCGCTGCCCGCGATTATTGCTGGCATAGTGATAATGGCATTGATCACAGCCATCAACTTCCTGGCGATCTCCCGCTCGATAAAAGCCTGCTTCAGGCAATGACGATAATCAATAAATAATGACAACAAAGGCTGATCACCCTGGTGGTCAGCCTTTGTTATTTCTTGGCTACAACAATGCGACACCATGTGTTTGACATGCCTCAACACCGGTCTTTTTTCCTGTTCTGGTATTCAATATCATATACCTCCTGAGGAAAATTATTTCATGCCCGGGGGTAGGCTCCTGTCGTTGCCTACCCCCGGGCATGACACTCCACCACAGCTACCACGGAGTGGTAGCACAGTGTTACGACAGGCACAGTGTTACGGTCCAGATACTCGCGCCCGATAATTTCAGTCAGGTAATATGTTTTTAAACATACAAATTAACAGTCTGATAATTTTTGTGTTTCCATATTACCGTTGTATCTTTGGGGAAGCCTAAAAATCTTTAACCCTCCATCCATGAAAGAATTCTTTTCCCGGTGTCATACAAAGCGCGTGGACACGCCCGCGGGCCACATCGACTAGGGGAGGATGCACTACTACATACGCGACCCTCTCCGCGACAAATACCTACCCGTCCACTCCTACCTCTACTTCGGCGCCAACCCCATCATGTTCACCGACACCTCGGGGACGGTCATTGTAGCATCAACTAAAGAATATCAGGAAAAAGTATTAGCTGCGATGGGTGAGGCTTTCGGCGATAAGGTAAAGGACTTTTCGTTTAATGAAAATAATGAACTTACTTTTAGTGGAAATACCAAAGGACTGTCTGGCAGGCAAAAGAAACTGCTGGAAGGTGTGCGGTACATAATGGATTCCGAAGACATTACAGAAGTAGTTTTCGGGGAAAGTGTGGTGGTAAAAGATGTAAACGGCAACGATGTAACTCTGAATACTGAAGAAGGAGGAGGGGCTGGAACTGTTCTTAAAAGAGAGAATGAGGATAAAAATTTGGATAGGAATTATATTATAATTAATCCGGAGGTAAAGGAAACAACAGTGAACGCTGTAACACCATTATTTTACCGTGATATTATTGATCCTAATGCTGGAGCCAGCTTTAAACCGGTCACAATCCAACTTACAACCGGAGATATGCTCTTTCATGAATTCGGACATTTAATATATGAGGGACAGACTCAGGATAAAGTTTTGAAGTACAATAATTATTTTAGAAAATTGTCAGACTCAAAAAAAGACCCTACGATGAAAGCCATAATTCCAAATCGAAGCAACCAGAATAGAATGTGTTCTATGTATAAATATATAACATTGATTATCATTGGAGTATTGTGCTCGTGTATCAGGGGTAATTATGATGGTTTTAAAGAAAAGTACGTAGAAAATGATAGCATTGATATCAGTATATCATACTTACTGTCAATGAGTAATGATACCCTTGATCTATGTTTGACAAATCTTGGAGATGAAGAGATCATTTTATTTGATAGCTACCTAAACGACCATGAATTCAGTATGGGTATCCTCGAGGGGGATGCAATTTATCGTTATAATTCAGATAGAAACACATTCTTGGTGTCCTTTCTACCTCTATTACCATTCCTTTCATCCACGTATGGAGATCTAATTGTTTTTGGCAAGAGGCGGATTACAAGAGGATTAGGTAGTACAATTTATTCGTTTCGTCCGATAGGGGTTAATGAGACTATTTGCCTCCATCTTCCGTTTGTCAAACCTCGTATTGACAAATGGCAAAAGGATATCGATGTAAAAAAATTCAATAAGTGGGATAGACAGAATATCATGAAATTCCAACCGAGTGACCATTGTCTGAGTGAAAGTGATGCACCTGAGGTATTCTTGGAACTCGCTATATATAGTGATACGTTGTCTCTCACTAAATATGATTATTATATGAATGAATTTGATTTTAACAACAAGATTAAAAATTACAAGACACTGTATATACCACTTACACAAGATATAATTGAAATGATTTTCAGGGACTGATATGACAAGTTGTTGCTATGGTTTTGTTTACGACATGCACAAAACTCAGTTGAGGATTCGGGGATATTTTAAATAAACTGGATTACATTTAACAATAAAGGCCTATGAGGCGGATTGCGATAATGATGGTGATGGGTTGGGTGGCGGTGGCGGCCCAGATGCAGCGGGGCGACGGTGAGAGCCTGACGGTGTACGGGCTTGATGCAGCGATCGATGAATGTGAATGAGGGTGGTGCGACATAGTGAATATGACATTACCAAAGACAAAGGCGGACTTGCAAGAGTCCGCCTTTGTCTTTGGCCGTATGGTTTGTGTCAGATCTTAATTGACGATGCGCCTGACGCATCTTTTGACACCGATTTGGCGGCGCTCAGCTCTTTTGCATTGATGCTCGATGCTCCGCTGGCTTCGTACGTTGCCTTATCGCATTGGCCCGCCAAGACGGCGGATGAGGCTCCGCTCGCCTCCACGTCGAGCACCAGAGTATTGATATCGCTCAGATTGGCCTTGGATGCACCGGAGACCTCCAGCTCACACTTTGAGGCAGACACGCCGGCAAGTGTGATCCTCGATGCGCCGCTCACTTCGGCGGAGACCCTTCCGGCTGTGATGGTGCCGCTCTCAAATCTGGAAGCTCCGGAGACCTCAAGACTGAAATATTCGGCCTTGATAACACCGGCTGTAAAGCTGCACGCACCACCTATCTCCACCGAGTTGAGCATCTGTGACGAAATGCTGATGGTGATCGAGCAATTGCCCTTGAAGTTAGGCGCACCCTTCTTCCATCTGGCGCTTANCTCTTCNCCCNGCTGTGTCACCTCGATCCACGGCATGACATTATCCGGGGCCGTGACGCTGACCGAGGAATTACCAGTAGTGTAAGTGACTGCAGCCGGCACACCGATACGCACCTGAGAGAACTCCGTCACCCGCAGTGTCTCGGATCCGAAATCTTCAGAGGTATCCGTTCCAAAAGNATTATGNGTAGTGATATTACAGGCGGTGANGGCCGCGAGACAAAATAATGAAGCGATCTTTTTCATTTTTCTGACAACTTGTTAAGTAGTGAATTTACCGCACCGGTGAGCTGGGCGTCGTTGCCGAGCTGCTCCGCGAGGGGATTATTATAAATCAGGATATCGGGATTGAGCTGCTGGTTCTCCAGTGGCTTGCCGTTACGGTCGAGCGATGTCACCTGAGGGATACCGAACACAATCGTAGGATCGATCTGTGTCTCCCACCAGACAGCCGTCATGGTGCCCGGCACAGGGGCACCCACCAGATCACCGATACCGAGAGTCTTGTACACATAGGGCGTGCCGTGCGCATCCGAGTAATTGGCCTCGCTCACCAGCATCACAGACGGCTTGGTCCACTGCGAGAACGGATCACTGCCGATATACTGACCCTTGGGTGCGTATCTCACATATTCCTTGCCGCTCAACAGCAGNGCGATGTCATTGTGCAGCCANCCGCCGCCGTTATAGCGGGTATCCNCCACNACGGCNTCGCANTNNCGGTANNTGCCCAACAGCTTTGAATACACNCGTCTGAAGCTCTCGCTGTCCATGCCCTCGACATGCACATAGCCCACACGGCCCCCCGAGATACTGTCCACCACATGCTCGTTGTGCTCCACCCATCTCTGATACAGCAGGTCTGACAGCGACGACACAGGCTTCACCACCACGTACTCATCCTTTCCGTCGGCCTTGCGTACGCCCAGACGCACCTTCTTTCCGGCTTTGCCCTCCAGCATCGGGTAGTAGTCGCTGCCGGCTTTCACGGTATCGCCGTCGATCGACATGATGATGTCGCCGGCCACCACGCCCACGCCTTTGGGTGAGAGCGGCCCGCGGCTTATCACCTCCGCTACCTTCAGACCATCGCCATCGTAGGTCTCGTCAAAAAACGCGCCGAGCTGACCTACGGTCATCACACCCGAGGCGGCTCTGTAACGTGCGCCGGTGTGCGACGCATTCAGCTCGCCCAACAGCTCGCTCAGCAATTCGGCGAAATCATAATTATTATTGATATAGGGCAGGAANCNGCNGTANTCCTCGGCATATCNCTGCCAGTCNACACCATGGAGATTCTCGTCGTAGAATTTATCCTGTACCTGAGTCACGCAATGGTCGAAGATATACTTGCGCTCGGCCGAGGGATGACGGCTGTACGGAGCCGAGAAAGCGATGGTCTTCTCCTCGCCCGACGGGATGGAGATTTTGTTCATGCCGTTGGCAGTGAGCAGAAACAGGTTCTCGCCTTTCTTGTCAACCTCGATACCGCTGTAGCCCACTCCCTTGACAAGTGTCTTGGTGCTTCCCTTCTTCAGATCCACCACCATGAGGTTTGTATTTCCCTCTGGGGATGTGGCTATGTAATATAGCTTGTCACCCTTGGGCGTGAGGTAATAGTCGAGCATGTGTGACGATGAGCTTGTGAGACGCCGGGTGCGGTACAGCCTGTTGGCGAGATCGAATTCCAGAGGTTTCACATCATCCTTGCCGCTGTCTTCGGCATCCCCTTTTTTCTTCTTGCCCTTGTCGTCTTTCTTGCCTTTTTTGTCAGCCTTGTCAGCATCGGCCTTCTCATCGGCCTTCTTCTTGGCTTCTGCGGCGAGCTCAGCCTCTTCTTCTGTCATGAGGAATTCATCCCAGGCATCACCGTCGAGCATCATCAGTATCACGTCATGCTCCTCGCCCCACGAGCCGTGGCTGCGGTAGCCGTAGCGTCCCGAGGCATAGGTGATGCCCCGGCCGTCCAGCACCCAGCGCGGGGCTGCATCGCTGTATCCGCTCTCGGTGAGATCCACCACCTCGGTGCCGTCAGCCTTTACCAGAGCCACATCGGTATTGTTCCATCCGCCGGTGCCTATATATGAGGTCAGGAACCAGCGGCTGTCGGGGCTCCATTCAAAGTCCACGTCGCCATCAGTGTAGCTGTAATTATACTTCCCGTCGAGAGCCGTCGTCACGTCCTTGTCGGCAAGGTCGATGACCTTGAGTATCGTGCGATCCTCCAGAAAAGCCACCTTCTTGCCATCGGGCGAGTACTCAGGCTGTTGCGCCGCCTTATCGCCCTTATACAGCAGCTCCTCAGTGACATCGGTGGCGTAGGCAAACGACCCGTCATCATCTCCGATCTTTGCCGTGAATATCTGCCACAGACCGTCGCGCTCAGAGTCATATACCAGCGACCGGCCGTCAGGCGAGAACGATATGCACCGCTCCTGGCCGTCGGTGTCGGTGATACGGCGTGTCGTGTCATATTTCACCGAGGTCACATACACATCACCCCTGAGCACGAAGGCGACCTCTTCGCCAGACGGCGACACGGCCATATTAGTCGCGCCAGAGCGACGGTAACCGTTGACCATATCGCGGTCGTAGTCGTCGTATGCTATCTCCACCTCCAGCAACTGCGGCTCACCATCCCCGCGGAGCGTGTAGATCTGTCCATCCTGGCTGTAAGCCAATATGCCGTTGTCAGAGGCCGACAGCGACCTCACCGGGTGACGTGTGTATTTCGTGAGCTGTGTCTCGTTGCCACTGAGATCACGCAGATACACATTGAGAGTGCCGTCTTTCTCCGACAGATAATAGTAACGGCCGTCTGCCGCCCATACCGGGTTAAGGTCATGACCGTTGAAGTCGGTGAGCTTGGTGTATCTGCCGTCGTCGATCAGCCATATATCACTTGTGCCTGATGAGCGCTCGTGTTTGCGCAGCGGATCCTCATAGCCTTTCTTGTCCTGATACAGGATACGGCCGTCACTCCCCACGCTGATAGCCCCCATCGGCACGGAGGCGAATGTCTGCGGACGTCCGCCGGCGATATTCACGGCATACACCTGCTGGAAGATACCGGGCTGGGCAGCGGAGACAAGAGGCAGCACGTTGGCCGAGAAGAGCACGGTCGAGTCATTGAGAAACGCGCGTGGTGTCTCGTTGCCCGAGTTGGTGGTGAGCCGGCGGGGTGTGCCACCGTCGGCATCGATTGCAAAGAGATCGAGACTGCCCAGACGGTCGCTGGCGAATACTATCGTGCGGCTGTCAGGGCTCCACACGGGATACGAGTCGTATGCGGCACTCGATGTGAGCTGACGCGCTTTGCCACCATTCACGCCCACGGTGAACACATCGCCCTTATATGTGAAGGCCACGGTGGAGCCGTCGGGCGATATGGCCACATTGCGTAGCCACAGCGGGGTCTCTGCCGGCGCGGCCATTGCTCCGGCACATGTCAATGCCGTAATTATCAGTTTTTTCATATAATATTGTTATTATTTTTTCTTGTCATCACCAGGCTTGGCGACAAACGTGGCCACCATAGGATAATGGTCACTCGCCTTGAGCGAACCTCGCTCGATCTCCACAGCCTTCATGGCTCCCCGGTATAGGATATGGTCGATACGGAAGTAGAAATGATTGTCGTTGAAGGTGATGGTGGGCCACACGGCGGCATCCGTGAAGGCCTGGCGCAGGTCACACTCCCGCTCGAGCATGTTGAGGCCATAGCAGCCCACCGGGTCATTGAAGTCTCCGCACACTATCACATTCTCGCCGCCGAATTTTCGGATATAGCTTACCAGCAGCTTCACCTGCTCGGCTCGTTCGAGAGACGCGCTGTATAGCCTCGGCATCATCTCATGGCGTACTACGCTGAGCTCCGAGCGGTTGACCTCGCGCATATCGGTAGCCTCCTTGAATATCTGCTTCTGGTCTCTCGACAGCGAAAGAGAGCGCAGATGCACATTGAACAGGTTGACAATCATGCCGTCGATATTGAGACGACATCCTATCACATCACCGCTGCGGAATTTCTCCTTGGGAAATGTAAACGGCAATGCCTCAGCCGGAAACCTCGACAATATGGCAAATTCCTTATTGGCATAGATATATGGATACACCTCGTTAAGCTCGGCAAGCTGATCTTCGGTGATATTGTTGCGGATCGTAGGTTGCAGATATTCCGCCTCCTGCAGACACACCACATCGGGGCGCAACGTCAATATGTAATCCATCTGGGCATTGGAGCATGTCCCTTCAGGATTGGTATTGTCGGAAAAAAAGCACACGTTGTAAGTCATGACNGTAAACGACCGGGCCCTNTCNGACGCGCTCAATCCGCCGAACCTGAAATTGAGCGGACAGAAATCGTGCAACTGGGCTATGCAGCACAGCATCGCCACGCCCATCACTATGGCGTTGCGCCTCCACCATATCAGATCCAGCACCAATGACACCAGGGATGCAGCCGCCCATGCCGGAAATGTCATCACGGCCACCACCGCATATTTGCTTTCGGCCGGCTCGACATATCCGCTCCACGCACTGATCATCAGGCCGGCAGCCACGAGAGCGTTGACTATAGTCACGCACACGTTGATGACACGCCGCATCACACTCCTGGGCTGTTGTACTTCGTCTTTCATTTCTTTATTCTGCGTGATATGTCAAACAACTGCTGTCGCTCGCGGGGTGTCAGGGACTCGTAACCCGATCGGCTCACCTTGGCCAGTAGCGTATCGAGCATGGCATTGTCATCACCCTGTGTCCCGGATACCGAGCCCGCGGCCGCTCTCCATTCAGCAGGCAGTCGGCGCAGAAAGGGCCGGGCCAGATCTATGCCGCTGCGCCTCAACACCACATACAGGGCGCCCGCGCCCAGACCGGCGGCGTGGGCCACACACTCATCTATCGTCGGGGCAAGCACCACAAAGAATACCACTGCCACCAGCGCCACCCAGATAATCCTCACCTCGCCGAAGAGCATGAGATTGACATGCCACGAGGGCGACAGCACCATCACCGCGCCTATGATGGCAAGCACAGAGCACGAGGCCCCTATCAGACCGCTATGGGCCGATACCCCCAGCGCGTTGCACACCAGAAACGCGGCGGCCCCGGCAAGTCCGCCGTAGAGATACAGGGCGAGCAGGCGTCTGCCCGACTGGGTCATTTCGAACAGACGCCCGAATAGCATCAGCCACAACATATTGGCGAATAGATGCAGGAAGTCGTGGTGTACAAACATATATGTCATCACCGTATATATCCGCCACGGCAACAGATTGTCGACCGGAGGCACCGAGAAATAGCTTATCCATGTATATGGCGAGTGGCTCACGAGAGCGCCCACCGACACTATCACCCACATTACGAAGTTGACAGTCACAAGCCGCGTGATCGTGTCTCGCCACAGCCAGCGCTTGAAATAGGCCTTAGCCTCGTCGATATTCCGCTCAATAGTAGCCATTGAATGTCCCTTTCTTCTTCCAGTACCAGATAATCAGGAATCCGAACAACATACCGCCTACGTGGGCGAAATGCGCCACATTGTCTGTGGCGTTAAAGGCTCCGAGCGAGAGCTCCACTGCTCCGAATATCAGCACCATCCATTTGGCCTTGATCGGTATGGGTGGCATCAGCAGCATTATCTCGCGGTTGGGGAAGAGCATACCGAAAGCGAGGAGCACCCCGTAGATCGCGCCCGACGCTCCTACCACCGGCGTATTCACCAGTGCGTTGATATGGGCCAATGTCGGGTCGGTGAAGGTCATCCCTCTCAATAATGCGCGGTAGCCCTCGTTGACTATCTGTGAGAATTCCTCNGNTGTANACATCNNCATATATTTCTGCANCATTATCGCNTACACGCCCTCCTGCACCANNGCCGCTCCTATGCCGCACGAGATGTAGTAGAACAGGAATCGCTTCGGCCCCACCGCCCACTCTATCTGCGGACCGAACATCAGCAGCGAGAACATGTTGAAGAAGAAATGGAGAAATCCACCATGAACAAACATGTACGTAAACAGCTGTCCGGGATTAAAGACCGGGGAGGAGAAATAATGGAGTGCCAGATACTTGTAAATAAACGCATCGTTTGGCAACAAGAGCATCATCACGAACACCACCGCGTTGACCAATATCAGATTTTTGGTCACCGGAGGCATCATGCGCCAGTAATTTGAATTAAATGACATATCTATAGTATTATACCCATTTAAGCTGCAAATTTATAAAAAATTTGCCAATTTACCTCAATTCATTATTTTTGCAGTCTGAATTTTGTTAACTGATCCATGAGACTTTTCAAGATAGCCCTGTTGGCGATTGCCGCCTTTACCGCCTTTTTCGCCCGCGCTCAGCGCTTGGCCGTGCTCAGCGATGTACACGTCACCCCGGGTAATGACAACGAGNNNCANTTGCGCCTCGCTGTCGANGAAATNAATNNCGGCANNTATGATTTCGTAGTGATGAACGGTGACCTCAGCAACGAGGGCTCAGATGCCGAGCTGCTCAATGTCAAGGGAATACTCGACCGTATTCAGGCACCCCTGTTCGTCCTTCCCGGCAATCACGAAAACAACTGGAGCCAGAGCGCCACCAAGACATTCGTCGATCTGTGGGGCAACGACCGATTTGCCGCCGTCATCGACTCACTGGTGNTAGTAGGCGTCAACTGCGNCCCGTATATGAAGATGGGCGACGGCCATATCNAGCNGGANGANCNNCATNGGCTCCGCTCCACCCTCGACTCCCTCGTCACGCCGGACAAGCGCGTGCTNTCNTTCTGCCACTACCCCCTGCTCGACGACCTCGACAACTGCGGTGACTACCTCGCCCTGCTCCAGAGCTATCCCGTGATAGCCCATATCAACGGACATTACCATACATGGCGCAGCTACATCGCCGGTGGCGATGACAGCGGCAGCGACCTGCCATGCGTGATGACTCGCGCTCTGGATGTTCGCGACGGCAACTACGGCTATGCCATAATCGAGGTGGATGCCGACAGTGTGCGCGTCTACAACAAGAATATCGGCAGCGGGCCGCAGCTAATGTTCTCATTCCCTGCCCTTACCTCTCACACTCCGGCACAGCCAAAGGCTGTAAGAGGTGTCACCGTTCCCGAGGGATTCACAGTGGAGAAGGTGTGGACCGACAGCGCGTCGATCTTCACCCGTCTTGGCTTCGACGATGATAACATCTACTTCGGCAACTCCCTCGGCCACGCCTGCGCCGTGGGCCGCTCCTCTGGCCGCTCGTGGTCTGCACCCACCGGTGCGAGCCTATTCAGCCGCCCTGTGTCATTAGGCACCGGCCGCGTAGCCTTCCCCATGCACGACGGCATAATGATACTNGATGCCGCCGACGGACANGTCATCACCAAGACCGCNTCNAAGGANGGNCCNTACGTGGCCGACGGCACNCTCACACCCGACGGCNCNGGCTATATCCAAGGCGGCTACAAGCGCATCGAGCGCCGCCNGCCCGCNCGACGGCNCNCTNGTATGGANCTACGACTCNATCCTCAACTATTGCCAGGCGGCTCCGGCCATCGACGGCGATGACCTGATATTCGGTGCATGGGACACCAACCTGCGCGCGCTCGATCTCAATACCGGCTCACTGAGATGGATCTGGAACAACGGCAAGACGGCCAATATGCTCGGCCCGGGCAATGTAGTGCCTGTCATCACTCCCGACAAGGTATTCGTGGTTGCTCCCGACAGATACATGACCGCCATCGACCGCTCAACAGGCCGTCAGCTCTGGCGCGACAACAGTCACCGCTACCGCGAGAGCCTGGGCCACAGCGCCGACCTCTCCCGTATCTATGCCAAAACCATGGACGGCGAGCTCGTAGCCGTAGATGCCACATCACCCGGTTTCAGTGAGCTGTGGACGGTTGACTTGGGTATCGGATACGACCACGCGCCATGCATCATACTGGAAAAGGACGGGTATGTCTACGCCGGTAGCCGCCGTGGTATAGTCACCATCACCCGCGCCGACACCCCTGAGCTGATAGCATCTCTGCCTCTGGGTGTGAGCGAGGTCAACGGCATCGACCTCGACCCGGTCACCGGCGACATCTACGTATCCCTCATCGAAGGCACCATCTGGCGAATATCTCCCCAGGTCCGGAACCGATGATATGCGTCAAGTCGCGAATTTTCACTATCTTTGCAGCCGGGACAGCTGAGTGTCCCCCGCTAACTTAAAAATCCTGCGTTTGCCGACATGAAAAAAGACCACTTCATGCTATGGAGCCTGCTGGCTGTCTCTTTCCTGATATTCCTCGGATTGTCGATGTGCGATGACATACATATCGGCTCATGGCACCTGAAATCATCGGGCATGGCCGATTCTCTGCTCGCATCGAATCACAAGATAGAGCTCCCCGGCGACACCGTCGTGATGGTGGCCGCCGATACCGTACCCGTCGCCGCCGAGCCCGACACGTTGCCAAAGGTAGTGCTGTTCATCGGAGACTCCATGGTAGAGTGTCTCGGACCGCGCATGGCTGCATATTGCGAGGCTTCGGGCCACACGCTCTACAATGTGATATGGTACAGCTCAGGCACCGAGCGGTACGCCAACGCCCGCCTCATCACAAAATACATCGAGCAGCTCCACCCCGATTTCATTTTCATCACACTCGGCGGCAATGAATTATTCATCAAAGACATCATACATAAGCGCGACGGATACGTAAAGTCAATTCTTGACGAGATAGGCGACATACCATACCTATGGATCGGTCCGCCAAACTGGAAACCCGACACCGGCATCAACGAGCTCATAGCCAAAAACGTGAAGCCCGGATGTATGTTTGTGAGCAANGGCATCAAGCTCGGNCGAAAGAAAGACGGTGCCCACCCCGACGCNCCCTCGTCGATAATCTGGATGGACAGCATCGCCTCATGGATGCCCGNGCANTCGCGCTANAAGCTNATGCTCCGCACNCCCGAGAANAAGACAGCCCGNGCNGCCAAGCAATNCCTCCANCANCCCGGCGACAACCCCTGATCACCCATACAATCATCCTTACTCTCGGCATGACATCTACANTATCTGATNTCCTNCNCAACNTCGNGCGGATGCTCACCTACACNCNCGATGCCCCCATGATATTCTCCAGCGCCACTTTCTGGGTCCTGTTTCTTATCTTCATACCCATATTCGCCATCCTGCGCCGCCGNCTNACNNAGATGCTGGTGTTNGTGGTGNTATTCAGCCTCTTTTTCTANTACAAATCNAGCGGATGGTTTGTNNTGCTGCTTGCCCTCACNTCNGTGGCCGACTGGCTGCTGTCGCGGGCNATNGTNGCCACCGNNGACAANTCNCTGCGCCGNNTCTACCTGTGNGTGTCGCTNTGCCTGTCGATGGGCATACTCGCATATTTCAAATACGCCAATTTCTTTCTCTGGAACTGGAACATGATGGTGCAGGGCAATTTCCAGCCTCTCGACATAGTGCTTCCCGTAGGAATATCGTTCTACACCTTCCAGTCGGCCAGCTACATAATCGATGTATATAAAGGCACCGTCAAGCCCACCGGGACATGGCTCGAATATGCCTTCTACCTATCATTCTTCCCGGCTCTCGTGGCCGGCCCCATAGTCAGGGCCGATTACTTCCTGCCGCAGATACGAACCAACCGCCGTCCGCCCTTGGGAGAGATGTACGCCGGTCTCTGGCTCATACTCATAGGTGTGCTCAAGAAGGCCCTCATCGCCGACTACATATCCCAATACAACGACCTTATCTTTGTCAATGCCGGCGATTACTCCGGCTTCGAGACGCTCATGGGCGCCATCGGATATCTCATGCAGATCTACTGCGACTTCTCGGGCNACAGCGACATGGCCATCGGCATAGCCATGATAATGGGATTCCGTCTGGCNCAGANCTTCAACTTCCCCTACAAATCCAAAAACGTGAGCGAATTCTGGCGACGCTGGCATATATCCCTGTCCTCATGGATCCGTGACTACATCTACATCCCTCTCGGAGGCAACCGCAAGGGCACATTCCGCACCTACCTCAACAACCTCATCACCATGCTTGCCGCCGGTCTCTGGCACGGAGCCGGATGGAAATTCATATTCTGGGGCGGACTCCACGGCCTGGCCCTGGTGGTACACAAGGCGTGCCGCCCGTGGCTCGGACGCATCCCCGACACATGGCCCGTCAAGGCCGTGTCGTGGCTGCTCACCACCACATTCGTGATGTTCACCTTCATCTACTTCAGAGCCGAGAACGCCACCGATGCACTTCTCATCATCAAGCGCATATTCACCGACTTCTCGCTGGCCTACGCCGTGCCGTTCGTCAAGGTGAGATACGTATGGGTGATAATGATGTCGGTCATCATCCTCGCCCACTCGCTGCCCACCGCATGGTTCGACAGGGCGGGCACCTGGTTTGTGCGCTCGCCGTGGCTCGCCAAGCTATGCGTCTTCCTCATCGTGGTGCAGCTGGTGATCGAGTTCCGCAGCTCCGACGTGATGCCATTCATCTACTTCCAATTCTGATACCTATCCATATAATAAATAAAGCCGGAGACTGATATCTCCGGCTTTATTTTTTCATCTGTGTCAATTTCATAAACACATCACAGGTTTAGGATATCCTCGGCTGATAATCCGGTGATATTGGAAATGTAATCAATGTCGCTTCCGCCATCCTTCATTTTGCGTGCCATTTCTTCCAATGCATTCATACGACCTTTCTCCATGCCTTCGACAATACCTTCAGCTCTACCTTCTTCAAAGCGGTAATCCAAGCCGGCTTGATATGAACGCAGTCTCGAAAGAGACTGACTATAGAGCACGGCATCTTCAGCGCACATATTTCCACTTGCGGCAGCATCGAAAAATTCACTAAATTCCCCTTGGGTATAAGGTTTTGAGTTCTTATCCATCATATCCATGTTTTTAATGAGATATAGCACTTTCTGAAGCTCGGTCTCGCAGTCATCCCACTGCTCAGGCACTTGCTTCAATGAATAAAACAACATCCTCAGCTTTTTTGTCAGCGACTCACCCGTAGATTTTTCTCGCAGCTCGAATTCCTGCACAAGACGGCGCGTGAGGTGTGGAAAATCAAAGTCGGTGACTCCGATGAGTATTACAGGATCCAGATCATAGTTCCAGCCTGACACTCCCTGCTCGGCAACCATCTTCGATGCATAGTAGGCCATGCGATCCTCAAAGGGCGGCTCATATACATTCTGCATCTCAAGTATGATGTGGTGAGTCACCTCCTCATCTGTCTTGCTGACATATCGCGGTTTGAAAGAGGATTCTTCCTGCGGTGTTTTCATGGTAAAGTACACGTCATATACGATACGCTTGCCATCGGCATCATTGGAGAGTACCTCTTTGTCGTGGTATTCCACCTTATGAGGCTCCACCCTCTGGATATTGATTTCATCGCCGAGGGCGGCATTAAGAAAGCGGATCAGGGCNGGTTTGAATTCCTCGGTGCCGAAAGTGCGCTTAAACCCGTAGTCTGACTGCAGGTTGATAAAGGGTGTAGGGATATTATTAGTTGGTTTCTTAGACATTTACCAGGATATCAGCTTATTGTTAGGTATCAACTTGTTTGCAAATATAACATAATCCTGTCACTTTAGCAAAAAAAAGGATTATTACTATGTCAGTTATGGCTATATCATTTAAAATCGCTTTGCTGATGCTGAAATACGAGTTTTTTTGCGATGAGTCCCAAATATGTTTAATAAAGGTCTTATCCTGGATAGTGTTTTAATGAAGTCGTTTAAACTTATTACAAATTAACATTTCGAGATTATTTACAAGGTGATTTTGAGCTTTTTGAGGAAGCGATGCCCTTCATCTACTTCCAATTCTGATACCTTTAAGTATAAAAAAATAAAGCCGGAGGCATTAGTCTCCGGCTTTATTTTTTATATGGATTCGTGAATCAATTACGCCAGCGCGGGTCACCGATATTCTTCTCGGTGATGATGGCCGGAGTGTACTTATATTTCAATGCCTCGTAGATATTATCCGGAGCCGCGTGGTCATACGGGCTGGGAACTGCCGGATCGTGAGACACGTAAGGCGGATTGGGATTGGTGAAGAGGTCTGTAGCCTTCAGCGCCGTGTCACCGTCCTTGAGGGCTTTCACCTTCAGATCATCCATATTGCCTGACACAGGAGCGCCGAACATGCCGAACGAGTTTCTGGTGGCAGAGAACGCACCACCGGTAAAGATACCGTCATCCTGCATGTGCTCGGGACGGCAGCCCACCGAGTAGTTGTCGGCGATATCGTATGTAAGTATGCCCCTGCCATTTACAGTACGTATATCCGAGCCGCCCATATTAAGACTACGCTGGTCGGCATCGTCTGCGGCAAGCACCAACAGATTACGCTTCACTGAAAAATACGAGTCGTTAGGCACAAAGCGCAGATCGATCAGATAACGTCCCGTGGCCCTTGTTGAGAAATTGACAAATGTATTGTTCTCTATGGTGATATTCCATTTTATATCATCCTCCCATGGGAGATCCTTGCCATTGTCAGTGATCAGGCATGTACGCGGGCTATCATATATGGTGTTGTTGGTAAACTTGAAATTCTTGTAGAGATTTGACAAGGCATTCGCGCCGTCACCTGCAATCCATGCGTAGCCGCGGCCGTTATTGTCATAGTAGCCGCAGTTGTAGAAGAGACATCCGTCAATCGTGAATTCATCGAATTTTTTATAACAGCTGCCTTGTACGCGGACAAATCCCCTGATGAATCCGGTGAATGTGCAATTACTCATCTCCAGCTTCTCAACCTCCACACTACCGCAATTACTATACATATTCAGGAAATAATTCCCGGTAGCATATGCGGTACCATAGTTTTTCGCAATCGGCACATCAAAGTCAATGTTTCTGAATACGAAACCCTCAAGATAAGACTCGGTATTTGCCGGCTGATCAAACATGAATTGATAGCAGGATTCACCTTCCAGCTCGCTCATCAATACCTTGGCACGCTTGCCCTGGGCTACNTCTTCNGGCAANGTCTCTATNGTCATGCCNTTGGTAAGGAAANCGTTTGAGNTGANTCTNTANGTCTTGTCNCCGCTNAGNTAAAACACCTGACCTTCTACCTGCNNNGGNTNCNNANCATACNCANTNANGACATCNGAGAGAATCTCATNCTCCACCAATANCGGNNCNNCNGGNGTGCCTTTGGTGCGCGGAAACTTTGACTGTATTGTAACGGGCGTCAGGCTTTACAGGAATATGATCATTGACAATATCAACGATATATTCTGTATTCTCCTGCAGCCCTGTCACATTGACATATCCGTTGGCTATGTCCTCGGGTGTGAGCATATAGTGGATGTATGCCTCCGGCACCTCTGCCTCATTTGACCTCAGCTCAAGCGCGGTCACCACAAAGTTGTTATCTGCATCCACCTCAAAATCCTTGTAAAGATATTCGTCGTATCCGCTGCATTTGAGGTTGAAATTCACCGTGAAACCATCTTTAGTACGATTATTCACGCTGACTACATCCGGCACTATAGTTCGTTCCAAGGAATATACGTTCACATATTCATTAGGATCGAATGCATCGGTTCGTCCACTCCAGTCTGAATGAAATTCCTCACTTCCTGATGGATGAAGGGCTCTTACCGAAAGCTGATAGCCTGTGCCATATTCCACATCATTAATCTCTATTGAGGTCATGCCGGTTGGAACGGTGAAAGTTTCTGCACGGTCACTCATTTTCACTTCATATCCGGATGCCCCCTCTATCTCAGTCCAGCTTATACCTACATTAAGACCTGTCGATGATGTAGCGGTAATACCGGGTGAAGGCAGCTTTCTGCTGTCTCGATATATGAAGTAAACCTTATTGAACGAAAACAGAGAGTACATTCTACTGATTTGACGCAGATTGCCATGGATGTAGCAATAGTACGGGAGCCAGGATTCTTTATTTATATGGATGTCCCAACCACCGATGTTTGAGACCGTAATTTCATTGCTATGGTAGAAACTACCATCCACATATCCGTCGAGTACGAGCTTATCAGCCACCTGCTCCTGGGCAAACGCAGACATTGCTGTCATTGCGGCTGCCATCATTGTTATCGTGCGTGCTTTCATTTCTTCGTGATTTTTAAGGTTGCATTTTTAGAAGATATCACGTACACGCCGGGAGCGACTCCGGCCAGCGACACCACGGTGGCGCCCCCTTGCTGGGTCTTCTCTACATTGACCATACGGCCGTTAACATCAAAGACATATACCTCTGATGCCTCAGCTCCGCTCACACTCACAAGGCCGCCCCCAAGCACGTTGATCACCGGCTTACTGTCTGCCTTTATATCAGCGATACCTGTGACGCTACGTTCCTCGAAATAAAAATTGTCGACAGCGGTGACATCGTATGTGTATACCGCCGGATCAGCACCGGTCTGTGGCAATGTGACGGTGAGTGAGGTCGGCGTGGTGTTAAGAGTAGGCCTGTTTGNATCATCGTACCCGTCCNCCAAGTTNATGTNAGCAGNCGTGCCGTTGGTGAAATTGATGCATAAATNCAACTGCAGGGTCTCCNCAGCATGCATCACACCCGCAATCGCCATCAGTGCACCTGCTACGATCGGTTTGATTAGATTCATAAGCGTTGAATGTTAAAGTTATAGATTATTTCTCTGTAATTAACAGAATTATTCTCAAAGTTAATTAAAAAATTACCCCCCCCGAAAATTTAACACTCATTAAGTATAATTAACATACAGCGNCCCATGNTGNGGGTCACNATGAGGNGCTGTATGTTATGGGANTAAAGGTCAGTTGTCGATTTTGTCAACTTCGAGCGGCTCGTTGATGATCTCGTGCCATGGCAGACCCTGCTTGGCGAGTTCGGCGAGGAACGGATCCGGGTCAAATTCCTCGACATTATGCACGCCGGGGTTCACCCACTTGCCGGTGAGGAACATCATGGCTCCGGTCATGGCCGGCACACCTGTGGTGTAGCTCACGGCCTGCATCCCGGTCTCCTTGTATGCCTCCTCATGCGAGCAGTTGTTATATATATAATATGTGAGNGGCTTGCCTTCCTTATCGAGGCCCGANATGCGGCANCCGATCGAGGTCTCGCCGTGNTAGTTCTTGCCNAGNTCCTGCGGATTGGGCAGCACNGCCTTGAGGAACTGCAGAGGCACGATCTTCACGCCATTATAGTCGATCTCATCGATACGCGCCATGCCGATATCCTGTATCACGCGCAGATGGGTGAGATACTCCTGTCCGAAAGTCATCCAGAAACGCGCGCGGCGTATCGTGGGATAGTTGAGCACCAGCGACTCCAGCTCCTCGTGGTATAGCAGATACGAGTCACGGCCCCCGATATTGGGGTAAGTAAGCTCGGTATGCACCTCCAGCGGGCCGGTGGTGATCCACTCGCCGTCCTTGTAATAGCGGCCGGGCTGGGTGATCTCACGTATATTGATCTCAGGATTGAAATTGGTGGCGAATGCCTTGCCGTGATTGCCNGCNTTGCAGTCCACGATGTCGAGATACTGCATCTCGCTGAAATAATGCTTGGCGGCGTAGGCCGTGAACACGCCCGACACGCCCGGGTCGAATCCGCAACCGAGGATAGCCGTCAATCCGGCCTTCTCGAAGCGCTCGCGATACGCCCACTGCCATGAGTACTCAAAATGCGCCACATCCTTGGGCTCATAGTTGGCGGTGTCGAGATAATTCACGCCACACTCCAGACACGCATCCATGATGGTGAGATCCTGATACGGCAGGGCCACATTGATCACCATGTCGGGCTTATGCTTCTTGAACAGGGCCACCAGNTCNGGCACATTGTCGGCATCCACCTGATCGGTGGTGATATTGGGGGCGCCGATGACCTTGGCCAGGGCGTCACATTTCGCACGGTTGCGCGATGCAATCACAATCTCGTTGAATACATCGGGATTCTGGGCGCACTTATGGGCCACTACCGAGCCCACGCCTCCTGCGCCGATGATTATTACTTTACTCATTTCTGTAATATATGTTTGTTACTTATTTACTACTGTTGCCGCTCCTTTACGCCGGCGCAGCATTATCGACACAAAGGTAAAGATGCCTAAGAATATGTTGAGCAGAGTGCTGGTGCCCAGCACCACGTTGGCAAAGGCCCCGGCATCCACCATCCCCACTCCATACATCATCAGCACGAACATCACGGCCCACTGCCACGGGCCTATGCCTCCGTTTGACGGCACGCTCATCGACAGGCTCGACAGCGTGAAGGCCAGCAGGGCCACCACCCCGCCATTGTCGGCAAGCACCGCGCGTGTAAACGGAAATGCGTAGAACGCCACATAGAGCTGCATGAAATAGCAGCCCCATATCATGCCGGTGAACAGCAGCCAGCGCATCTTGCCCGGCATCGTGCCTATCGACGCGAAGCCCTTCCATAAATTCTTCATGAAGGTCTGCACCTTGCCCAAGGCCGAGTCGGCGGATGTGCGCCATGTCAGCAGACGCCATACCAAATATATCAGCACCGCCACGAGCATCCACGGCCACGGAGAGGTCAATATGTCCATGACGTTACGATAAGTCTCCTCATTCTGCGACAGATAGCTCACTATCGTCTTTGAGGCGAGCACAAATGACAGCAGCAATAGCAACAGGGCCACCACCACATCGGCAAGCCGCTCGGCCACCATCGACCCGAATACCTTGGAGAACGATGCNCGTCCGCACTGGGCGATATATCCCGTNCGCCATATCTCGCCNAGCCTCGGGAACACGAGATTCACGGCGTAGGTGCCGAAGACACTGAGCACAAGCTCAAACAATGTGGGCCTGATGTCAAGGGCGTTGAGCTGTATCTGCCACCTCAGCGCCCTGAATACATGAGAGAATACACTTATCAGCAGGGTAAGACATATCCACTTGAAATCACAGTCGCGGCGTATCACGGCTATCATCTCACCAAAATCTATGTTACGGAACATCACCCAGCACAGCCCCACAGACACCACTGCGGGGATGACATACTTCATTATACCTGTGACGAGTCTTTTGCTGCCGCCCTTATCCTGCATCTGTATCTTCAATTGCATCTATAGGATAATCCTACAGCATACTTATCGTAATAAACGGAGCCACTATCAGCGAAGTCACGATAGCGATCATTATCCACCATGCCGTAGCCTCCGACATACGCTTGGCTCCTGCAAAGTCATAATTGCTGTTACGGCGCCCGGTTGCGGCGGCCGTGAATATGGCGATAATGGCCAACGGATTACAGCACAGTATAGTGACAAGTATGGCTATCACCATATAAGTAGGTGCTTTCTCACCCTCGGGCGCGCCCTGATAAGGCTGCTGATACGCCTGCTGATATGGTTGTCCGTAAGGCTGCTGATACAGCTGCTGATATGAAGGCCATTGTGCCTGGGGCCGCTGCATGGGCTCTGCCTGCTCAGGCTCAGGCTCTTGCTCCGGCTGTGACGGCTCCGGCTCTTGATGTGCTTGCTCCGGCTCTGCTTGCTGTGGCTGATGCTGCTCCGCCGGCTCATTCACCACCGATACATCAGGCTCGGACGCAACCGGCTCGGTTGCTTGCTCAGACTGTCCGGCCACCTCGGCCTCCACCGATTCAGGCTCGGCAGTGACGATGGTCGTCACTTCTGGCTCGGGAGTGGTCACCGGCTCCACGCTCACCTTAGGCGCCTGCGCCTGCATAAGCAGCCTGGCCACCTCCGGAGCCTGAGCGGCCGCCTTCCAGTAGTCAAGTCCCTCATACCACACAGGTGTATCAGGGTTAATACGATTTAATGGCAGCTCCTCAAGCTGATACGGGCCTTCCTGTATGCCGTTGATGTGAATCCAGACTTTCATTATATTTGATACATTTTCTTTCTAAATAAATCAGTATTTGAGAGGGCGAGGGAGCTTCAGCTCCCCCTTATTTGAGAGCGCGCGGGAGCTTCAGCTCCCGCCCTCCCCTTCGCTTCAGAAAAATTTGGTCTCCTCGCCGAGGATATCGCTCAGCAGATTATTGGCCAGACGGCTGGCGCCTATGCGGAAATACTCATTGGTAAGCCATGCCTCGCCCAATATCTCCTNGGCCAGAGTGTAATACTTCACCGCATCCTCGGTAGTANACACGCCGCCCNCTGCCTTGAAGCCCACCATAGTGCCCGTCTCGGCATAATACTCCTTGATNCANTGCATCATCACGTANGCGNCCNCAAGNGACGCACCTGGATAGCCCTTGCCGGTCGATGTTTTCAGGAAATCGGCTCCGGAATATAGCGACAGCACCGACGCCGCGCGTATATTCTCGGCGGTCTTCAGTGCTCCGGTCTCCAGTATCACCTTGAGCACGGCATCACGGCAAGCGTGCTTCTGCTCTATGATCTCATCGCACACCTCCTCATAGTCGCCGTCGAGATAATTGCCCACATTAAACACGATGTCTATCTCATCGGCGCCGCTCTCAACGGCCAGCGATGTCTCGGCAATCTTAGTCTCGATAAACGACTGGGCGGTGGGGAAAGCGCCCGACACACAGGCCACATCCACCTCCGACACATCGAGCACCGTGCGCACCACCTGCGCGAAATTGGGATACACACAGATAGCGGCCACGTTGGGCAGATCGGGATGCTCATGCTCAAAGGCGTTAACGCGCTCTGTGAATTCAGCCACCGAGCGAGGCGAATCAGTGGTGTTGAGTGTGGTGAGGTCGATGCAGTTGAAGAGCTGCCTGTACACATCCACATTCTTGTTCTCATCATTATGCTCCTCGATTATCTTGTCGACAGCAGCCTTCACAGCCGCGTCATCGGTGACTACCTTGCTCTTGGCCACCGCATCACGATATTTATCTGCCATATTATATATTTTTTTTATTTTGTCAATGNATATTCNGCAGCATCAATCCTTGCGGGATGCGTCATAGCGTCGGGCATCGCGTCTGTTTTTCTTATCCAGATTACGCAGCAGGGCCCCTGTGAGATCCACACCCGTCTGGTTGGCGATAGCCATGGTCACCCACAGCAGGTCGGCAAGCTCGTCGGCCAGGTTGAGGTTGTCACCCTCCTTGGCCACCTGGTCGCCGTAGATACGCGCCATCGCGCGTGCCACCTCACCGGTCTCCTCAGCCAGTACGGCCATATTGGTCAGCTCCGAGAAATAGCCACCGCCCGTGCCGGTGATCCACTCATCCACCAACCTCTGGGCATCCTTTAAGGTAATTTCATGCTCTTCCATATCAAAAAACAAATTTAGATATTTTTTTTAGACCGCATCACATATTATTTATTATTTTTCACACTTGATTTGTTAATTTATGTTGACCGGAATCGGTATTGTCTATAAA
>WFLX010286478.1_pt1 | contig 43642 bp, 37 predicted proteins | sample 4967041 | NCBI WGS metagenome assembly WFLX01 (sample SAMN12857096, study PRJNA449069) | gut metagenome | isolation source: stool from male and female vole | host: Microtus ochrogaster | place: USA:Florida | collected 2017
AAATCAAAGATCTCCGCAGGCAGTTCCGGGGAATCAACGACACCGCATTCTTTCTTTTCAGATTAAGTGCATTATACGGTTAACCTTTCCTCTCCCGCCAACCGGAAAAATCTACTGACCCTGTTTTTGACTTGTAACACACCACTTTAACTGTTTCACTCATGAAAGTTTTGGTTTAACTCTCGGTTTAACTTTCAAGGTAAAACCATAGTATTTTACGAAGAAAAAGCAGTCAGACTTTCATCTAACTGCTTGATTTTTAGTGATCCGCCTGGGGCTCGAACCCAGGACCCCAACATTAAAAGTGTTGTGCTCTACCAGCTGAGCTAGCGAATCTCCCTTGTTGCTCTAAGGGCGTTTCCCTCAAAAGCGATGCAAAGGTATGGACTTTTTTTTTATCTTCCAAATTTTCGGGCGTGTTTTTTTGACGTTTTTTAATCTAATTTTTATAATCAACAATCACACAGCCTGTTACGACAAAGCGAAATTTTCGGCAAAAAAGCAGTGGCAGGGAAATGCGTATTGTAGATGATATTTTTTTCGGCGGGGCCGAACTTTGATGCGTAAGGCTTGGTTTTAATTGCAAGAGGCTTTCATGCTTACGGCGTCGGGGAGCAGCCGACGTTACGGTTAAATTATTCGCAACGTTTTTTTTATTTGTTATGAGAGGATACCATGCAATTTTAATCGCGTCGATGTGCGCTATATTTTCAACGAACACATATGCGGAAGAAGCCGCAGTCAATAAATCAGTTGAGAACGACGTTCTACCCAAAGCCACTGAGAATACGGCGATTGAGGCCGACAGCGTGCCTGACTACAGCGAGAATGTAGCTGTGCCGACCCGCGCGCTTGTGCTTGTCGGCGGTCAGAACGGGCTGCATGAGCAAGTTTACACCGTGCTCTACGATTCGAGCGAGGAGGTGACATTTCAAGACCCTGTTCCGCCTCGCTTCTTGCTGATCGACCGCGAAGGCCGCACGGTCTTCGGCATTGGCGGATATGTCGAGGGCGTTGCGGCATATGATTTTGACGGGGCTATCGACAATTCGGGATTCGCTGTGAATCAAATCAATGTGCCTACTAACCCCGCGTTTCGCAATCAATTAAGCGCGACTGTCGATCACAGCAATTTATTCATGATGTTGGTGAGCAAAACGAAATTCGGCTTGCTGTCGGTCTATGCGCAGGCAGCGTTCTCAAACAGCAATCGCAATTTCACGATGAAACATGCTGTCGTCAGGCTTCATAACGTGCTTGCCGGTCTAACCCGCACAACCTTCCTCGACCCTCTCGCGTCGGTACCGACCATAGACTACACGGGCCCGGTTGGCGCTGTGCAGCAGCGAAACGTGCAATTACGATATACTTGGCATGCCGATGAACATTTCTCATTCGCCGCCGCGGCCGAGATGCCGTGCGCGACGTATACAGTCAATTCAACATGCGAGGCGATTAAGCAGCGCGTCCCCGACTTCCCGCTGTATGCCCAATACAGATGGGCCGGAGGGAAAAGCCACGTCAGGATTTCGGGACTGTTCAGAACGTTGTCATACCGAGATCTGGTCAGCGGTGAGAATCGTTTCCGCGCCGGATGGGCGGCAAAGGTGAGCGGCGGGGTTAAAATCACCGATTTGGCATCGGTCTACTACTCGGCGATCTATGGCCGCGGCTATGGTCAGTATGTCCATGGCACCACCAATTGCGGCTTCGATTTGATATACGGGGCTGATGGCACGATGATTGCGCCACATCAGTTTGATTTAACCGCCGGACTGCGTGTCAATATATCGCCCAAAGTCTTTGCCTCATGCACCTACAGTCTTGACCGATTGTACAATCAGAGCCATCTCGGGCCAAATACATATCGTCGCGGCACATACGCTTCTGTAAATGTATTCTACACACCTATGACTGATCTTCAGTTCGGACTGGAATATCTTCACGGCACCCGCACGAATGTCGACCACATTTCGGGAGCGGCCAATCGCATCCAGGCCATGGTCAGATACGACTTCTGATACCTTTACTACACGAGACAAAAAATCGCGGAGCAAACCTTTGCTCCGCGATTTTTGTTTTACTATCAGAAAACGAAATATGAAACAACATACATAAACACACACATACAACATTCTTAATCTAAAACATTATGGATAGAAAAATCTCTCTCTCAGATTTCCGCAACGCGATGTACGAAGCTTACGACCAGTTTAAGGATCTTGATGAAGGCAGTAAAGACCCGCGATTGGCCGATGTGGAATCAGACAAATTCGGCATCTCGTTAGCGCTTGCCGATGGCACAGTTATCAACAAAGGCGATACGGACTTCGCCGCCGTAATGGGCGGATTGGTGAAGATACCTTTGATGAGTCTGCTTCTCGAGCAGGCCGGCGACGTTAAGAATCTCATTAAGAAATCGGGAAATTGCCCCATGACTACCAAAGCCGCAAAGCCTAAGGATGTAAAAGGGGCTAAAGGTATCCGCGCGATGAGCGCGCTTCAGCCGGTCGGCGACCCAGACTCAAAATGGAATTTCCTTGAAAATCGCATGATTTCACTTATGGGGTCAGCTCCTGAGCTCGACACGGCTCTTTACGAAACGCTGAAATCGTCGGTCAACGACGAGGTCAACGCTCTCGCCGACGCCGACTTCTATCTCTATGATGACGCCGCCTCGTCGATCGACCTTTATCGTCGAGCTGAATCAATGATGGCTACAACCGAGCAGCTCGCTGTCATGGGCGCCACAATCGCTGCCGACGGAGTCAACCCATTGACCCGAAAGGTAGTATACGACGGAAAATATTCGCAGAATATCGTCGGAATGATGGCGGCCCACGGACCTCACAAAATGGCTTTGCCTTGGAATCTCGCAGCCGGAGTGCCTGCATTATCGAGCTTCGGCGGCACAGTTCTCGCCGTATATCCCGGCGCATTCGCGATTGCGGCTTATTCGCCGCTGCTCACCTCTGAAAAAGTCTCTGTAAGAGCATTTAAGGCGATAATGACAATAATGAGAAAACTCGATGTCAGCGCTTTCGCAAGCGCTAAGCTGATCATAGATAAAGAGAGATAAACACCCTACAGCTTAGATTGAAAGTTTTACATGCCATCAATTATCTCTTACGCAAGGTGCCCTCACGCCCATTTAGGTAGCGAGGGCACTTTTTTTGTGCCGCTATATAGATAAAAGCGTCGCAGCGGTGACTTTTTTATAGAAAAACACGAAATTTTGTGGCATTTTGTTGCATAATCTAAAATTTTGCTTTACCTTTGTCGCCGTAAAAGCGTGAGACAACGCATCGCGCCTTTGATTCTCCTTTCTCTCCGACGACTATATGTCGCATATTCATTCGTCAAAGAAGGCGCCGCCATAGAGCGGTAGACTCATAATAGAAGGTAACAATTTCTAAGTAAGCATCATGAATTAGTTTATATCAATCTTCGGTTTGCTATCTCGAACATTAAGCTTGCTGATAACATACTCGAATTTTAATATAAACTAATTATCGATACTTATCAGAGAGAAAAAAAGATTATAAGCGTTTTATATGAAAGCTAAAGAGTTTGTAGACGATTTGCGTCGTCGATTTCCCAATGAGCCGGAGTATCTTCAGGCCGTTGAAGAAGTGGTGACATCCATCGAAGATGTGTATAACGAATATCCCGCATTTGAGCGTTACAATCTGCTTGAGCGCCTATGCATCCCCGACCGCATCTTCTCTTTCAGGGTGAGTTGGGTCGACGACAAAGGTTGCGTGAGAAACAACATGGGTTATCGCATACAGCACTCCAACGCTATTGGCCCTTACAAAGGAGGCATACGCTTCCACTCGTCGGTAAACCAGTCGATACTGAAATTCCTCGCTTTCGAGCAGACATTCAAAAACTCGCTTACCACTCTCGCCATGGGTGGCGCGAAGGGAGGCTCTGACTTCTCTCCGCGCGGGAAGAGCGACATGGAGGTGATGCGTTTCTGCCAGGCATTCATTACTGAGCTATGGCGCCATATCGGTGCTGACACCGACGTCCCGGCCGGTGATATAGGTGTCGGTGGCCGCGAGGTAGGATATATGTATGGTATGTATAAGAAGATGGCCCGCGAGTTCACAGGCACGTTTACCGGAAAAGGACGCGAATTCGGCGGCTCGCTGATTCGCCCTGAGGCCACAGGATATGGCAACGTGTACTTCCTCCTGAATATGCTCGCTACCCGCGGCATTGATATTGCAGGAAAGCGTGTGGCAATCTCCGGCTCAGGCAATGTGGCTACTTACACAGCGGAGAAATTGCTTCAACTCGGAGCGAAAGTGGTTTCGTTGAGCGACTCCGACGGCACGGTCATAATCCCCGACGGTATCACCCAAGAGCAACTCAATTACGTGTTTGAACTCAAAAACATATATCGCGGCCGCATNAGCGAGTTCGCCGAGAANTANTCTCNNNCNTTCTATCCCGGAGAGCGTCCGTGGAAGCTGATAAAATGCGACATCGCGATGCCGTCAGCAACGCAAAATGAAATAAACGGCGAAGATGCCCGAGCGCTTTTAGACGGAGGTTGCATAGCCGTGAGCGAAGGCGCCAATATGCCATCAACGCCCGATGCAATAAAAGAATTCCTCAACGCAAAGATTCTTTATGCGCCCGGAAAGGCCGCTAATGCAGGAGGCGTATCGGTTTCGGGTCTCGAAATGGCCCAAAACTCGCAGAAACTTTCATGGAGCGCCGAGGAGGTCGATGAGAAGCTAAAGCAGATAATGGCTGAGATCCACCATCAGTGTGAGCTTTATGGTCGCGAAGAGGGTTCTGACTTCATCAATTACGTCAAGGGGGCCAATGTCGCCGGCTTTATGAAGGTGGCAAAAGCCATGATGGCGCAAGGTATTCTCTAATATACTATATTTACGAACATATTTAAGAGCCTTTCAGGCAATAAATGTTTATAGCGTGAATTATGATCGGTGCGGATAATTAAGCCGCGCCGATCTTTATTTCTATAAAAGCGTATGAAACTTTGCGGACCGACAAACATGGTTCATATTTGAAAGATTCGCAAAACTTGTAATGAATTGTGTACTAATTTATTATTTGTTGAAAATAAAATTGATGCGAAAAAAGTTGCCTTAAAAATTTGTCAGTTTCAAAATAATGCTTACCTTTGCATCGCAAAAGAGAAAACGCCCTGCGTTTTTGCCTTGCAACCTCTCTCATAGAACATTGAATAATGCGAAAATAGCTCAGTTGGTAGAGCACGACCTTGCCAAGGTCGGGGTCGCGGGTTCGAGTCCCGTTTTTCGCTCCAAGTACATTGACACCTCTCGTTTCTTTTCAGAAACAAACAGCTAAAAATGCGAAAATAGCTCAGTTGGTAGAGCACGACCTTGCCAAGGTCGGGGTCGCGGGTTCGAGTCCCGTTTTTCGCTCCACTCATTCTTTAGGAATGAACTGATGTCCGGATGGCGGAATTGGTAGACGCGCTACTTTGAGGGGGTAGTGAGCTTTCGCTCGTGTGAGTTCGAGTCTCATTTCGGACACTTGATTAATCCGTAAGCAATTCAACCGAATGCTTGCGGATTTTTCTTTTTCCCCCTTCCAGGGAGCTAAAGATAGGGAATTGTTTGAAAACATGAATGTTTAGCGCCTCCTGATATGCCAAACTCCCCTGCCGAAGTGGTGATTTCGGATTAGATATGCAAAGGATGTAAAAAAAATTTGCGCGGATGAAATATTTTGCTTACCTTTGCAGAGCAATTGGGGATAAGCCTCTCGGTTTAGTCTAAAATTGCAGAGAACATTGAATAATGCGAAAATAGCTCAGTTGGTAGAGCACGACCTTGCCAAGGTCGGGGTCGCGGGTTCGAGTCCCGTTTTTCGCTCGACTCATTCCTAAGGAATGAACTGATGTCCGGATGGCGGAATTGGTAGACGCGCTACTTTGAGGGGGTAGTGAGCTTTCGCTCGTGTGAGTTCGAGTCTCATTTCGGACACAAGAAAAGAGGTTGACATTATTTTAATGCCAACCTCTTTTTTGTATGCCGACCGCAACTTGCTGATAGAAAAAACTTACTGATTCAACTGCTTGACGAGCCAATTGGCGATTATCTCGGTGGTGAGCGGGAGGTTCTCCGTGAGGCTGTGGTTTTGACCAGGCATAAGCTCCAGAGTGCTGTTTTTCAGCACCTTGTGATATAGTTCTCCGTAAGTGTATGGCACAACCACGTCGGCCATGCCGTTTAAAACGAGCGTAGGGCCATTGTATTTAGCGGTAGTCTCAAAAATTGGCAGATTCATCGCTGTCTGAATATAGTTTCTGCCTAATTTCAGATTACGGCCGGGTATGATATAATAAGGCTCATCGAGATGCCACGGATTGTATTTTGCTCCTTGGGTATTTCCCCGGAGCGCATCTTCTCTTAGCACTGCCGCCGCCGAGAGCAACCCAACGCATTTGATCTGAGTTGAACCGCATGTTCCGGCTGCCATACCGGTCACGACACCCCCCTGAGAATGTCCAATAAGCGATAAGCTCTCTGTGAAAGGTTGCTGTTGAGTCCATGCTATTACCGAAAGCANGTCTTCGATTTCGTTAGGAACGGTCATATTCTGAANCTCACCGTCACTTTTGCCGCAGCCGTTGAAATCAAATCTTACCACGCCTATACCCTGAGCCGGGAGCTTTTCGGCGAGAGCGGCGATTATAGGCGAATTCATGTCTGAGCCGAAGCCGTGCGATAGAATTACAACCGGGCATTTATCTTGTCCCTCAGGGAGTNGCAGGCGGGTGTAAAGCCGCCCCTGCGAGCCATTGATATAAAAAGTGGAATCGGTCTGCGCGGAGGCAGCCATAGTGTTTGTCATCATCATTACAATGAAAAATAAATAGGATAAAACGNGCATAAAATCATTTGTTAAATTATTATTGATATAACGTGAAAACCAATACCTATGTTCGTCATTAGCCGTACTAACGTGCAATTTCCGTTGCTTCATAGGTCATATTAAGGTCCATAATTCGGCACTTTTTTGGCCCAAAACGGAAAAAATATGTTATTTTTGCGATATGATACGTCTATTATTCATATTGTCGCTGCTCGCTGGTGTGATTTCGAGCTGCACGACGCTCAAATCAATAAAATGCGGCAACCCAAAGCCCGACACTTACCTCAACTTCCCCCTTGACACAGTCGCTTCCTCGGACACAGGGAAAGCAGTGCTCATCTCGTCGGTCGACCACGACAGATATTTCGAGGAGTCAAAATTCACAGGCGGTCGTTTCAATGGGGAAACAATCGGCGAATATTTCTCTCGCGTCAGAGGCGACGGTGCGTTGCTTATTGTCCGCAACGATACGATTTTGATTGAGGAATATTACGGCAACTTCTCAAAACTATCCCCCTCAAATGTGTTTTCTATCACAAAAGCAGTCACCGCTTTGCTATGCGGCATAGCAGTCGATGAAGGCTATATTTCGATTACCGACCCGGTGACGAAGTATATTCCTGAACTTAATAACGCCGACCCATTGTTCAAAGAGCTTACCATCGAGCACCTGCTGGATATGCGCACAGGGCTTGATTTTGACGAGAATTACGGTTGGAACCCATTCTCAAAAATGGCGAAATTGTATTACGGCAAAGATGTTGTCGGTCAGTTCAAAAAACTGCGTTTCAAAGCGTCGCCGGGATCAACGCACTATTATAATTCAATGGCCACGGCTCTACTTGGAGTGGCCATAGAGAGAGCCGTCGGCCTTCCTTATTCGCAATATTTGCAGGAAAAGGTTTGGAAACCGCTCGACATGGAATCCAAAGCATATATAACACTCGACGACAGCAAGCATCGTAATGCGAAAGCCTACGGAGGACTGGTGTCGAACGTCAGAGACTTGGCAAAAATCGGTCGCCTCTATCTCAATGGCGGCCTTTACGACGGCAGACAAATAGTGAGTAAGGAATGGATTGACCGCTCGATCCATTCCTCGCTGACCAACGAAGCCTACTCCTTGGGGTGGAACAACATAATCTCCCGCATTGACGGCATCGACGTTGTGACGCCTCGCTTTTTCGCGATTGGCCTGTATGGACAAGTAATATTCTGCGATCCTGAGCAAAACCTCATCTTCGTGACCTTAGGGGAAAAGAAAGGCGCCGAATACCACTTCCTTTTCGATGACCTATGCAACCTACTCGCGCGGTAACCCTCTATATTGCCAACTTCGGTGTATGAGTCGACATAGCATGAAAAAAATTCCCGGCGCTATTGGTTTTCCAATATTTGTTTGTAATTTTGTGGTGCAAAATGAGCGTTACTACTCATCGGGTGCTTACATCCCCTCAGGCGATTCGCCAGGAAGAGGAACTCGACATCTTCGGGACGAAAGGGATGGATCGGCTCTGCACCTTTGACACATATTTGATGTCATCCCGATTGACAAGTTATTGAAATGTATCTCCGCATCTAACCAAGCGGGCTATACGTCGATAGCTGTCAGTCGATTTTTTATTTAAACTTTTTTTAATATGGGAACATCAAATGTGGAAGATGCGAAATTCAGTCTTGAAAACGCAAAGAAGAAATTGGCAAGCAGAAAAGAAAGCATGAAGCGTGACCTTGAACGCACCTCGGATCCAGTCAGAAAAAAGCAAATACGCGCACAAGGTACGGCTGATATCGCACGCCTCAAAAGCGAGGTAGAGCGCCATAAAGAGGGGCTTGCCCGCGCTAAGGAAATCGCAAAAAAGAGAAAGTGATACACAAATTTCTCGGCAAAACCTTAAAGAAATCCGGTCTGCAATGGACAGCATATACCCATGCTGACCACATTGTGGACCGATTTTCCTCATCAGACTGGCTCAAGATTTTCCCGATGTATCCAACAGAGCAGCAATTCAGGCAGTTTGTATCTAACTCAAGCCAGTCTTTAAGGATATTGCTGCTAAAAAACACCGCTTCAGGCCAATATTTGGGCTTCGTCGCCCTCATGTTTTTCTCCCCGCGCACCGTCGCGATTCACGGCGGGGCATGGGCTAACAGCCCCGCCGACCGTATGACCATATACCGCGGTCTGTTCTTCCTTTTCTCCCGCCTACTCTCCAATGGCGCAAAAATCATCAGCTCCTCAGCCGATAATCCGCGTGCCGTGAGGTTCATGAAATCATTCGGATTCCGCATTTTCAGCTACCGCTACTCACTGACCCATTATCACCTCACGATGTCGGGAATGGTAAAATCTCGTTTGTATCAACGTTTTGGCCGTCGGCGCTGACAAGATTCAAATTTATTTTTTCGGAAACACACGATACTTAGAGCCTGTCCCATAAAATATGTTAACGCTGAGGTNGCATATCTTGGNGGGATTTTGGAGGCGACGGGAGGGNGCAANGCCGTCGCATTGTGACCGAGCGACGNCTTCAAAAGCGCCCGAGAGATGCGAAACGGAGNTTATTTTCCGCGCAGCGGCACGCATTAAAGGGATTAAGCGACATATCGCCGCGGATGACGACGGCTTGCCCCGGTGTCATCGTCACTACGGCCAACATCCACGACTCAAAAGCGGCATATCGTCTTATTGGCAGCATCGGCGACCGACATCCTTACATCAATACACTCAAAACCGACAACGGCTACAGAGGTAAACTGATCGAGGTCGCAAAGCAAGCCATGGCAATTGATATGCAGTGCGTTAAATCCAATTTCGGCACGTCGGAGTTCATCCCCCTGGAGGGTCGCCGGGTTGTCGGGCGCACGATTGCTTGGCTTGATCGTTTCCGCCGATTATGCCGCAACTGCGAGCAGCTGTCCACCACGGCGACAGCGATGGCGAAGCTGGCCTTCATGATGATTCTGCCAAAGCATATTTAGCTTCGCNAAAGCTCCGCGTTTCAACATNNCAGCGNTAGNCNNAGGAAGGTGGTAATTACCATCGCCCCGGCCATCCATTGGCATATTCGTCCGTGTTCTTCAGTCGTGTACGTCAAGTACACTCTCTCATCACACGAACAACTCTGCTCAATGGCTGACCGCCTCAGCTTTAACAGATTTTATGGGACAGGCTCTTAATTGGAGAATTGGAGCATCCAGTCTATGAAATCGTCCTGAGCGAATGCGTTCACCCAACACTCGTGCCGGACTCCCGGAAAGATAATGACTTCGGGGGTCCAGCCGCATTGCGTAAGTACTTGAGCGGCAGAGGTCGCCGCGACTGTGGGAACGATGTCGTCGTCGGCTCCATGGAAAATGCGGATAGGGAGCTCGGAGGCTCTGCGTGAGCAGATGTTGTCGAGGCGGGCGGGGTCGACGGCGCCGCACNTNATAGCGGCGGCCGNGGGCAAGTCGGGCCNGCGGGCAATGATGTCNCACACGNCCATGNCGNCCATAGATATTCCGGAGAGATATATTCGCGAGGAGTCGACCCGACCTGATTGCACGAGCGAATCGATAAGCTCTTTTACGGCAACCATAGGAGCAGCGGGCTTCTCCTGAACGGGGAACAGGATTTCGTTATTGCTTCGGGGAAGTGAATCGTAAGCCCAAAGATAGGACTCGGGGCACTGCGGGAAGATGACGATAGAGCGGCCTGACGCGGCGGCCTCCGCGAGTCTCTCGCCGCCGTGGGTGAGCTGCAGGAGATTGTCGTCGCCGCGCTCGCCGCTGCCATGCATGAGCATAATCAGCGGCAAGGGGAAAGAAGCGGCGGTGTCGGGAGCGGCTTCGCGGTAAAGTAGCTTGAAGCCATCGGATGAGGTAAATTCCTTTGCTTTGTAGATGCCGGGGTCGAGAGCGTTGGCGGCGAGGGTAGTGAAAAGCAAGGAGATAATCGCGAAGAGGTGGATACGGTTCATGGTAATGGATTTATAATGTGCTGTTAACGGGAATTTATAATCGGGTAGAAAAACGGAGGAAAGGCGCCGTCGACAGTCATGAGAATCTTGGAAGAATAGGGATAAGCACCCTGATAGAGATGATTGCTGTCGATCGTGTAAAGGATTTTGGAGGAATAGGGGTAGGCTCCGCCGTAGATATGCTTGCCGTCGAAGGTGAATAGTATATTCGAGCTGTTGGCATAGACTCCTTTATACAAATGGGAGTCATCGCAAGTATAGAGAATCTTTGACTGATAGGCGTGAGGGCCTGCGTAGATATGCTTGCCGTCGAAAGTGTAGATAATCTTTGAGCTGTAGGGGTAAGCGCCCGAGTAGAGGTGCTTACCATCCCAGCAATACAATACTTTGGAAGAGTAGGCATAGGGGCCGGAATAAATCTTAGTCGCGGCGACGGCGGTGCCAGCGACTAACATAAACATGGCCAGAATGAATCCTATGCTGATTTTGGATGTTGCTTTCATATCAGTCAGCTTAATTCCTCGCGGAGGAAGGGGGCGGTGGGGGAGTCGGTTTCGGCAACTTCCTCGGGAGTGCCTACGGCTATGATACGGCCACCGTTTTTGCCGCCGCCGGGGCCCATGTCGATTATTCGGTCGGCCACTTTGATCACATCGAGGTTATGCTCGATGACGATGACGGTGTTGCCCTNGNCNACAAGNCGGTTGAGCANGTNGAGGAGTGTCTTAATGTCNTCGAANTNAAGCCCAGTGGTAGGCTNGTCGAGGATGAAGAGGGTTNTGCCGGTGTCNCNCTTAGATAGCNCGGTAGCGAGCTTCACGCGCTGATTCTCGCCTCCAGAGAGGGTAGATGAGGGCTGGCCGAGCTTGATGTAGCCAAGGCCGATTTCCTGAAGCACCTTGATNTTATTTANTATCACGGGCTGNTTGNCGAAAAACTCANCGGCCTGGTTGATAGTCATGTTAAGCACATCGGCGATCGACTTGCCCTTGAACCTCACTTCGAGGGTCTCGCGGTTGTAACGCTTGCCGTGGCACACCTCGCAGGGCACGAGCACGTCGGGGAGGAAGTTCATCTCAATAGTCTTATAGCCGTTTCCGGCACACGCCTCGCAGCGGCCTCCCTTGATGTTGAACGAGAAGCGGCCCGGACGGTACCCCCTTATCTGCGCTTCGGGGAGCTTGACGAAGAGNTTGCGGATGTCGGTGAAAACTCCGGTGTAGGTGGCGGGATTGGAGCGCGGGGTGCGCCCTAAGGGTGACTGATCTACGGTCACAACCTTGTCGATATTCTCGATACCGGTGATTTCCTTATATGGTAGCGGCTCTTCGAGGGAGCGGTAGAAGTGCTTCGAGAGAATGGGCTTGAGGGTGGCGTTGATGAGCGAGGATTTGCCGCTGCCCGACACGCCGCAAACACAGGTCATGGTGCCAAGCTCGATGTCGAGGTCGACGTCGCGGAGATTGTTGCCCGACGCGCCGACGAGAGTAAGGTGCTTGCCGTTGCCTTCCCTGCGCTTTTCAGGCACGGGAATCTCCCGCTCGCCGTTGAGGTATTGCGAAGTCAGGGTAGCGGTTTTAAGCATCTCGCCGGGAGTGCCCTGAAACACTACCTCGCCACCGTTGCGACCCGCTTTGGGGCCAATGTCGACCACGTAGTCGGCTTCGAGCATCATATCCTTGTCGTGCTCGACGACAATTATCGAATTCTGCGCGTCGCGGAGGCGCTGGAGGGAGCTGATGAGGCGGCGGTTGTCGCGCTGATGCAGGCCGATGCTTGGCTCGTCGAGGATATAGAGCACGTTGACAAGCTCAGAGCCGAGCTGAGTGGCAAGCCTGATACGCTGGCTCTCGCCGCCGGAGAGGGTGGCCGAGCCGCGGTTGAGCGAAAGGTAGTCGAGCCCAACGTCGATAAGAAATCGAAGGCGCGAGCGGATTTCTTTTAGAATCTCGCGGGCGATGATCTGCTGCGAGGGGGAGAGGGTGGCTTCAACTTCCTCAGCCCAGACGAGCAGGTNGGCAATGTNGAGGCGGGCGAGCTGGGCGATGTTTTTGTCGCCGATGAAGAAGTGAAGGGCCNCGCGGTTGAGACGGTCGCCGTGACATTCGGGGCACACGGCGCGGGTGTAGAATTTGCCGCTCCACTTCTTGGCCTCGGAGTCGGCGTCGTCGCTTGCCTGAAGCTCGATGTATTTCACAATGCCTTCGTAGGTAAGGAAATAGTTGGAGGTAGAGAGGGTGTCGTTTTTGAGCTGCAGACGCTCGGGGGTGCCGTTGAGGATGTCGTTGAGGGCCTCCTCGGGGAGATCGCAGATGGGCGTGTCGAGTGTGCAGCCATATTTCTCACAAATAGCCGCGATTTGCCAGANCACTACGGTGTTTTTCNGTTTTCCTAACGGTACGATGCCCCNTTTGGCAATAGACAGGGTGNAGTCGGGGATAATCTTGTCGCGGTCGATAAGGTTGACGGTGCCGAGGCCTTTGCATCGTTGACAAGCACCCTGAGGGGAGTTGAACGAGAAGTTGTGAGGAGCCGGCTCGCGGTAGGAGATGCCGCTTACGGGATCCATAAGCAACTGGCTGTAGTGGCTGACGGAGTCGGCCTCGATGTCGTAGATCATCATCTGCTTCTCGCCCTGGCGCAACGCGTTGGCCACGGAATCGCGGAGGCGCTGGTCGTCTTTGCGCGATACTTTCAGTTTGTCGATAACCAGCTCGATAGAGTGGTTTTTATATCGGTCGAGCTTCATGCCGGGCTCGATTTCGAGTATCTTACCGTCGACCCTGACGTTCATGAACCCTTTCTTGCGAAGCTGCTCGAATAGCTCCTTGTAATGGCCTTTGCGGTTTTTGACAAGGGGGGCGAGGAGGAGAATCTTGCGGCTGTCGAACACGTCGAGTATCAATCCAACGATTTTCTCCTCGGTGTATTTGATCATCGGCTCGCCGGTGACGTAGCTTCGGGCTGTGCCGACACGCGCGAAAAGCAGGCGGAGGAAGTCGTAGATTTCGGTGGTGGTGCCGATAGTGCTTCGCGGATTTCGGTTTATGGTCTTTTGCTCAATGGCAATGACGGGAGAGAGGCCCGAAATATGGTCAACGTCGGGTCGCTCCAGGTTGCCTAAAAGGTTTCGGGCGTAGGCCGAAAATGTCTCTATATATCGGCGCTGCCCCTCGGCGTAAATGGTGTCGAAAGCGAGCGACGACTTGCCGCTGCCGCTGAGACCTGTAATCACGGTGAGGGAATTGTGGGGAATAGTGACGTCGATATTCTTAAGGTTGTTAACCCTCGCGCCGATCACGCTGAGCGAGTCGGAGGGAGATATTTCGGTATATGATATATTTGATGTAGTGGTGTCAGTCATGTAATCCTTTCAATGTTTAAGCATCCGCTTAATAAGTTAAGCTTATAATAGATGCTTACTTATAACGTATAAACAGGGCAATTATTGCCCCGGACTATGGGTCGACATCGTAATAAACGGTGGAGGTTTTCATGGCTGGGTCGGCGGCCATCTGGCGGTAGACGTCGCGGAGAAGCGCGCGGACTTTGGGTAGAGATGCCCCAACCTCGATTTTAATCATTATTTTCTGGATATAAAGCGATTTCACGCGGGCCACCTTGGGCTGGTCGGGACCGCTGACACGGTTGCCCAGCAGCGAGCGGAGTCGATTGGCGTAGGCGGTGGAAAAAATCTGGAGAGTAGGAGCGTCGCGATGCTTGAGGTAGATATAGATGATATGGGTGAAGGGGGGATAGGCAAACTGCCGGCGCTCGGCGATTTCATGGCGGTAGAATGAGTCGTAGTCGTGGCTTTTGACGAATGAGAACACCGGATGGTCGGGAGTATAGGTCTGAACGAGGACTTTAGAACCGTCGGAGTCGGCTCGGCCCGCACGGCCGGCCACCTGTTCCAGCATGTTGAAAGCCCGCTCTCCGGCCTTGAAGTCGGGGATATGGATAAGTTCGTCGGCATTAAGCACGGCGACGGTGTTCACATCCTTGAAGTCGAGCCCTTTGGTTACCATCTGAGTGCCGACGAGAATATCGGCGGAGTGGTTGGAGAAATCTTCGATGATTTTCTCGTAATTGTCTTTGTTGCGGGTAGTGTCGAGGTCCATTCTGACGACTTTGCGCGAGGGGAAAATCTGCTCGATTTCGCCCTCGATGCGCTCGGTGCCGTAGCCAACGACCTCTACCGTCGGCTGTCCGCATTGCGGGCAAAGGTCGGGGAGGGGATATGTCGATCCGCAGTAGTGGCACACAAGCTGACGCGAGAAGTTGTGGTAGGTGAGCGACACGTCGCACTGGCGGCATTTCGGAATCCAGGCGCACTCCTTGCACCTCGCCATCGGAGCATAGCCGCGGCGATTGCGGAATAAAATTGCTTGCTTGCCTGCCTCGGTCGCCTGATTGATGTGCTTTATGGTCTGCATCGCGAAAACGCCTGTCACTTCACGCTTGCGGCGCGCTTTATCCATGTCGACCAACTCTATTTCGGGTAGCGGCAGTTCATTGAAGCGTTGCGTTAACTTCGTGAGGCCAAACTTTTCATTCAAAGCCTTATAATATGTGTCGATAGCGGGAGTGGCTGTGCCTAAAAGGGCTTTCGCCCCATGCATCGAAGCGAGCACAAGGGCAGCGTCGCGGGCGTTGTAGCGCGGAGCGGGGTCTGATTGCTTATAGCTCGGATCGTGCTCCTCGTCGACGATAACAAGGCCAAGCTTTGAGAATGGGAGAAATATCGATGATCTCGCGCCTAAAATCACAAGCGGCTTCGAGGTCTGAAGCATCATTTTCCATATATCCACGCGCTCGTTGTCGGAAAATTTGGAGTGGTAGACAACGATATTGTTGCCGAAAATCTTCTGCAGTCGGCGCGTGAGCTGAGTTGTGAGAGCGATTTCGGGCACGAGGTAAAGTATCTGCTTGCCTTCTTTCAGCACCGCTTCAATAAGATGGGAGTAAATCTCTGTTTTTCCGCTTGATGTGACTCCGTGAAGTAGCACAGTCTGCTTGTCGGCCCACTGGCGGGTTATGGAGTCCATTGCCTCGATTTGTGCCTGGCTGAGAGGGGGGAGGGTGCCTGAGGGAGTACCGTCAAATTTGAAGCGGTTGATTTCCTTCTTGTATTGCGAGATGACGCCTTTCTTTATCACGGCAGAGAGAATGGCCGGACTCACCTCGGCTCGCTCAAGGAGGCTTTTGCGGTTGACTTCCTTAGGCTCGCCGCGTAGTATACCGCTCATCTCGATCAGGGCCATTAGCAATTGTTCCTGCTTTTTCGCTCCTTTGACTGCCTCAAAAGCCTGCTTGAAGTCGGAAGCGGAGAAATTGGGAGTCACGCAAATCTCCTTGATGGCCCTATATCGTTCGACGATTTTCTCCGAGATGATGAGGATGCCCTTCTCAAGCATGGAGTTGATGACTGAGGCTATTTTGGGCAATTTCAGTTTGCTGCTGATTTTGTCGACAGTGAGATGCCCCTCATGGGCAAGGAGTTGGGTAATCAAAGCTTCAGTGTCGCTCAAACCTGAATCGGGCTCATACTCATAGTCGGGATTAAGCTCGACAAACGTTTCGCTCTCGACTTTGAGTCCGCTCGGGACGGCAGCTTTAANCACGTCGCCTACGGCGGNCATGTAATAGTCGGCTATCCNATGCCAGAACTTNAGTTGCGGGNGGCGTATGATGGGNGCATNGTCGANAANCATAGCGATCTCCTTCACCTCAAATCCTTCGGGCGCCGTCGCCGCAAATGACTGAACTATACCCGTGAGGAATTTTTTTCGGCCGAAGGGCACGATAACCCTGTAGCCGATACCCACCGCGCCTTCGAGTTGAGGGGGAACGGCGTAGGTGAACACGTTTTCGATCGGTAGGGGCAATATGACTTCGGCGAAAGTTGGCATCAGGAAATTGTAATTGAGGATTTTGGTAGTGTGGCCACAATCTCTATCGCGAAGTTACTAATATTCCGCCAAAATGTCGACAATAAGCGTTTTTTTTAAGAATTGTCACTCTTTTATTATTTATATCCTTAACTTTGTGGAATGAAAAGAATATAAAAGTCTACATATACATGGAAAATAAAATCAGAGAAGAGTTCAATAAGCGATTTGGCGGGATGGGCACGCTCTATGCGTCGGCAGGGCGAATAAACCTCATCGGGGAGCATACCGACTACAACGGCGGTTTCGTTTTCCCCGGCGCTATCGACAAGGTGATTGAAGCCGAAATCCGGCCCAACGAAACCGATAAAGTGCGCGTCTACTCGGTCGACCTCGACGATTTCGCGGAGTTCGGGCTGAATGAAGCCGATATGCCTGAGCAGCATTGGGCGAGATATATCTTTGGAGTGTGCCGCGAGATAATCAAGCGCGGGGGGCAGGTCAAAGGTTTCGACGCGGTGTTTGCTGGCAATATACCCCTTGGCGCCGGTCTCAGCTCGTCGGCCGCGCTCGAGAGCTGCTTCGCCTTCGCTCTCAACGACCTCTTCAACGGCAACTCTATAGATAAATTCGAGCTCGCGCGGATAGGTCAGTCAACCGAGCATAATTATTGCGGCGTAAATTGCGGCATCATGGACCAGTTCGCGTCGGTGTTCGGTAAGAAAGGAAACCTTATGCGTCTCGACTGCCGCTCGCTTGAGCATGAATATTTCCCCTTCGACCCCAAAGGTTATAAGCTCGTTCTTGTGGACTCGGCGGTGAAACACGAATTGGTTGATTCGCCCTATAACAAGCGTCGCCAGTCGTGTGAGCGCGTGGCGCGGCGTCTTGGTATCGACACCCTCCGCGACGCCGACATGGAGATGCTCAACGCCGTAAAGAGCGATATTACCGCCGAGGATTATTTCCGCGCCAAATTCGTGATCGAAGAGAAGGAGCGCGTTCTTGAAGTGTGCGACGCTCTCAACCGGGGCGACTATGACACTGTGGGCAAACTCATGTACGCTACCCACGAGGGCCTCTCGAAGGATTACGAAGTAAGCTGCGAAGAGCTTGATTTTCTCAACGAAGTGGCTAAGGAGAACGGTGTGACCGGCTCTCGTATTATGGGTGGCGGCTTTGGCGGCTGCACTATTAACCTTGTGGCCGATGATATTCGCGATAAATTTATCGACGACGCGACTACACGCTTCAAAGCCAAGTATGGCCACGAACCGAAAATTTACGATGTGGTAATTTCAGATGGCGCTCGCCGCATTGATTAATAGCTATGAGCATAATAAAAGAAACAGCGGGCGATATTACGCTTTACACAATCGTCAACAAGCAGGGGGCAAAGGTCACGCTCTCGACCTTGGGGGCCGGAATAGTGTCGGTAGTAGTGCCCGACCGCAACGGCGAGATGGCCGACGTGGCGCTCGGATATGCAAATCCGGCCGATTATCTCGCCGATGGGCCATGCGCGGGAAAGACTCCCGGCCGATATGCCAACCGTATCGGACGCGGGCATCTCGAAATCGGAGGAAAGCATTATCAGCTCGCTATAAACAACGGCCCAAACTCGCTGCATGGAGGCCCTACAGGTTTCCAGAATCGTATCTGGAACGCCGCGACCGAGGGTGATGATACGGTGGTTTTCACCTATCATTCAGCCGATGCTGAAGAGAATTACCCCGGCAATTTCGATGCCAAAGTTACTTATCGCTGGGATGATGACAACGGATTGTCAATCCTCCTTGAGGCCGTGACTGACGCCCCTACGGTGGTAAATCTTACTAATCACGCATACTTTAATCTTGCCGGACACAATTCAGGCTCGGTGCTCGGCCATTTGCTCCAGATGAATTGCTCGAAGTGGCTTCCTACCGACGAGAGCCTTTGCCCTACGGGTGAAATAGCTCCTGTCGAGGGTACGCCGCTCGATTTCCGCGCAGTAAAGCCAATCGGCTGCGATATGCTGAAGGCCGACGGCTCGGTGTCGGATTTCCCCGCAATGCAATACGGCAAAGGCTACGACAACTGCTTTGTGGTCGACGACTATCAGCCTGGTGTCATTGCCGAGGTAGCCACGCTCACTGATCCGGCGAGCGGCAGAATGCTTCAGGTCTTTACCGATCAGCCGGGGGCGCAAGTCTATGCCGGTTGTTGGCTCTCAGGGTGCCCGGCGGGAAAGGATGGTGCCGTTTACCGCGACTACGACGGGGTAGCCATCGAGTGCCAGGGATTTCCCGACGCCCCGAATAAGCCTAACTTCCCCTCTCAGCTGCTTCTGCCAGGCGAAATCTATTGTCGCAATATCATATATCGTTTCGCTACAATACATTAATACAGTAATATATATTACATNNATNCANACATGAAANCAANANNTTTTGTNCTNGCTGCCGGAATGGGCAGCCGCTACGGAGGCTTGAAGCAGCTTGATCAGCNCGGCCCCAATGGTGAGACTATAATGGACTACTCTATCTATGATGCCGTTAAGGCCGGTTTCGGTAAAGTGGTATTCGTTATTCGCAAGGATTTCGAGCAGGACTTCCGCGATAAGGTGCTTAAGAAATATGAGGGGCACGTGCCCGTAGAGGTCGTTTTCCAGTCGACCGACGCTCTCCCCGAAGGATACGTTTGCCCGGCCGATCGCTCTAAGCCCTGGGGCACCAACCATGCCGTGCTTATGGGAAAGGATGTCATCAAAGAGCCGTTTGCCGTTATTAACGCTGACGACTTCTATGGTCGCGACGCTTTCAAGGTTATGGCCGATGAACTTATGCGCGACCGCGGCGATAAGAAAGGTGACTATGCTATGGTCGGATTCCGTGTCGGCAACACGTTGACCGAAAACGGCACAGTAAGCCGCGGCGTTTGCAGCAAAAACGACGACGATCTGCTGACTTCGGTGGTTGAACGCACGTCGATAGGTTACGATAAAGACCACAACATTGTTTTTACCGACGAGCAAGGTAAGGAGCAACAACTCGCGCCCAATACCCCGGTTTCGATGAATCTTTGGGGCTTCACGCCTGATTATTTTGAATACTCCGACCGCGAGTTCAAGAAGTTTCTCGACGAGAATATCGCTAAGCCTAAGGCTGAATACTTCATCCCTATGGTGATTGACACTCTCATCAACTCAGGCGAGGCAACGGTTAAAGTTCTCGATACCGATTCAAAATGGTTTGGCGTCACATACGCGGCCGACCGCCCCGGAGTGGTTGAGAAATTCGCCGAGCTTCACAAATCGGGTCTCTATCCAAGCCCCTTATTCTAAGCTGACTATAACTGACAGGGAGCGCGCCGACGATTTCGTTTGCGCGCTCTTATCGTTTGATGTTCAGCCATTTCATCCATTTGGGATGCGTGAGCGACACGGTTGGGTAAAATTGACTACCTTTGCAGCGAAACGAAATATACGAAGTTATGGCAAATGAGAATGAAATTTTGAAGAGAATTCGCGAAAAAGTGGGACTCGGCATGACGCAAAGTGCCGANTTCGATNTTCTATCTCAGGCGATAAGAGACCTGACGAGTGAGAATCTTGGCGTCAATACGCTGAAACGCCTCTTCGGATNCAAGACCGANAAGGTAGTGCCNCGCCTTTCAACTATGGATATAATCGCGCAATATCTCGGTTGTGACGACTACGAGACTCTGATAAAGGATTTGGGCGAAGATGCCGACATTTCGGTTTTCACGCCAATCGATTGCCTTGAAGTGCAGCAGTTGGAACGCGGAACGCAGGTGAGAATCTCTTATGAGCCCAACCGGGTGTTCTTCCTGACATATATAGGCGATTTCACCTTCATAGTCAACGAAGTGGAGGGTAGTCACAATATACATAAAGGCGACTTGCTTACGATCACCCAGCTTGCGGTAGGTCATAGGTTTGTGGTTGCTCACGTAATGCGCGACGGAATCGATTTGGGCGCGTATGAGTCGGCCAAATTCAGGGGATTGAAGTCGGTGGAGATTATTTCGTGATCTCGGTCGTTTCGGCCGCGAAGCGCCGCTCCACCTCTTGTCCGAGCGCCCTCAGCTCAGGGGTGGCGCGGCGAGTGTAGCCGGTATAGGCTTTGGAGTATGCCATTATCCGCCATGCTTCTCTGTCGGTAGTGCCGGGAAAAGATTCTTTCAATATTTCAAACGCTTCGGTGATATACTCATCGGCGAGATCGCCGTGCCGTCGGATGTTGTCGAGGAGTTGTTGCCCTGAAAGGCTTTCGTCGTTTTTGAGTGTGTTGAGTCGGTCGAGATCGGCAAGAAGCTCGTTGAAGGAGGGCTGTATGCGGCGGTCTAATGTCGCGGCTTTTTCATTAGCGTCGTAATGCAGCTCTTGTTGTGTCTTATGGGCCGGAGCAGGGGAGGTGACATGCACGTTATCAGGCTTAATAATCGCTGTGTCGCAGTCGGTTTTTTCAGTCGGCTCTTGCGTGACGATGGTCTCTTGATTCACTGGTTTTTCCGACCGATACCTCGCTATCCACGTCACCAGCGCGACGACTGCGATTATCAAAGCAATCGCGCGTAGAGCAAGCTTTAAAGCGCGGGTCTTGGAATGATTCGATGCGAGAATTTCTTTAAGTTGCTCGCAATTCGCGTCGGTATTGTAGCAAGCCCTTACAAATTTCCTGTAAGCTGAAAACTTAAATCCGGCGACTTCGCGTCGAAGCCGCTCCACAAGCATACCTATGGCATGGAAATCTATCGCCGACTTCCCCCTGTCGTCTACTGTCAGGCCATATTTTGCCGGGTGGCCCGATGTGTTGTTGAGCGAATCGGTGTAGCTCTTGTCGAAATCAATCAGCACTAAGTTGCTGTTGTTGGCCGTAATGATGATGTTGTCGGGCTTAATGTCGCAATGAACCACGTTGTGACGATGCAGATATTCGACAACATCAACCAGTTCGGTCAGAAGTCGAGCGATGTTCTTTTCCGACGATAGCCACGGGTCTTTGCGTCGCAGCATCTCGGCCAGGGTTAAGCCGTCGATATAGTCCATCACTATATAGTCGCGATGAAACTCGCGGTATTCAGGCAGCGAGCGGTGGCGGAGCCTTACGCCGATGTCAAATTCCTTGTCGAGCGCGTCGAGATAGAGCGGCATGGAGCGGTATTTCTCCTTGAGCCGCTTCACAAACACGTCGCGCCGCTGCCATCGGGTGCGGTATATGTCGCACGTGGAGCCTCCGGCCGAGAGCATGACTGCCTCGTCGAAGTCTATACCCGTACGGGTGTCCGAATCGAAATCGCTCACGTTCTGTATAAATCCCGACATAAATATTGGAGTTTCGTTGCAAAGATAGTGTTTTTTTTGACTAAGTAAGAAAGGAATTTAGTTTATATAACCCCTGCGAAGCAATGGATGAAATGGATGATGGTTTTCATGCGGATAGTTTATAACTTTGGGTTGGCAAATGGAAGGCCCGCGTGAAGCCATCGGTGTCATTTTCTTAAACAAATCGCGATTCTATTTGATATAATCAAAAGAAAATCGTAAATTTGTGGCGACCACAAGACCCCAAGAGAGGTGTCTTAGGCAAGTATCGGTCAGATGCTTGCCCCGATGGTGAAATAACTAAGAGCGTTACTATGACGCTTCGGTTCTGATGTCTTGGAACTTCGCAACTTCTTACTGCATCATCAGAGCGGAGCAAAGGTAGTGGCACAGTTATGTGTATGTCAACAAGACGATATGTTCCCGTGAGGGAATAGCGTCGCGACTATACATGTAGCGTGGGTCTTCTACTTTGCTTGTTCTATGATGCAAGGCAATGCGAAGGCCTCAAGACGTGGAGCGAGCGGAGAGTTTGGCACCACGCTTTTCGTTTATAATCAGTCAACAAAGGTGTCGGGTTGACAATATCGTTATTGCAAAATGAGATATTTTTTAGCCGGAATATGCATCTTAGTGCTTGGTTTGTCTGCATGGGCGCAGGATATTGTGTATGAAGGAGANGGAAATGGCNAGTTGATGCTTTCGGTCANTGAATTCAATNTCAAAAAGAAAGAGGCAGTGGCAAANTCGATTCAAGACGCGTATTTTCAAATTTTATNCAGAGGCATTCNTACATCAAAAATATGCNAAAAGGCATTGCTTGGAACTGATGAGAGTATCGTTGAGCGCCACCAACAATATTTCGATGAAATGATAAAACAGGGAAGATTGTATTCATTTGTAACATATAGTAATCTTACCTATTATAAAAAGAAAGAGGCTGTCGTCATTCTTACGATTAATATCGATGCGCTTATCTCTGACCTTGAGCAGAAGCATCTATACAAAAGATTTGGACTACACTAATTTTAAACGCATTTTAATATAATGAAAATAAGACTTTTAACGCTTGTAAGTGTTTTGATTGGCTTTGCGGCCTTTGCCCAAGTTAACACTGTGCAACCCACCATCATGGTAATTCCATTTGTTAAAGAAGGTACGGATATTCGCACAACATTGGACCAGTCTAATGATAAGCGCCAGGTTATCGCACAAATCAGCGGAGCATTTGCTGACAAAGGATTCCAGACAAAGGATTTCTATGCTAATTTCAAGAGTGTGTCACAGAGCGACGTTTTTGAGGATGACGCACAGACCGACTTGAAAAGTCGGGTTATCCAAAGTTCAGGAGCAGACATATTTGTGGAAGCTGACGTAAACATCAACTACAGCACAGATGGAAACTCTGTGAGAGTCGTTTTAAAGGCTTACGAAGCTTCGACATCCAAAACATTGGCTAGCAAAATAGGCGATAGCGGAAAGTTCTATACTAAAGATATCGGTAAGCTTGGAGCTAAAGCTGTGGATAAAGCAATGGACGGATTTCTGACCACAATGCAGCAATCGTTTGACGATATGATTTACAATGGTCGTTCAATTGTGGTAAATATATCCTTTAGTGAAATGTCGGACTACGACACAAGCTCAGAAATCGGCGATTCGGGTGATGAGCTGCGAGATATAATTGAAATATGGATGGAGAACCATGCATATCAAAACAACTATCATATTCAAGGCACCACTGCCAAAAAGATGATATTTGATGACGTGCGTATTCCTCTGAAGGATCCGTCCACTGGCAAAAATTATAATATAAATAAGTTTAGCAGAGAGTTAGCCAATCTTTTCAAGCAGTACGGAATGTCGGTGGATCGCGACATGAATGGCGGCACTCTATACATTAAAGTAAAATGATAAATATGAAAAGGATACTGCTCATATTATTCGGTCTATCGCTAATGGCTTCAATGAAAGCCGTGGACAATTTGACCATTGGCATCGTCATCCCCGAACAGGAAATTGATGGAATTAGCCCGGATGCGTACACACTTCTGCAATCTAAACTTGAAAAAATGCTTTCGGCTTCCGGAATAACAGCTTTGGGAGGCGATTTCGTGATGTATCCCACAGTAAATGTTATCGAAGAAAATCTGATTGAGGGAGGCATCAAAAACTTTTATAAGGTAAAAATCGATCTTACCCTGAATGTTGCGGATGTCGCCACGAAGACTATTTTCTCAAGTGAGACATGGCCTTTGCAAGGCACATCTGAGCGGGTGAAAAGCAGCGCGGTAAAAAACGCTTTTACGGGACTAAAAGGTAATGACCCTCACTTTAAAGATTTTATAGCAGCCACAAAGGTAAAGATCGCGCAATATTACGAAGCTAATAAAGATGCGATTCTTTCTAAGGCATCATCCTTAGCCGCAAGAGGAGAATATGAAGAGGCGATAGCAATGCTCTCAAGCTATCCTTCATCTGTTGCCGGATATGATGAGGCTCTTTCGCTCATGAACAAAGTGCATACTCAATATGTAAATAAGAACGCTGCCAGCATAATGAATGAGGCGCGGGCTGCATACGCCACAAAAGACTATGCCACAGCTGTTAATCTCGCTGCGCAGATCGACCCGTCCTCTTCTCATTATGACTCCGCTAAATCATTAATAAACCAAGTGCGAGCCACAATCAATAATGAACAGGAAAGCGAAAATCAAAGAGCCATGAAAGCCCTTGAAATGGCAGCCGATCTTGAAAAGACAAGAATAAATGCCGCTGCATCAATCGCAAAATCTTATTATAAGAGCAGAGTGGTGCACTATCATGTGCTTAGATATTAACCCAAATCATATTGTTAACACTAAAATCACAAAATTACAATGAAATTAATCAAGTATTTCGTAATGGTTTTTGCCATTATGGTAAGTTCGGTAACAAATGCGCAAGAACTTAAGAAAAAAGTGCTCGGAGTAGAGGATTTCACCTACTCGTCAGATTTCTCAAAAGATGACGTAGAGATGGTTCGCAATCAGATTGTCAAAGCTATTCAGAAAACCGGACGCGTGATAGTGACAGATCGCAACAACTCAACCTCGCGCGCGTTGAACAATGAATCGGAACGTCGTAAGCAGGAATCAGCAATGGATGCCAATACTGTTTCTGATATGAGTTCTCTTAATGCGGATTGTATTTTGAGTGTCAATCTCGACAAACTGACTTCAGGCCAAAAGGTTTATGAAGAAACCGACTATAGAAAAAATTCGAGTGGTAAGTCAGAGCGTTATGTAAAGGGTCGCTATCCTTATTATGTTGCCAACGTTGTGTACACCGTTAAGATTATAAATTGTGAAAACGGCGCGGTAATGGCTCAGGAAACTTACAATCTTGAAGATGGCCATTATAGTTTATATGACCATTCTTCAAAATATTCGTCGCAAGCTGCCGCCCGCGATGGTTTGCTTAGTAATTGCGTAAATCAAGACGCATTTACTATTCTTATCCTCAATACATTTAAAGCCGAGGGTAAAATACTTAAAGTTGAAGAAGGTAATGCAAAGAAGGCCAAGACTGTATACGTGAGCCTCGGTTCTGAAGATGGTATACAAAAGAAGCAGATGCTTGAAGTTTACAAGGAAATGGATATTGACGGAGAATTATCAAGGAAGCTTATCGGAGAACTTGAAGTTGAAGAGGTTTTAGGTAAGTCACGCAGCCTTGCAAAAGTAAAAAAAGGCGGCGAAGAAATCCAACAAGCATTGTCAAATAATATTTCGCTTCCCGTATCATCAAGAAATGTTAAGCAAAGTTTTTGGGGCGGTGTTAAGTAAAATTCCAAATCACATATAGATTCTTGATATATAATTAAAGAAATCCTGTTTGTAACAATCGTATATGCAAACAGGATTTCTATCTACAGGCTTAATAATTATGCGGGGAGGATATTAGTTGTGAAGATTAACTATGATTTGGCAAATGGAAAGCCCGCATGAAGCCGTCGGTGTCGTTTTCTGAAACAAATCGCGATTCTATGCGATACAGTCAAAACAAAATCGTAAATTTGTGGCGACCACAAGACTCCAAGTGAGGAGTCGCTGCTAAGTATCGATTTATGTTTCTACCGATGGTGTAATAACTAAAAGCGTTACGATGACGCTTCGGTTCTGATGTCTTGGAACTTCCCCAATCTCTTACTGCATCATCAGAGCGGAGCAATGGTAGTGGCACCACGCTTTTCTTCATATACATGTTCCGTAAACGGTGTCGTTACGGAGTTGTAAACATTTCAAATTCAGAGTTATGAGTAAATTTACCATTAATGATGGTATACTGAAAACAAAGCAGGGATCGATAGCGCTCAGTGACGTCGATTATCTCGTGCCGAGAAAAGGATTGCTCCTTGGCCAGTACATTTTTATCGGCTCGCGAAATGGATCTTATGTCAAAGTAAGGGTGTCGGACAAGGAAATAGAGCGTATTCTCTCGGAATTAAAAGCAGTGAATGCTCCCATAGCATATAATTTTGACAACCTGATTGAATTTAACGAAGCGGTCGGCGCGTTGAAAAGCGGCAAAAGCAAGCGCATGAACAGCAATAACGCATGGCTTACTGATGATGTCGTGATATACGTGCCTGATAGAAGGATACTCGCTACCGACAGTAATCCGGTTTGTATCAGTGTCAAGGATGTTGTGTTCTCGACGACCGAGAGAGTGCTTAAATTCGGATTTCTGCCAAGCGGCTATCGCACATATTTCGGCTCGGCTCACGACCAGGCGTTTTTCTACCATCCTGAGCAAGCTCATGGCGATAAACTTAATCAGCACCTTATCGACAACGGATCGGTAATCGGCACTGAAGCGTCTGAGACCTTCAACGATTGCTTCTGGTTAGGTAAGCTGTTCTCGCCCTTTAAGTTCAGAAAGCATGAGGAAATAGGCTTTTCCGACGACGCTATCATCTATAAATATAAGAAAGGCAGCTCGGTGGAGACCGTATATCTCCCGTATGACCAGATCAGCTACCTTGATATAGAAAAAGGCTTTTTTCACTCAAACTATATCAGCATTTTTGGCCAGCAAAACATTATGACGCATCTCCAGTTCAGCAACAANGCCATTAAAGCTATCANGAAAATACTTATCGNCAAGCATATCCCNGCCGCGTCGAAGATAATTCGCCCGAGAATNATGTTGGGCTTGCTGCCTAACCCATTCGCTAAACGCACGCTCGCCGTGTTCTCCGACAAATTGATCTTCACCGATTCGAAGGCTAAAACAGGCATAACGCTCCCTATCGACCAGATCGATTACATAGTATGGAAAAAGAAGTATTTCTTTTATTTCGTGGGTTATCTCTTTGTCAGCGGCGGCATATCCAATATTCGTAGAGATCAGTCGGGAGGCTCAGAGACGATTGGAATGCCGAAAATATGGGCCTCTAAAAAGAATCTCGTCAAGAAAATGGTATCGGGCGTGCATTACAATAAGCGCGATGATAAGAAAATGCACAGCATCGAAGAGATCACTTACAGCTAATTAAAACCTAACTCAACATATATATTTACTTAATTTTTTTGATTATGAAAAGATTATTTACTGCACTAATGCTTATTGCTGCCGTTCTGATCGGCTGTCAGTCTACTAATGCGCAGCCCGAGCTGACGATCAACACATTTTGCGTGCCCCTGTCGTCGGTAGCAGGCTATGCGGATTTTGGCGTCAGCAAGGATCTTGCCCAAAAATTACATTCGCTTAAAGATGAGAAACAAGTAGAAGCTGCATTGATTGAGCAGGGATTTAACTGCGACTCTAAAGCCGAAAAGAAAGAGTATGACGACCAGATGGGCGAGTACGTTACCTTTACCGTAGCGAAGTATAGCAAAACCTCTCCCGAAGGCGCCACTACTATCACTAAAGAGGGCAACGAGTACACAATCGCATTTCCCGACTCGGCTGTAGCAAAGTCGTTTATCGACGGCCTGAAAGCGAGCGGCTATGAGTACGACGAAAGCTGGGGCTACATAGTTCCCGACAACATGGAGGCGCACTGGGTAGGCATTAGTGTCTATGTCGATGGCAAAGATGTAACTATCCGCTCTCATGGAGGATAAATATGCTAATGTATAACGATTTACTAAAATGAATAGATTATTCACGATAATTTTTTTGATAGCGGCGATAATCGTCGGCGGCGAAATGGCAAGTGCGCAGACTTCTAAGAGGAGGAAAGCCACCCGCACGTCGCAGACGACAAAATCGCGCCCGAAGAAAAAAGCCGCCCGTTCGGCTGCTGATAATGTGGTCGCTGAGTTTATTACATTCAAGCTTTTGAAGAACGGCTCGATAAAAGACACAAGCAATTTTGACAAAGCAAGGGGTGGCGATTATGCGGATGTTAATGGCGCCTATCTCGTCTCGATCGAGACTATTGACAGTAGGCCTGATTTCTATATTTTATACGGATCTAACGCATACTCGTTCTTGCCGATGCTAAGTGACGAATGGGCTGACTTTATTAATTACTGAGATGAAACCATACCTGATTATGGAGATTATTACTCGGGATATAGGGCTCAAAATATTATAGCTGAAGATATCGTTAATTTTGATCCCACTACCAATACAATATTATACAAAACGGATAAAGGGATCAAAAGAGTAAAACTTTCGTCTATCCCCGAGGAGAATATATATCCTGCCAAAAATTTTGCTTACGAAAAGTCGTTTAGCGGTAACTCTAAGGAAGAAGTTAATGCTGAGTGCATGATCAACGGTCACGAATATGTTGATTTGGGCCTTCCGTCGGGCACTAAGTGGGCTACGTGCAATATTGGCGCCACTACGCCTGAGGGCTTGGGCGAGTACTTCGCGTGGGGAGAAACGAAACCCAAATCCAAATATACTGAAGATAATTGTCCTACCTATCAAAAGGATGATACTTGGCTGCGCAAAAATGGTTATATCGACGCTTCAGGCAATCTTACTATGAGCCATGACGCTGCTCGGCAATACTGGGGTGGAACTTGGCGCATGCCTACCAAGGCCGAAATTGAAGAACTAATAAAGAATACCACTACCAAATGGATAATGAGGAATGGAGTTTCTGGTAAGTTAGTTACAAGCAAACGTAACGGAAAGAGCATATTCCTTCCTGCTGCAGGTTCTAAATTTGGGGAAGAGAATCAGATATATTGTGTTGGTTTATATTCGGATAACTGGGGCTCTACTTCATTGTGTGATAGTGAATATTCGTCTGCGTGTTTAGAATCTCAATCCGACAAGCTTCCATCAGACATGGTAGAGAGATTTTATTCTACCCATACCCATAGGAGAAATGGTTGTTCCATCAGACCTGTTACTGATTAACGCTACTCGTTTCGTAGATTAATTTATATAAAATGAAGGGATGCTCAGAGCGGGCATCCCTTTGTGTTGATAGAAAAGCATCGGGCGGATTATTGAACGAGCTCGGCGTAGAGGCGGGCGAAGGTGGCGTCGAGATCGTAGGTGAGGCCGGGATGAGGGCGCGATGTCTGTATGCACGCGCTTTTTACGGCTGTCAGCCAGCGGAAACGCTCTTCGACCGGGAGTTGAGCCAACGCTCCGTAGTTGCGGTTCCCCTCGGCGATATGGCGCATTGAGTCGAGTTGCCGCAGCAATTGCTCTCTCTCGATAGCGCATTTAAATTGGCTTAAAAGCGTGTCGCGAAGGTCGGTCTGAAACTTGATCCATCGCTGCCGTTTGCACATCATTATGAGGCCCGCATTGAAAAACTCCTCGCGCTCAACCTTCGGCACAATCCTCACTACGGCATATTCATAAAGATTTTCGGGCTTGGATTGCATGGTCGGTAAAGATTTGGGAGTTTGACAGTCGGGTTTTGAGGAATGTGCGGTATATGTCGCGTTTCTCGGCAGGCGTGGTTTCATCCCCCTCGGCGATAAGCCATTCATCGGGAATCATGTCGACGATCTCGTCGATGTCGGCCTCGGTAAGCAGGCGCGAAAACTCCTCGTTGACCTCTGCGATGCTATCGGCCTTATGGATAAAGATGTGATCCTTAATGTAGGGGAATGGGGTGAGAGCGGCTTTCGAGGGGTCGGATTGGGCGTGGTGAAAATAGAGCGATGCGCCATGGTCGATAAGCCACGGCTCGTTGTACCATAGCATCATGTTGGCGTTGCGGGCCGTGCGGTCTACATTGGTGAGGTAGCTGTCGAGCCACACGATTTTCGACGCCAGCAATCCGTCGACCGGATTGGCGTAAGGGTCTAAGGTCAAAGCGCCGGAGAGGAAGTGCAATCCGAGATTGAGCCCGCGGCTGGCTTTAAGGAGATCTTGGATCTCAGGGTCGGGCTCGGTTATGCCGAATTCCTCCGGGAGGTCGAGAAACACCAATTCTGGGGTCTTTAGGCCAACTCGGCGGGCTATTTCGCCACCTATAAGCTCGGCAATGAGGGCTTTTGAGCCGTGACCGGCTCCGCGCATTTTCACCGCGTATTTAAAGCCGTCGTCGGCTTCTGCAAGCAGCGGCAGCGACCCTCCCTCGCGGAGCGGGGCGATAAGCCGAGTGAGTTTCTGATGTCTTAGCACTTAGAGGATTGTATTGATAGGGAAGCCGGCAGGCTTCAGCCGATAAGAGCGGGTCGCAATGATGGAAAACCACTGAAATCGGCTGAAGCCCGCAGGCGAGGATGTTATCAGATTTGGTGCATGGGGCGAAGGAGGTCGTTGACCGTCTTCACGGGGTTGAACGTTGCGATAGGCACTTCGACAAACACGGTGGTCCAGTCGCTCATGGCGCCGTTCCAGAGGCCGGGAAGCTCAAGGGCTTTCAGTTCGCGGCCATGAAGCGACTTCGAGGAGATGAAGCCGGTAGAGGGGTCGACGTGCTTCGGCAGATCGTATTTCTTACCCTTAGCGTCCTTGATGTAGCAAACGAGGTCGACGGGATTGAAGTGGGTGGCGCCTTTCATCATTTCGGCGTACTCCTCGTTAGAGGTGTCGATCTGGTTGCTTTCGAGGATTTGGGGCGAAGCGGTGCCGTCGGCGTTGTAAGCGATGTAGGGGCCGCCGCCGGGCTCGCCCTCGTTTTTCACCATGCCGCAGACGCGCAAGGGGCGGTCGAGTTTGCCTTTGATGAATTCGATGAGTTTGGCGTTGTCCATATCCTCATCCTCGGGCATCGAGATCGAAAGGGTCTCGTACATGAAGTCGAGGATCTCGGCGATGTCGCCGGCGTCGAGGTCTTCATTGTCGATGCGGTTGAGTATGTCGACAATCTGGTCGTGGAGCATCATCATATAGCCGCCGATCACCTTCTTGTAGCGGATAGTGGCCTCGCGGTTGGTGTCGGGAACTATGTTGTCGATATTTTTGATGAACACTACCGTTGAGTCGAGATCGTTGAGATTCTCGATAAGAGCGCCGTGACCGCCGGGACGGAACACGAGCTTGCCCTCTTCGCGGAAGGGCGAATTATCGGGGTTGACGGCGATTGTATCGGTCGATGCTTTCTGCTCAGAGAGCGAAACTTCGATTTTCTTGCCGTTTTTGGATTCGAGCGCGGGAATCACCTCGGCGAGTTTTTCCTCAAATTTAGCGCGGNGATTGGGCGACACGGTGAAGNGCACTTTCACGTTGCCCTCTTTGTCGGCTGCGGTCTGANTGCCCTCCATAAGTTGCTCTTCNACCGGGGTGCGGTCGTCGTTGGCGGCGTAGTGGNGGAATNTGAGCAGACCTTTGGGCAGATTGCCGTAGTTGNGGCCTNCGGGCTTTATGATGCCGGCGATCACNTCGCGGTTGCGACCTTCTGCTATCAGCTCTTCGGNGGNTTTGCCATGGAGTTCGCGNAGTTTCTCNTTGAGATCGTCATGGAAAGCGAATTTGGCGATGTTGTCGAGTACCTCCTTTACTGAGCCTGTGGCCTCGTCGGTGTCGCCGTCGGCAAATGAGAAGAGCGCTTTAAACATACGCGAAGCCGCGCCTGAAGCGGGCACCATTTTGATAACCTCGCCGCCGTCGGCCAGATATTCGTCCCAGCGTTCGATAGCTTCGTCCTGAGTGGCTTCGTCGAGCACGGTGATGCCGTTTTCGGGGGTGGCTGCTCCCTGGAGGCGGAGATAGGGGAATCCGGTTTCAAAGCGTTTGATCTGGGCATTGACGGTTTCTTCGCTGATGCCTTTTTCTTTCAGTAGATTAAGGTCGTTTTCGTTGAGCATAATAATATATGGATTAGAGTTATTGGTTAATTCGATGGTTGATTGAAAGAATGTATTAATTAGCCATTCGCTTAAGCAGATTGTATGAGGGCATTATGCCGAGCTGCCCGGCGCGGGAGAGATCGGCCGATCCGGCTTCCTTGTTGCCCAACTTGAAGTAGACGTAGCCGCGGTTGTAGAACGCCTCCCCGAAGTCGGGCTTCAGCTCGATCGCCTTGGTGTAAGCGCTCAGAGCCGACGTGTAGTCCTGCATCTCGATGTAGATGTTACCCTTGTTGAAGTAGGCGAAGGGTGAGCGTGGGCTCAGCTGGAGCATCTTGTCGTAGTCGTCGAGAATCGACTGATAGCGCGCCCTGCGGCTCTCGCGGTCTATAGCGGGGTCTACTGAGGTGTGGTCTGAGGCCGAGGAGTGGAGTTGGCGAGAGCCTGTCACGCCCCTCATGAAGTAGGCGAGGGCGAAATCAGGGGCCGTGTCGATAGCGAGCGTGAAATCTGCTGCCGCCGCGTCGTAGTTGCGGAGGGTGAACTGATCCATCGCGCGGCCGAAGTAGTCGATTGCCCTCGGGCTATGTGTCGAAAGGTATGAGTTGAAGTAGTCTATCGACTCGAAGTGCGATTTGATTTTGCTCTCGTCGTCGAGCTGAGGCTCTGAATTGGTAATCTGCATGAGATTGCGCAGCTGGCGCGACGAATTGATTTTATCAACCTCCATCATGAAGTATGACGACGGAGCCAGATCGGTCGCCGCCACGTAGTATGAAGCGGTGAATTCAGGCTCTATCTCAATCGCAACGTTGCGGTCTTGCACCTTGCCTCGTATGTTCTTGTTGTTGAACTCTTGCTCTGCCGTGATCTCGTTTTCAGTGGTCAGGAGCGAGGTGAATTTTCGGGCGAATTGCTGAGCGACGAGTTGCTCGTCGGTATCGGCCGCCGACTCCGCCGAGGCGTTTTTCTTGTCGATGAGCTTCTGGAAGCCGTTTTTCATCTCCGAGCCTTGCGCCATGCTTTTTCGATATTCTTCCGACTCGTTGCGGGCTATCGCGATAGCGCGGTCGTAGTCGCGGGCTGCCGATCTTTTGTCTCCAAGCGCGTCGTAGAGCTGAAAGCGCACGTAGACCGGGATCGAAAAGTCGGGCGCCGCCGCGATTACCTTATCCATGTCCGCGATCGCTTTGCGGTATTCCCCCGCCTGCTTGTACAGCATCGCGCGGTTGTAGCGCGAGCGAAATTCGTCGGGGTTTAGGTCGAGCACTTTTGAGAAGTCTTTGATGGCGTTGTCGTTGTCGCCCACCTCCATGCGCAGGAGGCCGCGGTTGAAGTATGCCACCTCATTTGATGGGTCAATCGCCAGGGCGTAGTCGTAGTCGGCCATGGCCCCGAAAAAGTCGTTGACGTTGTAGCGCAGAAACGCGCGGTTGATGAATAGGCCCGGCATCTGAGGCTGCAGGCGTATCGTCTCGTCCATGTCGGCGAGCGCGGCCTGATAGTCGCCTCTGGTCGATAGGGCTATGTCGGCGCGCAGCAGATACGCGTTTGCGAGGTTCTTGTTAAGGGTCAATGCTTTGTCGAGGTCGGCCGACGCCGCGACGGTGTCCTTCAGTTCGAGGAGCACCTTAGCTCGCCCTACGTAAGCGTTTTCATATCCCGGATGAGAAGAGATGATTTTGTCGAGCGTCACCTTTGCCGAATCAAGCTCGTTGATGTCTTCCTGCGCGAGCGCCTTGTTGAACATGATGTTGCGGTTGTCGGGGAGCTGCGCGAGCGCTTTATCGTAGTCGGTGATCGCCTCTTTGGTTCGGCCGAGATTCTGGAGAGCGACGCCGCGCACCTCGTAGGCGTCGGTGATAAAAGGGTTTAGCTCTATCGCTTTCGAGGCGTCGGCCACCGCGCCGCGGTAGTCTTCGAGATTGAGCTTCGCGATCGCTCTGAAGAAATAAGGCTTGGCGAGGTAGGGCTTTGCCTCGATCACCTTGTTGAAGTATTGTATGGAGAGCATATAATCCTCAAAGTAGAGGGCGTTTTGCCCCACGCGCATTACCTGGTCGGTATTGATCTGCGAGTAGGAGCTGTTTATCCCTATCATGATGAGGACTGAGAGGACGATATGCCGTAATAACAGTTTCATGACACAAAAATAATCAAAAAATTTGTCATGACTGCCTATTAGGTGATAAAAAAGCGGCCATTAAATTAATTTTCACAATTCGGGGCGTAAATATTGCCAAATCGCGAAATATGATTAAATTTGTAGTTCGTATGGATAATTTTGAAGAAGACATCAGGGAGGCGATTGCCGTGATGAAGAGCGGCGGAGTGATTTTATACCCTACCGATACTGTGTGGGGGATAGGTTGCGACGCCTCGAATTCTAAGGCGGTCGAGCGCGTGTTTGAGATCAAGCGCCGCGCCGACAGCAAGGCGCTGATAATCCTGGTCGGCAGCATAGATGACCTATGGCGATATGTTGACGATGTGCCCGAAGTCGCGGAGCAGCTTATCGAGGTTGCCGACCGCCCGACGACCATTATCTACGACCGTGGCCGCAACATTGCGCGCAACGCGATGGCCGACGACGGGAGTGTGGCCGTCAGGGTTACTTCCGAGAGATTCTCTAAGGAGCTATGCCGCAGATTCCATCGCCCGCTTGTGTCGACATCGGCCAATGTCAGCGGCGAGCCTTCTCCCGATTCGTTCGCCAAGATTTCAAATGAAATCGTCGATGCGGTCGACTACGTTGTCAAAAGCCGCCGCGAGCGTGTCGCCGGCGCCAAGCCGTCGATGATTATCAAAATTTCTTCCGACTCCACCTTCAAGATTATCAGAGGATGAGCTGATGCTTCATCCGCGTGCCATGCCGAGTGATATTGAGGACTAAAACGATAATGAATTCCGAAACGCGCTATCGCACATATTACGTTCTTTGCGACTACATTGCCGGGGTGTTGGCCATGTTGGTTTTCAATATGTTCCGCTTCGAGTATTTCGTTTCGGATAACTACGGCAATATCGCGACGTTCTTCAAGTCGCTTCCGGTTATAGCGGGCATCGTATGTATCCCCATCGGCCTGTTGTTTGTCTATTATCTGTCAGGGTATTATGTGAAAGTGATGAATAAGTCGCGTATCGACGATTTTCTCAACACTCTTGTCTCTACTCTGGTCTGCTCGATATTGGTGTACTTCGTCGTGATTGCCAATGACCCGATCCGCGAGCGCGGCAAGGTTATGGAGATTATCTGCTCCCTATGGCTTATATTGTTTACGGTAACTTACGCCATACGCACTCTTATCACCATAAGCGTTGTCCGAAAGGCGAAACGTCGCCACGGAGGCTTTAATACCCTGGTCATAGGAACTTCCCAGGCAGCCGAGAAACTCGTTGAGCGACTGACAAATTCCTCAAGTCAGGACCAATTCAATATCGTCGGGTTCGTCAGCGTTGACGACACTCCCGCGCCCGCGTCTCTTCCTTTGCCCGTGATACCGCTGAGTAAATTGAAGGAAAAATGCGGGCAGCTCGATATCAAGCAGTTGATAGCCATGCCTCATCCCAATGGTGTCACCGCTACGCTCTCGATGCTTGAAATGCTGTTCCCTACCGGGTGCTCGATCTTTGTTTCCCCGCTGCTTTTCCAGATTATTTCGGGCCGCTCTTCGTTCGGCAATGTTGCCGGAGAGCCCCTTATCGACATCTCCGCGCCCGATATTCCGCCGATGACGGCGGCTGTGAAGCGCGCGTTCGACATCGTCTGCTCTGCCATCTGCATGATATTGCTGATACCGGTGTATATTGCTGTCGCCATTGCCGTTAAACTCGATTCGCCTGGCCCGGTGCTGTATCGTCAGGAGCGTATCGGGCTTCATAAACGTAAGTTTAACATATTGAAATTCCGCACTATGAAGGTCGATGCCGAAGCCGACGGCCCGGCGTTGTCGTCCCCCTCCGATCCCCGCGTCACCCGCGTCGGCCATTTTCTCCGTAAATACCGTATCGATGAGTTCCCCCAGTTCTGGAATGTGATTGTCGGGGATATGTCTATTGTCGGGCCGCGGCCTGAGCGCGAGCACTATGCCAAAATGATCGTTGAGCGCGTTCCGTACTACACTCTCGTCCACGGCGTGCGCCCCGGTATCACCTCCTGGGGCATGGTGAAATATGGCTATGCTCAGGAGGTCGACGAGATGGTAGAGCGGTTGCAATACGATCTGATTTATCTCGAAAACATATCGATGGGTGTCGACCTCAAGATTATCGCCTATACCGTTAAAACGGTTGTGACAGGGCGCGGAATTTAAGTATATGGTATCAAAAAAGGTAATTTAAGAAAGATTGTTTTAACTCTATATTATGGCTACTCGTCCTACTGCGACAAAAACTCCCGATTGGATGCTGCGATTCCTCGTTTGGCGCGAACGCCACGTCAAGGAAAAGACCTTCGTAATGTTTCTCGCTCTGATAGTCGGCATCGGTTGCGGATTTGCCGCTCTGCTTCTGAAATGGTTGATTCATACGATTTCGGGCTTGCTGACAAGCCATGTCGCTATCAATGAAGGTAACTATATCTACCTGATATTCCCTGTGATAGGCATATTGATAACGAGCCTGTTCGTTAGATATGTCGTGAAGGATAATATCTCCCACGGCGTGACGCGGGTGCTATACGCCATATCGCAGAAAAAAAGCCGATTGAAGGTGCATAATATGTACTCTTCGTTGGTGGCGTCATCGGTGACGATAGGTTTCGGCGGCTCGGTCGGCGCCGAGGGCCCGATTGTGTATACGGGCGCGGCGATCGGCTCTAATTTGGGCCAATGGTTCAGGATGAGTCCGCGCACGCTGATGGTGCTTGTCGGCTGCGGTGCCGCGGCGGGTATTGCCGGTATCTTCAAGGCTCCGATTGCCGGATTGCTTTTCACTCTCGAAGTGCTTATGCTCGATTTGACCGCCGTGTCGGTGATGCCGTTGCTTATCGCTTCTATCACCGGGGCTACGGTCGCCTACGTGTTCACCGGCTATAACGTTGAGTTCAGTTTCGAGCAGACAGAGACGTTTCTTACCGGAAGAATCCCCTTTGTCATAGCGCTCGGCGTGTTCACCGGTCTCGTTTCGCTATATTTCACCAAGGTTATGATTATGATGGAGAACTTCTTCAAAAAGAAGGTCGCCACGCCCGTGAGGAAAACCATTGTCGGCGGAACGATACTCGCGGCTCTCGTCTTCCTCTTTCCCCCGCTTTACGGCGAAGGTTACGAATCCATCAACGGCTTGCTGGCTAACGATCCGTCGACTATTGTCAATGGCTCGATTTTCTACAATGAAGGTGCCGATAATTGGTTTATCATCATTTTTATCGGTATGATTGTGCTGCTGAAAGGATTCGCTACCTCGGCCACCAATGGCGCGGGTGGCGTGGGTGGCACGTTCGCTCCGTCGCTTTATGTGGGATGTATGGCGGGATTCCTGTTCGCTTTTCTTGTCAACAATCTTGGTCTCGGATTGACGCTCTCGGTGAAAAATTTCGCTCTGATGGGCATGGCCGGGGTGATGGCGGGCGTCATGCACGCGCCGCTAATGGCGATCTTCCTTACTGCGGAAATGACTGGCGGTTACGACCTCTTTTTGCCGTTATTGATAGTGTCGACGATATCTTATGTGACTATTAAGGCTTTCGAGCCTTACAGTATCTACACGATGCGTCTCGCCAAGAAAGGCGAGCTGCTTACTCACCATAAGGATAAGGCCGTATTAACCCTTCTGAAAATGGACAGCGTGATCGAAAGCGACTTCTTGCCTGTAAAGCCCGGGATGAATCTGAAGGAAATGGTCGACGTTATCAGCCAGTCGCATAGAAATCTTTTCCCCGTGATTGACGATGACAACAACCTTCTCGGCGTGGTGTTGCTCGATGAGATTCGCAATATTATGTTCCGCCCCGATTTGTATAAACGTATGTACGTAAGTCGCTTCATGAGCGTTCCTCCGGCTAAGATCGAAGTCGGCCAGTCGATGGAGGCGGTAATGAAGACTTTCGACGATACCGGCGCGTGGAACCTTCCGGTTGTTGAGCAGGGAAAATACGTTGGATTCGTCTCGAAATCTAAAATTTTCAATTCATATCGCCGGGTGTTGCGTCACTATTCCGAGGAATAATGCGATTTAAGAGCTTGTCCCATCGCTTGCTGCTAACTTTTTACTCCTTTCGCTTGTTTTTATTATAAATCAAACGAAACGGAGGCTATATGAACGACAAGCGTAGCGACATAATGCAGACCTGGAGAGAGCGTTTCGGCGACTCTCGCCATTGGATGACGGAGGTTTTCTCCAGAATATATACCGACGACGACGCTCTCGCTGTCGACGTTGACGGCAAGGTAGTGAGCTCTTTGCTGCTGAGAGGGTTTATGCTCAATTTCAGGGGAGTGAAAATCCCTGTCGGTTATATTTATGGAGCTGCTACCGCGCGGTCGCAGCAAGGCAAGGGATATATGTCGAAGCTCATGGTCAATGCGCTTAAGACGTCGCGCGGCCGAGGTCAAATCGTGACGATTCTTCACCCTGCTCGCCGCCGCTTGTATGGTTTCTACGCTAAGTTCGGCTTCACTACAGCCCTTTTTATTGATGAAAAGCGCTTCACGTCGGTGCATAAATTCATGCACGATGAGTCGCGATATATTTTCGAGGATTCCGTATTCGATTATGCCGAACTCGCCGATGCCTACGCTCGCCTGTCATCGGGGCGTAGCGCTTGCGTGCTGCATGACGCGGCTGATTTCCGTACGATTTTGATTGATAACGACCTCGACCATGGCCTCGTTACCGTTGTCAGATACGCCGAGACCGGGGCTATTGCCGCGATCGCTTTCGCCAAGCCTAACCGCCACTCCGATTCGATCAGCGTAAGAGAACTTGTCGCTGAAGACGATGATGCGGCCAACGCCGCTTTGTCGCGATTTGCGGCGTTATGCCCCGGGATGATGACGGTAGTTGAGTCATATCCCGAGCGTAATGACGTGAAATTCGCGGCCAGAGGCATGGCTCGCATTGTCGATGTCGAGGGTTTTCTTAAAGTGGTGGCGTCGATAAGACCTAACTTGCGCATGACGATTAAGGTCGACGATCCTATTATTCGCGAAAACCATGGTGTCTTTAAGATAGATGCAGGTAAGGTGACGCGTCTCGATAGTGGCTACAACGGCAAAGTAGATTTGGACGTCAACATCGAGGTTTTAACGTCGATTATGTTTAGCAGCGAGAAGATAGGCGATTTGTTTGAACTCCCTACCGGGCGCCTCTTTGCCTCCTTAATGCTTACTTAAAAGCCTTTCGTAACGATTGTGTGGCAAACGCATATGTAGCGCATACCTTTAGGCTCCAGTAGTGCTGCACCATGGAGCAGCTTCCTGATTCACAAACAGATATGTAGCTCACGTCTTTAGGCGCACGAAAGAGAATCGCCCCGACCAGTAAATATCTCTCTTTTACTGGGNGACGGCTTTAGCCGTCAGAAAGCGTCCACCCCTGTACCCCCGCCCAGTAGTGCTGCACCATGGNGCAGCTTCCTGATTCACAANCAGATANGTAGCNCANNTCTTTAGGCGCACGAAAGAGAATCNCCCCGANCAGCAAATATCTCTCTATTACTGGGTGACGGCTTTAGCCGTCAGAAATCGTCCACCCCTGTGCCCCCGCCCAGNAGTGCTGCACCATGGTGCAGCTTCTTGGCCTTCAAGCAGATATGAAGCGCAAGCCTTTAGCCGCACGAAAGAGAATCCACCCGATCAGCAAATATCTCTCTATTACTGGGTGACGGCTTTAGCCGTCAGAAATCGTCCACCCCTGTGCCCCCGCCCAGTAGTGCTGCACCATGGTGCAGCTTCTTGGCCTTCAAGCAGATATGAAGCGCAAGCCTTTAGCCGCACGAAAGAGAATCCACCCGATCAGCAAATATCTCTCTATTACTGGGTGACGGCTTTAGCCGTCAGAAATCGTCCACCCCTGTGCCCCCGCCCAGTAGTGCTGCACCATGGTGCAGCTTCTTGGCCTTCAAGCAGATAAGTAGCGCAAGCCTTTAGCCCCAATAAAGAGAATCGCCCCGACCAGTAAATATCTCTCTTTTACTGGGTGACGGCTTTAGCCGTCAGAAAGCGTCCACCCTTGTCTCCCCAAACAGTAGGGCTGCTCCATGGAGCAGCCTCTTGACTTACAGCGTATTAGCTGAGTGAAGGAAGCTATTCAATGGAGCAGCCCTGCTGACGGAGTGGGAGAGAGGGTTGTCACTCTATTGAGCCTGATGTTAGTCGTTGAGATTGAGTTTCTCCTTAGCCGGATTGCGGAAATGGATTTTCCCTTCCTCATATTCCTGGGTGGCGATTAATACGGGCTTCGGAAGTTTTTCGTAGTAGCGCGAAATCTCTATCTGTTCGCGGTTTTCTGAAATTTCTTCGAGGTTATCGTTGAGTGAAGTGAACTCTTTGATTTTTTGGTCGAGGTCATGCTTCATTTCGCCTGCGATCTGATTAGCGCGTTTAGCGATTATGCTGACGGTTTCATAGACGTTGCCTGTGTCGCTTGACAATGCGATCAAATCGCGGGTTACGGTGTTGAGCGGGGCGTTGCTTTTCTTATAGTCCATGTTGATAGTAGTATAACGGTTGTTTAATCTTTTACGTATTTTGATGCGATTTTGAAGATGTTGTCGGCTTCCTCGCGGTTTTTGGTGTCGGGATAATTGTTGATGAAGCTGTAGTATTCGTCAATCACGTCGCGGAAGCGATCCACCTTTTTCTCCTCGATACTCTGCGAAGCCTCCTGATAACGCGATTTCAGCACAAGCATTTCGAGGTCTTCCTTATATTTCGAGTAAGGATACTCGCGGATAGCGTTTTTAGCGACAATAATCGCGCTCTCATAGTTGTTGCCGAGGTAGTTGCCGAGGTTGTAGTAGAGTTGGGCGTTCTGCAACTCTTTGAGAGTGAGCTTATCCTGAAGCTCGAATATCGCGTTTTGCGCTATCGATACGCGCTGGCTGCGGGGGAAGAAGTCGAGAAATGCCTGCAACTCCTCGATGGCTTTTACCGTGCCCGACTGGTCGAGCTGAGGCTCGGGCGAGTCGAGATAGTATGAATAGCCCGCGTAGAAGCGCGACAGCTCGGCGAATTTTCCTTTGGGGTAGCGGCCGTAGTAGGTCTGGAAATGCGCTGCTGCGTCCTGATACTCTTTGTTCTCGTAATAGGCGAGTCCTAAGAGATATAGCGACTCTTCGGCTTTGTCTGAGCCTTTGAGCTGAGTCGTGATGTCGCTCAGGAGGGTATATGCCTGAACGTACTTGCCGTTTTCGAAGGCGCGCTTGGCATATTCAAATTTTGCCTCAGGATCAGTGCTTTTGAGCATTTTCTGATACTCTCCGCACGAAGCGGCGAGTAAACCTAAAAGGCAGATTAACAAATATTTTCGCATATAGGAGTAGTCGATTGATAATTCAAGCCGCAAAGTTACGAAATATTCGGCAATTAACCAACGATAAAAATCACTTCTGTTTCATCTTGGCTCAGGAAATATCCGCTTGAAGCTATGGTTTATTTCGATTCGCGCACGTCGTAAAGAATATTTATATGCTGAGGCTGCACTGTTATATTCTCGGTTGTGCCGTAGTACGTTGCCGTAACATATAATGACAATTTTTTATTGTTGAGCGAGCCGTATTCGTTCGGTATGGTAAGCTTTAATGTCCGGTCGTTAGGGTAGTTCATTCCCCAATATATTCTGCTGATCGCGCAATCGAGTGTTGAGTTCGGGCTCCATGCTTCGGCGCTCCCGCTCAATGTCAGGTCGATTACTGCCGCATCGCCCGATGCGGGGGTCCAATAGAGTTTCTCTTGAGGAATGGTTAATAAACCCTCTACGGATTCCACGTCAAACTGCTGAGTGAATTCCTCGCCCGAAGTCGAGCGGCTTTTTACCGTCACGTTCAAGCGTGCCTTGCAATCGATTGTGGGGGTCTCTGAGAATACGATGCGCTGTATGTTGTCCTCGATGAGTATTTGGGCGTCGCGGTAGTTTTTCTGGATAAGGTTGCCTACGATAGAGAAGTTCAGTCGTCCCTTCATGTAGGATAGGGGCACCTTGAATTCAAGCGTCTCGCCAGAGAACGGTTTATCCAGGAGCTGACGTCCGTTCTCGTAAAGGCTGATGCTGCGAAGCACTATGCCCTTCGGGGCCTCCATATTGACATTTGACACGCGGATCGTGATCTCTTCCGTGGGATTCAGCCACATATTGGAGGGGAAAACATCGACGGTGGCGCTTATTTTGACATTGCTTGTGTTGATTGGTGCAAGCTCTGGATCGTCATGGTCGGCGCATGCGGTCGCCATGCAGATTAGGCCAAACAATATTATTTGAATCAGTTTGTTCATGATTAAGTGGTTTAGAAGTTATAACCAACGCTGAATGTCACGCGGTTTTCATGAAATTTCGCATCCGAATCCTTAAGCATATTCAGCATGCCGAGAGATCCGTTCACTCCGAAGTATAGATGGTTGTAAGTTACACCGGCTCCTACTCCCCAAAGAAGATCAACGCGGTTCATGCCTCCGTCCTCGCCGTATACGCTCTCCGAGGTGCTGAAATTATAAGCCTCTATATTGCCTTTTGCCGAAAAGCCGATTTCTAATTCCGGGCCCGTGAATAAGGATACCTTGATGTCGTCGGTGAAATCGAAGTGATAACCGGCCATTACAGGTATGCGCATACCGAATTTCCTGATCGAGAGTCCGTTAAGAATTACGTCGTCTTCAATCAGTTTCAGATATTCGCTTTTTAATGAATACGCGTTGTAATAAAGCTTCAGTCCCGGCTCGATATAGAAGTTGGCCACGACGGGCAGGTTATAAATTCCTCCAAACTCGATACCGCCTCCGTTTTTGAAAATACCGAGGCCGACATTATAGGCCGATATATCTCCGGGGCAGGTTACTTCACCTCCGACACGTACACCGAAATAAGGCTTATTGTCGGGATTATTGAAGATAGAGCTTTGCGCTGTTATCGACAAGCACGCTAACACTAATGACATTAAGGAGAAAATGCGCTTTTTCATAATCTTTCTTTTTTACCTTTGGCTCTTAGGTATTATTAGTTAATAAAATAGGCGTGAGCCAACTATGCCACGTCTTAACTTGATGGCCCTGAGATTGCCTTGTACTCAGATGTGACGACAGCAGCCCACGCTATGCGAAGGAAGCCGCCATGCAATCTTCGAGTACTTTTGAAAATTTCTCAGGTTTTCAAGTTAAAGAAAAGCATAACGCTCCGATGTAAACTAATATTTGATGCAGAGGTATTAGCCTCTTTCATCCG